>Ga0302325_10012155_pt1 | contig 18507 bp, 14 predicted proteins | sample Palsa_T0_2_FD_201948 | JGI IMG/M metagenome (GOLD analysis project Ga0302325, IMG submission 201948) | Peat permafrost microbial communities from Stordalen Mire near Abisko, Sweden - Palsa_T0_2 | ecosystem: Environmental > Terrestrial > Soil > Palsa > Peat permafrost | place: Sweden: Abisko...
CAATTTATTTTTTTTTCCTGACATGTCGAGAACGATAAGGTGGGATTTAATAAAGAAATAATTCAGGCAAACAGCCTTTCCGCCTGTTCGACCGATTCAGGTTTACCGACATCGATGAGCCTGGATCGGCTATGGTCATACCCCCTGATGGAATGGCCGGCCGCCAGGTCGAGATAAAGATCCACCGTGGAAAATTTTCCTTCCATGGTCATGAGGGGAAAGATCGAAGGATCGATGACATGAATACCGCTGAATGCCTTTTGCACGCTCGTCGTTACAGGCCTTGCTATCCTCTCCTGCCCTGTCTTCACATTCCGCCAGCCGCAAAGCTCATCCTTCGTATCGAACAAAAAGTATCGCGAGGTCGTCCGGTCCGTGACAGCCAGCGTCGCCAATGGGCGGTGCAAAAAATGATCGCCGATCATAGCAGACAGGTCCATATCCGTTAGTATGTCCACATTCATCAGCACGAAAGGAGCGCTTTCAAGGAAAGGCGCGGCTTTTCGCAGACCGCCCCCTGTCTCCAGTACGGCCACCGTCTCATCACTGATGATGTAATGACTTCCCCAACCCTGGTTAACGGCCAGCGCCTTCTCAATCTGTTCTGCAAAATGATGGACGTTCACGATGATATCGCGAATGCCATAGGACTGGAGATATTCGATATTGCGCTGTAGCAGGCTCTTCCCGTTCACAACGGCGAGGGCCTTGGGATGACGATCAGTCCATGGCTTAAATCGGGTGCCCAAGCCTGCGGCCAGGATCATGGCCCGGGTAATGGAAGAAGAGGGCGTCATAATACGATATTTTGTATCAGGGGGCTTTTCAGCGGATAATCGGTATTGTAGTGCAGCCCTCGGCTCTCCTTACGGAACTGCGCTTCCTTGACGATCAGATACCCCACGGTGATCAGGTTGCGCACCTCGCAAAGCTGCGGGGATACGGCTGTCGTCTCGTACAGGGATTCTATTTCTTCATGCAGGAGATCCAGTCTTTTACTCGCCCGCTGCAAACGGGTATGGGTCCTGACGATGCCTACATAATCACTCATCAGTAGCTGCAGTTCCTTTAGGCTTTGCGTAATGAGGATCATTTCATCCGGTTCCGTCGTGCCTTCGGCATTCCAGTCGGGGATATCCTGCTGGAAAGCGATACGATCGACCTTTTGCACGCTGTCGAGATAACAACGATGAGAAAAGACGAGCGCTTCCAGCAGGGAATTGCTGGCCAGGCGGTTGGCGCCATGCAGGCCTGTAGAACTGCACTCTCCGCAGGCATAGAGGTGCGTAATGGACGTATGTCCCCATTCATCTACCTTGATACCGCCGCAGCTGTAATGGGCGGCAGGGGCCACGGGGATCAGCTGAGTGGAAATATCGATGCCGATAGAACGGCATTTTGCATAGATATTAGGGAAATGTTCCATCAGCTTGGCCTTGTCCATGTGCCGGCAGTCGAGCCAGACATGTTCGGTACCTGCCCTTTTCATTTCACTGTCGATCGCCCTGGCGACGATATCGCGCGGCGCCAGGTCTTTCCGCTCGTCATACCTTTCCATGAACGCCTCATCCTTGTTATTCCTGAGGATACCGCCGTCGCCGCGGACGGCCTCGGTAATGAGAAAGGAGGGGCTCACGCCGGGCTCGTAGAGAGCCGTGGGGTGGAACTGGATGAACTCCATGTTCTCTATCCTTCCCTTTGCCCTGTATACCATGGCGACGCCATCACCTGTGGCAATCGTGGGATTGGTGGTCGTGCGGTAAGCCTGGCCATTGCCGCCGGTCGCCAGCAGGGTGATCTTGGAAAGGATCTTTACAATTTTATTGGTGTGCTGATCGAGGGCATATACCCCATAGCATTCGATATCCGGCGTCGACTTGGTGACGAGGTAGCCCAGGTGGTGCTGGGTGATCAGATCGAGGACGAACCAATGCTTAATGACCTCTATGTTCTTTTGTTTCCCGACGGTGTCGAGCAAAGCCCGCTCGATCTCCTTTCCGGTGACATCCTTGTGGTGCAGGATGCGGAATTCGGAATGACCGCCTTCTCTTCCCAGTTTAAAATCCCCTTCGGAATCCTTGTCAAAGCGGGTACCCCATTCGATGATTTCCTTGATCCGCTCAGGCCCCTCCGTGACGACGATCTCTACGGTATGAGGATTGCAAAGGCCGTCGCCGGAGATCAGCGTGTCCTGGATATGTTTAGTATAGCTATCGTGTTCGAAATCCGTGACGCCGGCGATACCGCCCTGAGCGTATTTCGTATTGGTTTCATCGGCCCGGGACTTGGTGACAACGAGGACCTGCTTATCGGGATAATGCTGGGCTACTTTCAGCGCGTAACTAAGTCCGGCGATGCCGGAACCGATGACCAGGAAATCAGTTTGTTTCATAAATTATGATAATGAAATAGATACAAATGTAGCGTAGGAATCCCATTTGAAGACCAGGAAAAAATGTATATCTTTCGCCGTAATCTCTTTATCATGAAACGGCTATCAACCCTCATCCTCCTGTCCGTGATCATCGGATCCTGCCATAATGCCCCGGGGCCGGCCTACGTCCCTCTTACCGCAACATCCATTTATTTTATCGACTCGGTCAGGATGGCATTAGGCGGCGATGAAAAAGCTGCCCGCAAATTACTCGATCAGGCTGCGGATCTGTATAAGAAAGGGCCGGACACGGCCCAAAGCATCGAGTTGTTCAAGCAGTCGATCCTGGTCAAGCCGACGGCGAGGGCCTATTATGAGCTGGCGGGGGCACTCGTAACCACTCATCAGTATACCGAAGCCATCCAGGCGCTCCATGTCGCAGAAAAGCTGGGGTACAGCCCGCTGTCCAATGTGATGTACAGATATGCGCTGGCTTATTGCAACCTCTCCCGCGGAGGTGCCTATGGCGACTCTACCCTTTATTTCATGGAGTTGGCCATTCAGATGGGCTACCCGCGGCCGCAACAGTTCCTCCGGCGGGATCTTTTTCCCGTCGTATATGCGCGCGTCGATTTCGATGATGTTTACAATAAGGCTTTAGTCGCGGGCAGCGGTCACGATAAAAGCAGGGCGCTATGGGATGTCTTCAAAAGTCATTTCTTTCCGATCCAGCTGCCCCTGGTCATCGACGAACAATGGATCAAGGGTCATCAGAAAGGAAATAACGATGTATCCTACGAGTTCAGCAAATTTATTCCCCTTATGCAGGATGATCATTGGGAACGCGAGCCGGACAATATGTATTACTATGCAGGCCTGATCACCGAGAATCCCACCTATTCGGCAGTGCTCTATAGCATAGAGCCGACGGAGGAGGAGGCGGCGGATACCACGCATCTTATCGCATACTACCTGGCGAGCTTTACCAACAAGGGTGATATCATCGATACTCTGCAGGTAGCAGGCGCCCGGGAAGCCATGTCCCCATTCAAAGTGTTCAGCATACAACCCAGCCTGCAATTCAGCGTGCAGGATTTTGTCTCTACACCCGATTCGACTGCATCCGGCAGCGACACTGCCCTGGTCATACATCGGAGCGCTGTGCCGCCTGTGGAATACCGGATTGCGGCAAATGGGAAGTTCGAAAGGATAGACGCTTTGACGTTTCGATGAGGATGATGGCCACCACGAGGTTGGGTACCCAGCTCAACCAGGCCACGAGGACATACAGATCGCGGGCATTGATCGGGAGGTGGGTCATATGGGCCAGCCAGGTATATGCCCTCAGTGTAATGGCCGACAAAGTCAACGCATAGCTCAGGATCATACAGGCGCCATGCCGGGCAAACTGTCTCCTGATGACATAATACCCCGCTAAAAGGGTGACGCTCCACCATATTCCTGCCAGAAGCGTAAAGCTGATCCTGCCCATCCATCCACCATTGGCATACAGCGCCATGACGAAGGCGGCCGGTCCGCTGATGATGATCACGATGACGAGGTAGATCCAGCCCATGATCCGGTGCACGACAGGCCGGCGGCGAAGCAGCCACGAGCTGAATTGGGTAAAGCCGGCGATCAGCACCAGGCAGCTGGTAAAGACATGCGTATAAAAACTGGCGCGCCAATATCCGATATGATAGGCATGCCGCTTGACATGAAGAAAGCCTACATCACCCTGCATCACCCTGTACTGAAGGGTCAGCCTGATCATCAGGTAAGAAAAGAATGCGAGGACCAGCATCGCCGATATCTGTCCTATCCTTCTCATGATCAGCCCGCCTGCGGAACTTCTATAAACTTGACCCCTAAACCGCGAAGAGATTCCGGAGTGCCCGGGTTATCGCCCGATCCTTCTATATATGGATACTTTACCAGCCGCATCTGCTGAGCGGGCAGGTGATGATTGGGCTGCCAGTCGATAAATAAGGTATCCACTTTTTGCTGATAATCCCCCCAGATCGTTATCTCCCGATCGGCGGGAGCGCCGGTAGCGCCAGGCTTGTCATAAGTGAGTGTGCAGGTGCCGTCGTCGTCGTTGATAGAGAGTTCGCCGAGATCGCCATTCCACAATCTCGCAAAGTATGCTTTGCTGGTATCCTTGTCCCATCTTTTCAGGTCCAGCGATCCGGTATGGACTTTCGAGCTGTCCTGCGGGACCCATTTACCGGTGATGGCCCGGCTGGCTGTATCCATGGACAGGTAGAACGTGCCGTCCAGCGGATGATTGCCGGGCTCCTTCAGGATGAAGTTCAGCGTGTCCCCTTTCTGCTGCACTTCGCCATTCACATTGCGGCGCAACTCTTTGTGAACATCATAGCCGGAGACAACACTATCGGAGATGTAATTAATGACGAGTGTCATCATTCCCTGTTTGAAATGGCCGTTATAAGTGCCCGTGATCCGGGCGGCCAGGCCGTCAGAAACGCCCGGCCCGCTAAGGGTATCTCCCGGCGCGTGAAGGTGGCAGGAGAAAAACAGCATAACCAGCAGCGCCATGCAACAGGATCTGGATTGCATACACAGGATTTAGTCCTTAAAAATAGACAATTCCCCGGCACATGCAAACCTAATATTCTATCTTATATCCAAACTGTTCGGGATGATCGAATACCTCTATGAGATTGAATTTGAGGGTCACGGTCTTCTTGTCATCCGACAATTTTGCCAGCGGATTGTCTACGCTTTTCACCGGGCGGGGCAGCACGATAGTACTGGTATAGTTGATCTCCACCCCCATCTGTCCGGCCTGTTTGATCTGGGCGAACTGCGGCTGATTCTGCAACGCCTTCCATTTGTCGGCGTTAAGGTGTTTGGAGATCAACCCGTCCTTGCTGGTAAAATCATAGATGCCGTTGAACTGGTTGATATCAGGGCTGGCGCCTGCGCCTCCGGAGCCAGCGCCACCCAGTCCGCCGAGGAGTTGGGCAGATCCCAGCGAAGAACCGTCATTCATGGTTGCATATAATTTTTGCAGGTTGGCCTGGTTGGTGAAAGGGAATACCATGTGGGTCGTGAATACCTTGGCATCGAGGTCGACCTTGATGTGTATGCTGCCGGGGCTCAGGACGGCCTTTTTATCTGCACTCAGCGTGGAACTTGTATCGAGGATATCCTTGAGGTAAACGGTCGTATCCATTTTTTCCAGCCCCTTCTTCGCCAATTCATCTTTCCCCATATAGGTCTGCAACATATCTATCATCTGGCTCATATCCATATCCATGGTCAGCGTCCCGCTGCCATCTTTCTTAATCTCCAGTTTCTCATTGATATCGAGGCACCCGGCAAAACTAAAGGCAAGAGCTAAAGGGAGGATAAATTTCAGGATCTTCATTAGATTGAAAATTTAGAAGGCAAGATAAAATTTTACCGGACGCCAACCTTATACCGAACGGTAAATATTTGTGAACGTCCCGGCTGGAGCAATACCAGCCCCATTTTGTTATTGAAGCAATCCGGGGCGCCGCTCAGGTTTTCGATGGCGATACTGTCGCGGTCATCAGGAGTATACAATTGGAGGTAAGGATAGTTCGCGTCGGGGAAAAAAGAAACTGTCAGCCCGTTGGCAGGATTGTGGATCTCACAGGCAGCGCTGACAAGGTCAGGCTTGAGGGTAAAGCAATTGTCCAGGAATGTATCGCCGAGCGGGCGGGCCGTAGCGAACTGATTGTATTGGACCAGCTTACCGGTGGGGACCAACCGATCGTCAAATTCCATCATGGCATCCGAATGGAACTGCAGCTCCCAGCTATTGGCTTTTCCGCCGAGCCGGAAATACGGGTGCCAGCCATCGGCCATCGGAATAGTGGTCTTATCCAGGTTGGTCACAGCCGTCACCACTTCCAACACGCTGTCAGGATGCAGGATATACCTTACCTGGCAGTCATAATCGAAGGGATAGCCCTCATCCTCTTTCTTGTAGGTATATTCCAGTACTATGGCGCCGGACGTTTCGCCACCGGTCTCCTCAAGGACGGTGAAAGGCTTATCGGACAGCAGGCCGTGGATGGCATTGCCATCGGAGAAAAGGTGACGGAACCGATATTCTTTATCCTCGAAGCGGTACTTGCCGTCCGGGATCCTGCAGGCAAAGGGGGAAAGCTTGGCGCTCTTGAAGAATCGGCCCATTTCTGCTTTCAGTCCTGCCAGCCCGGGATAGCTGTTGATGACATTGACATCCGATCCATCCCGGCCGCGAACGGTGAAAGAATGCAGCATCGCCCCAAATGCGGGCAGGACGCTGATCTCCGTTCCATTGCTTTCGTCATGTATACTTACCCCGTCGAGGTCGTTTTGCGTAGTGTGCCGAATGGTGAAACTCATGGGGGTTATAATTTGTAATGGGTGGAAAGCCTCTCCGCCAATTCGGTCATCCGGGTTTTCAGGGCAGGAGGAGATTCAATGGTGACTTTGTCGGTGTGCATCAACAACCAAAGACTGAAATATCGAAGGGAGGACGTAAGAAATTTCATCCTGAAACAGGTTTCCAGCTCTTCTTCAGAAACGAAACCGTGCAGGTATTTCTGTTCCTGCAAGTATTTTGCCGCCCTTTTGTCGATATGCACGATCACTTCTTCCAGATCGGCAGTCTGCCTGAGCTTATCGATATATTCCCGGATAGAGGGGTGGGAAGAAGGATCGAAGAAAACATCGTCCAGCGTAACGCTGAGCATACGGCTCATACGGAAATCGCGGTAGTCGTTGCGCAGATGGCACCAGCCGACGAGATGCCAGGCGGAACCATAATGTACGAGGCCGATAGGCTCGACCTTTCGCGTGGTAATCTCTTCCTTCAGATTGGAGCGATAACGCAGCTGGACGATCCTTTTATGAACGACGGCCTGTTGCAACAGCGACAAATGCTGTGAGGGGGAATCGGTGTCGGGGGAATAGCGGGACAGTATCTCGACGTGCTCGGTCAGTTTGTCCACATATTCTTTGTCAGGCGACCGCAGCACTGCCTTGATCTTGAACAGGGCGACGTTAAAATGCTTCCGGACAGATCCATCGGTGAATTGCTCGGCCAGCTTGGCGCCCAGCAGCAAGGCGCTGGCTTCTTCCTGGGTGAACATGACCGGTGGAAGACGGTATCCTTCCATGATCGTATAACCTGTACCGGCCTCGCCGATAACCGGCACGCCGGACTCGTCCAGGGCTTTGACGTCCCGGTAGACCGTCCGCAGGCTGATGTTAAAACGGTCAGCCATCTCCTGGGCTGTGACCTTTTTCTTGCTCTGCAGGTGCGTTAGGATGGCATGTAGCCTGTCAATGCGATTCATTTCCTGATCAATACTATTTTTTTCACAAATGCATTGCGGTCTTCATTGGTCTTTGGATCATGCAAGGTGTTTCCAGGCACTATCCTGATCCTGGCGCTATCTTCGTCCCGGGTTTGCCGGTAAGACAATGGCAAGATCTGAAATTCACCCGTCGGATTGCAGTCGCCTATCTTTTTATCGTCGATAAAAACGGCCAGTTTCGCGAAATCGCCTCTGACTTTGGTACCTTTGGTTTCTACACCTATCACGTAATCGCCTTTTTTCAAAGTTACTCCATTACTGGTCACGGCCCCTGAACGGATGGCCACGACTTTCCCAAAACCCACATCCTCAACGACGCCGGGCGGGAAGTCGCCCGTGGTGATCTCGCTGACCGAATCCTTCGCCAGATAGAGTTCCGCAAAGGCATCCAGGTAGGCGACGTCCAGTGCAAGGACATATTGGGAATCCAGCGCCGCTTTCGTGACCGAGTCAAGGTACTGATCTCTGCTGTGCATATCCACCAGCCAGAACCCTCCGGCGTCATACCGGGAACTGCTCTTCTTCAGAACAGAATCGATATTGGCCTTTCGCGGGCCACCGATGAGGGGTCCGGAATACCCGGATTTCCGGATGTAATAGTCCAGCTGCCAATCGATCCCATCGTTAAAAATAGGCAATTTACCTGCCTTATCCGCCGTGGGAAGGGTGGTCGTGGCAAAATTGACGGCCTCCCGGAGCTGTGTTTTATGCGGATATGAATAGAACTTGTTGTCGTTTACAACGTTTGTAAAAGAGAAGATGATCAGAAAAATCACTACGAGCGCCCTGACCGGTTTGTAGGGGATGACCATTACGCCATAGGCTATGGACACCATGAGGAGAGGAAGTACGACGATGGTGTACCGGGGGAAAAGCATTGAAAAATTAAGCCTGCTGCGGATATAGGGAAGTACGTAAACGAACAGGACGGCGGAAGCCAGCAACAGACAGCAGATGATGGCAGGATTATTCCTGAAGCCGGTCCACTCCTTCCGGCGGGAGAGGGCGACCTTTATGAGAAGAAAAGACAGCAGGACCAGGATCACCGGGATCAGGAGATGATTATCATTCCCGAAATAGCCTTTGAAATAGTCTATGAAAAAGTCACCGCGGACCGGCGGGTTCCAGAAGGATTTCATGGCGGCCATCTTCATCAGCTGGGGCACCCAGGGCAGATACAGCAGCACGATGACCACGCCGCTGATGGCAAAGTGTTTCAGATAGGCCAGCCAGTCTCTGTCAGTCACCATCAAAATGGCTGCCAGAAAGAATTGCGAGGCCACGATGAATATCCCGTAATAATGGGAATAGGCCGTCATGGCCGCAAACAAAGTATACAGCCATCGGTCGCGGGGACGTCGCCACCTGATCAGGCGGATGAAATAAACATAAGAAAGGGTCGATGCCAGGAATACCAGAATATAATCGCGTACCTCCTGGGAATACAATAGATTAAAATAGTTGACGCAGGTGATGGCTGCCGCTATAAGGCCTAGCGAGCTATTGAGTATTTCCCTGCCCAGCAGGTAGACCGCCCAAACACTGAGAACGCCCAATATCGCCGGGAGTATCCTTCCTACAAATTCCGGGTTATTCCCGGTTTTGAATACCGTCAGAAAACATCTTTCCAGGATATAGAAAAGCGGCGGATGCTGATCCCAGCCAAGGTACTGGAACATCTGTTTCCACGATGAAATGTAAGGGTCCGACTGCACCATGGATTGAACCTCGTCCAACCATAAGCTTTCGTGGTCGATCCGGTAAAAACGGAGAATGGTTGCTGCGATCAGAATGATCAGCAGTAACCCGTTTTCTCTTTTCCTGTACCACTTCTGAGGGGTTAGATCGGTAGCCATTTTTATTGCCCCTTTATAAAATCGATCTTCTGCAAAAACAGGTTGCGGTCGTCTTTTGTCTTGGGGTCCATGAAGTCGTTGTCATACCCGATGGTCACCCGGACACTATCGGCGCCTTTCTGATGGTAGGGGAACTGTACATCCTGAAAGTCCCCGGTGGCAAAGTATTCGCCGATCTTCGTTCCATTAACGGTGACGGACACATGCGGATAGATCTTCAATGCCGGCGTGCCTTTCGCCAGGATGTGCACGGTATAGTCACCCTCCGGCAGCGCTATCGGATTGCTGGTGACGAAGCCATTCCAGATCGCCACCACCTTGCCGCCGACATCGGCTATGTCGCCCGGCGGGAAATCCTGCGTGGTCAACTGGCTGGGAGTGACTTTCTTCGAAGTATACAATTGGGCCCATGCATCGAACCATCTTCCTTCTTTTTGCAACACGAATTTCTTTTTGAGGGCCGCCTCCTGGGCGGTGTCCAGGAAGGCGGAGGGTTCGCCTGCTCCGTGCGCATCGAAAAGCCAGAACCCATCCACGGCATATTTACCCGTCGTGTCATGGAGGATGGAATTGATGGTAGCCGCCCTGGATTGGTCAAATTGCTCGCCTTTTACCCCGAATTTTTGCAGGTAATAATTTTCCTGCCACATGATCCGGTCGTTCACCAAAGGATACCGGCTTTCCTGCGGGTCTGCGGCGATAAATGCGGTCATTTCCCTGAATTGGCTCTTATGCGGGACGGTATACATCTTGTTGGTCGCCACGAGATATACCCCGGACCACCCTACGAACACGAGGAGTATCACCAGCTTTGCCCATGCGTTCCCGATCAGCTGCATGCCATAGGCAGCGGCAGTCAGGTAGACAGGCAGCACAATAATTTCATAGCGGTCCCAAAGTATGGGAAGTACCAGCGCGGAGCGAAGGTATGGCAAGGCAGAGGCGACAAAAAGGACAACCGAAAAGACGATGAAGCTCAGGGTAAGCGGAGATTTCACCGGCGACGACAGTTTCGGTTCTTCATTGCGGAATACCTTCATCAGGTAAATCAACATCAACACGACGACAATAGGTTGCAGGAACTCGGAATAACCAAAAAAAGAGCCGAAGAATTCGACGACGAAATTTTCTTTTACGAAAGCGATCCAGGAGGTCTTCATCGCATTTACCTTCAACATCCTGGGGACCCACGCAGAAAAGCAGACCGCAATGAACAGCCAGCTGATGACAAATCGTTTCAGGTAAACTTTTCTATCCTCTGCCACCCAATACAGCAGGAAAGCGACGGCAAATTCCGAGATGACCAGGAAGGTGCCGAAATAATGCGTGTACATGGTCATCGTTGCAAACAGGGCAAAAAACCACATATCGCGTGTGCTGGTGGTTTTGATCAGCCTGATCAGGAAGAGCAGGGAAAGTATGGAAAACAGGAACAGCTGACTATATGGCCTGGCCTCCCGGGCATAGTAGAGGGCGAAATAATTGACACAGGTCAGCGAGGCGGCGATCAACCCCAGTTCCCTGTTGAGTATTTCCTTTCCCAGCCGGTACATCGCCCAGACGGCCGCCACTCCCGCCACGGCGGGCCACAAACGCCCGATGACGTCGGAGCGTCCGAGGATAGTGAAAACGCCACGCTGGATCAGGAAAAACAAAGGCGGTTGGTAGTCCGAAGTGACGAGGTAGTCGAACAGCTTGACGAGGTGAAGTGACGGATCGGCTTCATTCATACAATGCAGCTCGTCACACCAGAAGCTTTCATGACCTAATTTGTAAAACCGCAGAACAAAGGCAACGAAGAGGATGATTAAAAGGGGCAGGTTCTCCCTTCTTTTTAAAGAAGTCAGGAATTTCATCAATTGATAAAGTTGTGATGGTATTGGCTATCGGCGCTAAAATAAGGATTAATCGGCAGCTTTCAACAAAATTGGCGGTTCGATCCAGGCGCCGTTCTCCTTTATGAGATTGATGAGCTGTTCCACGGCAACGGCCCTGTCTACGCCCCGTTTTACGATCTCTTTCCCTTTATACAGCGTGATCTTACCGGGACCGCTGCCTACATAGCCAAAATCTGCATCGGCCATCTCACCGGGGCCGTTCACGATACAGCCCATGATAGCGATCTTGACCCCTTTGAGGTGGTGTGTCACCGATCTGATCCTGGCTGTCGTTTCCTGTAAGTCGAACAGGGTGCGGCCGCAGCTGGGGCAGGAGATATATTCGGTCCGGGAGATCCGGGTGCGGGTAGCCTGAAGGATGGAGAACGAAGTATTGTTGAGGAACTGGTGATTGTTCTTTTTTTCCAGATAGGTACGGCCGCTGAGCCGCGTGTTGAACATCTTTCCGGAGTCGTTGACGAGCCAGATACCGTCGCCCATTCCATCGAGCAGTAAAGCTCCTGTCCCGGTCGAAAAATGGATCAGCTGCTCATCGATGGTCTCATCCCTGCTATCGACGGCGAGGAGGATGGGACACCGGATATCGAGTAACATCAACTCCATAATAAAGCGCCGGATGGAAAGCAGGGCTTGGGGGTGGGAGCTCTTACAGCAAAGCGCCACCGTATTGTCGGCCTTTAGTTTTTCGGCGACCAGCCGGGCTTCCTGTACTGCGGTGTCGACGACCACGATATTGAGGGTAGCGGAACGATCTCCGCCGGCATCGTATTCCTTATACTGAAAAAGGGGAACATAAGAGGAACGGTCGTCTAATGTCTGCCAGACAGCGAAATCACAGATGGGTTGCAGGGTGCCGGGCCAATCGAAATCGATCGTCTTGTCGCCGGTATAAAGGTAGTCGGCCGCGGCATCGCCGATATTCCATTTGTCGCTGGCGGCATCATAAGAATAACCGATGGCGGTGAGGGCTTGTCTGTCGATGGTCTTATCCTGGTGAAGGTCTGCCACTACAACGGGCACATGAGTACCGCCGATATTCGAGAGCGGGCGCGAGGCCCTGCGTTTGTATTCGAAGGGAGAATAAGGCAGCTTTTGGATCGCCGGGATGGCAGGGATGGCCGATATCGCCATCGCTTGTTCGCCTGGATTCTCATAACGTCGTACGAGGTCTTTACATACAGGGATCTCGAATTCCGGGTCTTCCGTCAGGGAGACGCGGATGGTGTCGCCGATGCCGTCTTCCAGCAGGGTGCCGATACCGATAGCCGATTTGATCCGGCCGTCTTCTCCGTCGCCTGCTTCGGTCACACCCAGGTGCAGGGGATAACAGACACCGAATTCTCCCTCCATTTGCTGGACGAGCAGCCGGTAGGCCTGGACCATGACCAGGGGGTTACTGGACTTCATACTGAGGACGATATTATGATAGCTCTCACCCCGTGCCACCCGCAGGAACTCCATGGCGCTTTCCACCATTCCCATAGGCGTATCTCCATAGCGGCTCATGATACGGTCGCTGAGGCTGCCATGATTGGTGCCGATCCGCATGGCCGTGCCATATTCCTTACAGATCTTCACCAGGGGAGTGAACCTTTCCCGGATGCGGTCGATCTCCTCGATGTATTCGGCATCGGTGTATTCGATGTGTTCGAATTTCTTTTTGTCGATATAGTTACCGGGGTTGATCCTTACTTTCTCTACGATGCGGGCGGCGATCTCCGCGGCATTCGGCGTGAAATGGATATCGGCCACCAAGGGAGTAGTATACCCCCGGCGGCGTAATTCGTTTTTGATATTCAGCAGGTTTTCCGCCTCGTTCTTACTGGGCGCCGTGATCCTGACCAGTTCGGCCCCGGCCTCGATACAACGGATGGACTGCTCTACTGTAGCCAGGGTATCCATCGTATCTGTAGTGGTCATCGTCTGTACCCGGATAGGGTGGCCATTCCCCAGGATGAGGTCTCCTATGGTGACTTCCAGCGTGCGAAGCCTGGAATAACGGGTGAGAGAATTACAATAGAGTTGCATATGTTGGCTCCTACCAGTCCTTGTCAGGCTGGTTGGGGGTTTTGACTTTATTTTCGTTCATCTTATTCTGCAGATCGTTTTCTCTTTGCTGCAATGCTTTGAGCAACTGTTCGACCTGCTGTTTGTTCAATTTGCTTTGCTGTGGTTTGGGCGGCGGCTGGTCCTTGTTCTCGTCTTTTTTATCTTGCTGATCCTTTTTGTCCTTTTGCTGATCTTTCTTTTTATTCTGCTGGTTCTGCTGCTGTTGTTGTTGCTGCTGCTTTAATTGCATGAGGGCCTTTTCCAGGTTTTCCCGTGCATCGGAGTCGGAGGCATCCAGCTTCAGGGCGGATTTCCAGGCGTCGATGCTTTCCTGCAGCTTTTTCTGTTTGGCCATGGCCACACCCTTGTTATACAGCCCTTTCTCCTGCATCTCCTTATCGGTGGTGCTATGGGATACACTGGCGTCATATGACTTGGCGGCCGCATCATAATCGTTTTTCCTGAACTGGGCATTGCCTAGATTATAATTCGCGGCGGGATTGTCGGGCGCCTTCTTGACCGCTGCCTGGTATTGTTGCAGGGATTGATCCAGCTGCTGTTTTTTATAGTAGCGGTTGCCGCTCCGGACCAGGTTATTACCGTTCTGCGCGGAGGCAGAGAGGGTGGCGGTGAGCGCAATCAACAGAAGAGCCATGGCGGGTGCTGCGGACTTGCCCGCGGGCGCGGCTGCGGCGGTTTTGGCGACTGGTGCGGCGATTTTGTCCGAGAGCACGGCGCTCTTGCCCACCGCTTTTTTCTGCCGCCGTTCGGGGAGAAAGAATTCCGTCAGCAACAGCCAGAAGGCCACCGCCAGGAACCATTGGAAATAGTTTTTATAGTCGATGAACTCGGCATCGGTCATGGCCTTTTTTTCTGCGTTGTCCAATTGTTGTGTCATGGTGATCAGGGCGTCGTCCACATTGTCCAGCCGGATGTACTGACCGTTGGTGGCATTGGCCAGGCTCTGCAACTCTGCTTCATTCAGTTTGGAGATGACGGTATGTCCTTCCGCATCCTTTTTCAATTCGCCGGTCGTCGGGTCCTCGATCGGCGAACCGTCGGGCGAGCCTATCCCGACCGTATTGATCATGATGCCATTGTCGGCCAGCTCTTTGACCACTTTGGCTGCTTCCGGATCATGGTCTTCTCCATCCGAAACCAGCACGATGGACTTATATTTCCTTTCCTTCGGGTTAAAGGCCATTTTGGCCATGGATAACGCTTCCCCGAAAACTGTGCCCTGGGTAGGGACTGCATCGGGGCTGGCGTTTTCAATATACATGCGCGCCGCGCCATGGTCGGATGTCAGGGGCATCTGCAGGTAGGCCCGGCCGGCAAACAGGATCAGGCCGATCCGGTCGTTTTCCAGCTGGTCTGTCAGCCGGAGCAGAAATTGTTTGGCCTTTTCCAACCGGCTGGGCTTGATATCCCGGGCCAGCATGCTTTTGCTGACGTCCAGTACCAGCATGACATCCACACCCTTACGCTGAACATTTTCCATCGATCCGGGCCTCTGCAGGTTAGCGGCGCCCAGTACGATGATGACAAAAGCCAACAGGACGATGCTTGCTTTGACCAGGAACCGGACAGAAGAAAAACTATCAATCAGCAGGCTGATCAGGGCAGGGTCGCCCATCCGGGCCGCGGTCTTTTTCTTCCATTGCAGCAGCAGCCACAGGAGCGCCAGCAGAATGGGCAGGCCTAACAGGCCAACCAAATATTCGGTATGTTCAATTCGAAACACGATGGTCAAAGATATCAATTAAACGATTTACTTTTTCCCCTGGAAAAAGCCCAGCTGCTGCAGGATGCCTTTGGCAATAGTCAGCCCTGCCGCGCCGAGATCCTTATTGGGATCGGCGGATTCCAGATTGACAACGAAGAAGTAGGGGTGTTTGTTTTCTTCTACCCAGCCCATGACCCAGCCAATGGCATAGTCGTCTTCTTTCACTCCCTGAGAAGTCTTATAGGTAAAGCGGAAACTGGAGTTGTTTTCGGCCGGCATCATCCGCCGGACGATCTCCTGGGTGCGCTGGAAAAATGGGAGTTGGTTGAAATAAAGCTTCTTTAACAGGCCCAACTGTTCGTCGGCATTGATTTTCAATATATTATCATGCCAGAAAGCAGTGGTATCGGGGCCGATTTCCTTGTTGCCGTATTGGAGGGAGTCGATCCATTTTTTTAGGGTGTCGATGCCGATTTTCCGGGCTAACTCCCCGAATGCAATGCCGGGGTCCGTCCTGAAAGCGGTACCCAGGGTCAGAGGGGGTAAATCAGAGGCTATATCGAGCGTAAACCTGCCGTTGGCATCCTTCATCTTTATGGCGGGCCTAATGATTGATGTATCATCTTTCACCACCCCCGTCTGGATCGCGATCAGCGATAGCAGGATATCGAAAGTAGCGCCTGGCTGATATAGACTGTCGCGATAACGTGGCAGGTTATAGATGGTAAAATGCCCCTGCCCATTGTCGAACAGGCTGAAAGACCCTTTCACCCCTGCCGAATCGAAATAATGCTGCAGGCTGTTGTCCACCGTAACATTGCCGGATGAGCATGCCGTAAACAAAACCGTAGACAAAAAGGAGCCGACCAGGAGGGCAAAGAGTGAGGTCTTCATGCGAAATTTTGTGCAAAGATAGTCGCGGTTGGGCTATTTGATCACTCCTTCGGCAGATTATACCGGTCGATCAGTTCCAGCATGACGCCATTGGTCCAGCCGAAACCATCCTGGCCGGGATATTCCCCGCCGCCGGCGTCTTTATTGATATCGACGACATTGTACTTTTCCATGAGCTTGCCCGTCGACTTGTATACTTTTTCGACGAGCCGGACCCAGCGACCGGCAATATCCGTCGCCAAATCCTTCTGGCCGCAACGGTCCAGTCCCCAGATGGTCATCCATTCCAGTGGTGCCCAGCCATTGGGCGCATCCCATTGCTGTCCGGTCGCTAACTCCGTGGTCACAATGCCGCCGGGCTTCAATAATTTTTCCCTGAGGACCCTGGCTGCCCTGGTGCACAGCAGGCTCATATAATCCGGATGTTCATTAATAAAACAAAACGGATACATCCCGCACGGGGTGATGTGGCTGCTCTGTTTTTGGGTCCGGAAATTATAATCTGTATAAAAATTCAGGGCCTTGTTCCAGCAGTATTTATCGATCAGTTCGCCCCTGCGGATGGCTTTGCGCCGATATTCCGCGGCGGAGCTGTCCTTGTTGATCAGCATGGCCTTGGCGATGGTCCATTCCAGGTGATACAGCAGGGCATTCAGGTCCGGCGGGACCATGTTGGTCGTTTGGATCGTCACCAGGTTTTTTCCGTCGGCGAACCAGCGGTTGCTGAAGTCGAGACCACTCTCGGCCGCCGCCCGCAGATTTTGATACATTTCCAATTTATCCCGGCCCGACTGTTGTGCTGTGAGCACGTCTTCCCGCCAGCTTTCCTGCCTGGGAACGACGGCATCGTCCCAATAGCGGTTCAGGATGTCGTCGCCATTGAGGTGTACTACCCGGCGATAGGCCTGTCCGGGCTTCAGTTTATCGCTGCCATCCATCCAAAACGCATATTCCTTTTCCATGGCCGGCAGGAACTGCTGGTATACGCTGTCCCCCTTGACTTCGGCGAGCAATTCGACCATGACGGAGAAAAAAGGCGGCTGCGAACGGCCCAGGTAATAGGTCCGGTTGCCGTTGGGGATGTGGCCATAATTTTCGATCAGGTAGGCAAAGTTCCTGACCATGTTCTCTATCATCCCCACCTCACCGCTCTCTTTGAGACCGAGCATGGTGAAATAGGAATCCCAGTAATACACCTCCCGGAACCGGCCGCCGGGGACGATATAGGGGTAGGGCAACGGCAGCAGCGAGCTGCCTTCCACGGTTTTGTCCGGCGTCCTTTTCAGGACGGTCCAAAGGTTCTTGATATGGGTGACGACATCTTCGGTGGTATTCGTCTTATAGGTATCGGCAGGGGCCGCGGGACCATCGAAATTATCGAACACGAACTTTTTCAGGTCGAACCCGGGAGCCCCTTTCTTGGCGTCATAGTCCACCAGGATGTCGGCAGGCTTCCGCCGGGGGATGCAGTCTACGAATGTTTTCCCGTCTGAAAAGACCCGGTCCATCTGGACGTCCACGAACAATTTTCCATAGATCTTGTCAGGTGGGGTAGTAACGATCGGCTGGCCGAATGAAAGAAAGCCGCTTACTACGAGGACTAAAAAGCCCGCAGATCTTTTCATCATATTTACAGTTATATGGAATAAATATAATAAATTGGATGGTCTTTCGGCCGAAAACCAGTTGAGGCGGTGTAAAAAAATGGAAACACCGCCAGGAATGGCGGCGTTTCGTTTGCTTTTGCTTATAACCAAGAAAATCTTAAAATCTCTTATTGATCAGCGCCGTCACTCTCTGCCCGCGTGACAGCGTAATTACCTACTTTTTGTCCGACCGCGCTGCCCACTGTACAGTCTACCGTATAGTGGATCCCTGCATAGATCCTCGAGTCAGCAGCCTGCTGCGCCAACGTTGCATAAGCCCCGGCCCTGGCGGGAATGATGTGCCCCAGGATGGTAGCCGCGGCCGAACTGAACATCGAATGACCGGAAACGTAAGAAGGGAAATTCGGAATGCCAGTCAGCGTCCTGATGGCCGGATCCATCTGTGTCGGTCTCGGGTTGAAATACTCATACTTTATATGCCAGCAGACGATGGCGGCATCCATCTCCGCCATATTCAGTAAGGCAAAATTTCTGGCCCATCTTACCTCACTGTAATTCTGGTTGATGAAGTCCTGCGCCGCAATATAGTTCCAGTGCCCTGGCGGTGTCCAGGTGCCGACACCGTCCGCCCAGAATTGTACCTGGCTCAACTGCTCGCGGGTGGCGTTCTTCACTGTATTATAGGCAGCTTCTGTCTGTGCTTTCATGGAATCACTGCTGGTGGAAGGCGGCGGTCCGGGGTC
>Ga0302325_10012156_pt1 | contig 18506 bp, 6 predicted proteins | sample Palsa_T0_2_FD_201948 | JGI IMG/M metagenome (GOLD analysis project Ga0302325, IMG submission 201948) | Peat permafrost microbial communities from Stordalen Mire near Abisko, Sweden - Palsa_T0_2 | ecosystem: Environmental > Terrestrial > Soil > Palsa > Peat permafrost | place: Sweden: Abisko...
GATGGAACGTTCCGCGCTTCAACCACCGCCTTGAACAACATCTACGTCTCGGGGGTAGGAACAAATTCCCAGATAATACAGGTGGGCGATTTCAATGCAGATGGGCTGCCCGATCTCCTGATATACAGCGCCGGCGCGCTGGCTGTCTATCCCGGCGATGGTGCAGGCACCTTTAGCGCGGCTCCTGACGGGCAGTTTGCCGTCAATAGTTTCAATCCTCCCCAGCTCATTCCGTGCTTCCCGCAGGAACCGGCTCCAGCAGATTTCGATGGCGACGGCAATCTGGATGTCCCTCTTGCTGATGGCCTCTATGGAACATTTTCTTTGGTTCACGGGCTGGGAAATGGAAGATTCCGGGCACAGCCCGCGGTGGCGCCCAACAATGCTTCAACGTCCTTGCCCAACAATACGGAGGCAACGAACAATATTCAGGTAGCAGCGGTGGCCGATGTGAACGGAGACGGCCTCGCCGATGTGCTGGCTGTCGATTACAGCAACTTCGATACGTATGGCGAGCCGGATGTCGATATCGGTCTGAGTAACGGCAAGGGCGGATTTAGTTTCTCAACGGTCATCCCGGCTGCTACGCTCATCGACTCTGAAGCGGCAGGCATTGTTCCCGCTTTGTCCGACTTCAATAATGACGGGCACTTCGATCTTTTGCTGTTCACGGAGAATGGCCTTTCCATTGCCCTGAGCCAGCCGGACGGAACCCTGGGCGCGCCAGTTCCGCTGAACTTTCCAATGGCTGCGTCGGCCTGTTTGGACGACAATCTCGCTGTCGGAGATCTCAATGGCGACGGTAATCTGGATTTTGTGATGGCCTATGCCGGAAATTCTGTGTCCTGCGCGAGTAACTCCACACCTTCCGGCTATTTTGTGGGTTTGGGCAACGGCCATGGAGGGTTCACCGTATCGTTTACGCCGTATGGCACAGCGCTGGCGCAAACCCTCCTGAGCGACTTCAATGGCGACGGCAAACTGGACCTGGCCGTGGACGATGCAGTCGCGGGACCGAGAACTCCCAGCTCGATTACCGTGCTGCCGGGCAATGGCGATGGCACCTTCAATCTTGCGAATGCGCAAACCGTGCTGAACACCTGGACCATTGGCGGAATGCAGATTGGGGACTTCAATGCGGACGGAAAGCAGGATTTGACACTGCTTTCTCAGGGCAACATCTCTACTCCGGGACAAGAGGCGGACCCCAGCACCTTCGGAATCGTATTGCTGCAGGGCAAAGGAGATTTCACCTTTGGCCAGCCTCTCGTGATTGCGCCTGGCACAGAAGAATCGGACGTGGAATACGCCGACATCAACGGGGACGGCCTGCCGGATTTGATTGCCAGCGTGTTCACGACGCTGGAAGGTCCAGCCCAGTATTTCGGTCTCTCCATTCTTCCGAACCGGGGGAAGGGAATGTTTGCTGCGCCCATCAATCTGTTAACGCCGCAATTATCGACGAACAGCCTGGTTGGCGACTTTAACGGAGACGGGTTGCCGGATCTGCTGGCGGAAGGCGGCGGCCCCTCGATTGTCAGTGTGAATGGCTTTGCTTCGGCCGTCTTTATCAATCAGGGAGGCAGCTCCGTCGCTCTTACTGCGTCGCCCACCACCGTGGTCCAGGGATCGCCCGTGATGTTGCAGGCGGTTGTCCACGTACCGCCAGGTTCGCCCGCGCCGACCGGAAGCGTGACGTTCTCTTCCGGAGGAACTCAGTTGGGCAATGTTCCGCTGAGCGGCAGCAACACGGTTCAGTTTGCTGCGTCCGGACTGCCGGCGGGGACCAGCACCATCACAGCCGCATACAGCGGCGATTCTAACCACGAGGCGGCCACTTCGACGATGCTAAGTGTGGTTGTGCAACCGCTCCCTCCGTCGTTTTCGCTGACGGCCACGCCGCAGACCGTCAACATTACGGCCGGGCAATCGGGGACCGTGACATTGAACTTCGCAACGAACCCGACCTTCAACGGGACCATTATGACGGCGTGTTCGGGGCTTCCTGCGGGAGCAACCTGCACGTTCAATCCCACTGGAGGTTTGGCGCTTACAGGCGGCCAGACTGGCTCGGTGCAGGTGAGCATCGCGACCACGGCGAGCACGACGATGGCGATGAGCCGCTTTGGCATACATACATGGGGCAGAACGGCAGGCGGGTTAGCTATAGCGCAGGCCCTGCTGCTCTTGTGGCCGAGGCGGCAGAAGAAAATCGCCGGCATGATGGGAACTTCGCTGATGGTGCTGTTTGGCATGGTGTTGGTGCTTTCGGCAACAGGATGCGGCGGTAGCAAAGGAAGTAGCGGATCGGGTTCTGGAACGGCCAGCAGTGCGGTGGTGACGATTACATCTACGTCGGCATCGGGCGGAGCTACACTTACTCAGACAGCGGCGGTTTCAGTAGTCATTAACCAGTAAGCGGGAGGTTCGGCGTATGTGCGTGAGGAGTTGTTCTCACGCACATACGTCGAAGTCTCTACAATCACCCGGCAATGTGCACCTCGGATGGTCCTGGAGATCTGGCCGATACTGTCTCATGTTTCGCACATGAGCGTTCAACCACAATCTGGCGTTGCGGCGGGGCCAACCTCGGACCAGTGGACAGCTTCCATGCCCGCCTCGTTCAGCACCCAGGCTCAGCTTGGCGGGATTGTTCTGGGGCGTGGGCTGCTTCGGCGAAAGCATTTTAGGGAATGATGTAGACCGAAATCGCGGCTGCCGAGTCGATTTTTCTCAAGAAAATCGATTCACGCTATCGCTGGAAAGTTCACAATATTCCCTTAAATGCCTTAAAGACCTCGTGAGCTTGAGACTAGGGGAAGTGAAATCAAAGAAGAAGCGATGCGGTCGATCACGCTTTTCCACTCGCCTAATTCGCTTTGTCGAAAGAGCCGTGCGGTAGGATACCAGGGGCTGTCTTCGCGTTCCACCATCCATCGCCAATCTGCATTGCTCGCCAACAGTATCCAAACAGGTTTTGCAAGCGATCCGGCCAAATGCGCAATCGATGTGTCTACGGTAATGACCAGATCGAGATTCGCAATGAATGCGGCTGTATCGGCCATGTCCGCAGTGAGCGGAGCAAGATCGGTAACCGGAGCGCTCGATTGGACCAGTTGTGTCTGGGCTTCACCAAGTTGCAACGAAAAGAAATTTAGGCCTTGAATGCTAAAAAGCGTATGGAAACAAGCAAAAGGCATGGAGCGAAACCTGTCGTTCTGGCTCTTGGGATTTCCTGCCCATGCCAGCCCAACACGTAGTCCTTCAGATGGCCACGGATAGGATTGCGCCTTTTCGCAAGCATCGGACGGAACGCTAAGATAAGGAGCCGCAGCAGGGATCGAATTTAAATCCGTGGCAAAAGCAAGCGGTAGACTCACAAGTGGGCATTGCCAATCCAAGGAAGGGAGCGAATCGCCGAATGCAACAGATTCCTCAATCCCGGGTAGTTGCGCGACAAGTCGTTTCAAACGGCATGGAACCTCAAGGACAATTTTTCCTCCCGCCGTATGAACCATCGGAACATACCGGAGAAATTGAATGCAGTCTCCGAGTCCCTGCTCACCATAGAGAAGGATACGCTGTCCTCGGATAGGTTCGCCCTGCCATAATTTCTGGACTAACTCTCGTTTTTGCCCCTTGGCTAACTTCTGGTTCCAACGCCACTCGTAGTTTTTCCATCCCGAGAGCAAATCTCCGCTTTTCAACTGAGCAATCGCAAGGTTCATTTTCGATATGACATGTTCGGGCCGAAGCGCGATCGCCCGTTCATAGCAGGAGATCGCGTCGCCGACTTTTCCAGCATCGTAAAGCGCATTTCCAAGATTCACATGAGCATCGGCGTCGGTAGGCATGAGAGCAATGGCCTTTCGGCAGTGCTCAGCGGCTAGGGCCAGATTCCCTAATTGCCGGAGCGCATCGCCAAAGTTGCGATGAACCTCGGCGTTGTTGGGTACGACGTTGACGACCTGTTCGAACAACTGCACGGCTTCATGAAGTCTTCCCACTTCGCGCAGAGTATCGCTGCATTGAATCGCAGCATCCAGATAGTCTGGCTTCAGTCTCACAGCTTTTATGTAGCACGCAAGGGCGGCTTCCAGCTTTTCCTGTTTACGGAGTACGTTGCCCAGATTGTTATATGCCTCGGCGTAGTCGGGCTGGATCGAAATGGCCCGTTGATAGCAAGAGATCGCCTCATCGGGCTTTTCTAGAGCCTGGAGCACATTGCCGAGATTGTTGTGCGCTGCAGCATAGTTTGGCTGAATGGAGAGGGCCTGTCGATAAAGAGTCATGGCGCGACCCAATTCACCGAGTTCCTGAAAAATACAGCCTAGATTGAAACAAGCCTGATAGTGCTTGCCGTTGAATGCGATGGCTTTTTCGTAACAGCCGATCGCCTCCTGGGGTTTGCCTGCATCTTTAAGGGCGTTTCCCATATTGTTCTGCGCATCCGCATCCTTCGGGCACAACAACAGAACCTGGGCATAATGGCTAATAGCCTCTTCTGTGCGGCCTAAGGCCAAGAGAGCATTCCCTAGATTGTTATGAGCCTTGGAGTGAGAAGGGTCGAGTGCTAAGGCAATCCGGCAACTTGTCACCGCCTCGTTTTGCTTGCCCAATGCCTGTAGAACGCAACCAAGGTTGCAGTGATAGTCGGGAGATTTGCCATTCAAGCCGATTGCCTTCCGGATCATTGCTTCTGCGGCCTGATTGTGCCCGGACTGATGCCCGATCACGCCAAGCAGATGCAAGCTATCGGCATGGTCCGGAACCATGGACAAGATCTTTCGGTAGCATCTCTCCGCTTCAAAGAGTTGGCCGGCGCTATGATGCTGAAGAGCGGCAGCATAGAGACCCTGTATCGGCAGAACCCTCTGCGGTATGTATTGACTGGAATGCTTCACGGTAGATATGCGCTTATGCATTGACGAGGTTATCCGATCTGCTCAGGTAAGAGCCAGCGCCGGCGATCATGAACCTTCACGCCGAGCAGCCACTTTTCAGTCATCCTTCGGTATCGCGCTCTTGACTTCGTTCGGTTTCGAGCGTGATCGCTTGGTCCGCTAGAAAACAACCACAAAGCTGGGTATTGCACCGCGCGGAAGCGCAGATTGTTGGTGTCGGCGATGTAGTAGGCGGAGCCAGTTGCCGCGACATTTTGCGGAGTGTTTAGTTCAGCACTTGTTGGAGGTCCTCCGTCACCTGAGAACCCTGGGTTCGGCTATTGCATGTCAAGCGTCACAAATAACGTGTGATGGATTGCTAAATTCTAATGTTATTTCTAAGCGGACACCTGTTGGACACTCTCATCCTGTCAAGATGGGAACTTCGAACGCTTGCCTTCAGCCTATGTGGCTGTCCGTTTCTTGAGGTGTTCCGATTTAGCTTTTAGGGGTTACATTGGGTGCGCCTGCGGTGGCGGAGTCAACCGCGCTGTCACGGGCAAGCTGGTCCTCACTAAAGCTGACGCGATCGGAGTCAGGCTTATTGGGAGCGGGAAGGGAAGACAGTAAAGATCTCGACTTTGGGCGCGGCAGCTGAATAGTTAGTCTGCTGCGCGTAAGCGACTACAACCTGATGGCTGCCAATCGTCGGATCAGCGATGCTGAAGGTGGCATTGCCACCCGACAGCGCTACGGATGTAGCCGCTCCGCCGTCGAGAGTATAAGTGATTGATCCCAGTGGTGGTCCGGCATCGGAACTGGCGGTTACAGTCAAATGTGCACTTACACCATAAGGAATGAGGGCGTTAGCGACGATAACGGCCACGCTAACCGGGACAGGACCCACCGTGAGCATGGTTGCGGCCGAGGTGCCTGCAGGATTGTTCTTGTCGCCGGAGTAAGTGGCCGAAATACTGTGCGCGCCCGCCGCCAGACCGGGCGTGATGTACCAGTAGGCGCACCCGTCGCCTCCCAGTGTCTCAGTGTTGAGAAGGCTGGCGCCGTCCACTATTTTCACAGTGCCGGTGGCCGCTTTTTGTTTGCCTGAAGTAATGCAGACGGTGATGTTCGTGGCACCGGGATAGACCAACGTGGTACTGGCGAACTGCAAACTGATAGCCGTATCCACGGCACCGGCAACGCTCAGGTTGATGTTGGCTCCGCTGGGCAGATTGTTTGTGTCGCCAGAGTATTTGGCCGTGACGGACAGGCCACCGACGGATGCTGGTGTGAAGCTGCACGTCGCCACCTCATTCGCAACAGCACCGGTGCAAAGAGTCTCCGATGCGGAAATGAAGGCTACCGTCCCGGTAGGGTTCAATCCGACAACTGTTGCGGTGAGATGCGCAGACTGACCCAAGGTTAGTGTATTGCTGGTTGCGGTCAGTTTGGTGGAGCTCTTGATCGGGGCCACGATGACGCTAGCGTTGGCTGATCCAGCAGAGAAGTCGCTGCTGGCGCTATAGGCGGCCACGATATTGTGTGTTCCAGCCATCAGGCGTGAGGTTTGGAATGGGGCCTCACCCTGCGCGTCTACAGCAACGGTCGAGAGCAGGGTAGTGCCGTCGTAAAATGCAACCGAACCAATTGCATTCGGCGCGCCTGCACTGGACGAAGTGACCTCAGCCACAAAGGAAATGTCTGTACCTACAATGGCAGAGTTAGCAGAGGGAATGAGTGCCACGACGACTGAAGCGTCTGTCATGGCGAATGAAACGTTCTCCGATAGTGCGGCCGCAAAGTTACTCTGCAGCGCATACGACACTACGACTTGATGGCTACCTACCGTGAGCCCAGAGAGGGCAAACTTGGCATTCCCGCCAGACAGTGTCGCAGAAACAGGCGCGCCGCCATCGAGGCTATAAGTGATCGCACCCAGCGCCGGGCCGGCGTTGGAACTGGCGGTCACCGTAGCGTGATAGCTTACGCCGTAGGGAATCGAAGCGCTTCCCGTGGCAACTGCCAATGTAACAGGCACTGGGTTGACTGTGACGACGACCGGGGAGGAAGATCCTGCCCCATTATGCGCATCGCCAGAGTAGGTTACCGAGATCGCGTGCGCTCCGGCGTTGAAGCCCGGCGAGATGTACCAATTGGCGCAGCCGTCGCCGCCCAGCGTTAGGGTGGTCAGAACGGTGGCTCCATCCAGAATTCCCACTGTGCCGGTGGCTGCACGGTTCGTGGCGGGAGTGATGCAGGTGGTGACATTCGTAGCGCCTGGGTACACGAGCATAGTGCTGCCGACTTTTACACTGATTGCGATATCATATAGCGGCTTGACGCTAAGTACGAGGGTTGACGCGCTGGCGAGGTGGTTGAAATCACCTTGGTACTGCGCGGAAATGATTATGTCTCCGACAACCGTCGGTGTAAAGACGCAGGTCGCGACTCCACCAGTGCCTACTGTTGCGGTGCACAGCGTCACTCCGCCCGCACTGAACGTCACCGTGCCGGTCATCGTGCCGGCGCCTGTGACTGTAGCGGTCAGGATGTCGACCTGGGTCTGGGTTGGTGTGGTCGTTACTGCGGATAAGGATGTCGTGCTTGCCGACTGATTGACAACGATAGTCTGGGACACCGGCTTAGCCGCAGCATAGTTGCTGTTGCCCGCCTGGCTGGCCGTAACGACAACTGTTCCGGCTCCTGTGACGGTAAGCGTTGATCCGTTGAGTGTTCCCGGACCTGCAACGTTGAATTTGACAGGTAAGGCCGATGCCCCGCCCGTCGCACTCAACGCGATCGATCCAACACCGTATGAAACGGGCGAAGGCGGGGGCGCAAAGTCGATCGTCTGGGCCGCCTGAGCGACGGTTTGAGAAACGTCGGTGATTGCTGTGGTGTAGTCCGTCGCATCGGTGGGTGTGAATATCACGGATAGAGTTTGTGAGCCTGCAGATAAAACCGCTCCAGCTGCGGGATTATAGGAAAACGCTCCGGCGATTGTGGAGGTTGCGTTGAGCTGCGATGGACTCAACGCCGTGCCGTAGGTGATGGTTGCCGGTACCGCCCATATGATTGGTGGCGTGGCTTTGTTCACGAGCAGCGTAACGCCTGCCGAAGCGATGTCGAAGTTGCTGGCATCTGTCGGAGTGAAGGTCACTGTAAGGGCTTGCGCGTATGCGGTCAGAACTGTTCCGCCCGCTGGGCTATACACAAATGTTCCCGCAACGCTCGAAGTCGCATTGAGCTGGGTTGCAGTCAGGGTCGAGCCGTAGGTAATCGCTACCGGTGAAGCCCATGCGATCGATGGCGTAGCTTTGTTCACGAGCAAGTTAACTGTCGCCGTCACTGTCGAATAGTCCGTTGTATCGTTCGGCGTAAATATGACGGAGAGCGTCTGCGCGCCTGCAGTGAGAACGGCTCCGGCGGCCGGGCTGTAGGCCAATGTGCCGGCAACGCTGGAAGTCGCGTTGAGCTGAGTACCGGTCAGCGACTTGCCGTATGGAATTGCCGCTGGCACAGCCCAGCTGAGCGATGGGGCTGCCTTGTTCACCATCAGGATGACGGCAGTAGTTGTGGTGCTGTAATTGATCGTGTCAGATGGGGTGAAAGTGACGGAAAGTGTTTGAGAACGGGCACTGAGAATCGTCCCGGCGACAGGGCTGTACGCAAATATGCCCGGGACCGACGAGGTTGCATTGAGCTGCGCTGCGCCCAACGCTGTTCCGTAGGTGATGGCGGACGGCGGGGCCCAACTGAGCGCGGGTGTTGCTGGGTTCACTGCCAGGGTAACGGCGGCCGTAGCGGTGTTGTAGTCCGTAGTGTCCGTTGGCGTGAAGGTTACGGACAGAGCTTGCGAACCCGCTTTGAGAAGAGTGCCCGGTGCGGGAACATAGGCAAACGATCCGGCAACGCTCGAAGTCGCATTGAGCTGCGTTGCGCCAAGCGTCATTCCGTAGGTGATGGCAGGGGGTGCGGCCCAACTAATGGTTGGTGACGACTTGGCGCCTGCGCCAGTCAGTCGGATGGTCTGCGTTGTGTAGGCCGGAGCGGATGCATTCAACGCACTGTCGGTGAGCACCACAGAACCGCTAACAGAACCCGCAACCTGCGGCGCGAAAAGGATGGGCAACTGGCACTCGGCTCCGGCTGCTAGACTTCCGGCTGTCAAGTTTCCGGCAATCAGCTGCGGACAATCCGACGCCCCGCCGGTGGTCAGGATGAAGTTCGATGCTACGGTCGGGTTGGAGCCGGTATTCGGAACAGGAAACGTCAGCGATGCGTTGCCAACGTTTTCGAGAGTAATCATCTGGTGACTGCTTTCCGATCCCGTGGGGGTTGTTGCAAAGCTGAGGCTGGGCGCGTCGGACAGATCCTGCTTCAATACCTGGTTGCCGGCATAGTCGGCTGCGTACACATTGCCGTTTCCATCCACAGCTACCCCAACGGGAAGGCTGAGAGTGCCCGAGAGGACCGTACTCTGTGTGTAGGTTGATCCTGATGGCGTTTCCTTCACGATTCGCAGGTTGTAAGTGTCGGCGATATACACGTTGCCATTCCCATCCACCGCGATTGCGCCTGGGCCCTGCAGTCCGCTCCCGATCGTGCTCTCTGTATAAGTGTTTCCTTGCAGCGTTTCTTTCAATGCCCGATTGTGCCAGGTATCGACGAGGTAGACGTTTCCGCTTGCATCCACTGCAACACCGTACGGATCATTGAGGCTGCTGGTGGGCACCACGCTTTGGGTATAAGCGCCGCCTGAAAGCGTCTCTTTGACTATCCGCAAATTGTTGGTGTCGGCGACATAGACATTGCCGCTTCCATCCACCGCGACGCCGTACGGGTGTAACAGGTTGGTTGCGATGGTGCTCTGAACGTAAGTGCTACCGGACGGCGACGCTTTCACGATCCGGCTGTTGTTGTAGTCCGCTATATACACATTGCCGCTTCCATCCACGGCGAGTCCGTAGGGGCCATACTGATTTCCACCGACAATCGTTGTCGCGGTGTAGCCGTTTGCCCCCGGAGTTTCTTTCAACACCCGATAATTGTGCGCATCCGCAATAAAGACGTTGCCGTTGGCATCGGTCGCAACTCCGAAGGGCCCGTTCAGTCCGGTGGCCAGAACAGCTTGCTGAACACCGGGGAGGAAATTGACTTGCGGGCCTGTTCCGTTGCCGTAGATATAAGCCGTGGCAATCGCGGCTCCTGCGCTGTTCTGCAAGACGACAGCCCCGTTTCGCGCCCCGGAAACGCTGGGCGTAAAGGTTGCGTTGACTGTGCAAATGGCTGCGACAGGATACTTGATAGCAGCGGAACAGGTTCCGGCGCCCGCGTTGGCAAAGTCCAGACCCGATGCTCCCTGCGTAAGAACGGCAATGGAACCCAGCATACCGGCCGTGTCAATTACAAAGTTCATCGAAAGCGTCGACGTAGCAGTGCCAATGTTTGCCGACCCGAAGTTCACACCTGTGAGCGTTTCTTTGATGACCCTGCTGTTGTCATCGTCCGCGATATAGACATTGCCTGCATTATCGATTGCCACGCCGTCGGGATAGTAGAGCTGACTGGAGGGAATAGCGCTCTGAATATAAGTTCCCGCGGTTGTCAGGGTTTCCATCAGGATCTTGTTGTGATAGGTGTCCACAACATACACGTTGTTGTACTGATCCACCGACACACCGAAGGGCATGTCGAGGCCGGGAACATTGAAGACGCTCTGAGTGTAAACTCCGCCGGAGAGAGTCTCTAACAGGACGCGGTAGTTGTTAGTATCGGCGATGAAGAGATCGCCGTTGGAATCGACGGCAACTCCGCCAGGATCAGCCAGACCGATCGCGGCCACGCTTCGGGTATAGACTCCACCAGCAAGAGTCTCCTTCACAATCTGGTTGTTTCCGCCGTCGGCTATGTAGAGATTGCCAGTGAAGTCCACGGCGAGGCCCTGAGGTGAGTTGAAGCCTGAAGCAATCGTTGTCTGCGTATATCCACTCGTGGAAGGGACCAGCTTTATCACCTGGTTCAGCCCTGTATCAGTCAGGTACAGGACGCCGTTGCGATCGATTGTGACGCCCCACGGCTCCTGCCAGCCCGAGCCGATGGTGGTCTGGGCATAACCGCTCGTCGTCAACGTCTCCTTCAGCACACGGTGGTTCCACGTGTCCGGCACATAGACGTTACCGCTCGAATCCACCGCCACGTTATGGTTGGTCCGCAGGCCGCTCGGCACTACGGTGGTCTCGTAGCTGCCGAAGTGCGCAGTCTGCGCATATCCCGCGGAACTTGACACGGCGCAGATTGCGAACAACAGGGCACGAGCGCATCTTGGAAAGATAGAATGGCGGCGCACATGTGAGGAGCCGAAGGTTTTGGCCGGGCTTGCTCCGAGAATCCTTTTGGTCAAGCTGATGATGACCGGAACGGCCAAAACGAGGGGTAGGTTGGGATACGAAAAAGACAAGACATATCTCCACCACGGCTCGATCCCTGATAGAACGGAGAAATCCAGATGCCTTCGCTCACAATTCGGGACCCCGAATGCGACCGGACCGTGGGGCACCAGCGCAGGAGTGAACTATTACGTAAGTCACCCGGAGCGCTGTTTTGGCTGTCCTATGCCCGAACACTAGTACCTGCCTCAGTGTTACGCCATGGCTCTTTAAGAACCCATGCGTAACTCTTTACGGTTATTACTAAGGTAATTTTCTTGGATTGCGACGGTCAAGTTTCCGTCAGGATCGGTTCAACGTAAATGCTGCCATTTGAATTTCCTGAGCGGTGAACCGGCATCTGGTGAGGTCTTTGCGCAGCTTGAGCTGTGCACGGGCCCCACTGACGGCAGCGCAGTTCCTGCCTGCTGAAACCGGCTGGTAAACGCCGAGATCCTCGGGATGGAATTTTCCTCTTGGAAACAGTTCGCATTAAAGTTTCATATAATAACGCCGAAGTCAATGCACTATGGTAACCAGTCGCTGCCAGAATTGGTGACACAATAGAGTTACTATGTCGCCAAATTTCAAGATGGAGCACCGCGCGAGGAATGTGCCTCGCGGCAAATCGGGCACCGGGTTTGGTGTTTTCCCCGCCCTGTTGCTCGCAATTACTGCGTTTTTGGCTCTTCAGCTTATTAGTCTCTATCTGAGTTGGCCTAAGCAGGTGATTTTAGGGTCTGTTAGCGTTCTGATTGGCCTCGCGGCGAATCGGCTTTCTGCTTCTCGCTTGGTTACCATCGGACTGATGCTGATCTCCCTGACCGCGACACTTCGTTACGGCTGGTGGCGGGTCCGGCTGCTTATCGACTATTTTCTCGATCAATCGAACAATCGGGCCTCCCTGGATTCAGTATTCATGCTGATCCTTATCTCTGCCGAGGCGTATACGGTTCTCATCATGGTACTGGGCTACATGCAGACAGCGTGGCCATTACGGCGAAAACCGCTGCCTTTGCCCAGCGACGATAGTCTCTGGCCGCATGTCGACGTACTCATTCCGACTTACAATGAGCCTTTGCCGCTGGTTCGATACACAGCGTTGGCGGCACTCAACATCGACTATCCGCCAGAGAAACTGCATGTTTACATCCTGGACGACGGAAGCCGAGAGGATTTTCGGGCATTTTCCGAAGCCGCCGGGGTGGGGTACATCACCCGCACAGAACATAACCACGCCAAGGCCGGCAATATAAATCACGCCTTGACTACGATGAACTCGCCGTTCGTCACCATCTTCGATTGCGATCACGTGCCGACGCGCAGTTTTCTGCAGATGACCCTGGGATGGATGCTTGCCGACTCCAACCTGGCTATGCTGCAGACGCCGCATCACTTCTATTCTCCCGATCCCTTCGAGCGTAATTTGCTTCAGTACAAAACCATTCCGAACGAGGCCGCACTCTTCTACGGCATTGTGCAGGATGGCAACGATTTCTGGAACGCCACATTCTTCTGCGGCTCATGTGCGTTGATCCGCCGCTCGGCGCTCGACGACGTGGGGGGCATCGCCACTGAGACTGTAACCGAGGACGCACATACCTCCCTGCGCATGCAGAAGCAGGGATACAACACTGCCTACATCAACATTCCCCAGGCCGCCGGGCTTTCCACGGAGACGCTGGCAGCCCATGTCGGCCAGCGCATCCGCTGGGCTCGTGGCATGATCCAGATATTCCGCACAGACAATCCTTTGCTTGCACGGGGCATGAAGTTCACGCAGCGGCTTTGCTACCTGAACGCGATGATCCACTTTCTATATGCAGTGCCACGGCTGGTCTTCCTTCTTTCCCCTTTGGTGTACATGTTATTGGGACGGACGATTATCCCCGGGTATTGGGTCGCAATCATTGCCTATTCGATCCCCCATTTGATCCTATCCAACCTCACAAATTCGCGTATCCAGGGCCGGCATCGTCATTCGTTCTGGAACGAGATTTATGAAGCGGTTCTTGCGCCTTACATCCTCATGCCGACACTGCTTGCGCTAATCAACCCCAAGCTGGGCGAATTCAATGTAACCGACAAGGGAAGCACCCTGGCCGACACTCGCTTCGACCGCAAGATAGCGACGCCCACGCGCTGGATGTTGGGGTTGAACCTCCTTGGTGTTCTCGTTGCCCCGTACCGCATGTTTTTCAAGGACCCCGACCATCCCGGCACGGTCATCATGAACCTCGTCTGGATCTTGTTCAACATGGTCATTCTGGGAGTAGCGGCTGCCGTGGCGCATGAGCAGAAGCAGCGCCGTCAGTCGGTTCGCATCGAGGCAAGAATTCCCATGATCCTGGCGAACGCCGATGGGGCAACCAGTCGTGGAATCTCGGTCGATATGTCGATCGGTGGTGCGTCCATACAGGTGCAGGAAGGCTCGGATTTTGCGATGGGCGAAAGATTGCGGGTCGCCTTTCCGGAGCATTCTGGAAACGAACAAATTGGAGCCACAGTCATCGGCTTCCGAGGCAATGAGGTACGAGTCGCATTCCTCGTTCCTACCATTGCCGAACAAGAGACACTAACCCGGGCGCTCTACTCGCGCGCTGACGCATGGATCAGCCCTATTGATTCGAAGGAACTGGATCGCCCTCTGGTGAGTCTCGGCCGCGTCATCGTGCTCTCCTGGTTCGGGATATATCAAATTTGCAAGAGCCTGTTGCCTGAAAAGCGCGTTCTGGCCAAAAACCGCGCTGCTCAAACCGCGGTGCTTCTGCTGGCGTTCGCGTTGGCTTTGACGCTTCCGCTAGCTGCGTTGAGTCCAATCTCCGATGGGCCTGCCAATCGCAAAGCCCAACCGACCCAAATGAAGCAAGCCAAAGCCATTGATCTTCCGGGGCTCAATGCGGATAGCTTGCCTGGCCCGCTCGATCCAAACTCTTCGCAATCCTCAGCCTTGAATACAGGAGGAGTAGTCGAGAGCGTCGGTCTGAAAGACATGGGGCTTCCCCAGGGCCTTGAAATGCGTGGACCACATGCTTACTCCTCGACCAACTTCACTCTCTCGCACACTCTTGTTCCCCGGCACGCGGAGCTATATCTGCTCTTCCAGTTTGATCCGGCATTGAACGCTCATTCCGCCTTCCTGAAGATATTTCTGAACGGAACTCAGATCGCCGCTCTGGAGCCAAAAACCGCATCCGATGCCGTCAGTGAGTTTAGCGCGAGAGACATTGTCGTTCCAGAGGATCTGCTGTTGAGAACCAACACACTGGCGTTTGAATGGGTCGATACACGATCTGCATCGAAGAATGCTGCGAGCCCAGGGCCGGTCGCCTGCCGCATTAGCCCGCTGTCTGCTGTGCGGGTAAGTGGGGAACATCTACTCTGGCAAAACGATCTCAGCCAGCTTCCGCTGCCGATCTTCGACGGCGACCTTCAGACATCGACTACCGTTCCCATCGTGTTCCTCTCTGGATCGTCGCCAAAAGTCTTGCAGGCGGCTGGAGCCGTTGCATCCTGGCTTGGATTGCAGGCGGGATCGAAGCCCGTTCGATATTCCGTCTCGACGGGCAGGATTCCTCCTGGCAACGCGATAGTCTTCTCCTCCGACCGTTCTTCTCTGCCCGCAGAACTGGAAATACCCAATGAAAATGGGCCTGTTCTGGCTCTTAGAGAAAACCCTTCCGACCCGAATGCCCGTATCCTGGTAATCGCCGGTAATGGCGAGGAGCAATTGCTGACCGCGGCAAGAGCGCTCGCATTGACAAGGCGAGCCACTCCTACCTCCGCAGCTCAGGGAATCCCTCTGAAAGGCGTCACGGAAGAGATCTCCAACGTAGCGACTCCCGCAGCCCGAAACATCGATGATGCTCCCCGATGGATGCCGGCCAACAGTTCGGTTCCCATCGCTGACTGTCGCGCGCCGCAGGCATCTCATACCGATGGCTCCGCCCCAGTGCCTATTTATTTCCATTTGCGGCCGGACCTCTTCTATGGAGAAAAACAGAATCTTAAACTGACACTGCATTATCGCTACAATGGCCTTCCTATTGCTGTCGGATCCGCGCTGAGATTGGTCGTGAACGGAACGCTCGTCAGCGAGATACCGCTCCCGCCAGGCAGCGACATTGTCGACCGGCAACGCGAGATTCTCGTTCCCGTCGCGAACCTCAGGCCTTTCGGAAACACCTTTCTCTTCAACTTCGACTTCATCCCGGCTTCGTTGGGTACATCCGGTACCTCTTCGGCTTCCATTCTCCAAGGGGAAATTCTGTGCAACTCTGCATTGGATCTGGGGGGACTCGCCTCCTGGGCGCAAATGCCCAATCTCGAACTCTTTGCGGACGCCGGCTACCCCTTCACCCAATTCGCCGATCTCTCTCAAACCACGGTCATTCTCCCTGTTGCCCCAAGCACGGATGAAATATCGCTCTATCTCCATCTGATGAGTCACTTCGGCGAACAGACTGGATATCCCGCGCTTCGGGTCGCAATCGACGGCCCAGACGCGGTGATCGCCAAGGATCGCGACTATCTGATTCTCGGCACCCTCGCCAATCAGCCATCCTTCGCCGCGCTCGATCCAATGCTCCCGGCAACGCTTGATGCAAGTGGAATTCATGTCAAGCCATCCCAGAGTTATCTTTCAATGCTCGCGTCGGCGGATTGGACGGCGCAACATATCTGGGCCCGGCTCACGGCAAATCCTTTGAGAGACAAGGCGCCGTCGAACAGGGGAGGCATTCCGGCTGCCCTGATCGAAGAGATCAAGTCGCCAACTTCCCTTGATCGGTCGATTGTTCTCATTGCCCTGCAAGACAGCGCCACGGGAGACTCCCTTGCCAGCGTGCTGCTTGACCGGTCTCACTCCGGCGACATTGCCGACTCCGTCAGCCTGCTGCGCAATGAGCGTTTCGAGTCTTATCCCGTGGTGAGCGACGCCTATCATGTCGGCAATATCTCGTGGTACGCGAGAATGCGTATCTGGATGACGCAAAACTTCCTATGGCTTTTACTGGTTGTTTCCGCGCTCACATTTTTCATGGCTGCTTATATACGTAGCTGGCTCAGCGCGCACGCCGACGAGCGGCTCAAACTTGGGGAGCCGGTCAAAATAGAAAACTGACTCCGATGCGGGTTCTGACATTGCACAAGGTGGAAGAAACACACGGACTCAAACAGAAGCGACTTTTCTCGCAAGGCGGTTCAAATGAATATTCCCGGAGCGAAAATCAACGGCTCGTATGACTATGGGAATTGGCATCTGGGCGATGCACTATATCGGCAGGCAGCAAGCGACTGAAGCGATAGACTTTGGTTTCTCCGGCTCGGAAAGCTGTTGCAGGAGTCTCATACCTCATGAATGTACGGCTGATTTTGGCACGCTTGCAGATGAGTGGACGCGGGCCAGCCAACTTGCCAGTCGTTCGCCGTGATGTCATCCCAGCCTAAGGTATAGAGCCATGGTCTTGAGACGCCGCACTGGCACATCAGAGTATCTTCGGACACGAATACGCGGACGACTGGCTCCCAGCCGGTCCGTCGAACGCTGCCTCCGCGGGCAAGAGCGGGCAAAACCGTGGCGAACTCTGCCAAACACACCTCCCGAAGACTTACTTTGCAAGCTTGAGTTCTACTGGATGCTTCCAGTGAACCCTAACTACATGACCGGAATATGTACAAAATGGAGCAGATTCGAAAATTCTATCTGTTAGTGTCTGACCAGCGATAACTGGCGCTCGACGTTGTGGTTCTCATGTCCTTTCGTACGACGAAACATTCGCGATTTGAATTGCGATACATTGTACCGAGGTGGGGATTGCGGGTTGGAAACTTCAAGTTGCTGTTTCGAGGCATCAGGGGGAAGACAATGAACTCCCCGACACACGCGAACATGGTTGCTCTGACAAGAAACCAGGCTTCGACATCGCTCCCATATGTCCAGGTAACACTGGGAGGAAGATACGGGACGCCGCCCTTCGAGGTTCTTCCTCTCCGGTAGGATTATGGTCCCCGACGGTTCCGGAGAGCCTGCTGGATCAATCGGGTATTTTCGTCCAATGCCTTGAGGCAAGATCGGCTATAACTCTGGATGTGCTGGGAAGAAGTAACGGAGGGTGGTGGATGCATGATTTGCATCTCTTGCGGTAGCGGACAATTGCGCAAGTCGAAGGTGCGCCTCACCGATATTCCTCATCTCTTGCTGCTAAAGTTTCCCGCGCGATGCCGTATCTGCGACGTTAGGCGCTTTGTCTGGTTCGGAGCATTCAGGCACCTGCTACCGCATGAATCAAATAAGGGCCATCCGGCTGGCCACAATGAATAACTGGTGAGAGCAGCACAGGTTGTTGCAAATCCGTAGAAAATGTCCCGTTCTAACTATTGCTACAAGTTTAAGCCAATCCAAGCCCTACAGCTTCCATCCGGGGCTGTGCATCTCGTACCTGGGTGTCTTAAGAGGAAACAGAGCGCATCACATGAACACTCTGCGAAGGGCAGCTTCTCCCAGATAGCGGGTTTTCACGATATTTCGTAGAATCCCGTCCTCAAGGGAAATACCGGGCATGAGCAAACTGAAGAAGTCGTGCCTGCTCATGGCTTGCGGACGTGTTAACTCCTTTTGGGAGACCCCAAATGTGAGATACGCTCGCGAGCCCGTATTTCTCGCAACTGTCCAGATCGGTGTCATAGACCACTCGACGATGAACCCTATCCTTCCACACAATTGTTGCGACGTCCGGTCACGATTGCTCTCGGCGGTTTGTTTCAGTAAATACTCGTGTAGCGCATGGTGTTGTGCAGTTAGCTTTCGCGGTCGGAGATTGTGGGGCAAAACGGAAGCCGCTCTAGAGTCACCGTATTGACTTTATATCCAACACATCCAGCACAATAGCTGCAAATGACTTCATGAATATCTTGGCAGGAATGGGGGATTCCACAACTAGCAGAGACCTGCGGACCGTAATCCGTCAGGCAGACAAAGCTCACCGTGGCCCAGCGGGCGGCAAAGAAGCGACGGAGGTGCTTCTTTGTACACGGGATTTCATGAGGGACGAATTTCTTCACGATACAGAGAGAATGGAACGACTATGACCTGTGCGCTTACAGCTTGTGTCACGATGAGAATCGAGAAGAGGGAACTGCTCCAGATATTTCATGGCACTGCTGTCCGGCTAATGACCTCCCTTCTTTCTGGAAC
>Ga0302325_10012157_pt1 | contig 18506 bp, 10 predicted proteins | sample Palsa_T0_2_FD_201948 | JGI IMG/M metagenome (GOLD analysis project Ga0302325, IMG submission 201948) | Peat permafrost microbial communities from Stordalen Mire near Abisko, Sweden - Palsa_T0_2 | ecosystem: Environmental > Terrestrial > Soil > Palsa > Peat permafrost | place: Sweden: Abisko...
CGTCGAATAGCAATGGCACATCAGCTCGCACTGGACTCTCGGATTTCAAGCGCCATGCGACCACTGCATTGCAGGCGCACAAAGCGGAAGATGGACCAAATAACCCGTTCAATAATGCGTCCCTTTCGAAGCAGTATTTCAATATCTTAAAGACTAGACGAGATTTACCAGTCCATAAGCAAAGGTGAGTCGTTTCGGACTGATCTATTGTATCCCTTTTGACTGTTCTATAGACAAGAATTCCTTGACATGTTCCATAAGACCCAGATTCTTGTCTTCGTCGGCGAGACTGGTTCTGGTAAAACTACACAAATCCCTCAATTCGTACTCTTCGATGACCTTCCCCACTTCAACGGAAAGCTGGTGGCATGTACGCAGCCTCGGCGAGTGGCTGCAATGTCCGTAGCGCAACGTGTGGCCAATGAAATGGATGTCAAACTAGGGGACGAAGTGGGATACAGCATTCGATTCGAAGACGTGACAGGACCAAAGACTATACTCAAGTATATGACAGATGGTATGCTTCTACGAGAGGCTATGCATGACCATAACTTGACACGGTATAGCTGCATCATCCTCGATGAAGCTCACGAACGTACCCTCGCAACGGATATTTTGATGGGGTTGCTCAAAGAGGTTGCACTGAGGCGCCCAGATCTTAAGATTGTCATCATGTCTGCTACCCTCGACGCCCAGAAGTTCCAGCGTTATTTTAACGACGCGCCACTCTTAGCCGTTCCGGGAAGAACACATCCCGTCGAGATCTTCTACACACCAGAGCCAGAGCGCGACTATGTCGAAGCTGCTCTTCGAACAGTCCTCCAAATCCATGCCACAGAGCCCGAGGGAGATATACTGCTCTTCTTGACCGGAGAGGAGGAGATTGAAGATGCATGCAGGAAGATCAGTTTGGAAGCAGACGAGATGATTAGAGAGGCCGACGCGGGACCTCTGAAAGTGTACCCACTGTATGGTACTTTGCCCCCACAACAGCAGCAGCGGATTTTCGAACCTGCGCCACCGCCAGCCAGACCTGGTGGTCGCCCGGGACGAAAAGTCATTGTTAGTACCAATATTGCTGAAACCAGTTTGACGATTGATGGTATAGTTTATGTTGTGGATCCTGGCTTCAGTAAGCAGAAGGTCTACAATCCTCGCATTCGAGTCGAGTCGTTACTTGTGTCTCCCATCTCGAAAGCTTCTGCGCAACAACGAGCTGGTCGTGCAGGTCGTACACGTCCTGGAAAATGTTTCCGATTATACACCGAGGCTGCATTCAAGAAAGAGCTCATTGAGCAGACTTACCCGGAAATTCTTCGATCAAATCTTGCAAACACTGTACTGGAGCTCAAGAAGCTAGGTATCGACGACTTGGTCCACTTTGATCTTATGGACCCTCCAGCACCCGAGACACTCATGCGAGCCCTCGAAGAGCTGAATTACCTGGCCTGTCTTGACGACGATGGAGACCTAACTGCTCTCGGCAAACTTGCTTCAGAGTTCCCGCTAGACCCAGCACTTGCTGTTATGCTCATATCTTCGCCCGAATTCTATTGCTCGAACGAAATCCTCTCGCTCACTGCGCTGCTTTCTGTTCCGCAGATATTCGTTCGACCAGCGAGCGCAAGGAAACGTGCCGACGAAATGAAAGCTCACTTTGCACATCCAGATGGCGATCATCTAACCATGCTCAACGTTTACCACGCGTTCAAGGGTGCCGACGCGCAAGCAGATCCCAAAAGATGGTGTCACGAGCATTTCTTGAGTCTGCGGGCACTCCAGTCTGCGGATGACGTTCGCCAACAACTGAAACGGATTATGGAGAAGTCCGAGTTAGATCTCGTCAGCACCGACTTCAATGACAAGGAATATTACACCAATATCCGGCGTGCGTTGGTTGCAGGTTTCTTCATGCAGGTCGCAAAGAAGGAGCCGTCAGGAAAGACATACAAGACCGTTAAGGATGATCAGAGTGTTTTGCTGCACCCAAGCACCGTTCTCGGCGTCGAAAGCGAATGGGTTGTCTATAACGAGTTCGTGTTAACAACGAAAAATTATGTCCGCACCGTGACGTCTGTTAGACCGGAGTGGTTGCTGGTAAGTCATGCTGAGCTAATTTATTTTGCATACCTGAAAGTTGCTGACTCGTCTGGCAGGATATTGCACCTACTTACTACGATCTCGCAACCTTCCCCAAGGGAGAGGTGAAGACAGCGTTACAGCGGACACTAGACAAGATCAAGAGGAAACAGGCTATGAAAGGGGGACGGTGAACAAGCCCCACCTCGTACCCCTTTTCTCGTGGAGTCAGCGCGGGGGTTTTCGAAGCTCGAGCGAATGGTTTAGACGTGATTTCATGCGGAGTTCCTGAACCCTTAGATGGCCTGCAAAGGAATAGAAAAACTTCAATATCTGGAAGAAGTCTGTTGCATAGAGTGCGTGGGGTAACCAGTTAAGTTCTTCACTGCCCTCCGAATTCGCAGACTGCGTCAATCAATGTGAAGCACCGGACTCTGTCAATAACGAAAGCAATAATGTCACAAAATTCATGAATTTGGTAATTGTGACTGTGCATGTTGCGCATGTGTGATACGGTGACGGCATGTTTGAGAATCCAGGAAAAGGCTCTGCATCCACATTTGTGGGGTGGTGGAGTTGATAAATTTAGTGTCGAATGGGAAGTCATCCGGGGGCTGGAAGGGGGTTTTATGTCGTGCACCGTGACCGGTCCAGCCTGTGCAGAATTGACGATGCGACCATCCTGGTCTCTTCTTATCATCTGTGAACAGCCCTCTTCGGCTCCACTTAGTATTTGCCGGCTTGGATTGGCATGCTTGGCAATAATTCGAGATCCAAAAGCAGCTCATCCTGGACCTGGAGAATAGGAATACAGAATGATGTGGTGGGTCGCGCTCCCCACTGTCTTCTTTTGGCGATGTGCTTGTATGTTTGACTTTGATTGGGGACTTTGAGCTTGTGCCGGTCGACTAGTTGAGATAGCCGTAGCTTGGTAGCGGACTTGATAGTGTAAAGCATCTGATTGTAAAGGGAATTGACATGTAGCCCGGGACGTATAGGATTGCTTGGCACAGTAACCATTTTTCGTGTGTGCCAGCCTCGCCATCAAGTATTCTCCATTCGCGTGCGGCCTTTTCGCTTCTTACCAGTGAGGTCAAGGAATTAGAAGCCTCGTAGAAGGGTGCTGGTGATACAGCAGAAAGCCACATAGTACACAACAGCCGAGCTGAGCATCAACCCGGTACTTGGTCCAGAAGGCGCATTTTGAGGTCTTCGATCATCGTCGATCAGTCTCGATCGTGTGGTGGGGCAGCGTGTTCTCCTCTTGGTTTGCTCGTCGTTTCGTGGCTTGAGTCGTGCAACTTGTGCTCGTATCGTCGGATTCAAGATTGGAGCAAAGACTCTTGCTAGGCTTGTGAAATAAATAGTTCGAGAATCTGTTGACCGGCTTCTCTGCTATTGAAGGTCGAAGTTGACGTTGGCTATGAACTCAATTCTCTCGAGATTGATGAGCGAGGACGGCACAGCGGAGGTTTCGGACCCAATTGATATGATGTACTTCGATGAGCCTCTTGCATCGCCAGGCGAGGCAGCTTCACTGCTGGCCTGAACCTCACCCTCAGGGCCCGTCCGCCTTTTAAAGTTGACTGCGTAGACGACCGAAAGGACTTTTCCTTGCCTGTCGCCATCAATATGACCTGAATTTATGACTTATGGAGTAAGCAAGCCTATCAGGCGGGCCGCTGCCGTCCAACGGCCGCTACTGTAAGGAAGCATTGACAGCGGCAGGCGGAGCCGAGAGAAGGCCCCGAGCACCACGGTTCTGTCACTGCGAGGTACGTACAGTACTGTACAGTACCAGTACAAGTAAATCCCGAAGTGCTAGGACCGCTGGGAGGCCAATTGCCCCGATTATTTTCAGCTCCCCCGCCCAGCTTCAGTTGCAGCGGCAAGCGGACTCGCACACGCAGCAGCTGCTGATCCAAGCTGATGGATCATGGAATAAAAGAAGCGACCGATTTGGAGTTCCGAAAGCGCCCTGCCGCTCCAACCAGCCACGCCAGCGCACTGACACAGTTCGCCGGCTAGTCCAAAGCACGTGGGATAAGACAGGGGAGCCGTTGTGAAAAGTGGACTGCGCAGGTCGGGCCAAGGAGATCCTTGCCGGCCTCTCTACAGTACAGACTGTACAGTACTGCGTACTGTAAGAAGTACACCACTCTTGTTTGGAACATTGCGCTGCATGAGTCGCAGGGTTAGGGGTTTGGAGGCACCGTTGCGGCACCGTTGCAGCACTGTTGCAGCACCGCTGCGTGATGGTATCAGAGTCCAGGAAGGAACCATTAATCTCCCGACCTTGACAGCTTCAGAGACATGGCGTCGAATGTTCTTGCGGACACTCCTCAGCTCGCGGTGCAAAGAATCCTGTTCTACCCCACGAATCGACGATAAGCCAAGCCTAAACCGGCGAGATGTTGCTGGTCAATGACCCGGGCCTTGACTCGGTTTTGGTTAGAAGGCTTCAATCCACTCCACAATGTTTTGCAGTCCGCAATACAGCACAGCACAGTACAGTACAGTAAGATTACTTACTTATCAGCTACGCAAGAGCTACGGAGGTACTTCTCCACCCGCACCTGGCCAGTCGTGGCCGCTCCATGAAACTATGAGCTAATTGAGTGCCGTACAGGCCAACAGTCCCTGAACCTGAACCTCGGAACCTTGATTATCAGATAAGTAAGTTCCCGAGGTAGCAGTTACTGCCACCCTATCTTCTCAACCTTGGGTCATCATGGGAGCGTCAAGCATTGCAGTACGCGACTCAATTTGCCCTGACATCGAAGGCAAGGCATGCCGTATCGTGTTGCAGCCTTCTGACGCGAGGTGCAATTTGCAGCGCAGCATTGCAGCGTGCAGAGGAAAATTCTTGTAAGCTTCGAGCTTTTCTGGATGCATCGAAGACTGGGGAGAAGCAGCCCCTGGTCCAAGCCCTCCCGGCAGCCCCTAAGCGAAATACGCCCCTCCTCGGATGATTTAGCTGAGAAAACGCGCGGGAGGGTGGTAATAGGGGCTTATTCGATGAGCGGGGATTCATTATGACAAGGCCATCTGGAGCAGGGGCCTGCCGGGGCTTGGGATAGGTAGCCTATATATCCTGGCCTGCGATCTCTTTTCTTTTTCTTGAGTTTGAGTTTGAGGCCCCGACTTCCTCTATTCCAGTACTACAACCATCAGCCCCCAGGAGGTTTGAATCAGCCCATCGGAACTCCGCCATTGTCATACCATTCTACGCCACGACCTCGTGGGAAAAAACGCTTTACTGCCAGCGGGTAGTAGTCCGTCAAGATGAGTGGTTCGGGAGGTTATTACAAGTACCGATGCAAGTACTGGTTAACTTACAATTGCCCCAATTGGGTTTGGGTTAATAATGCGCCTTGTGCCCACTGCCTCGTAGGCTCTCCTTCCTCGATCTTGAAAGGCACAAGCTAATAGCATGTCAGGCAGACGGGCGTGATTCGGATATGCCTATGATGCCAGGCCCCTTCCGTATCTCCCGAGAAGTCTACGTACCGCAGCTCGAAAACGGCTTCCTCTACTACACGATTATGGAGATTATCGCCGCCAGTGATGCTGATAGCGGATGGGCAGTGAAAGACATGCCATCACAGCCCTTTCCCACTGCAACAGGGCCATCAGCTGTGAGCTTCGCAGCAATGGATGGGCTCGATACCCAGAGGGTTCCCAAGACGGGACTCCAAGGTCAGACTGGGGGTGGAAACTGGACCGGAGCCAGCGTCAACCTCGAATAAGCCTCCCAAAGCTGGACAGCAGGAACGGATCATTGACGTTCCCCGGTTCCAATGGACGGCAAGCTTCGATAGAGGTGGATTGAATGAATCCAAGTTGCATTATGCGGACCATCTTCCCGATCGAGAATGTGAGGGGTTGACTGAATTCGTTTCTTTGGTATTTTCCGCGCGACGAATCGCGTAAATTCACGACGCTCATTTTGGGGAGGGGTTGGAAATCCGCGCAGAGCAAAGACTCTGATTTGCTAGCATTCTAGAATGAACACCGATAGTTTTTGAAGGGGCTAGACTCCGAACAAGCATTTGAGCGGGTGGGACGGTAGCACTGATAACCAGAACATATCAAAATTGGCACTTTTTGCCTGCAATATGCATTCTAAAGTAATCTGACAGCTCAATCTCTTAAACTTGGTAAGACCATGAATCTCAGTTCATGGAACCAAAAGTGGAGCTACGCCTTGGGACGCTTTCTCGCCTCCATGCAGCAGTACTCGTAATCCGGATGAGTTTTTTCCCAGCTACAAATCTTAGGCACTAGCAAGATCCAGCGGCGCACTATGACAGTATCAACCACAATCAATGTGAGCGAAAACAAGATGATTGAAAACCCAAGTAAATATCGAATCTAAAAATGCCATGATTGGAAGACGGAGCTCAAATGCAGAGATGAAAATCACAAAAGAAAAAGTTGCCTGCGCAACTGGCACGGGACCCCGCAAACTTTGGCAAGATAGGGCCCAGAATCCAGATTGCAAGATTTTCTGGCAGCCACTTGTATACTGCACCAGAGAAATATAGTTGGGAAGTATGTCGACAATCGGTGCCAATCGTGCCAATGATCTGGGCAGAGCATTGGCCACTGCTTTGACAAATGTCAGTCGATAGTGCGAGAATGGGGTGCGTGAGCTTCGAGCAAGGTGTCAATTGCATTGGCGCCAAAGAGATCGAGCCTGTAACAGCGTGCATCATCTCTGCAGCCAAACCTCGCAAACGTCGCTCGTAGGGTGCTCTTTCAGCGTATGAGTTGTACAGAAATGAGATGTGACAGAATCACATAATCACAGTTGGAAGTTTCCCGCCTGGAGAATCTTACGAGCATTGCAGAGACTGGTCGTTTCCGGCTGTGGATTGTGTCAGCTGTTCGGATTCAGCGGGGATGGTTGAATACAATTTTGGCTTTGGAGTCCTTTGCGGCATTGCGTTTCGGTGACGCCGTTGAGAGATTGCCGAAAGAGGACATCACGTGTGCAAATGGCGAAATCCATCCATGCTAGTGGCGCTGCCGCTTCGACTGGACGACAGACACTCACTTACTTCGCTCTTACTGTAAGACATGCATTTCCCAATACTAACGGCATCTCTCTCATTGCTTGAGAGCCGTGCTTCCCTAAACAAGGTTGAAAGGTTTTCGAGTCGATGTCGAGCCCTGCGTTGCACTGGTGACTGGTCGTTCGACTCGTTATTGGATACACGATGAGCCTTAACCCACCATAAATCCATGGCTGCCTGTGGACCTCAGTCCCTCGCAAGCCTACTACCATAAATCAAAATGTTTAACAGGCCCACCCCTTCGAGATTGTATCCTGTACTGTACGTTGCCCTCCTCCCCTCCTCCCCCGCTTCTAACTACCAGCCCGTCACAGACCGGTGACCAGTCTACTCGTGCTACCATAACTGCTGGGCTGAAAAAATTGGCAAAGCCCTTCCAGCCTTTTGCAATATGGATGATCCTGCATATGCAGCTCTAGAAATCTTCTGATATTGAAGATAAAGTTCCTCTCCTCTGCCTTTTATGAATTCCTGCCCGTGCTTGAAAAGTGTCCATGCTTCCATCAAAACCACTCTGCGGTGCCTAGATTCATTTCAGCGTCTTTCTAAACTGCTTGATGCAGTGCAAGTTTGCCCATGTGTGCACATGAAAAAGATAGGGCTTTAAGGAAAGAAGGCTTTATGACATGATTTGTCAAAGATCACTAGAATATGAAATCTTTTGCATTCTCCTAAAGCCAAGTTATCATTCTTGCCTACCTTTTGCTTCCGTTGGAATCGTTCATCATAATTTTCCTTGCTTCCAAGAATCGATCCTGTAAATTACCCTTTGTCATTAGAAGAAAGCCTTGCTAAGCGGCAACTTGAAGGACATGAAGGATAGAAACATGACTTCCATCTCCTTTCAGGATAAGAGAGGATTGTTGCCATGGATCATGCGGCTCCTAAGATCTTAGGGGCCCTGTCTTGATTAATCGTGTTTGTCTGGTTTGTTCTGTAATATGCTAGGGAGTCTTAGCTGGACACCAGCGGCGACGTAAATGGCTGAAGAATACTTCGCATGAAGGCCTATGATCATACAAATGCTCTAGAATAAAAAGTAGCTTCCTAGGCGCTCTTTCCTTTCTTACCTTTGTTGTTGTGGTTCCTCGCTCCTGCCGAAACCAGATGGACGTCGTAAAGCGAGACGGGATTTCCCCTTTCAACTTCCACCCAACAACGGCCTCTAAAAATTTCCAAACCTACATTACTTTTGCTGTCTCATACATCAAGTCTTCAAGGACGTACGAATCTTCCTCTCACTCTGAATCAGATCGCTTCGAGCTGCACCTCGGTTACGAATCGGCTTCCTGTCGTGTTTTGGGTAAGTGGAGCTTTTCCCTTGGTACAAGCCTCCCATCGCGTCTTCTCTGCTGCTTGGACAATCTGAAGGGGAAGACGGATCTATCGACTTTGTTCTTCAAGTTAGACAGACGTCCTTTGTCCTATCTACTTTCCAGGGAAGGTTAGGCCATCGAGCATTTGCAGCGCGAGATACAACGAATAAAATCAGAAACTTACTTTAAAACAGACTTCTCCACAGTGTTGGCCTACGTTAGCCCATCAGAGGGCGGCATACTGTGGCTCCAGCTGATTTGCTTTTGTAACGCGGAGAAGACGCGTCTGCCGCCTCAAATTCTGTGCCTGCCAACAATCCAGAACATTCACTCGCTACGAATTAGCACACAAACCTATCGCTTTCAGTGGTCCTGAGTCTTGTTCACTTTTGAGCTGTCTTCGCTGGATTTTCCTAAGCAGCATCGGAATCAAGATGGCACTGTCACTTTCCTCCGCAGAGCCGCGTCGCTACTCCATAGACGAATTGCTCAGCCTTAGAACCTCCCTTCCAGTGGTGAATTGCGTCGTCAACAAGCTGAACAAACACTCTGATATTGGTATGGACTTAAAATAAAAGCTTTCAAATATCAATGGCTAACTTGTCGTCCCATAGCTTGCGTGGTGCGACTGCCCGAAGAGGCATTCAGAGACCCTGACAGGTTCTCCTGCGAATCTAGATGTTTTGCTGATGTCACGAATGGTCGAAACGGAAAGCAATTAAGCAAGGCTCATACTATTGAATCATCCGAAGAAAGTGAATGCCAAACAATCGGCGATAAGAAGAAGAACCGCAGTTCTGGAGAGGTTCAGTGGAACTTCCGTCGTCGAGATGTGTCCGATCGCTCCTCTCAACCTCATTCCGCACCAGCTGGCATAGCTGCGCAGCAATCAGAGAACTTTCAGAGGTTCTACAGAGCTGTTGTTTCTCCAACCCACGTCCGAGTAACTGCTGGTGGCCGCATTGTACCAAACACGCGCTCCGCCGCACCTCCTATTTTTGAGTGGAATGGTGACAAGTTTCATTTCGAGCCCAAGAAGCCGGAAATCGAGCTTGATCAACGTAATCTCCAGTCAACTTCTTGGCTCCAGAACGCACATCCGCCTCCAGGCTTTCCACCACTGATCTCGAGTGGCTTCCTGCCTCCTTACAATCTTTTGCCACGTGGTAACTCTATCGCCATGGCTACCATGACGTCTCAAATCCAACCTGGTCATCCCATCAACAGCAACCAGCCACTGCCGATCAATGGGGAGGGCGCTACTGGTCTGCCACATCCCGCTGCATTGCCACAGCAGATCAAGATTTCACCCCCGACTCAGTTTGACCAGACAAAGCCGTTCATGTACAATGGCCATCTAGTCTACCCGGTACCACCTGGCTTCCAGCCTCCTCCGAGTGCTCTTCCTGTCCCTATCTCGATGCTTGGGAACCCGAGCTTTCTGCCTCAAAATCCCATACCTCCTCCGACAGGCTTCTATGCGCCTCAGTTTCCAGGTCCATTGCCAAACATGGGAAACCCGTTTATGTTTCCAGCAGGCCAGCAACTACCAATGGGCATCTCAAATGCGACGCAAACTTTGGAGAATGCCCCGGCTCTACCGCCCTACTTTCCAATGGCGCCTCCCATGCTCTCAGTCTCTGATCTTATCAAATCCCAGATTCAATTCTTGCAGGGCAACCTCAGTCAACTTGATCACCAAGTGGCCAATAACAAAAACCAGGTCGATGAAACTTTCATGGCTCAGCAGCGTGCCGCTATCATGAATCAGATTGACAACATGAAGGCCTCACTTGAAACTCAACTTGCTGTAGAGGCAGGTCCAAAGATCTCTTCCCGCGATGCTGGAAGTCAAGGCGGCCTGGGCATATCAATGACTTCCAGCCAGGAGAACACCCCGGATGTCGTTCAATCCTCCAATGAAGCCTCCAAGTCCGTTGGCGTGCAAGGAGATTCAACAAAGCCAACAACTAAGACCAAGCCCACGTCAGCTGAGCGAAACGATGGAGACAAGAAACTTACTGTCCGATCTGAGTCGACTAGCAAATCCCGATTAACAATGGCAGCAGCAATGGCACCACCATTCCAGCCACGTACGCAGACTGCGATTGCTGAAGTTTCCCAAGTTCAGCTGGCAAACGAGGTCCCGAGATCTATTCTGACTTCACCCATCGAAAACATTCCTTTCGAGACACAAGCTCAGATCGAATCTCGTCTCTTAGCCAGATCATCCACTGATTGGGGATATTCTGGGCTTCCAAATATCGCTGCTCTGACAAGTGTTACTCTCTCTAGGACTCAGAGTGACCATGAACCATCTACTCACAAGAAATCCAATGAGCAACCTCCTGTGCTCCAGAAGTTCAACACGTTCCACGGTCAGACGAACACTGAACCCATAAGCCCACCAATCATCTCTCCCAACGCAGTGCCATACCTTATTGGCAGTCTCCCTAATGGTATTCAAGCCAGTCAGGCCAAAGACACAGACTTTGAGTATTCTCGTCCGCTCACAGAAGATGAAGTTCGAGCACGATTCCTGTACTGGGGAAAGGCCCCTCGCTCTGTCCAAAGTGGCTTGCCCAAATTTGATGGGAAGGACTTCTATCCACCATCTCCAGTGAAACAGGATGTTCATTTGGCTTCTGTTACTCCTGTCAGTAACACTATGGGAAGCCAGTCTGTTAGTGCCACTATACCTCAGCTCAATTTCGAAAACTTGTTCGATTCCCCAGCAGAGTCGCCCCGTCAGGCATTCTCTCGACGAGCTGCACAATATAGTCCTAATTCGGCCACCAATCAGCAGGCTCAATTTTCAAGTCCTGGTAATGGCTATGGAGAATCGTCCTTCCGGCTTGGCGGAGCTGGCTTGTCTGATTGGTCAACATTGTACGGTCGTGTTCAAGATATCCCTCATCAACCACAGACTCCACCACGACCAATTGCAAATCAGAACTTGGTTATTACTCCGGTTACTGAGGATTTCTCTCATCTATTTCTCGAGCGTGGAGTGCCTGGATACAAGTCGCCCTCTCCATTACGTACAGACATGCAGCAGTCCAGAGTGAAGTTTGACAAGGAGCCAGTTACGCCCAAGAATCCAAGTACCCCTAGCAGGAGTGAGCGTGGACTTGGTGCTGGAACAGTTGACTCTGAGGAGACAACAAACTTCGAGAATCGAAAGACCATTAAGGAGTCCGTTGAAAATGATGCCTCAAGCACAACCTCAACGGTTGAGATTCACCTGTCTCCGCAGAACAAGAAACACCCACCTGAGATTAGTTTCGCTGAACGTGTTGAGAACTTTCGAAGGTATGCCCAGATTGGTCCATATCAATGCTTCACGTTCCCTGAACTGATTAAATCAATAGCGTTGAGCAGCAAACCCTTTTCTTGCAAAACATGCTGAAGAACTCTACTCAATCACAAATGACTGGCCCGGCTCTATCAGGAACAATTTCATCCGCCACTGCTCAAGGATACTTGCCCCAGTACCGTGGCTCCGCAGCTGCTTCACTTGCCCCAGCTAAGGTTAATCTTCCAGCTGGTGAGCGTGATAGTGAGTGCCTGACAGCGAAGCCTGAACTTACCCAAGATTCTGCAGGTGGTTTAGGTTCGTTCAATGCCGCCACATTCTTACCAGAGAATCGTCCAATGGCCAGAAATCACCTACAGCGACCTAGCCCACCGCCTGCAGAGAGCATGGGGGCCGAGGAGTACATGCGTTATCTTTCCCAAAAGGATGAAATCGACAAGAAAGGCCTTGAGAAGAAATGGAACACCGAGGAGAGGTCCGGCACTGGGCCTGTCTCTGGTTCTGATTGGTGAATTCCCTTCGGAATGTATCACAAATCGAGTTATAGGACGTCTCTTCTCAATGACGACGCTGGTCATCTCTCGAGAAAGGTTGGCATTTGTTACGACTTCTCGCTGTCTCGTATGAATCATTCGTCTCTGCAAATTTCGAACCAATATTGTCACTGATAGCGCCTTGCCGGCTTGTGGTATCTACTTTCCTCATTCTACATGCCCATGAAACCCCCACACGTCGACTTCGATTCTGGTCTTGGGGGCAAGGGAGATATTAGAGGCCGATACTTCTATCAATACCCGAGTTTGCAGGGCAGCATTCATTTTCTCCTTATTTGGGGGCGTTCATGCTTTTCTCTTTCCTAAAAATGTATGTAGTATTGTTGTATGATTATCGTGCCTTTCTGTTGAGTTACCGGGAGGGTACGTGGTAATAGGTAATTGCGAGCTCGGCGGAGATGATGTGCGGGCATTGCTTGCATGGCATACTAGAACCTAGCGCAACGCTCTCATCCAGAGGAAAGAGCAGTAGAATCATGACCACGAACAAAAAATTTACTATAATCCTTCGCAGGCCCAATTCATGTGATCTTTTGTCAACGATAGGGGATTTGACTGTATTGTGGAGAGTTCCCCTGAAGTCCTGAAACCGGTCAGTCTGTGACTGTGCAGATGGTTTCTGACCACTAGTTGAATTTCAGTGGTTCCGGGGGCAAATGGTGCAGTGCAAAGCTTCTAGAAGCCAGCAAGAAGTTTAATACGCTTTGTACTTCGTATCTGGAACGACGCTCTTACCATCTTAGATCTTAAGAGGTCTTACAATGATGCGATCCGCAGATGACGCTCCGTGGGGCAAGGCTCGAGTGATGTTTCTTTATGGTGGGTGTGTTCGGATTACTCTCGGAGTGTACAGTAGGGGGCCACGCAAAAAGTACGACCGAATAGTGATCACTGAGATATCCCATGAGGAGGGTAGGCTTCGAATGATATGATAGGATAGGATAGGATATGATATTGTGATAACTTGCTAAGACGGGGAGTTCTTTCACCGGATTAGGGAGAAATTAATGCTAATTTGTTGCAGATGGGGAGCATGGCTGGCGTGTGCAATGAGGTCATAAGCCGGACTGCAAGATGGGTGGATTGGTAAGAAGGGGATTTCGTGCTGCGATGCAGAGGGCAGGTAGAGGGTGGAGCTGACTGGTCACTGGGTGCATTGGATAGGGGGAAGACGGTGCGGAAGTCCGCATCAAGCGTGCAGCCCGAGGAGTGGGAAAGGGGAATTGGCGAATAGAGTGGGAGCGTGGGAGGGCGATTTTGGGTTTTGTGATCGCTGGGAGGAGGAGTGGCTGGCTCGCACGCTGCGATGTGTGGGATCGGTCTCTGCCCAGTGACACTTCCGTGAGAAGGAACATGCCGAAAGGGCGATGGCGATGTTTGCGTGGCTGGTATATAATGCAACGGACGACCTTATATTTCCGTATCTGGCGCGAGCACCTCCTTATATCGAGGCTAGTCTGGGTGGAGGAAGGCTGAGATGGTGGCCTGGCTGCGCTAAGGTTATTGAAAAATGGGGTTTTTGTGGATGGCGTCGAGTTCTATCAGGCCTGGGATGTTGTTGAGAACGACACCTTTCTGTACACTGCAATAAATTGTGCATTTTGTGAATTGTAAGATTACTGTAAACGTGATTAATTCTTCTCAGCAGGATCCTGCAGAGCGCGCCACCTGCGTCCCTGTGGTGATTCTTGTGGCCTGTTAATATCTCCTTGACACAGCATATTTGAGCAAACATATCTGCACTTTGTTGCGATCTCATCGGCGCATCGCAGAAGCAGAAGCAGAAGCCGTCGCCGTCCTGGCTAGAAAATCGCACCCACGGACTAGAACTGGCGGCTAACGGAGCACGCCAGCAGCCAGCAGCCAGCAGCCAGTCATCCACACTGAGAGCTCTCGGCAGCAGCCTTTTCGCTCTCAGCTTCCGAATTCACTCAAGGCGATACCAGGCGATACCAGGCGATACTAGGCGATACCGTGCTTCGGTCGCCAATACTTTGCCTTCTTTCTCTCGCCCTCATACAGTACTTCCTACTGTACTGTACTCACACCCAAGCATACGACTACGATATATCCTCTGTTCTGTATCGTGTTGCTGCGTCCACCCTCTCATCAGCAGACTCGTCGTGTTCTTCTTACAAACCCAAAGTCATGGTCCATTAAGCGGAAAGCGGCTTGTCCTACACTGCCCTGCGCCACTGTCTTCCGAAACTCTTCAAGGCAAGGGTCACTGACAGCATTCGACTGATTAGCAACCTGCCGAGCACGGTCCAGCGTTGTCGACGACGACGATAATCATTCACTCACTCTCTCACTGACACTCAAACTCGATCACGAGAAGCAGCTCTCGTGAATGCTGCATATCATCCTCGATGACAACCGTATTCCACAGCTTCTCTTCGAATTCTCCTCCCAACGAGAAACGTAACTTCTCTGGCATCTCAATGACGCCCAATAAGCACGCAAACGGCCACAGTCCCTTCCCGCAGAAGCTCAAGAACTTCTTTCGAATAAATAGCCTTGGTAGCAATGGCGAGAAGAACGACGGTTCGATAAAATCGGAGAGCAAGAGCTCGTTTCGACAATCTAAATTCTTCCCTGGCTCAGGACGAAATAGATCAACAACGGTGGCTAGCGAAGGCAATGCGTTAGATGATGGAGTCAGTCCTACTGCTCATGCCAATCCATACTTTGCACACCAAGGACCTCCCGCGTTACGACATCACAATGAAGGATCAGTCCCTCCGAGCCCACCTGACACACCGACATTGAAGGTCGATGCAGTCTCGGGTGCGAACGATCAAGCCACGATTGCCGGGAAAGAGGAATTGGCTCGAAAGTTGAGGAGAGTAGCAAGTGCACCGAATGCACAAGGTCTCTTCTCGAACCCCAAAGGAAGCGCCGATAGACCAGCCACAGCTGAGCTTGGCAAGGAGCCATTGGCACAAAATGCTAGCACAAGCATGCTGTCCTTAGTGGACGCAAAATCAACAGCAGCACTGAATGGAAGCACGCTTGGTGTACCTGGGCAAGATAGTCTTGGAGCCTTACAACCGCCGAATTTACGGAATGCCATGGCGTTCAGGAGAACATATAGTTCGAATTCTATTAAGGTCCGCAATGTTGAGGTCGGCCCGGGCAGCTTTGATAAGATCAAGTTGATTGGCAAGGGTGATGTTGGAAAGGTTTATCTTGTGCGAGAGAAGAAGAGTAGCAGGCTCTATGCCATGAAAGGTATAATGTCTGCCGTGAATCTCAATTAGTATGTCTGCTGACCAATACAGTTTTGAGCAAGAAGGAGATGATCAAGCGAAACAAGATCAAGAGAGCTTTAGCTGAGCAAGAAATTTTGGCCACGAGCAATCATCCGTTCATTGTGACTTTGTATCACTCGTTCCAATCGGAGGACCACCTCTACCTGTGCATGGAATACTGTTCTGGTGGGGAGTTCTTCAGAGCTTTACAAACGCGGCCAGGAAAATGCATACCAGAAGATGATGCAAGATTTTATGCGGCAGAGGTTACAGCCGCCCTAGAGTACCTGCATTTGATGGGCTTCATTTATAGAGACTTGAAGCCAGAGAGTGAGTTCTAAGCTCCTGCAGGTCTGATCACAACTGACAAAAGCAGATATCCTGCTTCATCAATCTGGGCACATCATGTTGTCAGATTTTGATCTCTCAAAACAGTCAGACCCAGGTGGAAAGCCAACCATGATTCTTGGCCGAAACGGTGCGACGAACACAAACAACCTTCCTGCAATTGACACAAAGTCATGTATAGCTAACTTCCGAACGAACTCGTTTGTTGGCACGGAGGAGTACATTGCGCCGGAGGTTATTAAAGGCTGTGGACATACGAGTGCTGTTGATTGGTGGACCCTAGGCATATTGATTTATGAGATGTTGTTCGGCACCACCCCATTCAAGGGTAAGAACCGCAATGCAACCTTTGCGAATATCCTGAGAGACGATGTTCCCTTCCCGGAGCATTCTGGATCTCCTCAAATTTCGAAGTAAGTCAATTGCCTTCTAATTGGTAAGGTTTCACTGCTAAATGTATTATTAGTCTCTGCAAGTCGTTGATTCGAAAACTACTCATCAAAGACGAGAACCGCCGGCTAGGAGCACGAGCTGGTGCCTCCGATGTCAAGACCCACCCCTTCTTCCGGACTACACAGTGGGCTCTCATCCGACACATGAAGCCACCCATGATTCCACACCAAGGACGTGGTATTGATACTGTCAATTTCAGGAATGTGAAGGAGAGTGAAAGTGTTGATATCAGTGGAGGACGAGCATTGCTACCCTTACCAAAGGGTGTCCCACTCGATTCGGGATTAGCCACACCTGCTGGCGAGACTGTGGATCCATTCGAGGAGTTCAATTCGGTCACTCTGCATCATGATGGCGAGGACCACCACCAAACGGAAGACCAAAATAACGGTCGTTATGACGGATGATGATGTTCACCGCGTATCTTCCCTCGTTCCTCTTTACCCGGCGTTTCATCACTAATTTTTGGCGCTGGGGATCGATGAGAAACACCAGTCTGTTTGAGTATAGAAGTCAAGAGCAAGAATCGAAGGACTTGCAACATGGGGGAGAAGAAAAATGTGAATTTCTTTTGGACGTGAGCTCTGATCTCGTTTTTTGCTTTCCAGCATCAAAGGCATGGGACTTACAAGCTGGCATATTTTCCGTCGTTTCCTTTTTTGCGTTGCGAACCGATCACAAACTGGGGTGGGCATCTTTCCCTTTGCTGCATGCGATGCATTGTAAATATGGCTTTATGAGAATCTGTGGGAGAATGGAAGGGCAAATGGTTGGTGGCGTTGTTACAGGGTTGATTTTGCACTTTTAGCTATGGACGGGTGGTGGGTGAACTTTGGCTTTCTAAAGCAGAGCGTGAGTGAGTGGAGTGCAAAAATGCAGAGGACTTTTCATATAATTTTTAGATGTTCTCGGTGACTTTGTGATGTGACGTATTTGTGTTGATGTGATTTATGTGTTCGGCGAGTACCAGCCAGCTTCCAGTGACATCAAGTCCTGCATAGGCCAGCCCAATGATCGACTGTGATCTGGGCCTTTGCGATATAAACCTTCAACAACTTGGAGGCATCGGAAGCAACCGTAACGTAGTCCTGCTCTTCATTTAAGCGAAAATATCAGAAAGATTGCCTTTGATTCATGGTACTTTCTTTTTTCTTTTGGTACTTGCTCAATCTGGATATCGTAGTCAAGTCGCCTGGGCTTTCCTGCCTCATCTCCCTTCCCCAGTTCATCAATTTATATAACTATTACTGCCTGTCACAAAAACGACCTGGACAGAAGCAAACTTGTACCATTCCATCAGCCACCTCTCAAGCTTCCACTCGGCAGGTATTGTGAAGTACTCACACAGAAGTAGCTGTTTATGCCTTCGCCCTCCTCTTTATTATCATATTGTAGGCCCATTGCTCCCAGTCATAAATACGACTTGGATGGCAACCTGTACCATCTAGGTCAATTCCCTTTCGAGCTTTACCACGGTAGGCTTTACGAAGTACTCACGCAGAGGCGGCTGCGAAGACCTCCACTCTTCTCGCCCGGGTCATCACAGCAAGGGTAAACACAAACAGGCCTGTAAACGTCACAGCAATAGCCAATCGATCCAGTACATTCGCAACAAAATACAGAATCAATATACTCGCGATCGGAATTAGCGACGCAAGCACCGTGTCGAGAATGCCCACTATTCGCTCTAGCTTTTTTTTCTTCGTACCGGCAGATCCCAGACTCGGGATCGTTGGACAAGGGAGCTTTGAAGCGATAGAGGAGGTTGCGGTGTAGATATGGGATGAGGGTATTCGATATGTAGTGAGTAATAGGAGAAGATGAAGTGCGCCGATAGATAGCGAGGAGATCGGTGGAATCAGTAGACCAGACCTTCATATCGGGGCCGCAGGGAGGGAAGTTGCCCTGTCTGACGCGGCGGAGCTAGTTTGCTATGAAGGTTTGGTCGTGGCTATCTGGAGGCTTGTGTGTGTAGACAGCTTGGACCAGGTAATCTTATTTTGTTGGTGCGTCTTCACAAGTCCGAAATGGGATGAGCTCATCCGCAACGTGAAATAGGTGGTATACTATATTCCAGCTTCTCCCACTGCTCTCTGTCATCGTATTCGTCC
>Ga0302325_10012161_pt1 | contig 18501 bp, 20 predicted proteins | sample Palsa_T0_2_FD_201948 | JGI IMG/M metagenome (GOLD analysis project Ga0302325, IMG submission 201948) | Peat permafrost microbial communities from Stordalen Mire near Abisko, Sweden - Palsa_T0_2 | ecosystem: Environmental > Terrestrial > Soil > Palsa > Peat permafrost | place: Sweden: Abisko...
TCGCCACTCTTGGTCTCTACGGTGTCATCGCGTACATGGTGGCGCAACGCCGCAACGAGATTGGCGTGCGGATCGCGCTGGGAGCGGACGGGCCGAAGGTGATTCGCTTGGTGCTGCGGGAAGCCGTACTGTTGTTGGGTCTGGGACTCACGGCGGGGATTGTGCTCGCGTTGTGGGCAGGAAAAGCCGCAGCCACGCTGTTGTTTGGAATGCAGCCTAACGATGCCATATCGCTGATCGCAGCCAGCACGCTGCCGGCACTGATCGCGCTTGTGGCGAGTTATATACCGGCGCGGCGCGCAGCACGCCTCGATCCGATGGCGGCCCTACGCAATGAATGAAATCCCCGCTATGGCTTCGGAATCCGCTCTTCCGACGTGAACGGCGAAGCGGGCAATCCCTGGCCGTTATAGAGATTCACCACCGGCGCATTCGCCCAACCGTAGCGGACGAACTTTGGATGAGGAACCCCGTCGCAGGAAACCAGCACACTGTTTCCTTCGATGCGTGCCTCCGCGTGCATGAAATGGCGGTCGTCGCCGGCGATTTCAAACCCCTTCAGCACGTCGCCTTTCGCCAGCAGTCCACCTGCCGTGTGATCGAACCAGAGTCGCAGGTCGTTCCCTTCCACCGCATTTTCGCGATAAGCCGGACCCGAATCTTCCACATCCTCGCCATAGGCCAGCTTTCTCGCAGCCAGCGCCAACCGGGCTCCTACATCTTGCTTGTTGGCAGGATGGACGTTATCCGGATCGCCGATATCAGTCGTCACAGCCATTGCGGTATTCGCCACCGACAAAGTTCGGCGTTGCGCCTCGCGCACAATCGGCCAGGTATCCAGCGACCCTGCCTTGAAGTTGGCAATCTGAACGAACAGAAATGGAAAATCTCCTTGATGCCAGTGCGTGCGCCAATCGGCAATCAATGCTGGAAAAACTTTTTCATACAAATTGCCGCGTTCGGCACTGGCGTTTGATTCGCCCTGGTACCAAATCACGCCCTTGATATGAAAATCCAGCGCGGGCGCGACCATCGCATTGAACAGAGCAGCGGGTTGCCAGGAGGCGGCGTCCGGATGCCAATTGTGCTTCGGTAATGGCTGATTGGCTTTGCGCGCCGCTTCATCCTCGCGCTTTTCGCTTTCGATCAAGCGCGCGGTTTCGCCTTGTTGGCTCGAAAAGGACGACCATTCGGCGAAGACGGGCATCAGCGAAGAATCGGCCGCAAGCCCAGCCATGCTGGTCCAGGCTTCCGCCGGCGTACCACCCCACGTAGAATCGATCAAGCCAATGGGAACATGCTCGCGCTCCGCTATTTGCTTGCCGAAGAAATAAGCCACGGCGGAAAATTTCGCGGCGGTCTCCGCCGTGCATGCGGTCCAGGAAGTCGGCTCGTAATCGACCAATGGAAAGTCGGAGGCTTTTTTGTGAATCAGCAGCAACCGTATATTTGGTTGATTCGCATTGCGAATTTCTTCGGCCGCATTGGTCACCACCGCCGAGTTTGGAAAACCCGCCAATGGCATCTCCATGTTTGACTGGCCGGAGGCAAACCAAACGTCGCCCACTAGCACGTCTTCGAGCTGAATGGCATTTTCTCCTTTGATCGTGAGCGCATAAGGACCACCGGCGGACTGAGGAGGCAGAAAAAGGTCCCAACGGCCGAGCTTGCCGGCTGCCGTACTCCGCTGCGCGCCGTTGAATTCCGCGGACACCTTCTCGTCCGGATTGGCCCAGCCCCAAAGATGAATCGGTTGGTCGCGTTGAACAACCATGTGGCTACTGAGAATAGCGGGCAGCGTTACATTCGCCAGGAGCAACGCAGGTGCCCCAGCAAGTAACAACGCGGTTAGACCGGCCAGGCACACTCGTCGTGTCGAGTTCAAAAATTTCCGTTTGTCTCTTTGCATTTGTAAAAGGGGACGCGGATAGCCGCTGTCCCCATGGCTCCAGCGCTAATCAATCGCCCGCCGCCGCGGCCTTTGTCAGTTCGGCCACGTCAGTCGCTCCCCAAATGGCCGGATAGACGACGCCGGCTAACGCTCCGCCGACGATGGGTGCAAGCCAGAACAACCACAACTGCTGCAACGCCCAACCACCCACAAACAGCGCCTGGCCGGTGCTGCGTGCCGGATTCACCGACGTATTCGTCACCGGAATACTGATCAAGTGAATCAAAGTCAGTCCTAGCCCGATGGCGATCGGCGCAAAGCCGGGAGCCGCGCGCTTATCGGTTGAGCCGAAGATGATCAACAGGAACATAAAGGTCAGCACCACTTCCGTGACCAGACAGGCCAGCAATGAGTAGCCACCCGGCGAGTGAATGTCATAGCCATTGGCGGCAAAGCTACCGAGTTCGAATCCCGGCTTGCCGCTGGCGATCACATATAGCAGTCCAGCCGCAAGAATCGCGCCTGCCAGTTGTGCGCCAATGTAGGCGGGCAATTCGCTATATGGAAACCGCTTGCCCACCGCCAAGCCAACCGAAATGGCAGGATTCAAGTGACAACCCGAAATATGGCCAATGGCAAACGCCATGGTCAGCACTGTCAGCCCAAAAGCCAGAGCGACCCCCACAAAGCCGATGCCGAGATTCGGAAAGGCCGCATCCAGTACCGCAGCACCGCATCCCCCAAAAACCAACCAAAATGTGCCGATCAATTCAGCGCCGGCTTTTTTACCTAGAGACATAGTTTCTCCTTTTCTTTTTCTTCAAAATCAGGATTAGACAGCGTGTACCCGCTTGGTTCCCTATCCTATCAACGCCCCAACGCCTTGGGCAAGTCTTGCGGGGCGTCCTGCTAAACTAACAAGTACCTTTCGCGTGAGTACTACCCCTGTATCCCCAGCCTTTGACGAAGCCGCACTTGTAGCACGGGCCAAGGCAGGCGACCAAGACGCCTTCAACGAGCTGATCCTGCATTATGACCGCCGGGTCTTCCGGATGGCCAAGCAGATCACCGAGAACGACGATGACGCCGAAGACGTCCTGCAGGAGACGTTCCTCAAGGCTTACACCCACTTGAACGATTTTCAGGGAAATTCAAAGTTTTACACGTGGCTAGTCCGCATCGCCGTGAATGAAGCCCTGATGAAGCTTCGCAAGCGGCGCTCGGACAAGACTGTGCCGTTGGACGAGCCAATCGATACGGGCGAGGACGAGGTGGTTCGCGAAATTGCCGTTTGGGACCAAAATCCAGAGGATGTCTACTCCCGCGAGGAACTGGCCACCATTCTGGATCAGGCCGTGCAAAGTTTAAAAGCAGCTTATCGAACCGTTTTTGTTTTGAGAGACATCGAAGAGCTGTCGATCGAAGAGACGGCAGAAATGTTGGGATTGTCAATCTCAGCGGTTAAGAGTCGCCTTCTTCGCGCCCGGCTGCAGCTTCGTGAGAAGTTGACCCGGCAATTCAAGAAAAAGGGAGAAGACGCATTTGCTTACCTGTAAGCAATTTCTGCTGGAGCTAAACAGCTATATCGAGAAGACTCTCGATCCGCAAGAATTGGCCGAACTTCACAGGCATGTCAGCGAGTGTCCCAACTGTTTCGTGGTCTGCGATACCACCGAGAAAACGCTCCGCGTCTTTAAGGGGATGGAATGCCAGCCGGTGCCGAAGGGAATTCAGGCCCGCTTGATGGCCGCCATCGAAAAGCGCTTCAAAGACAAGGGCGGATGCGGTTGCTCGGGCGAAACCACCCACCACTAAACCAAGACATTTCCGTTTTCAGATACAGCAAAGTATCCATTCTGATCGTCACGGTTGACTGGCTCTTTCCGGCTCGCCAAACAAATCATTAAATTTCCTTTTCTGTTCCTCTGTGAGGCGATTCAGGATTCGCTGTCTGCCATGCTCGGCCACATCGCGTCGTTCGTCTTCGATGTTCTGATAGTACTTGCTGTAATCGTCCAGTTCTTGGGTGACGAAGTGCTCCTGCTCCGGCGTGAGTTGCAATTTGCTCTTGAGCAGTTCGAGATTCATGTGACTGGCCGATTCGATGGACAGGTAATGCGGGTCGCGTTGCAGGCGGTGGAGATAGCTTCGCATGAGGGCTCCGCCGCAAGCGGCCCCGCAGAAAAAGATCAAAGCAAAGATCGTTAGAACCTTAGGGTTTGACCACCCTGCCTCACTAGTTCTTAGCATGTTGCGGTAGGCGCAGAATTATTTGTGGACGGCGAAGTTCTGCAGAACAGCGTCTCTTTGCTGCGCTTGATCGCCTTCCACCGGCACGTCGTAGTGGACTTGCCGAACCGCCGATTCAGCCGTCAGATGTCCGTCCAGCTTTTCCTCAGCGACCACGTAGGAGCACAGCAGCACTGCCAGTGAGAGCGAAGCGAAAGCCAGGCGTTTGCCATACGGCGAGTAAACGAATACCGCCCAGATGGAATCTTTTGCCCGCTCTTCAATGCGCTGCAGAACGCGGGCATAGAACCCGCCCGATGGTTCCATTTCTTCGCCGGCGCGCAAAGAACGAAACAGATGAACTTGATCGCGCATAGCGTCCACTTCCGCGGCGCATGCCCCGCAAGCCTGCAGGTGCTGCTTCACCTCGCTTGCGTTAGCTCTGCCTTCCAGCAGATTTTCTAACTCATTGCGAATAGATCCGTGCATATTTCCCTCTGAAATATCCCCAAACACCCAACCAGCCGCAGATCTTTGTCTGCTGTTAAAATCTATACCCAACCAAAAGACAAGCCCGCTGACGAGCTTTAAAGCGCCGTTGTATTCAACGGCCCTTTGTCCAATCTCTGCGCCGCCTTCACTAGCTTCTGGCGAGCGCGAAACAACTTTACCTTAATCGTATTCTCATTCATGCCGGTCATCCCGGCCAGTTCTTCCACCGAATGCCCTTCTACTTCCTTCAGCAGGATTAAAGAACGGTCCTCTTCCGAAATTTTCGATAACAACTTGATAATCAGATCGTGCTGCGCAAGCCGCTTGTCCACAGGCGCCGCCTGATCCGTCGCCGGATCGGAAGTCTCCATGCGCTGCGAATCCTCGGCCGAAAAATCGCTTTCGTACACCAGTTTGCGGACCCGTTTCTTGCGCAGATAGTCGTAGCACTCGTTCACCGTAATCTTGTAAATCCAGGTGAGCAGCGAACTCCGGAAATCGAAATTCTTGATCGAGAAGTAGATTTTTGCGAAAACCTGCTGGGCGATATCTTCGGCATCGTTGCGGTTCCGCAGAATGCCGTAAATAATGGAAAACACCTTCGCCTGGTAGCGCTCCACCACCTCGCGAAACGCCATTTCGTCCTGCGCCTGAACGCGACGGACTAGGGCCGCCTCTTCAGTAGACCGGTGATCCAATTTGCTCTTTGTCCGAGTCGCGTCGCCCGCTACTGCCGGAAAGGGGATGGCCGCGCCATAGCCGTTCATATCCCGTCGGACGCGTAAGATTCCAGGGGGGTTACAAAAACCCCACGCGCTTCAGCCATTATGTCAGAAACCGGGGATATAGGACTAGTTAGATCTGCATTTCCGCGAGAGTCGCTGACTCGCTATGAAAATTGTCGGTCGTACGCCTATCGGCGGGCTTCCGGTATCAGGATTCGCGGAATATTGCCCGGAAGCCTTCCTGCTCGAAATGGCGGTCGTTAGTGAGAAGGTCGGTCAGGCCTTCGCGGCGCATGGTCTGCGTCGAAATGCAATCGGTCAGGCTGTAGCTCTTGTCGGGACGCGCGTGATAGAGTTCGAGGCCGGAGAGAAGGGTTTGCCGGCTTTCCGAAATGACGTGGATTGCGGAGTCTTTCATGAGCGCTTCTACGGTACGGCCCGCCCGATCGCGCAGGCGTGCATCCGCTGCGAAGAACGTCGGAAATTCAGACAGCACGGCGTTAGTTGTGAAGACAGACGCGTCCGCAATCTCATCCTTGCGGGCTATGGCTCTCCTAGCCCCGTCCGCCGGCAGCAGCGCTCTGGCGTCGTCGGGGAGATCGCTCCAGATTTCCTGGATCACTTCGGAAATATAGCGGTGCGGCCGCTCGGTCGGAAAGGAGGCGGCTCGTCAAGATCGCGACAGAGCACTTTTTCCGCATACTCCTCAGCCGACACCCCTTGGGCCTGCGCTTTCGCTTTAAGAACCGCCTCCTTGTGATCCGGCAGGTCAAGGACGACTGTCATGGTTTACCTCAATGGTTATTCTTCATCCAGGGTACGGTATTCGTGTCCCGACTGTCACGCATTCGGAGGCAGCAAGGCTAATCCACAGCAACTCGACAATCCGCATTCCTCCTTATCTCTTCGTTCAACAGCTACTTAACAGCCATTGTTCATTGGTGGCCACGAGTGCTTCCGAAAAACACCCTGTATTTCCCCCCCAACCACTTTAAACGGGACGCCTGACCCCCGCCGAACTCAAAACGGGTTTGATATGCTCACCACGTCAGCCGGAGAGACAACCGCCTGAACGAACGCAGCCGAAGTCGGCTGCGTGGTCATCCGTTGGAGGTTCAAACATGAAGGTTTTCGATTCGTCCGACATACGGAACGTCGCTTTGATCGGACACGGGCATAGCGGGAAGACGTCGCTTGCCGCCGCTATGCTGTTTACGGCAGGCGCCACAGACCGGCACCTGAAGGTGGATGAAGGCAACGCCATCACGGATTTCGACGAGGAAGAAGTGGCGCGAAAAATCACCATTTCCTCAGCCATTGCAGCCTTTCCGTGGCAAAAGAACAAATTCAACGTCATCGATACACCGGGTTACAACATCTTTCTGCCGGAAGCGCAATCGGCTCTCATTGCCGCCGATGCCGCCGTCGTGATACTGGATGGCGTGGCCGGTGTAGAAGTCTCGACCGAAAAAGTCTGGCAGTTCGCCGAAGACATGAACTTGCCGTGCATCCTAATTGTCAATAAGCTGGACCGCGAACGCTCCTCTTTTGAACGCGCGCTGGAAAGCATTCACGACCGCTTCGGGCGCGCCGCCGTGCCCATTCATCTGCCGCTCGGCCAGGAGAAAAGTTTTACCGGCATCATCGATCTTATCCGCATGAAATCGTTCTGCTACAAGTCCGATGGCGACGGCAAAGGCAAAGAAGGCGACATCCCCACCCCGCAAGAGGCGGAAGCCGATATAGCGCACGAAGCTCTTATTGAAATGATTGCCGAAGGCAACGACGAACTGATGGAAGAGTTTTTCGCCACCGGCACTCTTCCTGTCGAGCACATCCTAAGCGGATTGAAAGAAGCCGTCAGGAGCCGCCGCATTTTCCCGGTCCTCTGCGCTTCGGCCTCGCACAACATCGGTACCGATCTCGCGCTTTCACTCATCGCTGAGATTCTGCCATCGCCGCTCGAAGGCCGCGTACTGCATGGCACCGAAAACGGCAAGGAGATCCAAAAGGCTATCGCACCGGGCGAAGCGGCCTCCGCCTTTGTCTTCAAAACCTCGGCCGACCCCTTCGCCGGGCGCGTCACTTTCTTCAAAGTAACCTCCGGCTCGATTAAAGACGACGCGCATTTAAATAACATGCGTTCGAGCGTCAATGAGCGACTGGCGCACATCGCCACGCCCTTCGGCAAAACCATGCAGCCCATTACGGAGTTGCGCGCCGGCGATATCGGTGTCGTCGCCAAGCTTAAGGACACGCTCACCGGCGATACACTGTGTGAGAAAAATAGCTGCGTGGTCTTCAGGGGCGTTGAGATTCCCGAGCCTTCCATTGCCTATGCCATCTCCGCCAAAACACGCAATGACGAAGACCGTTTGAGCACCGCGATTCATAAAATTCTTGAGGAAGACCGGTCGCTGCGCTTCTATCGCGATCCGCAAACAAAAGAATTTCTATTGGCAGGCAATGGGCAGCAACACGTGGAAGTGGTTGTCAGCCGTTTGAAACGGCGCTATGGCGTGGAGGTGCAACTGAACGCTCCCAAAATTCCTTATCGTGAAACGGTGCGCGGATCGGCCAGCGTGCAAGGACGCCATAAAAAACAGACCGGCGGCCACGGCCAGTTTGGCGATTGCTGGATCAGGCTGGAACCCTTACCGCGTGGCGAGAAATTCCAGTTCGCCAATGAGATCTTCGGCGGCGCCATCCCGCGTAATTTTGTGCCAGCCGTCGAAAAAGGCATTGTCGAAGCCGCTCAGCAAGGCTTCCTCGCGGGCTATCCCGTCACCGATTTCAAAGTCACCGTGTACGACGGTTCCTACCACGATGTCGATTCATCGGAAATGGCGTTCAAACTCGCCGGACGCAAAGCCTTTCGCGCCGCCATGCAGCAGGCCAAAGCGGCTTTACTGGAACCCGTCATGAAGGTGGAGGTGGAAACGCCGGTCGATTTCGCGGGTGATCTGATGAGCGATTTCAATAGCCGGCGCGGCCGCATTTCCGGCATGGACATCAAGGGCAACCTGCAAACCATTAACGCGCAGGTTCCCATGTCGGAGATGCTGAATTATCAGAACGATCTCATCTCCATGACGCAAGGCCGCGCTTCCTTTCACATGGAATTCGATCATTACGATTACGTGCCCGTGCCACAAGCCGAGAAAATCATTGCGGCGGCTAAGGCCCACATGACGGTGGAAGAGGAGGAATAAAAGCGTGCCAGTGAGATTGCTCCTGCTGTTTTTATTCGTTCAGAGTGCCGTCTTCGCGACAGAGGCCGATCAGATTGCCGCCGCGGTTTTGGCTGCGCCGAAAGACATGCGCAGTGGAGCGGCGGTACTGGGCTACAACGACAAGGGCGAGTTGGTCACGCTGCGCAAAGGCGAGAATGACTTGATTTGCCTCGCCTCCGATCCGAAAGCCAAATCGTTTAGCGTGGCTTGTTATCACAAAGATCTCGATCCTTACATGGCGCGCGGACGCGAACTCACGGCGCAGGGATTGAAAGGCAAAGAGCGGCAGGAGAGACGCTGGAAGGAAGTGGAAGAAGGTAAGTTGGTCATGCCCAAAGGCCCGCACATGTTATACGTGCTGAGCGGGCAAGGGTACGACACGACTAAGGGCGAAGTTACCGCCGCCGAATTGCGTTGGGTGGTTTATATCCCATACGCAACTCCCGAATCGACGGGCTTACCGACTACCGGCGGCGCGGGGCCTTGGCTGATGTATCCAGGTACTCCGGGCGCGCATATTATGTTGAGCCGCTAATAAGAGCGGTCGCAGCAAGGCCCAACACATGCGCTACTTCTTGCCCAGATACTCTTGAAACCAGTCCAGCGTCCGGCGCAACACATCCAGCCGGTTCTTTGGATCGCGGAAGGAATGCCCTTCGCCCGGATACACAACCAGCTCCGTGGGTACGCCGGTCGTCTTCAATGCATGCCAAAACTCGAACGATTGCGGCGCCGGGCATTCGCCATCGCGTTCGCCGACGACAACCAGTGTCGGCGTTTTGACTTGTTTGATAAAGGTGATGGGCGAACTCTTCGCATAGACCGCCGGGTCGTCGTAAACCGAAGCGCCGAAATACGGAATCATCCATTCGTCAATCGAATTCTCACCGTAGTAACTTTGCCAATCGGCAATTCCGGCTCCTGCGACAGCTGCGCTGAAACGCTGGGTTTGCGTGACGGTCCACATGGTCATGTAGCCGCCGTAGCTCCAGCCCGTCACGCCGATGCGGCTTTGGTCGATAGGCGCTGTCTTCGCCACCTGGTCCACACCCGCCAGGATGTCGCGCAAATCGCCGCCACCGAAGTCCTTCACGTTCGCTCTCGTAAACTCTTCGCCTTCGCCGTAGCTGCCGCGCGGATTCGGAAAGAACACAAAATATCCCAGGCCTGCCATCACAGACATATCGAAATGCGAACTCGGCCAACTCGCCGACCGCATTCCGGCCGGGCCGCCGTGGATCTCAACCACCATTGGATATTTCTTCGCAGCATCAAAGCCCTCCGGATAAACCAGCCAGCCCTGCACCTTGCTGCCATCGCTCTGCCATGTCACGCTTTCCGCTATGCCCCAATGCGGCCGCTGCTCGGCATTCGCGTGCGTGATTTTTTTCCAATCGCCAATTTCGCCCGCCCAAATTTCCGGCGCCATTTCCCAGGTGCTGCGGATGGCCGCGCTCGTCAAACCGTCTTTCGCCAGCGCGAAGTTCGGAAAGTTGCCGTCCTGGTGCAGGGTCTCGGCGCCTTTCCAAAGCATCTCCGATTTGCCGTTCGCCACATTCAGCGTGGAAATTCCGCCACCGCCGTCCACATCTTCGGTGAACAAAATCTCGTTATTGCCGCGCCAAACGAATCCGCTGGCCGACGCATTCATTCCCGGCGTGAGATCTTTGGCTTCACTGCCGGCAAGCGAGAAGATATCTCCGCCGATGAATCCCGCGTCGCTCATCAATCCGCCGATGAACGCGATGGTCTTTCCATCAGGCGACCAGCGCGGCACAGTGATCTGCCGGTCCACCGGCGGCTGGTAAACCACCGTCATTTCCTTCGAATGAATATCAAGCGTGTACAGTTTCGCGGTCCACCAATTGTTATCGGCGGGTCCGGGCGCGGCGATGGCGGCGAATTTCGTGCCGTCGGGAGACCAATCGTATTCGTAAATATTCAGTTCCGCCGGAGAAAGGGAAACAGGCGCGCCGCCCGAAACAGCGAGCGTGGTCAAACGTTCGTTATGCGTTTCAGCGCCGATGACGCCGGTCTGTGCAGGCACCGCTTCCAAAGGTCCGCCGCCACCGCCGTTCGCGGCGAAGAGAAACGCGATCTGCGACCCATCCGGCCGCCAGCGGACATCGGTGACGTATCCTTTTACGTCTGCAAGCTGGCGGACATTGCGCGAACTCGCGTCCGCGAGAAAAATCTTGTCCTCCCCGCACATGAAGGTGAATTGTCTGCTATCGGGCGACCAAACCACGCTATGGTCGCGCCGCCCGATCTGGGGATCTCCCGATGCGATGCGCTCGGCCTTGGCAGCGGGATTTTTTCGATCAAGCAAATAAATTTCGCTGTTGCCATCGGGCATCGCCCGCAGCCAGGTCAGCCAGCGGCCATCGGGGGAAATGGAAACCCCGGAAAAACTTTTCACGGCTTCCAACTGCTTCAGTACTTCGTCAATGGTGGAGGCTTGGACGCACAACGCCAGCGCTGCGGCGAGCAGGAGTTTGAGCATGATTACCGAGTGCCGTGCTGGCGGTCGCGCTCTTCCTGCTCACGCCCACGCTGGTCACGCTCCGCCACTAGCTTCTCATAGGCTGGAATTTGCTCGGGAGTGAGAATGGATCTCACGCGTTCAATGTGCGCTTGTTTGATCTTCAAGATTTGCGGTTTGTATGAATCGCGCACGGCGTGATACTGGGCTTTGGTATCGTCCAAAATGGCCTCGAGCTGTTTCAATTGCGCCGGGGTCAGTTTGAGGCGGTCTTGCATTTCCGCTATGTAACGGCCGCGCCCCGGATCGGGAATCTTGGCAATATTGGTACCGACGGCGGTGTTCGCGTAATAGCGATGGCCCAATGCCCCGACCGCCGCTCCTCCGCAGAAAAGTAAAGCGGCGAACACCGCCGCCGACAATTGCGTACGCTGCATACAACGACCTCAGCGACTGGGTGACGCTGAGACTGGCTCCTCAATAGCGCCGTGGATCGCTTCGGTGTAGTCGGTATTTTCAGCGTTGTGCTCGGCCATCAATACGTCGGTGTAGTTGGGGGTTTGCACGGCTCCGGCGCGGAACGGCGGAACAAAGTTCAGAAATACTAAAAGCAGGCACACCGCGGCGCAAACGGTGACCGTGGTCCGGGCCAGATTTTGAAAGACGAAACCGAACGAGTGTCTGCTCTCAATACGCTGCCAAAGCCGCGGCATAAAGTTGCTGCTCGGCTCCACATCCGGGCAAGCGGCCCGGTAGGTTTGGAACAATTGATCGAGTTTAGATTCGCCGTTCATCATATTATTTCCTACGTTACAAATTACCATCCGCCGCGGCCCGGTTGAATGCCTTTAACACCCTTTGGCGGGCTCGGAACAGTCTCACTTTGATCGCATTTTCTTTGACGCGATAGATTTTTTCCAGTTCCTTCAGCGATAGTCCTTCCACTTCCTTCAGGGTCAGCAGCAAACGATCTTCTTCTGAAACATGCTGGAAAAGCGCATCGACAAACTCCCTCACCTGGCTCTTGTGGCGTTCATCGCCATCGCGCCGGCCACTGGCTAGAAAATCCGCCATGACGACCTGCTGCTCGCTCAAATCCGCCATACGCGACTCGTTACGCCGCCTAGCCCGGCGCAGATAATCGTACGAGGCGTTCACCGTTAGACGGTACAGCCACGGCTCAAAAACTTCGGGCGTCCGCAACTGATCGAGCGAATAATAGAGCCGCACAAACACTTCCTGCGCGACATCTTCCACATCTTCCGGCCGCCCAATCAGCCGCGAGATGGTGCCCATGATCCGCTTGCGGTAAGCCAGAACCATCTCGTTGAACGCGCCGCCGTCTCCGCCGCGCGCCTTCTCGATCAGTTCTTGCTCTACCAACATATCCGGTTTTGAAATGGCCGGATAGTATTCGCCCTCAATAAGATCAGGCGATCCAGCTAATAGTTAGGTTACACGGGAACGACACTTTCGGCTCAGCTTGTGTGGTCGAGAACAATGTGCCAGGAGCCCCCTTCGCGCTTCAAAACCAAGCTGAAGATGCCGCTTTTGTCGCCTCCGCCTTGCGCGGCCCTTTGCAAATGGTAGGCGCCGGTGACGATCGCTTCCTTGCCGCCAATCTTCTTTATTTTCAGGTCGCTAAACGTCAAGCGACCCATCGCGTCCGGCGTCGGATAGGCTTGGCGGTAGCGCTGCTCAACCCCGGCGCGGCCCTCCGTCACCCCGGTGCCGACAAACGTGCAATTCTCCGCGTAGCTTAAGACGAATGCCGCGATATCTCCGCGATTCCAATCGTCCACCTGCTTGTCGAGTACTCCGCGGATGGCGGTCTCCGCGGCGTCCTTCCCGGCCACCAGCGCCGGTGCCCATAGCGCCAGGCACAGCAAAGCAATTCTCATCCCTGTAGGATATCCGGTTCGAAATGTCCTACAGGTTGCTCACGGTGATAGACCCATCACCCGTGCGGACCACCAGCGCCGGGCCGCCGCCGTTCAGTTTGGCTTGCGAGGTGTGTTCGTCCTTGGCGCCATTCGTGGTGACGGGAAGTTCGAAGCGAATATGGCCATCGCCGGTGTGGGCTTCGAGATCGGCGGCCAGAGTTTTGGGGACGCGCACGTGCACCGAGCCATCGCCGGTTTGAATGCGCCAATCGCCATCCAGCCGCGAGCCTTCCCGCACTTCAGCCTCGACCGAACCATCCTGGGTGTGCAGTTGCAGCTTGTCAAAACGGCCGGCGACACGCACGGAACCATCGCCGGTATGGGCTTCGAGCGCGCCATCCAGATCTTCGCCATGAATGCTGCCATCGCCGGTATCGGCCCGCAAAGCGCCGTGCAATCCGCGCAGCGAAATGGAGCCATCGCCGGTGTGCAGATCGGCAATCAATTCGCGTGGAACGCGCACTTCCAGGCGGATGCTGCGATGGCCAAAACTCCAATTCATGTTTGGGACCTTGACCTCAATTTCCACCTTGTCGCCGGTTTGGCGCTCCTCGATGCGCACGCCCGTGGCGCCAATCGTCCAGCCGACGGTCGTCAGGTGGGCGTCGATTGAATGATCGCTGCCGGCTTCCACGGTAACGGAGGCATCGCCGGTCGAGATGCGCAGTTCCGGCTTGCCGGAAACGTTCCAGTGTTTGGACCATTCATCGGCCCAGGCTGATTGTGAGGCGACGGCGAACGCGCCGACGGCAAAAAGCATTCGTAACATTGTGGCTCCTAGTGTATTGCAATACGCAATGAAGCGGGGAATGTTCCGTTTGAAAGAGATTTCAGGGCCGGCTGAAGCCCAATGCCACTTAGTTTAGCGGAGGGACGAGAGCGGGAGAGGAGCCGGTTGAGCTTTAGCGTTTAAGGCACGAACTTGTGAAGGAAATAGCCTCGCTTGGAGTGATTAAGGTAGCTACCCTTGGAGTCGGCCGCCATTAGTTGGCGATAGATGCTTGGCGGAACATCGAAACAGCGATACACCGCGCCCGAATGAAATTCCAATTGCCACTCATAAGATCTCGCTCTATCTGCTGGATTGGGATGGGACTTCACCTTCCATAACGGTGAAGATGCCGAATGGAACATAGCAGGCCACGTGCTGATTCAGATTACCAAGACGGGAGGGTCGAACGCAGTAGTGAGCGGAATCTTCTTTGATTGATCCGACTCCACTCAGAATGTAATGCAGTCAGGAAACCCCCGCTGCGGCAGGGGGTTTCATCCCGTCAATATCCCGACACTCCCGTTGCCAAATACCATGACAATCTTCTGAAAGTGGGTCGCCACGCGCAGTTGCGAATAAATGTAGCGATACGCCTCTAGACATAAAATTCCTCTTGCGCCGATCACAACCAGCCATCGATCACCCGCTCGCCCAGCCTCAGCGCCGACCAGTTCAAGCAATTCACTGGTCATGTTCAAAAGCAGAAGGGGGTCTGAATCGGAATTGTGAACGAACCCAATCATTTTGGGCGCTCGCCCGGATTTGTCTCTCAAAATTCTAATCTGAACGCCATTCCCGTGAATCGTGTCCTTCTCGTCTCGACCCGGCGATTTCCTCCCGAGAAGAGTTTGTATTTTGTCTTCGAGAGAGGCTGCGGTTTTAGCTGGCAGACGGATGGGAGCGGTGACAGTCAGCAACACCGTCATCCCGTCCGGCACGGTCTCGTTAAGCGTGCCTTGTAGACGTTCCATGAGTCTGGTCGCAACCCTATCGAATCGCAAACGAGGCTTGGCTTCGTCACCTTGACCACCGCCGCGCACTTTGAGGGTTGCGATGTCCACCGCCACCCGTTTCCCAGCGACTACGATATAGGCGTCGGCGGCATCGCTACTCTTCTCCCACGTTGCCGAGAACCGTCTGGCAACAGCTTCGAGAGCGGTTCGCTCCTGCTTCTTCAAATCTCGCATGGCTCTCTACCCCTGAATGCTTATTTTCTCAAGGCGACATAGAAGTGGGGCCTCGTCGCGGCCGGGTAGCATTACTGAACCGCGACCGTGAAGGAGCGCAATCGTCATATTCCCCTAACGCAAGGATTTGATCGTTTGGCCAATGGTGAGCCCGGCCAACTATCCTCACCTTCCGGCAGGCTGCCGCAAGGCATTACCCCGGTTGGCGTCGTCTTAGCCCCAAGCTGATTATCTACTCGCCGATACGGATTTTAATCCACAGTCTTAATCACGACGTGCGGCTTCGACGCGTCGGCACCCGGTCAGGCTCTGCAACAACTCGGCTTGCTGGGCAAAACGCTTCAGCTTCTCGGCGATCTGTTCGTCCAAAGCCGCAGCCTCTGTTCCCCGAAACTCCATATGCCGGACGTTCTCCGCGAATAGAAAGTGCAAGGTGTCCATCGGCCGATGCATGCATGCTGTGCCGAGATCTGGAGGCGGTGGAACTGTCGATCACAACGCCCTTTGTCTCTACACTGTCGAGACAATTCTGCTGGCAAACACGCGCCTCGGTGTGTCAGAACGGCCTTCGCTCGACGCGATTTATCGTTTAACGTGTGATCGCCTACCAAGCGCGGGCCATGATACAGCGGCTTGGCGAGGCCGGCGCGTTCCAAACTCGCGGTACTCTCCTATAACGTCTGGAGAAAGTTAACCAAATCCTGGATATCTTGAGCCGAGAATCCAATGCTGAAACGCGCATTGTAAAAATTCACAACATCTTTCAGCGTGGCCGCCGACCCGTCGTGAAAATAGGGGGGCCGCGCAGCTAGACCGCGCAACTGAGCGGACTTTACTTTGCCAATATCGGCGCACTTGCCTGTGATCAGCGCAAGACCCGGATCGCGCGACCAGACAGCGCTTCCATTGAAAGGAGTCGATTTTCCGCCGGTGCAGACCAACAAGAAATTGGGCAGATCGGGCGCGGGCAGTGAGAACGTGGCGCCGCTGGTGCCTTCCTCGAGTTGAGCGTTCGGACGCACGTCATTCCCGGCGTTGGTGTTGCTATGGCATGTGGCGCAGTTTCCGGGAAAGTTGCCACCGGCAAGGTCGTTGAGGCCGGCTACGCCCGAGATGATGAACGGGCGGCTATTGAAGATTGCTTCACCGCGCGCCACCGAGGCCCGTTGCGATGCTTGCACTGCCCATGAGGGAAGATTTGACCAGGGATAATATTCGGTAAATGCGTTCGGCGCGGCCATCAGGCCGGCTTGGTCATTCAGCAGGGTGGTTGGACCACCCGTGGCTCCTAAATCCGTTAAGCCGAATGCTTGCGAATCGAAAATCTGCGCGGTGTAGATGTTATTTTCAAAGTTTACGATCTCCTGAATGATGGCGGCATTAGGCAGAGACGATGCCTGAGAGTGATTTAGCAGGGCATCCATTGCCTGATGTTGGAGAGTAGGCTCGCGGCCATCGTACATGATGTTTCCGGACTCGGGCTTTCCCGTGTAGGGATCGACCGGCAGGGTGACGCCCGGCGGCGTAACGCCCGGGCCCACCGTCGTAACAAACTTCAGGTTGGCTGCCATTAAGGAACGGCGATACACCGAAACCGTCGGTGTCTTGCTGAGCAGACCGTAGTTGGTATTGAGTTCGCAATGTGTCGGATCCCACACGCCGGCAATATAGAACTCCGGCGTGACGCCTGCCGGGGGCCAGGGCAACCCGACGCGAATCAAGGCGCGATTCAGAAGCAATGAGTGCGGGTTATTCGGGTCTGAGATTGCGTAAAACTTAGTCGATGTCACCGCATCGGGACAGTTGGCCCCGTCTACCGGCAAAAAGATCGGGTCTTTCCCCTGCGACAGCGTATAGCGCTGTTGCACGGTGGAGGTGGAAATGCCCATGGAGACGGATGGCTGATGGCAGGTGGCGCAAGTCCGTCCATTCGTTCCGAGCGCCTGGAAAAACGGGTTCAGTGGCGCCAGGATCAATCCATTCTGATTCAGAGTTTGCCCAAAGCCGGTGGCGTTGGGATCCGTTTCGGATGGCAGAAGAAGCGGTGAGTAGAACAGCGCGTTGGTATTCCCCGGCGACCATGGAAACTGGGCCGCCAGCGGCATAGTCCCAACGCTTGCCATTCCGAAAAACAACAGAGCAAAAAAACTTCCCGCCTTGCGACACCTCAAACCATTCGTCAACAGAACTGTCCCCCGACTGAACTCCGGACATCCATATTGACGGCCGTCCTCAAAGTCTAGCTGGAGAAACCCCGCTAAGAAAATACCAAACAGAATTTGCCGTACCAGTACCCGGGTCTACCGCCTTCGAAGCTCAAATAAGTCGCCATTCGAAGCAAATTCCGACCGAAAACTGTTAAGCTATTATCTAGGACCGTCCCGGTCTTATATCCTGAACCCGTGCATTTTCCAAGACAAAAACTGGTTCTACGCTTGATCTGCCTCCCGCTCATCGCATGCATCCCGCTGCTTTCCAGCGTCGGCGGGCGCATCCAGGGAACGGTGAGCGATTCCTCCGGCGCGGTTATTCCCCAAGCCACAGTAATAGCAATCAACCTCGCGACGGGCGTCCAGCAAACCGCCACGACGCGTCGGGACGGTACTTACAATTTCGCCGTCTTGCCTGTCGGACGCTATAAAATTGAGGTGACCTTTCCCCATTTCGCGTCTTATACGCGCACGGGCATCGCCGTGGATGCAGATGGCTCCCTGGTCATCGACGCTTCTCTCCAATCGGCCCGTGAAACGGAAACCATCACCGTTACCGACAGCCCCGTTCACGTGGATGCCGCTAGCACCCAATTGGGTGAAGTGATCTCCGGTCGTGAGATGACCGCCGTTCCGCTCAACGGGCGCAGCTTCACCGATCTGCTGACCTTGCAGCCAGGAGTGGCGCCCGCCACTTCCATCAATGCCAACACTGTTCAGGACGTCGGAGCGAGCGTCTTTTCACCTTCGGGCGATCTGAATCCCGGGACCATCTCCATCAACGGCCAGCGGGAATTCGCCAATGCGTTTATCGTCAATGGTAGTGACGTCGAAGAGGACGTAAACATGGGAACTTCGATTATTCCGAATCTTGATTCGTTGGCCGAGTTCCGCATTCTAACGAGCAACTTCGACGCCGAATATGGCGAATTTAGCGGCGGACAAATCAATGTCATCACCAAATCCGGGACGAACGAGCTACACGGCGACGCGTTCGAGTTTCTGCGTAATACCGATCTTGACGCGCGAAACTATTTTTCGCCCTCGCGCGGCGCCTTTCACCAAAATCAATATGGCGGAACGATTGGCGGAGCCATACGGCGGAATAAGGTATTTTTCTTCTCCGACTTTCAAGGCACACGGCAGAGCAAGGGCGTGGATACCGGCTCTATTCCAGTGCCTTCCTCGCAAGATCGCGCGGGCAATCTTTCCGATCTCGCTTCATCTTTGACGGGAACGGTGAGTGGACCCTATTTCGCCGGCCTCCTTTCTAACAAATTGGGGTACGCAGTGGCGGCGGGGGAGAACTACTACACCTCCGGCTGCACCTCCACCGG
>Ga0302325_10012162_pt1 | contig 18500 bp, 16 predicted proteins | sample Palsa_T0_2_FD_201948 | JGI IMG/M metagenome (GOLD analysis project Ga0302325, IMG submission 201948) | Peat permafrost microbial communities from Stordalen Mire near Abisko, Sweden - Palsa_T0_2 | ecosystem: Environmental > Terrestrial > Soil > Palsa > Peat permafrost | place: Sweden: Abisko...
CTGGCGTTCCCGCAAGTAGTCAATGATCAGGGCGCGGACCGGCTGGCAGGCAATGGGGTAACGGCCGACCAGCTGCTCAATACCCAGCTGCCCGGCCGTCTTGAACGCCCGGACCGTGGGCGGGGCCTCCGGCGGGAAGACACCCAGCGCGTGCAGCAGCTGGTAGAAATACGGGCTGGTATTGCCGCCGCTGCCAGCTGCGAGGGCATCCAGCAGTTCCAGGCAGTCGCCGACGGTGATGCCGGCGATCGTGCCGCCCTTAGCGGCCAGGATCGCGGCGATCCGCCGCACCGCCAGGTCCTTGGTCGACGCGCTGGCCGGGTCGGTGCGCGCCAGCGCGGCGAGCGCGGCGAAGCCGCCGGGATCACGGGACCGGGCCATCTCGGCCGCGAGGTTTTTCGGGGTTTCCGGGGTCAGCAGCCACGACAGGCTGGGCCGGATGACATCGCCGCAGATCAGCGGGAGCACCCCGCGGCCAAGGGCGATGAAGTCGGTTCTGGGATTGGCTGTCGCCCATCCGGTAGCGCGAAGCCATGTCCCGGCCAGCTCCCTCCACCCCAAGTTGCCGTCGGCGTCGGCGCCGCTAGCCATCCACCGCTGCTGCCAGGTGCGGCCGGGCTGCTCCTCAAGCCAGTGCACCAGTTTGGTCAGGCCGATCCGCCGGCTGGACTGCTGAGTGTCCCCGCTGGCGGTGAACGGGGGCGCGAGCAGCCGCGCAAGCACGTGGCCGCGCCGCTGGCCGGTCACCGGCCAGTCCGCCTCAAGCGCGCGTGACGGGAACCGCCGGGAAAGTTCGGCCATCTGGCCCTCGGACCTGTCGCCGGCATGATCGCGGGCCGTGGTCCCGCCGCCGGCGGATGCGCGCCGGTCCGCCTGGACGCGCCGTCCCTCACGGGCGGTCATGGCGTGGCCTCCCGAACAGCACCTCCAGCGACTCCGGCCGGTACCGCAGTCCCGGCGACGGTTCCGCGCCGGGTGACTGCTCCTTTCCCGCGGCCATCCGGGCATGGTGGGCCAGCACGCTCGCGATCACCTCGCTGGCCGGAGCCGAGATGTAAAGCTGCGTGGTAGCCAGCTGGGCGTGGCCGAGGACCCATTGCACGTCGGCCAGTGGCATGCCCGGGTCGCGGGTCATCCGGTAAGCAGCCAGGTGCCTTATGTCATGCGGGGACCAGTTGGCGCCGAGCGTGTCGCTGGCCCTGGTGAACATGCGGTAGGCCGCGTGATAGCTCAGCTGGCGGAACGGGCGGCGCAGCGTCCACCACAGCGGGTCGTCCGGACCGGCCGGGACCAGGCCGTGCAGCTGGGCCTGATACAGCCGCAGCCACACGAACGCGTCCGGGGAGGCCGGCAGCTGCTGCAGGTGCCGTGTCCCCTTGCGGATCACCGCGATCAGCTGCTGCCCCGGGTCGGCGTCCCGGCATGTCGCGCCGAGCAGTTCGGACGCGCGCGCCCCGGTGGACACCCAGAACGCCACCAGGGCACGGTCGCGGTGCGAGCCCAGCGCGGCGAACAGCTCGTTGAACTTCTCCTCCGGGATGTGGTGCGGCGCACGCCGGGCAAGCCGGGGCCGGTACCGCCCCGCCCGCTCGCCGCGGAAGGGCTCCATCGGGTTGTGATGCGCATGCACCCGGCCGCGCCGCCCCCGGGCCAGCGGGAACGGGTTGACCATCGGGCCGGTCCCGGCCTCGCGATGGAAGTCGTAAAAACCGCGAAGGACGCTCTCGCTATGCGCGGCCGTGGCCGGCGCGTACCCGCGGCCTGGCGGCGGCTTCCCCGTCACCGGGTTAGGCACCCCGGCCCGGATCCCGGCGGCGCGGGCCGGAGCACTGCCCGCACCGGCCGCATCACCCGGACGGCCCGCGCGGCCGGGTTTGATCGTGATCTGGATCCAGCAGCTGAAGTCCCGGGCCTCGGCGCGGGTCGCCTGATCCCACCGCACCCCGGCCGCCCACAAGAACCGGTACCAGCGCAACAGCGCGATCGCATACGCGCGCAGCGTGGTCTCCGGCCGGCCGGACGCCTGCAGATCCCGCAGGAACGCCGCAACCGGGCCAACCAGGGTCCCGGCCGGATCGCGCAACCGGTACGGCTCCCACGGATCCTCCGAGTGCTCCAGCCACCCGACTTGCGGGACGACCAACGCCGACAGATCCCGCGGCTCGTCTTGCCCGATCATGACGAAGGACCGTAGCCCCGGCGCACCAGGATCCGCCTTTGAACTGGGAAAACTCTCTTCTTAGTTCAGATAACAGGTAGAGCAAAGCCCGCCGGGAGAGATGGGCGGCGGTCACCTTCGAGGCCGCGGTATCGGGGATCATCGGGGTCTCCTTCAGTAGATGAGCAGCTGGTTACGGGGGCGGGCCGGTAATGGTCCCGGCGAGCGCGACGGCGGCCAGGGCGCTGATGAGCTCGGCGGCCACCGGGCCCGGGATCCGGGCGGCTGGTGCCGCCCGGCCCGCTGCGGCGGGGCCCAGGGCGGCCAGGGCATGCCGCCAGGCAGTGACGCCCTTGCCGGCCAGCACGCCGAGCCCGAGCGGGAACGCCTCGGCGCGCGCGTGCAGGGCGGCATGGCGGAGCTGCTCGTAGCGGGCGTCCAGCACGCCGCCGGGGGCACTGTCCTGGCCGGCATCCAGGCGGGCGCCTGGTTCAGCAGCCGCGCGGCCAGGTGATGGGAGCAGGGACAGGGACGGGTCATCCTCCTTTCTCGCGGGGGCGGGCAGGTCAGCGGCTTTTGGAGTGCTCCCGGCGGCGGGCCAGCGCACGCTCGACCGACCGGGGGTGCACGCGCACGCCGAAGGCCTCTTCGATCCGGCCCGGCAGCTGCGCCGGGCGCAGGCCGGGACTGGCGGCGAGTTGCTCCTCGGCCCAGGCCAGGACCTCCTCCGTCAGCTTGCTCGCGCCGCGCGGCCCGGGCCGGGCGGGCACCAGCCCGTCCAGCCCCGAGGACTCCAGCGCGGCGGCCGCGGCGTAGTACGCGGGCCGGGAGTAGCCGAACGCCGCGGCGGCCTCGGTGACGGGGGCGCCGCCGGCCCTGACCTTGCGCACCATCTCGTACTTGACCTGCACCGCGTCCCGGGCGTCGAAGAAGTCGCTGCCCAGGAACTCCGCATCCGTCACCTGCTCCGGGTGCGGGTTCAGGCACCGTGCGGCGGCCAGCGCCGTCTCCTTGGGGTCCTGCCTGCCCTGCTGCCCGGCCATGCCGCCTCCTCATCCTGATCAGTGTCAGGATAATTTTGACGCATCTTGCCAGCGGATGCACGTACCGCTGCCAGTGTGTCGCGATATTTTTCAGGATGATCAGGTATTCAGCTCCGGTCGCGGCTTGGATCGTGATCAGTCTCGTCAGGAAGACCGGCATAATCTTCCTGACATTCACGGCGTAATCTGCTTTACGGCCTCGGCACCGTCCCGCTGCGCGCGGAGCCGGCCTGCCAGGTCAGCGAGTGCCAGCAGGCCCGGCGTGGTGAACGGCGCCCTGCCCGCCGCGATCACCACGAACGGGTCCGCCGCTACCGCGTCAGTCCACGCTGCCGGCAGCGAGAACAGCTGCCCGTTCTCGTTATGCAGGTGGACCCGGTCCTCACCCCAGTTCTGGCGGTAGACGACGAACTCGAAGTCCTGGCCGCACAGGGGATGGAACGGGTGCGTCACCCGGACGCGTCGGTACCGATCGTGCGGATCGGGTGTAGTTGACGATGCGGGGCAATTCGGTCATGGAGCGGTGGATTGGCAGCTGCCGGCGTGAGCTGCTGGACCGGACCTTGATCTGGAACCAGCGTCACCTGATGATGGCGCTGCGGGAGTACGAGGATTTTTACAACACCCACCGGCCGCACCGGACCCTCAAGCAAGCCGCGCCACTGCGCCCGCTGCCCGAAGGGGTAACCGACCTAGACTATTTCCGGGTTCAGCGGCGTGACCGCGCCGGAGGCGTGCTCCACGAATATCGCCTGGTGGCATAGGTTGTCGGCACCCACAGCCGTTGCCTATTATCTGACGCGGAGTGTCGCCAGCTTTCTCAATATTCTGGAAATCTACTCTGTTAATAGTAATGGTCGAGGTTTTGCATAAGCCTCAATGATTGATTTAAACTCTCGCTGAGCCGATGTTCCGGCAGTCCAGCGTTAGCCAACATGAAAGGCAATCATTTGCTACGCGAGTGGCTACGCGGAGTTATAGGACTCGCGATACTGCGGATGACTAGTGTGACGAAGTAACGCGGCTGACGGCTGGCGGTGCCTGGAGGTTCTAACGAGGGTCTGGATTTCGTTCTTGACCGTGCCGGAAGCACATGTAATCATCCTACGATGGAGCTTAATGTTCATCGAACCAGCCCCGATGCGCTGATCGAGGCTGTTGGGCAAATGGCGGATCAGGTTGTTGTTTGCCAATTTGAATCCCCGCTTCCCGATGCGGACTTGCAGGCTCTGGCGGCGGCGCTCTCGGTTGGCAACGTGCAGCCAGAGACGGTGGCCATCAGGGCGATTCGATATGAGCCGGCGGTAACAGATAGCACCGCACTTTCCTTGGACTCACTGTCAATGCACACCGACGGGGCTTTCTTGCCGGAGCCGCCGCGACGATTCATCCTCAGCTGCCGGCGAGCCGACGAGGGCGGCGGCGGCGTCAGCCGGCTGCTGCCCGTCTCGCGCATCGTCGACTCAGCACCGCGGCGGGTACTACGGGCGCTGCGGACGGCCGCCTACCGCTTTCTCATGACGTACGACGGGGACCTAGCAACATCGTTCACCGGGCCGGTGCTGTACTACGGCCAGGACGGTGCGGAGCGCATCCGGTGGCGTGGCGACCATATCTACCGTCCGGCGCCGGCCGCGGCGGGCGACGCCGAGGCGGCCGGAGCAGCGGAATGGCTGTACTCGTTCCTCGGCTCAACCGAGCCGTTCACGTACACGCTACGACAGAGAGAGCTAATGGTGGTGCCTAACGGGTTCTTCGTGCACGGGCGCAGCGAGCTCTCGCCTGGTTCAAGCCGCGAAATCATGCGTGCCTGGGCTTTCTGAAAAGGCCGACGGGTACACGACTATCACTGGGGAGCATGAGAGCTATGGGCGAACTGGCCGACGAGTCGCTGGTAATAGGTGACCGAGATGGCGTACCTAGCCTGCTACCGATCGAAGAATGCGTGCGCTATTACCCGCCAAACTTGGCGCCTGTCGCCGACACGGCCGATATATTCCGGAATATCGCTGGCGCCCAGGGCGGCCGAGAGTACGACCTCTTTGTCGACGTCCCGTTCTGCAAGACCATCTGCGGTTTCTGCCCGTTCAACGTTTACCCGTACGAGCGTGGCCTGGCCCGCGAGTACCTGGAAGCGATAGCCGCCGAGATCGGCGAGATCAAGCGCCGGCATGACTTCACCGGCAAAACCGTGCGGACGGTCTGGGTCGGAGGCGGGACGCCCGCCATCCTCGAAGAGTCACTACTGGCGGAACTGCTCGACCTGGTCGCCGATAGCTTTGACCTCTCGGGCGCGACCGAGCTCACTGTGGAGATCAAGCCGGACATGGGCAACCTGACGGACGCCAAGATCGCCATGCTCAAGAGCCGCGGGGTGCGGCGGATTAGCATGGGGGTTCAGTCCACCGACCAGGCGCAGTTGCGTACCCTTGGCCGGGGCCATACTGGCCAGGAAGCGCTGGACGTCGCACGGTTCATTAAAGAAGCCGGCTTCGCTCTCAATATCGACATGATGTACCGGCTGCCCGGGCAGTCGGTCAGCGCCATGGCGAAGGACATCGAAGCCATCGCAGCTCTCCGGCTTGACCACGTCTCCTGGTTCCCGTACGTCGCCCACGAGGGCACCAGCCTGGCCAGCCGCATTGAGCGGGGCCGGGTGCAGCAGCAGGCCGGGCGCGAAGATTACCTGACGATGTTCCTCATGCTCGAGAAGCAGATGCGTGAGCTGGGCTTCGACCAGTATACGCCGTATCACTTCGCGGGCACCGACCGGTGCCACTATCACATGGGCCGCTGGCAGATGCCGCAGCGGGACACCCTGGGCCTGGGACCAGGGGCCTTCTCCTTCTTCAACGGGTGGATATACACCAATGAGCACGCGCCGCTGCGCTACGCGCAGGCCGTGCATGACGGGCGCCCGCCCGTGCTCATGGCCAAGCAGCTGACACCCAGGGAACTCGCGACCCGGCTGGCTGTCCTCGGCGTCAAATTCTTCCGGCTGGAGGAGGACGCGTTCCGGCGCAGCACCGGAGAATCGCTGACCGACTACTACGCCGCGGAGCTCGCTCTGCTCGAACGCGCGGGACTGGTCACCGTGGACGGCGATGTGGTGTGCACGAAACGCGGCCGCGCGTTCAACAACGACATCGCGACCGTCCTGAGCACTGACACCGCCAGGCGAACGAAACACCCGCAGGGCATCGAGCTGATGAGGAGGGGCTAGCGGTGCCTCGGCAACCAGCTTCGGCGGCCCGGGCCTACGCGGTCGCGATTGTCATACCGCGCGACCCTTCTGGCCTCAACAACTTCAATCAGATTCCGATCGCTGCTCTGTATGCGGCGTCACAGCTGATAGCCGAGGGCTTCACCGCGCGCTTCTATGACTTGCGGGCACAGGTGGACCCGGGCGCTAGCTACCGGGAGATAGCGGGCGCGGACCTGGCCGTCGTGCTTTCCAACGACTACGACCTCGCGCAGTGCTACCCTTCGCTGCGGCCGGCCACGGACTGCGTGCGGACGCTCAAGGCGGCCGGATGCGCCCGGGTAGCGTGCGCGGGCTCGCATGCGACCGTCGACGGGGAGTTGACCCTGCACTTCACCGGCGCCGACTGCGCGATCAGCGGAGAACTCGAGTTCGCTGTCACCGGTCTGGCCGCCAGCCTGGCGAACGGAGCGGAGCTGCCGCGTACCTGGCCTTTGGACGGTCAGTGCGTGGCGAGCGAGGCACAGCTCGCGGCGCTGGCGCCGCCGGCCTATCACCTCGCGCCAATGGGGCACTATGCCAGCGAAGGGTTTGTCGACGGGTCGCTCGCCCGGGTCAGGAGCGGTCTGGTCCTCGCGAACAGGGGCTGCCCGTTCGCCTGCAACTTCTGCTATCTGCTGTTCGGCCGTCGAATCCGGCGGCGGCCAGTGGCGGCGACGCTGTCGGAACTGAAGGCGCTCTATGCCGACTACGGCATCCGGCACTTCTTCTTCCTGGACTACACGTTCACCCTCGACCCCCGGTGGGTGCACGAGTTCTGCGGCGAAGTCAAAGCATGGGGAGCTGACATCAGCTGGGTATGCCAGACCCGGGTCGACTGCCTGAACGACGCCGTGCTGGCGGAGATGCGCCAGGCGGGCTGCGACGGGATCTGGCTGGGTGTGGAGTCGCCCGAGTTGGAGCAGCGTCGATACCTCAGCAAGGGGAAAGTGGCAATCAACGACATAGACGCGGCCGTAGAGATTATCCGCCGGCACGGAATAAACGTCCTGGCCTTTGTCATGGTTGGCCTTCCCAATGAGACCGAGTCAAGCCTGCGGCGACTTAATTCCTGGCTCGACCAGGCCGGAGTCTATTACTCCATGTCTACATTCCAGCGCCGCCCGGGAACACCCCTGGCGCCCAACGCCGACGCCGGCTCATGGGCCAGGCTGGATTCCACGTCCCCCTTCCTGGGGGAGTCTGAGCTGAAGGTAGCCGACCTGGACTGGTTCTTCGACTATCACCAGGAGAGCCAGCTCAGGGTTAAGAACATCATGACGCGGGCAGCAGGGGGCTAGCCGGAGGCAGGGCTGGGCAGGTACTAAGTTTCCGTCAGCTGAGGAATTGTGAGCATACTCCTAGTAAATCCGCCGGTGCTGTCGCCCATCGGCGGCACTTTCGAATCTTTCATCAGCGGGCAGAAAAGGCGCCTGACCCCGCAACAGTATTACTCACTGCCGATCGAGCACCTGGGACTGATGGCCGTGGCCGCCTACGCCCGCGCCCAGGGCATCGAGGTCCGCGTCATCAACGGCATGGTCTGCGGGCACTCCAGTCTGGCCCAGACCTGGCAGGCCATGCGGGACGCGGTTGCCGGGGACCCGCCGGTCCTCATCGGCCTTACCAACATCGACACCTACGCCGAGGTGTGCTGGCTGGCGGCACGCTGCCGGGAAGCCTGGGGGGACGTGCTCCTCGTCCTCGGGAACTCGTTCGCGACCCTGAACTACGCCCAGGTCCTCGACACCTGCCCCGAGGTCGACTTCGTCGTAATCGGTGACGGCGAGGAGGCATTCACCGAGCTGGCGCGGGCCGTGCTCGACGGCAGTGCGCATGAGAAGATCCCCGGCCTGGCCTGGCGCGCGGCTGACGGATCGGTGCGGCACAATCCCGCGGTGGCCATCGACATCGGCGCTATGCCCTGGGCGGCCAGGGACGAACTGCCTGCTGTCCTGCACGCGGGCTTCGCCGCCGCGATCGCCACCACGAGGGGGTGCCTTTACCGCTGCACGTTCTGCGGAACGGGAGCGACGTCGCGGCTGTTCGGGCACGACGGCTACCGCATCCGTCCGCTCGGCGATGTGATCGATGAGATCGAGTTCCTCGTCTCTAATTTCGGGATCGAGTTTCTCTCCATCTCGGACGACCTGTTCCTGTCAAGAAACCGCGAGTCCCAGCAGCGCGCGGCCAGTTTCGCGTCAGAGCTGATCCGTCGCGGTATTTCACTGACCTTCATGATCGACGCCAGGATTGACGGACTGCGCGACATCGCGCTAATCAGGCATCTCACCCGCGCGGGTCTGCGTCGCGTTTTCGTCGGACTGGAAACTGGATCGCGCGAACAGCTGCTGGCCTACAGGAAACGCCAGTTTTCTGACGGCGAAGACGTTGTCGAGCGCATCAGGGAAGTGCAGGACGCGGGCGTTGAAGTAATACCCGGCACTATTATGTTTCACCCGACCGTACAGCCAGGCGAGCTGCGTGAAACACTGCGCGTACTCAAAGCGGTTGGCTACAAGGCGCCGGGTAAACTGATCGACCGAATTGTGCCCTACCCGGGAACCCCGCTGCACCATGATTACGCCAGCAAGGGATTCCTGACACAGGACTGGCCGATCGGCCGGTGGACTTTCGCCGATCCGCTCGCGCAGCGCGCATACGACCGGATAGCGGCGTACGTCAAGCTTGGCGAGGCGTCCTTCGAGGCGGCCGAAGCCTGTTTCCTGGCGGAGCTGGCCCAGTGGGAAACCCAGGCCAGGGCTGACCGGGGAGCGGTCCTCGACGGGGCGGGGCGCGAGTGAGTGCGGCCGGGCCGGGGCGGCTATCGGGAAAGGTGGCGGCGGTCACCGGGGCCGGATCGGGCATCGGCCGGGCGATAGCGACCGCGTTCGCCCGCGAGGGGGCCGTCGTTCTGCTGGCCGCCCGGCGCCCGGCTCCGCTGGCTTCCGCGGCCGGCGCGATCGTCCAGTCGGGCGGCGCCGCGGTGGCGGTGCCTGGCGACATGAGCCGCGAAGAACAGGTGGCACGGCTTGTGCTGGCCGCACACGAGGCTTTCGGGCCGATCGACATCCTGGTCAACAACGCGGGCGCGATGGTCTCCCGGTCCGACGTGGCCGGGTGCACCCAGTCGGACTGGATGCGGACGATGGACTTGAATCTTCATACCGCCTACCAGTGCTCGCGGCAGGTCCTGCCCGACCTAGTCGAGACTTCGGGAAGCATCCTCAACATCGCGTCCGTGTTCGGGCTGTTCGGAGCGCCACAGGCGGCTGCCTACAGCGCCGCTAAAGGTGCCATGGTGAGCCTGACCCGGGCCATGGCGGTCGATTTCGGCAAATCAGGCATCCGGGTCAATGCGATCTGTCCGGCCTATGTGGAGACTGACCTCAACCGGGAGATGCTTGACCGCTTGCGCGCGAACGGCGAGTTCGCCCGGATTCTGGAGCGGCTGCCACTGGGGCACATCGGTGAAACGGAGGATGTAGCCAATGCCGCGGTGTTCCTCAGCAGCCATGAGGCCAAATGGATTACTGGCATAGCACTTCCGGTCGACGGCGGAATGTCGGCCGGCGTCAATGGCGGTTAGCCATCAAGGTTAGGGGCGGGAGACATGACAAAGAAGCTTTACCGCAAAGTAGTCGTCCTCGATTCGGTCATCTTCTTCCCTGAGCATCGGCGGCGCCTAGAGGAACTGGCGGACCAGGTAGAGGAGTACAACACCTGCAGCTCGGAGGAGGAGGTGCTCGAGCGCTGCAGCGGAGCCGACTGCATCATCAGCTGCTGGGTGGACATCTCGCGTCGCGTGATGACCGAGAACCCGCAGTTGCGGACGGTGGCATTCTGGACGCACGACTACGAACACCGGATCGATCACGCGTTCGCCCGCGAGCGCGGCATCTACGTGCCGGCGATCCCGGACTACGGTACCGACTCCGTCGCCGAACTCGTCCTTATCGCCCTGCTGAACAGCTCATGGCCGGGGGGAAGCGCGGCTGGGCTGAGCGAGTCCGTCGTGGCCCGCATCGGTGATGAGGTCCGACTATTCCGCAAGAACGTGAAGGACACCCTCGACGGTCGCTGGCTGCACGAGTACATCAAGACCGGGCAGCGCCTGCTGACCTCGCCTGACCAGATTCCCGAGGAAACCCTGAAGGGACTCACGGTCGGAGTGCTCGACCCGGGCGTGCTGACCCCCTGCCTGGTGCGCATGCTCGCGGCCGGGTTCCGTATGAACGTCATCTACAGCCTCTTCGACCGGGCCCACAGCCTTGACCTGGGTTTCCGGCCGGTCGAACGGCTGGTCAAGGAGAGCGACGTGCTTGTCTACGACAGCCGGACGCTGCCTTCCGAGTACCGCTCGCTGCTGGCCCTGCCCTACCTGGTCTCGGTCGACGTAGCCGCGCTGTCCGGCCCCGGGCCCTCGCTGGCGGGCAAGACGCTCGGGATTGTCGGTCTCGGGCGAATTGGCAGCCGGGTCGCGCAAATTGCCAGGCAGGGCTTTGGAATGGACGTCCAGTACTTCTCCCGGACCCGCAAGCCGGCGCTTGAGGACCAACTCGGCATCCGGCCCGCGAGCCTGGCCAAGGTCATGAGCTCCTCGGACGTTATCAGCCTGCACCTGCCGCATCACGGCGCCGACGGGTTCGTATCGGCCGACCTGATCCGTCAGATTCCGAACGAGACAATGGTGGTGAATGCCAGCGTCGGCAACGTGATCGCGGACGAGCGTTTTCTGCTGAAGCGTTTCGACGCGGGCGAGATTTACGGCTATCTCGACGTTTACCAGGCTCTTCCGCCCCGTTTGGAACTCAGGACGCTCACCGACACGGTCACCGCAACGTACCGGCTCGGCTGGCGGACGAAGTCCACCGTGGGGCTTAAGACGCACAAGCTCTTGACCAAGCTATCAACGCCCGAGTGGTGAAGGGTCGGCCGGAGCCTGCTTACCGCCGCACGGGAACCGCGGTCGAGTAAGCTCTACGCAGTAACTGCGGACGTATCGACGACTAGAAACGGGCAGCACCGTGCGCCTCTTGATGATTCATGCTGACCGCTTCACCTTTGCCGTCACCGGCGAGACGAGCGTCGCCCTGCGCGACCGGGCTGACGCGGTCACGCAGGGGGTCACGGTGGAGGAAGTCGTGGTCGCGTTCATAGCGGTAGAGAACGGCGACAAGGCCAATCCGCGCGATGTCGCCGAGCAGGCGGCGCAGGAGATCCGTGACAATGCCGCCCGGGTCGGGGCCAAGCGGGCAGTTGTGTACCCGTACGCGCACCTGTCAAGCGATCTGGCGGCGCCGCCGGTCGCGGTAGATGTCCTTACCCAGGTGGCGGCGCTCCTCGACGAAGAGGGCACGCTCGAAGTCCACCGGGCGCCGTTCGGTTATTACAAGTCATTCGACATCGCCGCCAAGGGGCACCCGCTGTCGGAGCTTGCCCGGACCATCGTCCCGCGTGCGGCTGCCGCCCCGGCTGCGCACGAGCACGGCCGTGAGCGCGTGCACGAGTCGAAGGCCATCGCGGCGGAGAAGAGGCTGCACTCGGAGTGGCGGGTCTATCAGCCGGACGGCTCCTATACCCTAGCCGACGATTATAACTTCAGCGCCAACAAGCCGCTCGCACAGCTTTATGCCTACGAGCGCGAGGGAACCAGGACTGCCGAGGACGCCCCGCCGCACATTAAGCTGATGCGCGATCACGAAATCGTCGGCTACGAACCCGCCTCCGACTCGGGAAACCTGCGCTGGTACCCGAACGGCCTGCTCATTAAGCGGCTGCTTGAGCGGCATATTACCGGCATGGTCGTCGATTACGGGGCCATGGAAGTCGAGACGCCCATCATGTACGACTACGGGCACCCGGCACTGGCGAAGTATCTTGATCGCTTTCCCGCCCGTCAGTACGTGGTAAAGAGCGACGATAAAGAGTACTTCCTGCGCTTTGCTGCGTGCTTCGGACAGTACATGATCATGCACGACATGACGGCCTCGTACCGTGACCTGCCCGTCCGGCTGTACGAACTGACGCATTTCTCCTTCCGTCGCGAGCAGGGCGGGGAGCTGGCCGGGCTCCGGCGGCTGCGTGCCTTTACGATGCCGGACATGCACAGCATGGTCCGCGACATGGAGATGGCGAAGGAAGAGTTCCTCAACCAGGCCAGGCTCTGCCTGCGCTGGCTCGACGACATCGGCGTTGACTGCGTTCCCGCGGTCAGGTTCGTCCGCTCGTTCCTTGACGACCACCCGGACTTCATTCGCGAACTGATGAAGGCGATCGGCAGGCCTGCGCTCATCGAGGTGTGGGACGAGCGTTTTTTCTACTTCGTCACGAAGTTCGAGATGAACTTCGTGGACACTGCGCAGAAGGCGGCCTGCCTCTCCACCGTCCAGATCGACGTGGAGAACACCGAGCGCTTCGACATCACGTTTGTTGAGGACGACGGCACCAAACAACTGCCGCTGCTGCTGCACACCTCCGTGTCCGGATCCGTTGACCGGAACATCTACGCGATCCTTGAGAGCCAGGCGATGCGAGTCCGGCGCGGGGAGAAGCCGTTCTGGCCGGTCTGGCTCGCTCCCATTCAGGTGCGCATGCTCCCCGTGTCCGACGACCATGTTGACGGCGCAATGCGGCTCGCGGAGCGCGTGCCCTTCCGGGTGGACGTTGATGACCGCGACATGAAGCTCGGGAAGAAGGTACGCGAGGCCGAGAAGGAGTGGATTCCCTACACCATCGTCATCGGCGACAAGGAACTGTCCCGCACCGGCCCGCTGGTCGTCCGGCGGCGCGATGGCGGGCAGACCGAAATGACGCTCGAGCAGCTCCTCGACGAGATCGCCGGGGAGATGGCGGGCAAGCCGTTCATGCCGGCTAACACTCCGCGACGGCTCAGCACGCGGCCCATCTACGTCGGGTAGCAGTGGAGCCCGATGCCAACGGGACGTCTTACCTGGTCGTTACCGGCGATGAGTTCGTGTCAGCGGACGCTTCACGGAAGTGGCCGGACAGCCTGCAGAGCCTGATCGAACAGGAACTGCACGGCAGGCGGATCGGTCCGGTGCCCGCCCGGGTGGCGGACCTGCTGCACCGGTTCGGGTTCGACTGGGAGGCGGCGTCCGAGGTCGGGCACATGCGTTTCCTGCCGGACGCCCAGGCAATCCTCGCCCGCGTCGGGAGCTACGCGGAGACACGCGCGCGCGACATCGCCAGTCGGCTTGACCTGCCGTTCGACCGGGTGGACGGCGTTAACCTGGTTGACAGCTCGGCCGTGTTCCTCGAGGACTACCTGCGGCTGACAAGCTCGGGCGGGGACTTGTACGGGGAGGCCCCCTACCAGCTGGCCGCGCCACGCGAGCGGCTGCTCCTGCGGCAGACCTCGTGTTTGCAGAAGTACCTGGTCGCGAGGGACTGGGACCTGTCTGCCCCCGGCGTGCTCCCGCGGTGTGTCTACGAGCAGTCAGACAGCTTTCGCGCCGAGCCCGCCGAGTCGCTGCAGCTTTCTTTCCGGTTGCGGCGGTTCAGGCTGCCCGAGTCCCATCTGCACGGGCGGGGGCTTGCCGAGTCCCTGTCCCAGGCCGCGCACGTGCACGCGGCGGTCCTCGAGGACCCGAACCTGCGGGACCGTGACTACGCGATGCTGCTCTCCGTCACCGCGGACTTCCGCCGGCGGCACGCTGGTTTCCTGCACGACCTGGTCGCGACCGCGGGTCAGCCCGCCCTGCTGGTCGAGTCCCCGGCCGGCGCGCTGTGCCAGGACGGGGTAGAGCTTGACGTCGAGTACAAGCTGCTCGATTCGGCCGGGTTCGCTCGCGAGCTGAGCACGTTTCAGATCGACGAAAGGATCACCCGGTCCTTCGGCCTCACCGCAGGCCGGTCCCCGGCCACCACGATTCACTCGGTCCCGACCGGCGGGATCGAACGCTACATATTCATGGAATTCGATCGAATCGCCCAGGCTGAAGCGGCCGGGGGGCGAGCCCGGCTGCCGCTGTGGATGGCCCCCGCCGCCGTGCGAATCATCTGCGTGGACGACGTTCCGCCCGGTGACGCGGGCGTCGGCGAGCTGGCGGCCATGCTTGAACAAGCGGGTGTGCGGACCGACATCGATGACCGTGCGCTTCCGGTGTCCAGCAAACTGGCGGACGCCGCCGCTGACCTGGTTCCGTACCAGGTGCATTTCGGTCAGGGGAACCGTGATGCCAGCGACCTGCGCATCCTGGCGTTCGATGCCGCGCGGCGCGGCGCTGTCCGCATGCCAGTCGGTAACTTTATCGGGCTGCTAACCAAGTCCGACGACTTCGCCCGGCACGTCAGTATCCCCGCGAGCAGACGGTTGTCTACCAAACCAGCGCTGCGGGGATAGCGCCGGCCGGAGCGGGATGATCAGTCCCCGGCGTCGGACATGATCAGCTCGGTGCGGTAGACGGCGCGGTCGGCCAGTTCCGGGTTGTAGCGGGCGATGATCCGCCGGACCCGGCGGGTGGCCAGCGAGCCGAGCAGGTCGTAGCAGGCGATGAACAGCTCGCCGGCGGCCGCACGGGGCCAGGCGGGCGGCAGCCGCTCGTCGGGCAGGTCGGGGTCTATGGGCGGGAACGCGCGCCACTCGTCCATCACCCGGGTCCCCACGACGAGCGCGTCGGCCACGCTGACCCCGCCGGAATCTGTCTGGTCACGGAGCAGGCCGGCGAACGTGATGAACTCCTCGTAGCGCTCCTTGAGCACGCTGGGGTCCCAGGCCCGGGCCGGGATATCGGGGGCGCCGCTGGGCGGGTTCGCGGCGGCGATCGGCAGCGCGGTGCCGCGGAACGCTGAGGCGTTGGTGATGCCAAGCTCGGTCAGCCGGCCGGTCACCTGGCCGGCGTGGTCACGCGGAGAGACCCATAGCCCGTCGTACAGCGGGGCGAATCCGAGCCAGCGCAGCGCCTCGCGCAGCTCGTCGCGGGCGGCCCGGTGTTCCTCGGGGATCGAGAACGCGACCAGCGATCACATGCCGTCACAGGCGGCCGGGCGGCTGCCGAAGGAGAAGATGCGTCGGGCCCATTCGTCCAGCACCTCGGCGGCACGGCAGATGGACGCACGTCCACCGCCCGCTCCGCGGCGTCACCAATAGTCCGTTACGGGTCAGCCTGGACGGCGCGGCACGGGCGGTCGAGTGGCTGACGCCGAACTCGGCGAGCAGCCTGACAATGGCAGCCGACGGCAGCGGCACGGCAGCGGCTCAGTCTGTTGCCACAGTTAGCGCTGCTTCTGAAAGTCCCATCGAGCGCGGCGTCCTACCGGTCGGCTGCTCCCAGGTCATCGACGAGCAGTCCGACCCGATCCGCAGCTGGTCAGTGCCAGCATGTCGGCCAGGTACCTGATCCCGGCGGTCAAATACCAGAGAGTCGTAGCGGAACCGGCGTGCCAGGCCTATCGGGCTGCGCTCGGCCAACCATGGGGTCGGCCTCCGGCTGCTCCGATTGCGGCGGTGGCGTCCCTTCGTTTCAGGTTCGCCCCCAGAAACACTGGGTCTGGGTCAAGATCAGCGAGAATCCTCCGCGGCGTGGCTGAACGAGATCTCCAGTTCGGGTATTTCTCCGCGACCCCATCGGCGATAACCGACGCCGCTCCCAGGACGTCTGGGCGCTGACCCCGAATGTCGCCACGGCGACGCCGGGCACCCCGTCCGACGGCACCGGCATGCCATGGATGAATACCTGCAGTGCCCAGCCGTTCCGCCTCGGCCCAGAAGCCGTTGAACGCGGCCTGAAGCACCGCGCCGCAACGAGACCCGCACCATCCCCATCCCATCGGTCCTGGTCCGGTTGCTCCGCGCGCACACCAAGTGGTTCGTACGGACCCGGACGGGCGGATTTTTCAGACTGCCCGGGGCGGCATCCTCCAGGACTACAACGAAGCCTGGGACCAGGCCCGCAAGACGGCGCTCACCCCGCCCGGTACGGGTCACCGCTCGGCCGCCGCCCCTACGACCTGCGCCACGCCGCCGTCTCCCTGTGGCTGAACTTCGGGGTGCGCGCGACCGAGGTCGCCCGCTGTGCCGGGCTCCTTGTCCTGCTGAAGATCTACGCCCACTGCATCGACGGGCAGGCTTACGCCGCGAACAAGCGGGTCACCGACGCCCTCGGCATCCAGGACACCCAGCCGGAGTCCGGACCCGGCGGCGAGGGAGACGACCACAGCGAGCAGGTATCCTGAAATGCCAGGTTAGAGGCACAAAGCCGGGCGGACGGTCGGCGTAACCGCTCCCACCCTCCCCGTCCGTGGGTTTTTCCGCACCCGTCCGTGGATCAAGCCCGGTGCGCACGGACGCATGGCGGACGGGCGCGGCCCGCGATCGTGCCTCAGGCGGCGCATGTGCTGGTCAGCGGCATGGACCTCGGATAGGAGGGACGGGCTGTAAAACCGTCGGCTCAGCCTACGTTGGTTCGAACCCAACACCTGCCACCACCTGCGAAAACGGCCCGCTAGCTGGAAATTCTCGTGCTAGCGGGCCGTTTCTTCTCGGTCCCGTCATGTGTCACCTTGTAGCGCTGTAGGTCCCTGGGTCGCGGTGTCCACGGACATATAGCGGACGGCGTTTGGCCGCCAGGACGGTCGGGGTGCACCGTCGGCTTTCCACGGACAGCCACGGACGGGCCGCCCCGGTCGTGTGTTCCGGCTTAACGTACGCCGAATGGACGGCGTGAGGGTCGCCGACATGAGCGGCTGCATATCAACCGGTTTCGCGCGGATTGGAGGGCCGAGCTGCTGAACGCTCGTCCACTGAGGTCGGTCGGGTAGCGGGAGCGCAGCAATTCTCTCCCGCTACCCGACCAACCTCACTGTGCGGGCCTGACCGCCATCGGGGTGGGCCTAGCTGGCTGTGTTCAAGTCCGGGGTTTCACAGGGATCGCGATCGGATAACGGTGTTGGAGATGGACCTGTAGCGATCGCGGTGTTTCCTGACAGAATGTCGAGAGGGAATGGCAGCTTGTGTCCGGCCGGATCCATGTCGGCGGTGGGCTGCTGCTTTCGGAGGGCGGGCGCATGCAGTCTGAGCCGGGCAGGGTCGAGATATCGGCAGAGAGCCTGGATGACCTTGATGTCCTGTATGCGGAACTGCGCGGTGTCGCCGAGATCAACGCTGAGATCATGGCGGTGCCGGCCCGGCGGGGTGAGCAGGGGACGGTCGCTGACTTGCTGACGGTGGCGTGCACGAGCGGGGCGGTCACGGCATTGCTGCAGATCATCAAGACGGTGGCGGAATCGCGCGGGCCGGGGTTTCGGCTGAAAGTCCGGCGGGGCAAGGAGCAGGTGGAGATCACCGCGGACGACGCTGACAAGGGGCTTGCCGCGCTAAGGGATCTGCTGGATGGCTCGTGACCTGTCCCGCGCCCGTGCGATCCTGATCGGCAACGGATCGTTCACGAGTCCGCAGATCGGCGCCGTACCGGCGGCGGGCTGCGTGGAGGCGGTGAACGAGCTGCTTACCGGGCCGCTGTGCGGCTGGCCCGCTGACCGGATCACCGCCTTGAACGACATGCCCACGTGGGATCCGCTGGCCCGTAAGGTGATCGCGGCGGTCCGTGACGCCCAAGATGTGCTGCTGGTGTACTACGTCGGGCATGGTTTCATGACGCGCACCGGACAGCTCGCCTTGGCGCTGTATGAGACCGACGCGGATGCGGAAGCGCTGCCGCACACGGCGATGCTGTACGAGAACCTTGCCGATATCCTGCGCGGCTGCCGGGCCGTGACCAAGCTGGTGATCCTCGACTGCTGTCACGCAGAGCTTGGCGGCACGGCATCCGACCTGTTCCAGGGCGGCACTGATCTGGCCGATGCCTATCCGGTGGACGGGCTGTACTTCATCGGCGCGAGCAAGCGGTACCAGGTCGCGAAGTATCCCGACGACGGGACGCTGACCTATTTCACCCAGGCCTTGATCGACGTCGTGCACGACGGAATCCCCGGGCAGCCCGAAGAACTGCGGCTGGACCAGATATTCCTGGAGCTGCGCGCCCGGCTGGTTGAGGCCAGGCTCCCCGAGCCCGTCGAGGCCGGCATCCGCGGCGCC
>Ga0302325_10012164_pt1 | contig 18497 bp, 14 predicted proteins | sample Palsa_T0_2_FD_201948 | JGI IMG/M metagenome (GOLD analysis project Ga0302325, IMG submission 201948) | Peat permafrost microbial communities from Stordalen Mire near Abisko, Sweden - Palsa_T0_2 | ecosystem: Environmental > Terrestrial > Soil > Palsa > Peat permafrost | place: Sweden: Abisko...
CTAACTAAAAAGGCTGGGCTGTATCTGGCATTGTTGCTGGCCACGTCCGTCGTCGTTCCCTCGGCTTTCTGCCAAGGTCTGCCGTCGTTTGGAAACGTAGTGATCGTGGTGGGCGAGAACCAGAATTACAGTACAAGCTACAACTCCGGCAACATGCCATTTTTGACCTCCCTCGCCAACACCTATGGCCTCGGAGTGAACTACTACTCGGACACACATCCTTCGATCGGCAACTATCTCAACTTAGCCACCGGGAATATTCTCACCGACGACGACAGCCAGACCCCGCAGAGCTTTCCGGTCTCGCTGAATAACATTGCCCTCGAGGTGCAAAATGCGGGCGGGACCTGGAAGGACTATGTAGAGAACCTCCCTGGCGCCAGCTTTTGCGGCGGTCTGAATCGGGGAACTTACTACGTCCGCCACGATCCGCTGGAATACCTGACGACCATCAACACCGAGAGAAGCAACTTTGTGTGCTTCAGTAAGTTCGCCAACGACGTGGTCTTACACCGGCTGCCCACGCTCTCGTGGCTCGTGCCAAACGGGTGCGATGACGCGCACGACTGCTCCATCCAAACCTTTGACACCTGGCTGCACGATGAAATCGGGCCTTTGGTTCTGAGCCCCTACTTTCGGCCCGGGGGCACGGGGTTGCTGATCATCCTTTTCGACGAGAACAACGATGACGGAAGCCCGGATTGCGAGACCACGACCGAAGGACTGGGGTGCGGCGGCCAGGTTGAACTGGTCGTGGTCAGCCCGTACAGCGTGCGGGGATACCAGTCGCACGGCGGCGACACGCGGAACTACAACAGCAGTTACGATGAAGGGGACGTCCTGCGCCTGATGGCGGAGGGACTCGGTCTGCCTACGTCCAATCTTGGCTGGGCTACCAATGGGTTGCCCATGGCTGATTTCTTCTCCACCGAGGACGAGCACTGAGCCTTCCAAGGCTTTGAACGCTCCTGGCCACGGATGCCACACTGTTTGCTGATGCGATGCCTCCGGCTAACGGCAAGACCTCGGCCTGCGGAGTCGTCCTTCGAAATCACGCTCAACTGAGTGCGGTCTCAAGTTGGTGTTGCTGCAAAGGCTATCGGAGTGGCCGATTGGTGGCTGTCGTAATCGCGCGGGTGCCCCACCCTTGTCGCCCTGTTTTGGCGACAGGGTGGGTGCGACCACGGGATTGTACTTGCATAACCGGAAGATATCTCCGAAATGCTTTGTATGAGGGCACGGCTTCACAGACCGCTGAAAGAGTCGCTTTTGGAGTGCTTTGTATCAGGGCACGACTTCAGTCGTGCCGATAACGCCGTTTATTTTTCTTCCCGAGCCGGCTTTAGCCGGCGGCACACGACTAACAACTGCAACTTTTTCAGCAGCCTATTCAGCCGTGCCGCACCAATGCCAAGAAAACTCGGCCTTTTAGGCTCTGAGGCGAACACCGAGCCCGCAGCAAACCGGTAATCGAATTTCCGATTCACCACACCGGTTCAGACTTTTTCCGCAGCCTGTTGCGGGCGCGCCCATATATAGTTGACCAGCAGCAAACCCTCATACTCAGGCAGGCGCCTTGGCGAATCCCAAACATTTCGCGAAGCTGAAGGAGGGAGTCGAGCAGTGGAATCAATGGAGGGAACAGAATCCTAAAATTCATCCTGACCTCCTATCGGCGGACCTCGTTGGGGCGCACCTCCAAGGGGCGAACCTCCAAACTGCGGATCTCGTCCAGACGCACCTCCAAGGGGCGAATCTTGCCGAGGCGGACCTCAGCAGGGCGTACCTCTACGCGGCAGACCTCAACAAGGCGAACCTCAGCAAGGCGGACCTCCACGGGGCGGATCTCTGGGCGGCGAACCTGAGCAATGCGGACCTCTCCGGCGCGAACCTCGTCGGGACGAACCTCAACGAAGCGAATCTCAGCGGGGCGAGCCTCCACGGGGCGGATCTTGTCAAGGCGACTTTGGTCGGCACGAACCTCGAAGGGGCAAATCTGGCGGATTGTTCCGTGTATGGAATCTCCGCGTGGAACGTAAAGCTGGAAAGAGCAATCCAAAAGAACCTGGTGATCACGCCGCCGAATGAATCCCCGATCCAGGTCGACAATCTCGAAGTGGCCCAATTCATTTACCTGCTTCTGAGCCGTCAAAAGCTCCGGACGGTTATCACGACAATCGGAGAAAAGGCAGTATTGATCTTGGGCCGGTTCACTGAGCGCAAAGAACTGCTTGATCGAATGGCTGACAAGCTCCGACTGCTCGGCTACATTCCCATGATCTTCGATTTCGAACGCCCAACGGATCGAGACCTGACTGAAACCGTGAAAATCCTCGCTGGATTGTCGCGATTTGTAATCGCCGACATTACGAATCCGCGGGCAGTGCCTCTGGAGCTTCAGGCAACGGTGCCCGACTACATGGTTCCGTTCGTGACAATCCTGCAGCGTGGGCAACCCGCATTCGCCATGTTCGACGACTTGCCGCGTAAATACCACTGGGCACTGCCGCTACTGGAGTACAACACCGCAGACACGTTACTCGCTGCCTTCGAGAAGAAAGTCGTCGCTCCCGCTCTCCGAAAGGCCGCGAAGGTCAGACGAGAAAAAGCAGCGCCTCCGCTCCGACGCTCAGCGGAAGGGTGACTTCGCTGGGCCCGGCGCTCAAGGTGGACTAATCCTGGGGTCACTGCACTTGGCAGGCGGATGCCCCATGATGCGCGGGTGCCCCACTCTTGTCGCCCTGTTTTGGCGACAGGTGGGAGCGACAATTGACAACCGACAACTGACAACTGTGTCCCAATGTACATAGACTACGTCTTTATGTACATGAATGATATACTGACGGCGGCAGGAGCGATTCCATGAAGACGGCGGCCAGGCGAACCCACAAACACTTTCAGCTTGATTCGGCAAAGATCAAGCGCGCCCAAAAAGCATTGCATGCAAGGACCGAGACCGAGGCCATTGAGCTTGCCCTGGACTTCGCGATTGCAGAGCACCGCAAGGACCGCCTCGTCCTTCAAGCCACGGAGCGCTTTATCAAAAGCGGTAGTGAAATTAAGGACGTCTACGGCGCTCTGGTCGGTTAGATGCAACCCGCACTTTTCGACACTTCAATTTACATTTCCGCTTTGCGTCGGGGAGACGATGCCGCTCTCACCCTCAGGCGTATCGCTTCCAACGCGCCACTGTGGTTAAGTGCAGTTGTGCTCGAGGAGCTCCATGCCGGCGCCAGCGGCCAGGGCCTTCGCGCGGTTGAGCGGCTGGAGCGGGACTTCGAAGGGGCAAAACGAATCTTGGTGCCCAATCTCAGCGACTGGACTCAAACCGGGCGAGTGTTGGCTCGCCTGGCAGTCGAGTACGGTTACGAACAAATCGGAAAGGGACGTCTAACCAACGACGCGCTGATTGCAATGAGCGCAGGCCGGATGGGTATCCGCGTTCTCACCGCCAATGAGCGCGACTACCGTCGACTCGCCGAATTCCGCCCATTTCACTGGCAGGCGATCAGTCTATGAAATCCGCGGACCCGCCTGGTGCCCCAGGTTCGCCCCTCTGTTGGGCTAACCTGGGGTCGGCGCTGCCGCTTTACTGTCGTGGCGCGTAATATCCCTTGCGGGCGCGCACGTGATACTTTTTGTTCTCGGCGACGATCTCGATCTTGCGGTACTTGCCATCGGGGATGAAGTCAGCCGGCTTATACGAGATGGCATACTGGCTGCGCAACTCGTCGGAAATCTCCGTGAACGCGTTGGCCACGTCTTCGATCTTGAATGGGAAGAATGCCTTGCCGCCGGTCTGTTCGGCAAAGTACTCCAAAACTTTGTCGCCGCGTAACTTGACGCCGCTGGTGTTTGTCGAGATGGCATAGATGATGACCTCGGCGCGCTGCGCCATTTCGACGGCCTCTTCGCGCGAGACCCTGCTCTGATTGTCCTCCCCGTCGCTCAACAGAATGATGGCTCGCCTGGTGGCCAGCAGGCCTTTGTCGGCGTTCATCAGCTTGTCGCGGCAGGCATAGTAAATGGCGTCATACATGGCTGTGCCGCCGCCGGCCCGCAGCATGCGCACACCGTGAGAAAGCGCTTGTGTGTCGCTGGTGAAATCCTGGGTAACTTCCGGTGTGGTGTCGAAGCCGATGACAAACGCTTTGTCATAGGTCGGCCGGACAATCTGGTTCAGGAACTCAATCGCGGCCTCCTGCTCGAACTTGAAGCGGTCGCGCACGGAGTTGCTGGCGTCGATCAGCAGGCCGACGCGCAGCGGCAGGTTGGTCTGGCGGCTGAACGATTGAATGTTCGCGGGCTTGTTGTTGTCGACGACCCTGAAATCGCTCTGCGTCAGGTCCTTCACGAAGTGATCGCGTTTGTCGGTGACGGTGAAGACAACATTCACTTCGTCGACGCGTTTGCGAATCACGGTGACGGTGTCATCGCTGTCGCCCCCGGATGCTCCCGCCGAACTCGCGCCGGGCTTGGCGGCAGCATCGGGTTTGGCGGCTGGCGATGTACTCGGCGCTGAACTGCTTTGCGGCGAAGCGGTTGAGCTGGTGCTGCCTTGAGCGGAGGGCTGCGCGGCTGCCGGCGCCGTCGTCTGCGGCGGCACGGTCGTTTGTTCGGTTGCCGGAGGCGGCGCGGCGGACGGTGGAGGATACTTGATCGCGGAGGGCGCGGTAGGAAGTTGCTGTTGTTGCGCGTCTTGGGCGACGAGCCCCCACGGCAACGCCGCCGCCAAAACCAGAATCAACCAGTATTTCATGCGAAGCTTTATTATAGCTGTTGGCGAACCTCGCGTTGCGAGGGCCGCTTCTCGGACTCACCGTATACGTCGTTCTGGGCTGTATCCGGCACGCTTCGACAGGCCCTCGCAACAACTCGATTCGCAGGAGGAGAGCGTCAAAAATGAATAATCCAATGAGGGCTATTCTAGTAGTACGAGGATTGCTGCAGTCCCTCTGCATCGCATCATTGCTGTTGAGTTGCTGCGCGCTCTCGGCGCAGAACCAAGACCATCGCATTCGGAATATCGTTCTGGTTCACGGCGCCTGGGCCGACGGCTCTGGCTGGAGAGGTGTTTACGACATTCTTCTCAAGGACGGCTACAACGTCAGCATCGTTCAAGAGCCGGAGACGTCCTTCCAGGATGACGTCACCGCGACCAAGCGTATTGTTGCTCTGCAAGATGGGCCGTGCATTCTTGTCGCTCACAGTTATGGCGGCTCTGTAATTACCGAAGCGGGGACGGACCCATCGGTTGTCGGTTTGGTGTACATTGCGGCCCACATGCCGGACGCGGGAGAGAGTGAGGCTGCCGACGGAAAGCGCTTTCCGAGTGACCTCAGCAAGTCTAACGCGATCAAGAAGACAGCCGACGGTTTCACTTACCTTGACCCCGCGCGGTTTCATGAATACTTCGCAGCCGATCTGCCCGCTGCGCAGGCCGCTTTCATGGCGCGGTCGCAAGTGCTGAATAAAGCCGAAAATTTCAGCGCAGTCATTACCACGGCGGCATGGAGGAGCAAACCAAGCTGGATGTTGGTCGCCGGAGGCGACAGAGCCATCAATCCTGAGCTCGAACGGTGGTATGCCACGCGAGCCAAAAGCCCTATGGTCGAAGTAGCGGGCGCCAGTCACTCGGTCTACGTCTCGCACCCGAAGGAGGTTGCGGCTCTGATCGAACAAGCCGCAACGCAGACTCGGTAGAAGGACTGTTAATGGCAGGTGTCACGCAGCTGCGAACACCTCCGGGCAATCGGGCCGTCTAATATGTTTATTCGAACAATGAGGGATACGCTTGCATCATGATTTCTAGATCATTTCGCAGTGCTGTGGTGTGTGGATTGCCGCTCCTGCTGTGGAGTTACTGCCTGCTGGCCAGCACCGGCCGGCCCCACGAGATCAGCAACATTCACTTCGAGAATGCCACCCAAACAACTGTGGACGTGGTGTGGGACACCGCACATCCCAGCACCTCGCAAGTGTTGATCTCCAACAGCACCGATTTCGAGGCGGACCGCTGGGCTCTCCCAGTTGCCGACCCTGCGCTGGTGACCACGCATCGCGTGACCGTCGATCACCTGATTCCCTTCAACCCGAAGACTGGCGACGGGACCTATTACATCTACGTGGCCTCGGTCGACGCCAAAGGAGAGATGTCCACCGCTCCCGGCCCTCAGACTCAGGACGGGAAGAATCCGTCGATCACGATGCGCACCGCGCCGGCCGCCGCGATGGGTCCGCCCAGCATGAAGTTTTACACCTCCGGGCCCGACGAAACCTTCCCCGGCTACGACATGTACTTTCAGGTGCAACCCATCATCATGGCCGGACCCACTGGCACGCACCTCTACATCCACAACGAACGGGGATACAACAACAGCAGCGACGGCGTAGTGAAATACCTGGGCGCGGACAAGGGGAATCCCGAGACCATAAGTATGCACTTCTCCTGCGAGTGGGGTAGTTCCACGGGTCTTGATAGCGAAGAACAGCAATTGGATCGCGACCGGAACATGGGCTACTGTTCAGGCGCCAACGCCAACGTGCGCGACCTGACGATTCGTCTGCGAACTACACCCAACACCGTTCCCGGAAAATACTCGGCAGCCTTCACCTTGGAAAGCAACGGACAAGTACAGACGGGAACGTATGAATTCACGGTGCAGCCGACTCCTACCGCGCCTCCGCATCCGGAATTAACGCCCAAGCCGATTCCCGGACTTGCCACCTGGGAAAAGCAGATGTTCGATCTGGGCAAGAGATGGTGTATCTATCGCGATGAACAAAACGCTGCCGGCAACTTCGTGGACAACTGGGGCTGGACCGGCGATGCCTGGTTCTACGACGGCGGCCGCGTGTATCAGAACATCGACACCTACACCGCTGCAGCCGGACATCCCTTGCATCAGGCCTGGCAGCACTGCGCGCTGACCCTGCTTGATCCCTATGCCAATTATCTGGTAGCCAACAACGGCACCATGGCAGGCTATTCCATTTTTCCTTATGGGATGGCGATGAACTTCTACCGGACCAAGGCGGAAGTGATGCGAAATGGCATCAAGGCAGTGGCGACGTTGGGTCCGCAACGACAGTCGTGCGGCTACGTTGACCCGGGTGGAATTCGCGAGAACTCCTACCGAAGTAATGCCTGGATGGCGAACGAGATGCTGGGCGCGCCGCGCTGGCCGCTGTTGCAGCGCAACATCGACAAGGTCATGGGAAACCTGAATATGGCCAACCGTGGACTGGCCGGCTCGGTCCATCCTTTCATGCTTGGCATCGGCATGGAGACGCTGATTCACTGGTACGACCTCACCCTGGCCGAGGGCCATCCCGACTATCGTGTGCTGCCGGTCATTAAGGAGACGCTCGACGCCATGTGGCGCGATCTTTGGGTGCCCAAGCAAAATATCCTTGTGTACGAGCGCTATACCTTGCCGCCCAATCACAGCATCAGCTACGGCGCACTCAACAACCTGGTGTCGGTGGCCTATGCCTGGTACTGGATGCAGACCGGCGACACCGTGGAGCGCGATCACGGAGACTTGCTCTTCCAGCACGCCTTCGACGATCCCGAGGGAGGCTATAGTTGGAGCGGCAAGCAGTTCAGCCAGGAGTTCGAATTCAGCTTCGACTTTGTGCGTTACCGTCAGGGCCTGACCACTTCCAGCGTGGTTCAGGAAAACAATGCTTATACCGGTCCTTACGCCGACACGAATCCCCCTATCAGCGAGAAGGTGAATTGCGATCCGAACCATTTTCCGAATTGCAAGGCAGGGACGATCGGAAGTACAACCGCGACCATCTTCTGGGGAACCTATAAGCCGGCTACGACACAGCTCATCTACGGAAAAACTGATCGTTACGGACAGGTCTCGCCGATCGATAAAGCGATGGTCTACTCGCACGTCGTGAAACTGACAGGGTTGGAACCGGGTACGACGTATCACTTCCGCACCAGGTCGGTGGACCGCGTGGGCATCGTCGGCTCCATGAAGGACCTGACGTTTACCACCTTACCGGCGGAGCCGGCAGCGAAGACCCCCTAAATTGTTTTGAAGGGGCACGCCTTCAGGCGTGCCGTTGAAGCCAACGAGAGAATCCGGCTTTAGCCGCTGAGGAAAGCCCTCAGGGCCTAAAGGCCAATCTCCCTCCCGCGATGACGGCACGGTTGAAGCCGTGCCCCTTCAAGGCCGCACACACCCAACATTCACACCGTTCTACCCGCGCACCTTCTCCAAAAACTCCACCAGCTCCTTTGGTAGCGGTGCTTCGAATTGCAACGGCTTCCCAGTTCGCGGCTGCCGAAACGCAATCGCCGCTGCGTGAAGGAAATTTCGGTCGAGCGTGAGCAACGCAGGCGATGCCGAAATGGGGGGGGCCACTCGCTTCATCTCCTTCGGAGCGCCGTACAGTGCGTCTCCGGCTATCGGATGCCTCAGCGACGACATGTGCACGCGAATCTGGTGCGTCCGTCCGGTCTCGATCCGAACGTCCAGCAGCGCAAACTTTCCGTAGGCTGATGCGATACGCTCACGCACTTCGTAATGCGTTATCGCCGAGCGGCCTCCGCTGCCGCGGGTGGTCATGCGCGTGCGCCGTACCGCATCGCGGCTGATGGGATCGTCGATCGTCCCGCGGTCTTTTGCCGGCCAGCCGTGTACCAGCGCCACGTAGCGCTTCTTGATCTCGCGTTTGGAAAACTGCTGCGCCAGCTTGCCGTGCGCCACATCGTTCTTGGCGACAAGGATCAGCCCGCTCGTTTCTTTGTCCAGACGATGCACGATGCCTGGGCGCAACTCGCCGCCGACCTCTGATAACGCACCAAAGCGATGCAGCAAAGCATTGACTAGCGTGCCGCGATTGCGCTCATCGTCGGTCGCACCCGCTCCGGCGTGGACCATCATTCCCGCGGGCTTATTCACCACCGCCAGGTCGGCGTCTTCGTAAACAATGTCGAGAGGGATGTCCTCGGCAATTGCTCGCAGCGGCGGGCGCTGCGCTGCGCCCAGGATCGTAATCTGCTCGCCGCCGCGTAGCTTGAGCGACGACTTGGCAATCGCTCCGTTGACCAGCGCCTTTTCTTCGCGGAGCATTTGCTGCACCCGCGCCCGGCTGACGTCAGGAAGTTGTTCAGCCAGGAACTGGTCGAGCCGCTGGCCGGCAGCCCCGGTGGCAACGGAGATGGTGAGAGGGAAGTGCGATGGCAAGTTTCGAGTTTCCAGTTTCCAGTTTCCAGTTTCAAGCGCGGATCGGAGGGGAACTAGTCAACGAGAGAAATCAATGCTTGCGGTCCTAGAACCGCTCGACTTCAGAACGCCTGCGGATTGTACCAAACACTTACATGATGACCGGGCTTCGTCCGCCGACTTAAAACTGGAAACTTGAAACTCGAAACTATCTTGTGGCCTTCACTGCCACTGGCGGTGCTAGCGCCACCCGCCGCAGCCATAGCAGGCCGCCGAAGATCACCAGGCAAATAGCAATTGCCTGGGTGCCGCTCATCCAGCCCAGGAACTCGCCCCGGCCGGGATCGCCGCGGAAGAACTCGATGAAGTAGCGCCCGACGCCGTAGATGATCATGTACGTCCCGATGATCTCGCCTTCAAACTTCTTGCGCCGAATCAGCCAAACCAGGAACAGGCAGTTGCAGAGTTCCAGCACCATTTCGTAGAGCTGCGTCGGGTGCAGCGGAATATTCAGCGGAGTGCCCACAATCTCGTTTGCCAGAGGATTGCGAAAGGTCACGGCCCAGGCAACGTGAGTCTCGCGCCCATAGCAGCAGCCGGCAGCGAAGCAGCCGACGCGGCCAAACGCGTGTCCAAGTGCCAGTCCCGGCGCGAACACATCGCAGGTGCGCAGCACGGGCATGTTGTTCGCGCGCATGTACCAGATGCACATGCCCAGCGCAAGCAGGAATCCGCCCGACCACACTCCTCCCGCCTGCAGGGTTGACAGGCTGAAGATCTCCGCTGGATGGGTCCTGTAATAGCCCATGTCATCCACGAGCATCAACACTTTCGCGCCCAATATGCCGGAGAGAATGGCAATCAGGCCGAGGTTCCAGAGCTTGTCGGGATCGAGACCCTGTTCGCGACCGAGCTTGACGAGGAGCAGCAGCCCGAAGATCAGGCCCAGCGCCGCCATCAAACCGTAGGTCGGGAGGTTGAAACTGCCAAGATGAAATAGACGGGGAAACACGCTTCTATTTTAGATGCTCGGGCGCGCTGCTGGACGCAGTGCCGGCATCTAGCACTTAGCATCCGGCATTTGGCATTTGGCTAAGGCTTTTGGGTTTAGCTAATTGCTAACTGCTAACTGCTACGAAAAAACCGACCCGCGGGGCCGTGTTCGGTGGGCCGTCAATGAACCCGTCCTATACGGTGGGAACTCGCCGCAGCTCTTTAGGCATCTCCGCGTGGCGGAGCACTGCACACCGAACCGTATACGAGTCGAGTCCCCTGTTCATTGAGCATTGGTTCAAAAAACGGTTGCCACCAACACCAACTTTGCAGGCCGGTTTTCTGTTGAGATGCTATGGAAAAGGCAGGCCGATGACAAGAGTCAAACGGCAAATAGTTGGCCCATAACGTGCCGCCAACAGCACAGAAGTGGCAGAAAAGCGGCGAAAAAGCGAGGCGCGCGGGCAAGTGCGGCGCTTCAGCGCTGTTCACTTGGTTTGTATCAGGGCATGACTTTAGTCATGCCGAATCAGATCCTCACATATACTGGCTTCAGCCGTTGCGCGAGTCGCGCAACGGCTGAAGCCAGACAATTGATCAAACGCTGGGCGGCACGGCTTTAGCCGTGCCCTTTCAATTCCTACTTATGATTTTGATGAACCGTGAACTTCATCGCACCGGGGCAACGCCGTTGTCCGCCCGCTGCACCAACTGCTCGGGATTGGCGAAGTTGGCCTGCGCGATTCGAATCTGTTCTTTGAAATTGTCGACCATGTCCTCGCGCAAACGCACCTCAGTGGGCTTCTTGGCGATGCTCATTTTGTCAATCTTGTCCTGTAGGCGCAGCAGTCCGTAGAAGAGATTCTCCGGCCGCGGCGGGCAGCCCACAATGTAAACGTCGACGGGGACGATGCGATCCACGCCCTGCAACACGGCATAGGTATTGAATGGGCCTCCCACGGATGAGCACGCGCCCATCGCGATGCACCACTTGGGATCGGGCATCTGGTCGTAGATACGCTTGACGACCGGCGCCATTTTCAACGTCACGGTGCCGGCGACGATCATCAGATCGCTCTGCCGCGGGCTCGGGCGAAACACCTCCGAGCCAAAGCGCGCGATGTCGAAGCGCGACGTGGAAGCGGCGATCATCTCGATCGCGCAGCAAGCCAGGCCAAACGTCATGGGCCAAATCGCGGACTTCCGCGCCCAGTTAAAGACGTAATCGACCGTGGTCACCAGGAAATTCTTCTCGAACTTGTTCTCAATCCAGCCCATGCAATACCTTCCTCGATGGCAGCGAACCTACTATCTTCGCCGATCGCAGTACCAACAGGCTGTGATTTGCGTCACAGCCACCCGCAAACCCGAGTCTAGGCCGCATCGGCAGCAGGTTCAAGTGGGAGTTCCAGGACCGCAGTTCGAAGTCCGCTGTTAAGCGAGACACGAGAACGGGACTAACGCGGCGTAAGCGAATTTTGCGGATGCGCTTCGTCTTGGCGGTGCAAGTTCGTGTCTCGCAGAAGACTACTCCTTTCACGCTTCTCCTTCTAGACGGCAATTTTCCGCAAGCAATGCTCTCTGGTGAATTCACATAGAGGTGACATTACTTCCACATCTTCATGACAAGTGCCGCTTCTGGCGCCGTTACCGTGAACTACACAGTCCAGCCAACCAGGATTCTGGACGAGAGAGGAATAGTTATGAAGAACATGGAAGATGTGCTGACGCGGCCGGTAAATCGCCGGTCATTCATAAAAAACGGAGCCATTGCAGCGGGGGCTGCAACGGTTGGCGCCGGGCTGTTGAGCCACGGCCTGGCCGCTTTTGCTCAAGACACTAATGCTGGGGGCAGTCTCACCCAAGGAGACATCGCAATTCTCCGGTTCCTGGCTGCCGCCGAACTGATCGAGACGGACCTTTGGACACAGTATGCCGAGCTGGGTGGTATCGGCAATAATCCACCCATCGAGGTAGACCCGAACCAGCCGTTGAACAACTACCAGATAGCCTTGTCGAATCTCGATGGTGATGGCCCGCAATATATCTCCAGCAACACGCTGGATGAAGCCAGCCATGCAGCCTTCTTGAATGCTTACCTGGAATCGAAGGGCGCCGATCCAGTCAACCTCGACAAATTCCGCACGTTGCAGGGCAGCAAGGCCGGACCTGCAGCCAACATTGGACGCCTCACCAATCTAATGCAGTTGAATGTGGACACCAGTTGGTACGTGCGCTATCGCAGCACTACGAATCCCGACTTTGGCGCAACCTTCCCCCAGGCGCTCACGCTCAATGGCGTGACCGCCATTCCCCGGACCGACACCGATTTCAACGGCCCTCCGTTCTCCAACGCGACCAACATTCCGGGCAACGTTCACATTCAGGCGATCGCCAATGTCGCCGCCTTTCATTTCGGCATGATCGAGCAAGGCGGCTCCAGTCTCTATGCGGCGCTAAGCCAGAAGGTCAGCAGCCTGGAAGTGCTGAAGATCACGCTGGGTATTGGCGGGGACGAGGTTGCTCACTTCCTGGAATGGGTTGATTTTGCGGGCAACGGAGTGCAAGCTCCGGTGGCGCCGTTTACGGATCCTATATCTGGCCTGAAGTTTCCTAACTTCTTCAGCCCGCTCAATAAGCTGATTCAGCCCAGCCTGATCTTTCCCGTGCCTTGCGAATTTATCAGTCCGAACTTGCCTCTCTGTGCCGTGATTCGACCGAGCGATGACAAATTCGCCGGCGCTATGGCGGCAGTGAAGGGCTTGACGGCTGACGGGCTGTTCATTGGCCAGTCGAGCGAGTTCTTTAGTTTTGTCGGTCAACTGGCAAGTGAAGCCGATGCAGCCACCCGCCAATTGTGAAACCGGCGGCACTACCATACGGTGGCGACGATTCTTGACCCAGGGCATCGCCACCACTCGACGGAGGACAGGGTAACTAGAGTGAGAATTATTTTATTCATGTCATGACTCTAAGATCCTGTCCTTTACTTAGCTTCGATTTGCTCTATAGGAGGTCGTATGTTTGAAGGTTTGTTTCAACCTATGCATTTACTGGTGATTCTTTTTATTGCCCTGCTGGTATTTGGGCCGAAGAAATTGCCCGAGCTTGGCAGGGGCCTGGGCGATGGTATTCGGAGTTTCAAAGACTCGATACGACAAAAAGATGACAGCGCGCCACCAACCGAGCAGGAAAAAGAAACGGTAAGTGGGTGATGCCTCGCGCGATGGGAAGACAGCGACTTACATCGAGGCTTACGCAATGCCAGACGTACTATTCATTTTAATGCTCGCGCTGGTAATTCTTGGACCTAAGAAACTGCCGCAGATCGCTGCGCAGCTTGGCAGATTCCTGGCGCAATTCCAGCACATGAAGCGCGATCTGCTGGATCAAGTTAACGGGGAACTGCTTCGTATGGAAGAGAAACAGACCATCGAGAAAGCGAGTGATAGCAATAGTGAAGTTGCGAGGACGCTGGCGAGCGCGAGGTCCGAAACCCCGGCTGCCTGATGTCCACTGCCGAAACGGGGCGCCATTACGCGTCCCTGTCGCTTCTCTGCGCGCTTATTCATTGCGCAACGCCTGCATCGGGTCGACGGATGCGGCGCGGTGCGCAGGTATATACCCTGCTGCCAGGCTGATGCCGACAACTCCCATCAGCGCCAGCAGGAGGCTCACGCTATCGAAGGGTTCAAGCGCATACAACATGGATCCCATGAGGTGACCTGTAAGCAAGGCGGCTGGGATTCCAATTCCAATTCCGATGGCCGCAATCTGAAGAGATTCGCGCAGCACCATGCACGAGACTTGCTGCCGTTGCGCCCCCAGCGCCATGCGAACACCTATTTCCGTACTTCTGCGGCTGATGCGATATGACAGCGTCCCGTATAGGCCGATGCCAACCAGCAGAGCAGCAAGCAAGCCAAAGAACATGGCCAGCCTGGAAAACAGGCGCGGCTGCGAATAGGAATCCTCGAAGACCGCAGCCTGGGTCATCGGCTTTTCCAGCGGAACATTCGCATCCATTTCGTGAATGGACTGTTCGACCATCGGCAAGAGCGCGAGCGGATCGCCGCTGGTGCGGAGTTCCACCTGCACGGTTGCGAACGCACCACCATTTTGCGTGTATGGGTAATACGCCATGGCTCGCGGCTTCTCGTCGACGCTTCGATACTTGCTGTTCCTGGCCACGCCAACGATGGTGTAGGGGTGGTCTTTCGGATCTCCCAGCTGATGGCCGATAGGGTTGGTATTCGGCAACAGCTTCTTTACGAAGGTCTCATTGACCACGGCTACGCGAGGAGATGTCTGGGTATCGCTATCGAGGATGTCGCGGCCTTCGAGTAACGGGATACCGAGCACATGCAGATAGTCCGGGCCCACAGTGTTCGTCCGCAGTGGCACCTGCTCAGACGGATACTTGACGCCGTCCACGGTCGGCTCGTCGTTGTTACTCCAACCGCCTCCCAGGCGGTTATCCATCAAGGTCGCGGACTCGACGCCGGGAAGAGTGCGCATGCGATCGAGGAGCTCTCGATAAAAAATGAGTCTCGCCTTGCTGTCCGCCGTTCTTTGCGGCGTGATCCCAAAGACCAGCAGCCCCTGCGTGCGCATACCCAGATTCGTATGCTCATACTTGAGCAGTGTCCGCAGCAACAACCCAGCGGCGGTCAGCAGCGTGAAACAAAGCGCGACCTGCACTACCAGTACAGCGCTGCCTCGGCGCTTTCTCCGATAGCTGGTGGAGGGCGTTGCGCGCAAAGCCGCGGTGACCGGAGCGTTGGTTGCCGTTCGCAGTGGAGCCAGGCCGAAGACCAAAGCGGCGACGACGGAAACGATGCAGGCGAAGAGCAATATGGTACGATCCGGCTTCAAGTTCACTTCCAGTTGCGACCAGGCAGCAAGCGCTCGCGCGCCACCCAACGCAAACAGCCAGCCAAGCAGCGTTCCGGAGAGCACCAGCAATCCGCTTTCGGTCAGCAATTGCCGCAGCAAGGCGCTGCGTCGAGCTCCCAGTGCCAAACGCAAGCTGAAATCACGCTGGCGTGACGCGTTGCGCGCGACGATCAGCATAGCCACGTTGGTGCACGCAATGATCAGGACCAGCGTAACCAGGGCCATCAGAATCGTGATGGGTTGGCGATAGTTGTCGCCCAAACCCTGAATACCTTTTGCCAGCACCAGCGCAAGCGCCACTTTCGGGTGACTCGGGTCGGGTGTGCCGAGGCTCGCATAAGCCGCGACCTGGAATGCAGGAGTTGCTTCCGCCACAGCTTGCTGCGCGGTGACGCCCGGCGCGAGCCGTGCGATCAGCATCAGGCACCACCAGTTGGGTGAGCCGTAAAGCGTAAGCTCGCCAGACTCACCCCATGGACTGAGCGCTGGGCTGCGTTGCAAGGGTATCCAAAGGTCGGTCAATTGACCCGGCTCAACTCCGGGGAAATCTTCGCCCGCGATTCCAATGATGGTAAACGGAAGCCCCTTGATGTAAATGGTCTGGCCCAGCACGGACGGGCTGCGCGCGAAGCGGCGAGTCCAGTACGCATAGTTCAGGATGGCAACCGCTGCGTGTTGTTTCTCCTCGTCAAGCGTAAAGCCCCGTCCCCGCGCCATGGGCACGCCCAGTCCGGAGAAGAAATTTCCGCTTACCATGTCTCCGAAGGCCTCTTCCGGTGAGTCATTGCCGATTCTGACTGCAACCTTGCTGTCGCTGCTCAGCGGCACGAACGCCATCACGTCCGAGAAGGCGCGGCGGTCCTGCCGCAGGGCCTCAAAGACCGGACGCGAGAACGAGGTGTCGCCATTGCCCGTGTTCCAGGCGCCATAGGGTTGTTGGGTCGGCACATTCAGATAAGCCAATTGCTGCGGATTCGGGACCGGCAGCGAGCGCAGCAGGACTGCATTCATCACGGTGAAAATCGCCGTCGTCGCGCCGATTCCCAGCGCGAGCGTCAATATCGTGGTAGCTGCAAAGACCGGGAACTTTCTCACTTGACGCAAGGCATATCGGACGTCCGACCAGACATTTTCTAGCGCCAGCGCAACATCCATCGCGGCAACTCGCTCCTTCGTCGCCACTGGATTACCGAAGCGCAGCAGCGCGTCCCGCCGGGCTTGCTCGGGCGACATGCCGGCGGCGAGGTTGTCCTCCATCCGCATGTCAATGTGAGAGCGCAGTTCATCTTCGATGTCCTGCTCCACTCGGGAGCGCGAGAACAAATTCGTCATGCGGAGATACAGGGACATGAAGATTACTCACGCGTAACGTAATATGGCGCGCACGCCTTTCACCAGCTGTTCAAAGTCCTCCTCGGCTTCCTGCAACTGCTTCCGCCCGCTGGCCGTGAGCTTGTAGTACTTCGCCTTCCGGCCGGTTTCGGTCAGCGCCCAATCGGAAGCGATCCAGCCATTCTGCTCCATGCGATGCAGTGCCGGGTACAGCGAACCTTCCTCCGCGCGCAGCAGATCATCGGACGCGCGCTGGATATGGAGGACAATTCCGTATCCGTGCAGCGAACCGGTTTGCGACAGCGTCTTGAGAACCAGCAGGTCCAAGGTTCCCTGTAGATCGTTCTTCGCCATGTCAACGGACCCCTAGACAACTCAGTACAGCAAAAGGGTACCCATAGATGCTTAGGTGTGTCAATACGTTGACGCAAAAGTAAACGGGGCGCATGGCGCGCCCCGTCTGGTTAACCCGCTCTCTCGCGAAATCAGGTCTACGCTTATTCGTTAGATCCAAATGCTTTCAGGTCTTCCGGTCCGTCCGTCAGCGCCACCTTCTCCTTGCCCTGAACCATTACCCGGACACTTTCCACCACGTCGGGATTGGCCAACGTCGTGATATCTCCAGTATTCATGTTGTTGGAGAGGGCCGCGAGGACCCGCCGCATGAGCTTGCCGGACCGTGTTTTTGGCATGTCCGGAACAATGAGGATCCGGCGCGGGCGGGCAATTTTGCCAATCATCGTCTCAATGACGTGATTGACCTTGGCCAGGATCTCCGGATGCTGGGTCGATAGTATGTCCGGCTGCAGGACGATATAGACCTCGGGCACGCGGCCTTTGATCTCGTCTACCACCGGAACCACCGCCGCTTCTGCCACTTCAGGAATCGTCAGGCACGCAGACTCGATTTCCTTGGTGCCCAGGCGGTGCCCGGCAACGTTGATGACGTCATCCACGCGTCCCAGAATCCGGAAATAGCCGTCAGCGGCCAGCACAGCTCCATCCGCTGCAAAATACGGCCAATCCTGCCACTTCTTGCTGTTGGGATCCGCGCAGTATTTGGCATAGTACTGGGAGACGAAGCGGTCGCGATCACCCCAAATGGTCTGCATGATCCCAGGCCAGGGGTTCCGAATGCAGATGTTTCCGGCCTTGCCCGAACCGGCCGACACTTCTTCTCCCATTTCGTCCTTGATCATGGGGTAGATGCCCGGCATACCTGGGCCTGCGCTTCCCGGCTTCATGGGATCGAGCGCCGGCTTGGTGGTGCATAGGAAGCCGCCGTTTTCGGTTTGCCACCATGTGTCCACAATGACGGCTTCGCCTTTACCCACCGTCTCGTAATACCAGCGCCAAACCTCCGGCTCGATGGGTTCTCCCACCGTGGTCATGTGCTTGAAATGGTAGTTGTACTTGGTGGGTTCGTCGTGGCCCGACTTGCGCAACATGCGAATGGCCGTGGGCGAAGTATGGAAGATATTGACATCCAAGCGCTCGGCGATTCTCCATACCCTACCGGCGTCGGGATAGGTCGGAACACCTTCGTAGATGACGCTGGTAGCAGCCAACGCCAGGGGTCCATAGACGATAAACGAGTGACCGGTAATCCAGCCGATGTCGGCCATGCACCAGTACACGTCTTCGGGGTGAATGTCCTGAATGTATTTGGAGCAGCCCGTCACATAGGCGAGATAGCCGCCAGTGCGGTGTTGACAGCCTTTCGGCTTTCCCGTGCTGCCGCTGGTGTACATCAGGAACAGTGGCGCTTCGGCATCCATGGGAACCGGAGCTACGATTTCACCCGAGAAGTTGGGGAGGATCTCGTCAACCCAGAAATCACGTCCTTCCACAAACGGGGAAGCGGTCGCACTCTTTCCTAGGTGACGCCTCCAGACCAGGACCTTGTCAACCGTCGTGCCTTCTTTCTTGGCCATGTCCAGCGCTATATCGGCGCCGGCTTTGTGGTCCAGCATCTTGCCGTTGCGATAATAGCCATCCATGGTGATCAGAACCGAGCTGCCTGAATCGGCGGCGCGCATGCCGCAAGCCTCACCGCTGAAGCCTCCGAACACAACCGAGTGGATTACG
>Ga0302325_10012166_pt1 | contig 18497 bp, 15 predicted proteins | sample Palsa_T0_2_FD_201948 | JGI IMG/M metagenome (GOLD analysis project Ga0302325, IMG submission 201948) | Peat permafrost microbial communities from Stordalen Mire near Abisko, Sweden - Palsa_T0_2 | ecosystem: Environmental > Terrestrial > Soil > Palsa > Peat permafrost | place: Sweden: Abisko...
GTGCGCAGGACCTGTCCGGTCTGGTCCTTGAGGTTCACATTGATCACGGCCTCGGCCGGCGAGACTACGGCGCGGTCTTCGATGAAGTCGCCGAGATGTGAATCTTCTTCTTCGCCGATCGGGGTTTCTAGAGAGATCGGCTCCTGTGCGATCTTCAGCACTTTACGCACTTTTGCTACAGGAATGTCCATGCGCTTGGCAATTTCTTCGGACGTAGGTTCGCGACCGAGTTCCTGCACCAGTTGCCGCGAAGTGCGGATCAGCTTGTTGATGGTTTCGATCATGTGGACCGGGATGCGAATCGTACGCGCCTGATCAGCAATTGCACGAGTAATCGCCTGCCGAATCCACCACGTGGCATAGGTGGAGAACTTGTAGCCGCGGCGGTATTCGAATTTGTCGACGGCTTTCATCAGGCCGATGTTGCCCTCCTGAATCAAGTCGAGGAACTGCAGGCCGCGGTTGGTGTATTTTTTCGCGATCGAAACTACCAGACGCAGGTTGGCTTCGATCAGTTCGCGCTTGGCCTGCTCGGCGTCCATGTCGCCCTGGATGATCTCGCGCTGGGTGCGCTTGATCTCCTGGAACAAGAGTCCGGCTTCGGCTTCGAGCTTTTCAATTTCGCTGCGTACGGCGCGGGCCTGGCGGCGATATTCTTTTTTCTGCTCTTCGCTGCGCGTGGCGTCAGCTTTGCGCTCGAGATTGCCAGCCTGGCGGTCGAGCGAGCGCATGCTGTCGACCGTTTTGTTGACCCGGTCGATCAGGCGCTTGCGTTCGGCGTTGGTGAATCCCAGCTTGCGCACGGCTCGCGAAACTCGCACGATGGCGCGAGCCAGATTGCGGCGGGCGCGGCGATGATCCTTCGGGCGCTTTTTCTGCGAAACCTCCGCATATTTCTCCTGCAGCAGGCCGGCCTTCTTGTACAGCTTGGCCATGTTGTCGATCTTGCCGGTGAATTCGTTGAGCCGGTTCTGCAGAATTTCGTCGGTGATCTCTTCTTCGTCGAAGGTGACGACCTCTTTGATCGAGCGCACACCTTTCTTGAGGTCTTCGCCCATGGCGAGCAGTTCGTGGATGACGATGGGCGACCGGGAGAGCGCCTTGAGCACGCGAAGCTGGCCGCATTCGATGCGCTTGGCGATCTCCACTTCGCCTTCGCGGGTGAGCAGAGGAACGGTGCCCATCTCGCGCAGATACATGCGGACGGGGTCGTTGGTTTTTTCGAGCGCGCCGGGAGTGAGGTCGAGTTCGACGTCCTCGCCTTCTTCGACGTCGTCACTTTTGTCGAGAGCGGCGGAGGGAAGTTTCGGGCCTTCGAGCACGTCGATGCCTTGGGTGCCGATGGTGGTGAGCAGGTCGTCCAAGTCTTCGGGACTGTGCACATCGTGCGGTATGAGATCGTTAACCTGGTCGTAGGTCAAGTATCCCTTTTCTTTACCGGCATCGACCAGCTTTTTAATGTCGTCGTATTTATCTTCGAGAGCCAAGGAAAGTCCTCAAATTCTTCAATTCGCTCGCGGGGAGCGCGTGGTAATGTCTTTACTGGTGGGAATCTGGGATAGCGCGGAGTTGTGCGCCTAGCACAAACTTACAGAGTTTAGCACATTAAGTGCTGACTGGTCTATCAGTTGCTCCGTTGCCATGCCCGTTGCCCGCCGTTATCTCTAATTCTGCTAAGTACTTAGATGGTGGGAAATGGTGTTTTGTTTCATGCAGTTTTCTGGTCACTGAGGGTCTTTCTCAAGCCATCTTCCGCCAAGCCGGGGTCTCTCACGGCGCGACTCAGGCGCTCGACCTCGAGCAGCAATTCCTTCATGCGCACCTGATCGTCACTGACGCCCGGCTTTTTCAGTTCGCGCTGGGTCTGCTCGAGACGGCGGCGCAGATGAATGCGGCGCAGGGCTCGGACCGCCCCCTCCAGGCGCTCAGCGCTCAGTTCCTCGTCTTCTTTCAACAGGATGGACGCGAGCATACGGCGCTCAGATTCGGAGCAGGGCACTTCCATGACATCGGCAACCTCCGCCCCCGCATTGAGCAGGGCCTGGACCAGGGATTCGGTGGCAAGGCCACGATGAAGGGGTTCGTGGTGGAGAGCGAAATGAGCCTGGCGCGCGGGATCGAATTCCTCCTCCTTATCAACCCAGGTGCCATTGCGAGCAGAAAGATGCTGTGCCTCGGGCTGAATCTGGCGGGCTGAAGCCAGGGCGCGGATGAGGATCCGTTCGGCATCGGTGATTTGAGTTTCTGCCGGAGCTTTCACCACCGCGGCCGAGCGCTGCACGGCCACGTGGCGCAATTCCTGTCGCAACACGGCTGAATCGATGCCCAGCTTCTGCGCGATCTCCTGGCTGATCTCGTCGCGGGCGATGCGGTCGGGAACCCGTTGAATGTGGGGCAGCAGGTAGTTGACCGCTTTCACTTTGCCTTCGGGGGTCCGCACGGGAAAATGGGCTCGTGCGCGATCGATGAGGTAATCAAAATACTTCTGCGACTCACGCAGCGCTTCGCCGTATGCATCCTTCCCTTTGCGACGGATGTAGAGATCGGGATCGAAGCCCGGTTCGAGCGTGAGCACTTTGATCTGGAATTCCTCTTCCACCAGCAAGCCCAGAGTGCGCTCAGTTGCCTTGGCTCCCGCAGTATCGGGATCGAAGTTGACTACGACATTTTTGCTGAAACGACCGAGCAGCTTGGCCTGAATCTCGGTGAATGCGGTGCCGGAGCTGGCGATTACATTGTGAAATCCTGAGGCGTAGACCGAAATACAGTCCATCTGGCCTTCGACGAGGACGGCATAGTCCAGTTTTCGAATCGCTTCTTTTGCGTGGTCCAGATTGAAGAGGACGCGGCTCTTGGAATAGATTCCGGTCTCCGGCGAATTCAAATACTTGGGACCGGATTTCTCGTCGGTGGCCAGCGTTCGCCCGGTGAAGGCGATGATTTTTCCCGCATCGTTGGAGATGGGGAACATCACGCGGTTGCGGAACTTGGAGTAGATGGTAGCGGCGAGCTTTGAGCTGCGAGAGTCGAGCAGGGCAGGGCCAGCATTTCCCTCGGCCTCTTGCAGAGTTCCCCCGTCTCGCAAAGGAGGCGAGACCTGGGGCACCCGGCTCGCTCCAGATACCTCGTCCTGCTTCCAGGAGAACAGCCCGCTCTCGCGCAACACCTCTTCGCTGAATTCGCCCGCGAGGCGGTCGCGCAGCAGGAAGCCGGAATCGGGGGCGTAGCCAATGCCAAAGCGCGCAATGGTCTCAGCCTCCAGCCCGCGCCCGGCCAGATATTCGCGGGCGCGGGCTCCTTCGGGGCGCTTCAGGCACTCCTGAAAAAACGACGCCGCCCGCTCCTGCACGTCGTACAATTGCGCGCGCAGCCGGGCTTCACGGGCCTCGGTCGGACTCGAATAGGTAGCCTTGGGCAGCGGGATTCCCAGTTTCTGTGCCACCAGGCGGACAGCTTCAGGGAAGGTTACATTCTCGACCTTCTGGACAAAGCTGAAGACGTCGCCCGAAACGCCGCAGCCAAAGCAGTGGTAGAACTGCCGCGTGGCGTGGACGGAAAATGAAGCCGTCTTCTCGCCGTGAAAAGGACAAAGGCCTGAATAGTTCTGCGCCCCAGCCTTCTTCAGCCTGATGTAATCGCCGATGATGCGGACGATGTCGGCTTGCTGCTTGACGGTTTCTTTGAAATCTTCGCTGCTGGGCATGGATACTAAGGCTGACCGGGAAGGACTCACACCACTCCCTTTAGGATTATGGACCTAGAGGGCATCCGCGGGGAACATGACAAGTGAGTTCGTCTGCGGAAAAACTGTGGAATACGAACGAATCCGGTTGACGACGTAGGAAAAGCCGACCGATTCGTGAAATTTCCCCCGCCGGGTAACCGCAGCCAGAGCGCGACGCAAATAAACGATAGGACGAATTCAAGTTTGCGATGCTGCGCGTCATCGATCGAATCGCTCCGGACCAGCTAAAGTATTTCTATTGTGGGAGTTGGATTGCGGTTCATCCTCGCGGACTGGGAGAGCGCACACTGGGTGGAGAGCAGAGATGAGGCAGCTCTAAACCGAGAACGATGCTAAAAAGCGATTGACTGAGAGACGCGAGCGTCCTAGCATAGGGCGAATGACTGGATTCCGCCATCATCATCACCACCATCACCATGCGCATCGCGTGTCGGCGGAGGATTGCGGATAGAGCCTGAAACACTAAAAGGAAATCCAAGCCCGCTGACGCGAATTGCGCAGCGGGCTTTTTGTGTCTATTTGCGCGTCATCAAAGTTCGCAGCGTGGCGTCGACAGAACGTCGACGGAACAAAGATGATTGGCGGAGGAGGCTTCGTGGAGATCGACTTCGAAAAAATGCAGGGTTTGGCGCCGGCGGTGATTCAAGATGCGGCCTCCGGAGAAGTGCTCATGGTGGGCTTCATGAACCGCGAGGCGCTGGGGATGACTCTGGGGACGGGCTTCGTCACTTTCTACAGCCGCACTCGGCAAACGTTGTGGACCAAGGGAGAAACGTCCGGGAACCGGCTTGAAGTTGTGGAGGCGTGGACCGACTGCGATCACGACACCGTGCTGTTACGAGTTCGGGTGCTGGGCGAGGGCAAGGTTTGCCATACCGGATCGCGATCCTGCTTTATGGAGGAACTGCCTCTGGGCACCGAGCGGGGCGTAGAAGAAGGCACTCTAAGAGAAGAGGCCGGGCGATGAAACTTCGTCTGGGCATACCGAAGGGAAGCTTGCAGGAAGCAACGCTGAATTTGTTTAACCGCGCCGGGCTGCGCATCTATACGAGCGCGCGTTCCTATCTGGCGGCGACCGACGATCCTGAGATTGAGTGTCTGCTGATTCGGGCGCAGGAAATGGCCCGCTATGTCGAACATGGGGCGCTGGATGCCGGATTAACCGGCCTCGATTGGGTGCTCGAAAGCGGGCTGGAAGTGGTGAGCGTCACCGACCTTATTTATGCGAAACAAAGCATGGGCAAGGTGAAGTGGGTGCTGGCGGTGCCGGAGGATTCGCAATTTCAGAAGCCCGAAGACCTTGCGGGGAAGATCGTTGCCACGGAGCTGGTTAGCTTCACGCGAAACTACTTTTCCGGCCGCAAGGTGCCGGTGCGGGTGGAATTTTCCTGGGGCGCGACGGAAGTGAAGCCCCCGCTGCTGGCGGATGCGATCGTCGAGGTGACAGAAACCGGGAGCTCGTTGCGGGCGAATCATCTGCGAATCATAGAAACGGTGCTGGAATCGAACACTCAGCTGATCACGAACAAGGAAGCCTGGGCCGACGCGGGGCGACGACGTAAGATTGAAAATTTGTCGGTAATGCTGTGCGGAGCGATCGCGGCTCTGGGGCGAGTTGGGCTGATGCTTAACGTGCGCAAGCCGGATCTGGCCGGCGTGCTGGCTCTTTTGCCGGCGTTGAAGAATCCGACGGTCGCGCCGTTAGCGGACGGCGAATGGGTTGCGGTGAATACGATCATCGAGGAGCAGACGGCCTGGTCACTGATTCCGAAGCTCAAGCAGGCGAATGCCCAGGGGATCGTTGAGTATCCGCTGAACAAGGTGGTGATGTGATGCGAATTCTTGAAGGCCTTAAGAAGGACCGGTACGTGCGGGCGCTGGAGCAGCGCGGCGCAACGGATCTGGCCGAAGTTGAGCCGGCGGTTCGACGCATCGTAAACGACGTCCGGCGCAACGGCGAGCGGGGGTTGCGCCGTTGCGCGGAGCGGTGGGACGGGCTGGGCGAGGGCGAAGCGGTGCGCGTGCCCGAGGCCGACCTGCATACGGCGTGGGAAAAGACTTCTCCGGAGCTGCGGGACGCAATCAGCCAGGCCGCGGCTAACATTCGCCGCTACTGCGAGTGGCAGAAGCCGGAGGAGTGGCGGCGCGAAATTCATCCTGGAGTGTGCATTGGACAGATGGTGCGGCCATTGGAATCGGTGGGGTGCTATGTGCCGGGCGGACGTTATCCGCTGCCTTCGACATTGCTAATGACGGTGATTCCGGCGCTGGTCGCGGGAGTGCGGGAGATTCGCGTGGTGTCGCCACGTCCGGCGGAGGCGACTTTGGCCGCGGCCGGGTTTCTCGGGGCGCGCGAGTTCTACCGTGTTGGGGGAGCGCAGGCGGTTGCGGCGCTGGCGTACGGAACGGAGAGTATTCCGCGAGTGAGGAAAATTGTTGGTCCGGGCAACCGGTATGTTACCGCGGCCAAGAAACTTGTGTCGTTCGATTGCGCCATCGAATTTCTGGCCGGGCCTACTGAGGCCGTGTTCATCAGCGCTGAAGGCGATCCAGTCTTCATTGCGTCTGATCTGGTGGCGCAGGCGGAGCACGATCCGAATGCGCTATGTATCTTGATCACGAGTTCGCGGCGGTTGGCGAAGCTGGTGCAAGGGGAAGTGCAGCGGCGCGGGCGGGCAAATCCGATTGCAGCTGGATCGCTTGCTCGTGGGGCGATCCTTCTGGTGAAGTCGCTCGACGAGGCGGTCGAGGAGGCAAACCGCATCGCGCCGGAGCATCTTACGTTGCCGGCGGCGTTGGCGGCTGCAGTTCGAAATGCGGGCTCGATTTTTCTCGACGAATTCACGCCGCAGTCGGCGGGGGATTACATTTCGGGTCCGAATCACGTGTTGCCGACTGGAGCCATGGCGAATGTGCGAGGGGGATTGAGCGTGCTGGATTACCTCCGAATTATTTCCTGCCAGGAAGTGTCTCACGAAGGGATTCGCCGGATCGGGCCACCGGGAACTGTGCTGGCCGAGGCCGAGGGATTGCTGGGACACGCGGAATCCCTGCGGGTGAGGTGCTCTCGTGCTTGAGGCGCGTGGTTCGGTTAAGAGTGCGCACGCCTATCGTCCGCCGATTGCCGGGCGCACGGGGCTGCGTCTGGATTTCAACGAAAGCACGATCGGATGCTCGCCGCGCGTTCTGGCCCGGCTTCGGGGGCTTGATTCGGAGGTGCTGGCGCGTTATCCGGAGCGTGAGCCGGTCGAGGCTATGGTGGCTGATTTTCTGGGACTGGAGGCGGCTCAAGTTCTGCTGACGAACGGAGTGGATGAAGGGATCCATCTGCTGTGCTCGACCTATCTTGAAGCCGGAGATGAAGCGGTCATTGTGGTGCCGACGTTTGCGATGTATGCGATCTTCGCTCAGGTGGAAGGCGCGCGCGTGGTGCAGATTCGCTCGGGCGAGAATTTTTCTATTTCTTTGGAAGACGTGCTGTCGGGGTTTGGACCGCGTACGCGGGTGATCGCGGTGGCGAATCCGAATAATCCTACGGGAGCGGCGGTCGACCGCGAAGTTCTGCTTCAGGTGGCGCGGGCAGCGCCGCAGGCGGCGGTTCTGGTCGACGAAGCTTACTTTGAATTTCACGGAGAGACGATGCTCGACTGCGCGGGATGGCCAGAGAATCTTTTCGTGGCGAGGACTTTTTCGAAAGCTTACGGGTTGGCAGGGCTTCGCATCGGCGTTTTGGCAGGAAACGCGGAACAGATTGCGATGGCGCGGCGCGTGGCTTCTCCTTACAACGTGAATGCGGTCGCGCTGGCAGTATTGCCGGAGGCGCTGCGCGATCAGGAGTATGTCGATCGCTATGTGGCTGAGGTTCGGCGCGGGCGCTGTGAATTGGAGCAGGAACTTGGCCGACTTGGCTTGCACTTCTGGCCGAGTCGCGCCAACTTTGTGCTGGTGCGCGTCGGCGGCTTGCACGAGGAATTCGTGCGAACGATGCGGGTGCGGGGAATCCTGGTGCGAGACCGGAACAGTGATCCCGGATGCGAAGGCTGCGTGCGGCTCACGGTAGGGTCGAGTGAGCACACGCGGACTCTGATCGATGCGCTGCGCGATGTGGTCGAGGAACTCAAGTTGCACCGCGAGGTGAGGGCGTGAGGAAAGCTAAACTGCACCGCAAGACGGCGGAGACGGAGATTCAGATTGCTCTCACCATCGAAGGCCGGGGGAAGTACGAGGTTTCGACGGGAATCCGTTTTCTTGATCACATGCTGGAATTGTTTACGCGGCACGGAGCATTCAACCTGCAACTGGCGGCTGTGGGCGACCTTGACGTGGATCAGCACCACACAGTGGAGGATGTTGGAATCGCTCTGGGCGAGGTTTTCGACCGGGCTTTGGGAGATCGGCGCGGCATTCTGCGCGCCGGTTATTTTGTCATGCCGATGGACGAAACACTGGGATTGGCGGCGGTCGATTTCGGCGGCCGCGCGGCTGCGGTGGTCGATACCAAGGTCCGGGCGGCACGGGTGGGAGATCTGCAGGTGGAACTGGTGAGCGATTTCTTCGAGGGCTTTGCGCGGGGGGCGCGGGCGAACATTCATGCACGCGTGCTTTACGGGCGCTCCAGCCACCATAAGATCGAAGCGCTGTTCAAAGCCTTCGCGCGAGCCCTGCGCGTCGCCTGCTCGCGCGATCGGCGTATGGGGAAAATGCTGCCCAGCACCAAGGGACTTTTATGATTGCGATTGTGGATTACGGCGCGGGCAATCTCAATTCGGTGAAGAAGGCTTTCGATTATCTGGGAGCGGCGGTTGGTGTGACGGACCAGCCGGCGGTTGTAGCGGCGGCGGACAAGATTGTATTGCCCGGGGTGGGACATTTTTCTTCTCTGCAAGCCTTGAACCCCAACGGGCTACGCGAAACCTTGCTGGAAGCCGCTTCCACGGGGAAGGCGTTTCTTGGAATCTGCCTCGGAATGCAGTGGCTTTTCGAGGGAAGCGAGGAATGCGACGAGTTGGCGGGAGCTGGAATTTTTCCTGGCAAATGCCGGCAGTTTCCATCTTCGGTGAAATCGCCGCATGTCGGCTGGAATTCTCTTGCGGTTAGGGCAGGCTCGCGGTTGATGCGGGGGATCGCAGCGGACTCATTTGTTTATTACACACACTCTTACCACGCGCCGGTACAGGCCGAAGCAACGGCGGTCAGCGAATACGGGTTGGCGTTCGCTGGCGCGGTTGAGCGTGGGAATATTTTCGGAGTGCAATTTCATCCCGAGAAATCTGGTGATGTGGGGCTTTCGATTCTGAGGAATTTCTGCGAGGTTTGAGGTGTTGACCAAGCGCATTATCGCCTGCCTCGACATGGATGGCGGACGCGTGGTGAAAGGAGTGCGATTCACGGATTTGCGCGACGCCGGCGATCCTGCGGAATGCGCTACTGCCCACGCGCGCAACGGCGCGGACGAGATCGTGCTGCTCGATATCACCGCGACTAGCGGGAAGCGAAATACATTACTGGAAGCAGTTCGTGGCACAGCTCGCTCGTTGTTTGTTCCGTTCACGGTGGGCGGAGGAATCCGCCGGATCGAGGATGCAGCCGCGGTTTTTGACGCCGGTGCGGACAAGATCGCCATCAACTCGGCCGCGGTGAGCGATCCCACATTGATCGGCAAGATCGCGGGGCGGTTCGGATCACAGGCGGTGGTGGTGGCGATCGATGCCAGAAAAGTGGACGGAGGCTTTGAGGTGTTCGTCGCGGGAGGCCGCGTGCCGACGGGCCGGGACGCTGTGCAATGGGCGCGAGAAGCCGCCGCTGGCGGGGCCGGTGAGATTCTGCTGACTTCGATGGACCGGGACGGAACGCAATCCGGATTTGACTGCGAACTGGTTCGGGCCGTGGCCGAGGCAGTTTCGATTCCTGTGATTGCGTCGGGAGGCGCTGGAGCGGCGCGCGACTTCATCGAAGTTTTTAGCGAGGGCCGCGCGGACGCGGCTTTGGCTGCGTCTATTTTTCATTTCGGTATTGAGAATATTGCGCAATTGAAACGCGAGTTGCACGAGGCCGGCGTGGCGATGAGGTGGCCGTGCTGATTCCGTCGATCGATCTCATGGGCGGCAAGATTGTGCAACTGGTGCAGGGCGAGAAGAAAGCGCTGGAGTTCGACGACTTCGACTACTGGATCGAGCGTTTCGCGAAGTATCCCGTGGTGCAGGTGATTGATCTCGATGCGGCTCGGGGCTCGGGGAATAACCGGGCAACGGTGAAGCATATTGTGCGGCAGCTCAGCTGCCAGGTGGGCGGAGGGATTCGCAGTCTCGAAAGCGCCCGCGAAATTCTGGAAGCGGGTGCGCGGCGGGTGATTTTAGGATCCTCGTTGCTGAAGGATGGCAAGATCAACACGGAGTATGCGGCGGTGCTGGCTAACTCGCTGGGCGCGGAAGCGCTGGTGTTTGCTCTTGATTCACGAGGCGGGCGGGTTGCGGTTGAGGGCTGGCGCAGAGAGACGGCGGTGACTGCGTTCGAGATGATTCGCGAGCTAGAATCCTTCTGCGGCACTTTTCTGTACACGCACATCGATACCGAGGGTTTGATGGGCGGGATTCCGATGGAGATCGTGACCAAAATCCGGAAGGCTACGACCCGGCGGCTGGTGGTCGCGGGTGGAATCAGGACACAGGATGAAATCGACCGCCTGGACGCGCTAGGGATGGATGCCGTGGTCGGGATGGCGCTTTATTCCAATCAAATCTCGGTGTGAAGCGTTCTCAGTGCAAGAACGACTGCTGCCGTTCGCCAAAAAGCTAGGGGTGAAGGTTCTTGCACAGTTGGAAGTTGGCCCTCGAAGGCTCTTTAAGCACTGGTTACCAGAGTGCGCAACCCCCCACTAGAGTGCCATTCCCGAGTTTTCGCAGCCGCGATAAGCTTCTTTGTAGAGCAGGCTTCGGGGGAGGGCTGCTCGACTTACGTCCCATGACTCTTTGAGTCTGGGGCGTTTTGTTTTGCACGAAGGTTTGTTCGCGCGTCACAAGAGTTTGTGCCGGGCTAGCCTTCTCCTTCCAACTCGCCACTTTCACCTCTGTCGTACACCTCAAGACTTCAGTTTTTCTCGCGCTGGCGCGCCGTTTCTTGCCAGCATGTCACTCAAAATGTGATTGGTGTCGTTGCGCGGTTTAGCGGCCGGGCTAGAAATGGGTTGGTCAACAGTGCTTTTCTCGTTGGTCTTCCTGTTTTGGGGCGAAGTGTTTTCTTTGTTTTCAGCGACGACGGGTGATGTTTTCGCCTCCAAGAACGCCTCCGCCAACTATGGTGTGGTGTATTCGGACGAAGGGGTGAGCTTCCTTCTTTGCCGGATTCGGCGCGGCAGCTCTGGCCGCGTATTTCGGCGGTTCGTTCGCGGAGCCCTTCTACAGTGCGGCCGTACTTTGCGGCGTCGCGGCACTGCTTTCGTTGTTTGTGTTGCGGCCGTTGGTACGGAGCAGGATTGCGAAGGAAGTTCCAGGTATCTCGGTAAGCCGGGCTGCAGCGGAGAAGGCGGAGACAAGGAAAGAGAAAGAAAGAGAGAGAAAGAGAGTTGGCGCACGTGTAGCGGCAGGCGCGTTTCAGTTGAGGAACCCGCAATGAGAGATGGAGGAGGTAAGCTTACGTCCGCAGAATTGTTGGAGAAGCCGGCAGAGGTTGAAGAGGCTGCTTGCGAAGTTTCCACTGGACTGCCGGTTAGTGATGCAGCGGAAGCTCGCGTGCCGTTGACGCGGCAGACCGTTTCAGCGCTGAGGCTGCGAGCCTGCGCCTCGAAATACAGTTGCGCGAGGCCTTCCAAGGCCACGAGGAGTTTCTGGGCTGGACCCCTGATTAGTGTTTCGGCAAAATGAAAACACCTCTCAGGAGGTGCTTCTCCTGAGAGGTGTTTTTAAATTCTTGGCCCTTGCGAAGTATCGTCTCGCAGACGGTTAGTGTTTCTTCTTTTTGGCTTTCTTCTTCGTTGCCATGAAGGTTCCTCCGTGAACGATTTTCCCTTGGATCCCGGACCGGATTGCAAAAAGCCACCCAACTTGTGGTACGGGCAGCGTCCTTAACACAAGATATTGCGGCAGGATGAACGCAGTGTCAACACAATTTTTGCGTTTGCTCAACAATTTCTTGTCGAGAGCGTTGGCAGATCGTCGCATCGACCACTGGTTCCTGGTTAGGGCTTCGAGTAAACTGCGCGTCATGCGGCGCGATCCGGTTGAACTGGAAATATTCAAGAACCTTTACCACTCGGTGGCTGAGGAGATGGGAGCGGCGCTGCGGCGGACGGCTTTTTCTCCCAACATCAAGGAGCGGCGTGATTATTCGTGCGCCCTGTTCGACGACGCGGGCGATATCATTGCCATGGGCGATCACATGCCCGTCCATCTGGGATCAATGCCGATGTCGGTGCGAGCGGCGATTTCCGAGCAGACGATGACGCCCGGGGATGTGGTGATGCTGAATGATCCTTTCCGTGGAGGGACGCACCTGCCCGACATCACGCTGGTCGCGCCGGTTTATGTGGGGCGGGTGCGGCCCGCCTACAAGCTCGGAGCGAGCCTGCGCCGGCAAAAAGCAGCGGCTCGTCCGGACTTTTACGTAGCCTCGCGAGCGCATCATGCGGATGTCGGGGGAACGTATGCGGGATCGATGGGCCTGTGCCGTGAGATTTATCAGGAAGGACTTCGTATTCCGCCGGTGAAGCTGATGCGGGCAGGAGGGATGGAACGGGATGTACTGGCGTTGCTGCTGAACAATGTGCGTACGCCCGAGGAGCGCGAAGGCGATCTGGGCGCGCAGATCGCAGCCTGTCACACCGGCGCACAGCGACTGCTGGAGGTATGCGCCCGTTACGGAGTAGAACAGGCCAAGCAAGCGGCGCGGCGATTGCTGGAGTATTCCGAAGAACTGATGCGCGCGTTTCTGCGGCGCGTCCCTCCGGGAATATATAGTGCAGAGGATTTTCTCGACGATGACGGGATCACCGACAGGCCGGTGAGGATCTCGGTGACGCTGACTTTTCGCCGCGGATCAGGCGACCATGTGCGACCGAAGGCTGCTTCCGGCCGGCCGCTGGTCACAGTCGATTTCAGCGGCAGCGATCCGCAGGTGCAAGGCAGCGTGAATGCCGTCGAAGCGATAGCCTATTCCGCATGTTTCTACGTTTTCCGTTGTTTGCTGGCGGATGACGTTCCGGCGACCGCGGGGCTGATGCGGCCCATCCAAGTGATCGCTCCTGCCGGCACAATCGTGAATGCGCGGCCGCCCGCCGCGGTTGCCGGGGGCAACGTTGAAACTTCGCAACGGATCGTCGATGTTCTGCTGCGCGCTCTGGCGCAGGCCCTTCCGGAGCGCATCCCAGCGGCGGCTTCGGGAACGATGAATAATCTGACCATTGGGGGCATCGATCCACGCACGGGAAAGCCGTTTGCTTACTACGAAACCGTCGCCGGCGGCATGGGCGCGCGGGCGACGAAGGACGGCGTATCTGGCGTGCACACACACATGACGAATTCGCTGAATACTCCGGCCGAAGCGCTGGAGTACGCCTATCCGTTGAGGGTTCGGAGCTATTCGCTTCGAGCGGGGAGTGGTGGAGAAGGAAAGTATCGCGGAGGTAATGGAATTGTGCGGGAGATCGAAGTGCTGACCGACTGCGAGGTGACTCTGCTTTCTGAGCGACGGACGCGCGGACCGTGGGGACTTGCCGGTGGCGAGGCGGGCAGGATGGGAAGAGCCCGCGTGATCCGCAACGGCGGGGCGATCGAGGAGATGCCGGGGAAGTTCAGCACGCGGCTTCGGAAGGGCGAGCGCATTAGAATTGAATCACCGGGCGGCGGGGGCTGGGGTGAAGCTTTCGGCAAGCCGGGCTCAGAGGGCTGAACCATGGCGACCGATCTTGCAGCACACTATCTCGACGAAGCGCGACGGCAGTTCCGCGGCCACAAGCGCATGGGTGAACGCGCTATGGAACAACTTCACGACGAGGAGCTTTTCATTGCGATTGATCCGGAGTCGAATTCGATTGCGGTTCTCGTCAAACATCTGGCGGGTAATATGAGATCGCGCTTTAGCGACTTTCTGACCAGTGACGGCGAAAAGCCGGACCGCTTTCGCGACCGCGAATTTGAACTGATCGCCGGATCGACTCGGGCGGATGTGATGAAGTGGTGGCAAGAAGGATGGAACTGCGTGTTTACGGCGCTCGAGGAGCTCAAACCGGGAGACGTCATGCGCACCGTGACGATTCGCGGCGAACCCCACACTGTGCTGCAGGCCATTAACCGCCAAATCGCACACTACGCGCAGCACACCGGGCAGATCGTGTTCCTGGCCAAGCACCTGCGGTCGAGCGAATGGATGACCCTGACCATCCCCCGAGGCAAGTCGGAGGATTATAAAACTATCCGTCCTCAGCCGTAGAAATGCAATCGAGTCAGGAACCGAGAGTTCGGCACGATGCTAAAATTGAATGTTTTGTGTCTGAGTCCGAATTCATAAGGTAGTTTAGATGGCCTCTACAATGCAGGCGGTCGTGAAGCCGGACGCGGCGGCTGGTGCTGAGGTCCGTGAAGTAGAGGTCCCGTCTTTCGGGCGCAATGATGTGCTGGTGAAGGTGAAGGTGGCGTCCATCTGTGGCACCGACCTGCATATCTACAACTGGGATCGATGGGCGCAGAACCGGATTCATCCTCCGCTGATCCCGGGGCATGAATTCTGCGGCGAGGTAACGGCTTTCGGCGATGAAGTCACCAGCGTTAAGCGAGGCGATTTCGTTTCCGCGGAGATGCATGTGGCTTGCGGCAAGTGCCTGCAGTGCCGCACCGGTGAAGCTCACATTTGCCAGAATGTGAAGATCATCGGGGTGGATACCGATGGCGCCTTCGCCGAGTACGTGGTGATCCCGGAGTCGAATATCTGGAAACTTGATCCGGCGATCCCGCAGGAGTACGCCTCGATTCTCGATCCGCTGGGCAATGCGGTGCACACCGTACTAGCCGGAGAGATCGCCGCAAAAACCGTGGCTATTACGGGATGCGGGCCGATCGGGTTATTTGCGATTGCGGTCGCGCGGGCGGCGGGAGCGACCAGCGTGTTTGCGATCGAAGTGAACGAGCATCGACGCAAGATCGCGAGCGAGATGAAGGCGGATTACGTGATCGATCCGTCGAAAGAAGACGCGAAGGCGATCATTCTGGAGAAGACAGGCGGCCTTGGGGTTGACGTGGTGCTCGAAATGGCAGGGCACGCCGACTCGATTCGAACCGCCTTCGCCATTGTGAGGCGGGGCGGGAGAATCTCGCTGCTCGGACTTACCTCGAAGCCGATTTCGGTGAACTTTTCCGAAGACATTATTTTCAAGGGCATTACGGTGCAGGGCATCAACGGACGCCGCATGTACCAGACCTGGTACCAGATGACGGCGCTGCTCAAGGCGGGCAAGCTTGATCTGCATCCGGTGATCACGGATCGCATCGCGATGAAAGATTTTTCCAAGGCCATGGCACGGCTGCAGACCGGCGAAGCCAGTAAGATATTGGTGTATCCCAACGGAGTGAGATGAGGGTGTGGCGACGGCCCCGTCCGCTGGCTGGAAGAATCGTGTGAACACGAGGGATTTCTGGTTTCGGAAGCTTTGAGAAACATAACGCGAGTGGGGAATCTACGATGCTTTCTGCGTGCTTTGCAGGGAGATCCGGGGCGGAAGTTTCCGATTCTTCTAAAGAAAACTTTATGTGACGGCACGCACACCGGCGACTGGATTCCCATCAACGCATCGTTGGCGCTGCTGAGAGAAGTTGAGACCGTGCGGCATTCCAGCGACATTCTGGCGGACTCGGAGAAGGAATTTTCGGAAGCATGAAGCGCGCTTGTGCGAAGCCAGCGTTGCGACCGGGAACCCGATTATGTTCTAGCTCCGCCTGTTTCTACCGCATTCTCGCGAGGGTTCGATGACCACCGCAATCCGTGCCAATCCGCTGTCTTATCTGACTGACCAGCTTGACGAGCTTAAGGCCAAGGGCACGCACTTCAAGTTGCGTGTGCTGGAGAATGAGCAGGCGCCGGTCTGCACTTTTGACGGCAAGAAGGTCATCAACCTGGCGTCGAACAATTACCTGGGGCTGACCACTCATCCCAAGCTGCGCGAGGCGGCGCTGGAGGCTACGCGAAAGTATGGCGTGGGATCGGGCGCCGTGCGCACCATTGCCGGCACGATGAAGATTCACATGGAGCTCGAGGAAAAGATTGCGCGCTTCAAGAATGTGGAGGCGTGCGTGGTGTTTCAGTCGGGCTTCGCGGCGAACGCGGGAACGGTGTCGGCGGTGCTGGGTAAGGACGATTTCATCATCTCCGATGCGCTGAACCACGCCTCGATCATCGATGGCGCGCGGCTGTCGAAGGCGAAGATTCTGGTCTTCCGCCACAAAGATGTTGCGCACGCGGAAGAGCAACTGGCCAGCGTGGAAGATGAGCCGGGCAGGAAGCTGCTGATCACCGACGGCGTGTTCTCCATGGATGGCGACATCGGGCCGCTACCGGGGCTGTGCGACGCGGCGGAAAAATACGGCGCCATTATGATGGTCGATGACGCGCATGCTTCCGGCGTACTCGGGCGCGATGGCCGCGGAACAGTCGATCATTTCAAAGTGCACGGGCGGGTCGACATTCAGGTGGGGACGCTATCGAAAGCCATTGGCGCGCTGGGCGGATATGTGTGCGGGTCGCGCGATCTGATTGATTTTCTGTATCATCGGGCGCGGCCAATCTTGTTCTCGACATCTCATCCGCCGTCGGTGGCGGCAACGTGCATCGCGGCTTTCGATATTTTGGAAAACGAGCCGGAGCGTATCGAAATGCTTTGGGAGAACACGCGCTTCTGGAAAAAAGAACTCGGCCTGCTTGGCTTCGACATTGGTGGCCGCGCTACTCCGGCGAGTGAGACTCCGATCACGCCGATCATCATCGGCGACGGCAAGCTCACCATGGACTTCTCCCGCGAGCTGTTCAAAGAAGGCGTCCTCGGCACGGGCATTGCATTCCCCACTGTGCCCGAAGGCAAAGCCCGCATCCGCACCATCATGACCGCGACGCATACGAAGGAAGAGTTGCAGCAGGCGCTGGAGGTGCTGGGGAGGGTGGGGAAGAAGATGAGGATCGTGGGATGATCGGTACGGATGCTGCTTAGCGACTCTGCGATGAGCGGCGTAGTCTCTGCTGATAGCAAAAACCAGCCGAGGGCGGCTGTCCCCACATAAGCAGATCAGATTCAATCGGCGCGGTACGCGATCTTGCCGCCCACAATCGTCGTCACGACTTTTCCCGTGAGCTGCCAGCCGTCAAACGGGGTGTTGTGCGACAGCGAACGCGACTTCGCGGCTTCGAAGGTCCAGCGCTTCCTGGGGTCGAAGACGGTTACGTCGGCGAAGTTGCCGCGGGCGAGGGATCCGCGGCTGCGAAGATCGAAGACGCTTGCCGGTCCTGCCGTGAAGAGTTCCACGATTCGTGTCAGCGGGATTTTGTGTTCGCGGTGAAGCTTGGTAATCGCGAGTGCTAACGCAGTCTCAAGGCCCGTGATGCCGAAGGCGGCGCGCTCGAACTCGACTTGCTTTTCGTGCAGGGCGTGAGGGGCGTGGTCGGTAGCGATGGCGTCGACGGTGCCATCAGCGAGCGCAACCAGGATGGCTTCGCGATCTGTAGCTGAGCGCAGCGGCGGATTCATCTTGAAATTCGTGTTGTACTCGCCCACGTCTTCATCGAGCAGAGTGAAATGGTGCGGAGTGATTTCGCAGGTTACCCGGCAGGTTACGCGAGCCTTGGCGCGCTTGCCGCGGCGCACAGCCTTGAGCGCCTCGGATGTGGAAAGGTGGGCTACGTGCAGACGGGATTCGCGGATCTGTTGCGCGAGATTGACGTCGCGATCCACAACGGAGGCTTCGGCGGCGGCGGACATGCCGTGCAGTCCGAGTCGAAAGCTGGTGGGGCCCTCGTGCATGGAGCAGCCTTCGGTGAGGCGTGTATCTTCGGCATGCTGAACGACGGTCAGATTCAGTTCGGCGCCGAGACGCAAGGCCGTGCGCATGACCTCGTCGTCGAGGATGGGCTTGCCGTCGTCGGTCACGGCGACCGCGCCCGCCCGCTGCAGGGCAGCAAAATCAGTGAGCGCCGCACCGCGCGAGCTGCGCGTGGCAGCGGCGATGGGGAACACGTTGACCACGGCGCCGCGCTCGGGGCTGCGCAACCAAGCGACCCATTCGTCTGTATCGACCACGGGGGCCGTGTTCGGCATGGTGCAGACCGAAGTAAAACCTCCGGCGGCAGCGGCGGCCGTGCCGGTGGCGATGGTTTCTTTGTAGCTTTGTCCGGGCTCGCGCAGGTGAACGTGAAGGTCGATGAATCCGGGAGCGACGATCAGTCCGCGAGCGTCGAGCTTCTCCTCCGCGCTGCCGCGCATCTTGTTGGGCAAAGCGATCTCAGCGACGCGACCCTCCCGCAGAAGAACGTCCATGGGAGCGTTGATCTTCTCTGCGGGATCGATTAAGTGGCCGCCCTTGATGAGCAGGCTGGGGATTTCTCGTCTTTGGTTCTTGGCACTCAGCATTCAGCACTCAGCATAAGGGTTCGGCAAAGTTCGCACGCGCGTAACTGTACGCGAGGGGGTCTGTAAAATCCGCCGCTCATTTCGCTTTCCCGAGAGCGCGCGCCAAGATCGCCATGCGCACTGGGACGCCGTTGTGAACTTCCTCAATAACCA
>Ga0302325_10012167_pt1 | contig 18497 bp, 10 predicted proteins | sample Palsa_T0_2_FD_201948 | JGI IMG/M metagenome (GOLD analysis project Ga0302325, IMG submission 201948) | Peat permafrost microbial communities from Stordalen Mire near Abisko, Sweden - Palsa_T0_2 | ecosystem: Environmental > Terrestrial > Soil > Palsa > Peat permafrost | place: Sweden: Abisko...
TAGGAGCCGGCCATGAGAAAACTGCCGAAATACGAGGCGAGAATCACGCCGTTGTCCGGCGAGCCAAGGTAGTTGACAGTGATAATCACTGGAAAAGTCAACACCAAGGCCAGCAGCAGAAAAATCCATGACGCAAGAAATTTTCCGACAATGGCCTGCCAGGCCGTGATAGGAAGGGTCAGCAGCAATTCGAGCGTGCCCACGCGCCGTTCCTCAGCCCAGAGGCGCATCCCGACCGCCGGAACCAAAAACAGGAACAGCCAGGGAAACCACATGAAGAACGAACGTTCCAAGTTGGCCTGCCCGTACTCAAAAAAGCCGCCCAGAAGGAAGGTAAATGAACCGGTCAGCAAAAGGAAAATGATGATGAAGACATAAGCGACCGGCGATGAAAAATAACCGGCCAGCTCCCGTTTGGTAATGGCTTTGATGTTGTTGATAGAACTCATTTTTTGTCAGCGTTGGCGGTTTCGGGCAAAGTGATGCTGCGGAAAACTTCATCCAGCCGGCCTTCCTCGGTGTGCAATTCCTCGACTTGCCAGGAGGAGGCGGCCGCCAGGACGTTGCGGGCCAGATCGCCATTGAGGTTGTCGCCCTTGGGATAAACGCGCGCCCAGACCTTGCCCTGCTCTTCCTTGACAATGGCCGCGCGCCGCGAATTGGGCACCCCGCCCAACCGCTCCACCAATTGCGCCCCGGCCACCCCGCGCACCACCAGCAGCACCGCGCCGGCCAGGTCGGATTTTTGCTTTAATTGTTGAGGCGTGCCGTTGGCCACGATCTGTCCTCGGTCAATAATAATGGCGCGGGAACAAACCGCCTCGACTTCCTCCAGGATGTGCGTTGAGAAAATAATGGCCTTGCGTTCGCCCATGCGGCGGATCAAACTCCGCACTTCGTGCTTTTGGTTGGGGTCAAGGCCGTCGGTCGGTTCGTCCAGCACCAGCACTTCGGGATCGTGCAGAATGGATTGCGCGAAACAGGTGCGATGCCGGTAGCCCTTGGAAAGGGTATCCACGCTTTGATACCGGACTCCTTCCAGGAAGCACATTTCGATCACGCGTTGGATGGCCTTTTTCTTGGCGTCCCCGTGCAACCCGCGCAATTCGGCCACAAAACCCAGGAAACCCTGCACGGTCATATCGGCGTAAGCCGGGGCATTTTCGGGCAGGTAGCCGATGAGTCGTTTGGCCGAAATGGGGTTCTCGACCATGTCGAACCCGCCGACGGAAACGCGGCCTTCGGAGGGCGGAATAAAGCCGGTGATCATGCGCATGGTGGTGGATTTGCCGGCTCCATTGGGGCCGAGAAAACCGAGCACTTCGCCCCGTTCCACCGTAAAGGAAATGCCGTTGACGGCCATCTTGGGGCCGAACGCCTTGCTTAAATTTTCAACTTTAATCATTCGTAAAACTCCGCTCTTCGGCCAAGGCCGGCTGCGGCGGTATAATTCTGACTAATCCAACGCCAGATTGTTCAAACACAATCTTAAGCCCCTCATGGCTTCTTGGACAACCATTAAAAATAACGTTCAAAAAAATTGCGAAGGTCATAGCGGAACTTGATAATGGTGTTACTTAGATTTAAACTTAATTAATGGCTTTTCCGCTCAGTTTAATATTGTTGCTTTTGGCTCTGCCGGCGTGGGCGCAGACAAATTCCGCCCCGGCCACGTTGCAAAGCCAAACCAACAAAAGCCTGTCGAGGGGTCAGCAAATTGAAGCGTTCCGGGCTGATTGCATTGAAAAACGCCGCACCATCTGCGGCAAAATTCTCAAAGTGCTGCCCGATGGGTTGGTCGTGGAGAGCGGATATACTAACCTCATGCGCGCTCCGCTGAGTCATTCATGGCTGGCGCCCGGCTCCGTGAAGGCAGCATTGGCCGCCAATCTGATCGAGGGCCAGCAGCCGGATTGCGTGTGCGTCGGGTTGGTCTTTCTGACCAATCTGCCTAAGAAGCCGGTTCCCAAGGTTTATGATTACGTCGATATCACAGGTTATCCAATGGGGACCTACACCTATACTTCCGTGGGCGACCTTCGGCGAACGGTTCGCAGATTTTCCACCAAACTGTCGAAGGCCGTTCAATGGCATTTGGACGAAAGAGCGAAGCAGAATGGCAATCATTAGTTTTGAGCACGCAAGGCGCGCTTGACATTTGGCGCGACTGTTCTAGTCTTGTTCCAGTTCACATAAATTGCTCAAAAGGATGCGCTCATTGCTTTCCCTTCCGATCGAAAAGCCTCGGCTGGCTGGCGCGCTGGCCACGGCTTTGGTTCTGGCGGCGCTTTGGCCTTCCATCGCACTTGGGACAGACTGGCTGACTTACCATTTCGACAACACCCGCGATGGCGCGAACACGAACGAAATCGTGTTGACTCCGGCCAATGTCAACACCAACACGTTTTTCCGGCTGTTCACCTATCCGGTCGATGCCGAGGTTTATGCCCAGCCGTTGTATATGGCCAATGTGGCCATGACCGGACAGGGCACGCACAATGTGCTATTCGTGGCCACCGAGAATGACACCGTCTATGCCTTTGACGCGGACAGCAATTTGGGAACCAATGGAGGTTTGCTGTGGCAGACCAACCTGGGCATCTCCGTGACGAGCGCCCTTTTTGGAACCCGCTATTACCATAACGTTTTAAATCCGCTCTTCGGCATCACGGGCACGCCGGTCATCGACCCTGTGGCGGGAACGATTTATGTGGACGCATTGACGTGTTCCGCGCCCGACACGACGAACATTTTCCACTATATCCACGCCTTGAATATCGCCGATGGCATGGAACGGCCTTACTGCCCGGTTCTGGTGACCGCTTCGGTCCCGGGCCACGGAGTGGACAGTATCAACGGCGTGGTGACATTTAGTGCAACCAATAACGACAGCCGGCCGGCCTTGACCCTGGCTGGAGGGATGCTCTATGTTGCCTTCAGCAGTTTCGGAGACACCGATCCTTTTCACGGATGGGTCATTGGCTTCAATGCAACCAATCTCCAGCAAGTGACCAACTTTGCTTTTGCCACCACTCCCAATGCCACGACGAATGCTTTTGGCGTCAACGCCGGCGAAGCTTCTATTTGGATGGGTGGAAATGGCTTGTGCGTGGATAGCAACAACAATCTTTACTTCGAAACCGGCAACGGAAGTTTCAGCGCGAACACCAATGGCGGGGATTACGGGGATAGCTTCGTCAAGCTTTCCAGTTCCAATGGATTGGTGGTGGCCGATTATTTCGCGCCCTCCAACCAGGCCTCGATGGCGGCGAATGATTTGGACCTGGGGTCGGGCGGGCCGATCCTGCTGCCGGATTCGGTGGGAAGCGCGGCTCATCCGCATTTGATGATTGGCGCGGGCAAGGAAGGAACTTTTTATCTGGTGGACCGTGATAATTTGGGCCGCTTCAGTTCCACGACCAATAGCATTGTCCAGACTGCGGAAAACGTCATGAGCGGCACTTGGGGCACGCCGGCTTACTTCAATCATTGGATCTATAATCAAAGTGAGGGCGACGTCTTGCGAGCTTTCAGCATTACCAATGGCGTGATGTCGTCCTCGCCAGTCTCGCAGTCCACGGTGAGTATCGGCGGCACGGGCTATGCGCCGACGATTTCCGCCAATGGAACAAGCAATGCCATCGTCTGGGTCATCGACGCGGGCGCCTACGAGCAAGGCGCCAACAACAACAGCTCGGACACGAGCAGCGGACCTTCCATATTGCGCGCCTTCAACGCCACCAATCTTTCGCAGCAATTATACAACAGCAGCCTCAAAGCCAGCGATGTCGCCCCAGGCGCTGTCAAATATCCCGTGGCCACCATCGCGGATGGAAAGGTTTTTGTGGGAGGGGATTTTGGGGTGGCTGTTTATGGGATTGGAGTTATTTTGCCCCCGCCCATCATCTCGCCCAATGGCGGCGTTTACACCAATTCCGTGACGGTCACTCTGACCGACGCCACCAACGGCGTCACGATCTATTACACGCTGAATGGCACCGCGCCCACGACCAATTCGATGCTTTACACCGGCCCTTTCGTGCTGACCAACACGGTGGAGGTCAACGCCATTGCCGCGCAACCGGGTGCGTTTAACAGTGTTGCAAGCAGCGCCTCGTTCCTCAACAGTTCCAGCATTGGCAGCGGAACGGGATTGCTGGGCAGTTACTGGTCGAACACCACCAGCGCGATCTTCACCAACTTGACCTTCACCAATCCGCCGACCCTCGTGCGCACGGATGCTATGGTGAATTTTAATTTCGGCAGCGCCGGGCCGGCTCCGAGCGTCGGCAAAAGCAATTATGCCGTGCGCTGGACTGGATGCGTGCAACCTCAATTTAGCGAGCCTTATACATTCTACACGACATCGGACGATGGGGTGCTCCTGTATATCAATGGACAATTGGTCATTAACGATTGGGTCAACCAGGCTGCAACCATCCAGAGCAACACCATCAACTTGACAGCGCAACAGCTTTACAATATTGAGTTGGAATATTTTTACTCGAATGACAACGGCGGACAGGTGTCGCTGGCGTGGAGCGGTCCATCCATACCGCAGGCGATCATTCCGCAAACACAGCTTTATCCCTACACCAGCCCGCCGCCCAGCATTGTTCTTTCCAGTCCGGCGAGTGGCTCTGTTTACACCGCCACGGCCAGCGTCAGCATGGGCGCCACGGCCGACGCGCCCTACAATTCCATCAGCGAGGTGGCTTTTTACGCCAACGGCAGCCTGCTCGGCACTCTGAGTGAGAGCCTCACCGCGCCGCTTTATGCCCTGACGATGACCGGTTTCCAGCCCAATCCCGGAGGCCAGACCGCCAATTCCGGCCAGGTAAGCGCCACACCCTCCGCCATAGTGACTTTGACGACCACAACCGTCGAAGCGCAGGGTACCGACTGGACTGCCGCCATCTGGAAAACCAACGGCACGGGAACAGCCGTGGCGCCTGTGGCCGGCAATGCGTACGCCGCGATATTCAATGGCACGAGCATTGGCAATAACCTCAACAACACCCGGATTCGTTCACCAGCCGTATCAGGCGCCGTAACCTTCGCCGGCAATTCGTTGACCTTGAACACGAATGCCGAATTGCGCGCCAAGGGCACCCCACCCACCAGCCTTAACTTCCCCGGCGTGGGCGGCAACCCAGGACTGATCTTGCAAGGCGGGCTTTTGAACGACGGCGACAGCACGACTCCCGGCACAGTGGTGACTATCACGGGCAGCATGGAGGTCATCAGCCAATCGTATAATTCCGCGCAGGGTGAAAACGGGGGCGGGGGCGGTCTGGCTTCCAATGACCGGGCCATCGACATCGCGGCTTATCTCAGCGGTCCGGGCAACATGGTGATCCTGAATTGCTCCACCAACTCGCCGCAAATCGTCTCCTGCCCCACCAACACTTATTCGGGTCAGTGGATCGTGCAGTGCGGCTGGCTCCAGGGCACTAATGCCGGTTCCCTCGGTACTAACAGCAGTATTTTGGTCAACCCAAATTACACGGGTTATTTGGCTGCCATGCCCAACGCCTCGTCTCCGGTGGGTCCGGCGCTTTTTGAACCTTACTATGATCTAACGACATCGGGCACACTCGTCTTAGTCAATGGCGGCCTGATGAACCTCCACCAGAATTGCACGTTTTCAGCCGTTACCATCGAAGGAACGCCGTTAATCCCCGGCGCCTATTCCTATGCGCAACTTGCCGCCAATTTTCCGAATAACTTTTTGCCAGACGGTTCGGGCAGCATCACCGTGTCCGTTCCTGCCGGCCCTCCCGGCCCGCTGACGGCGCCTTCAGGTTTGACCGCAACGGCTGGCAACGGTCAAATCAACCTTTTCTGGAACGCAAGTTCAGGAGCGACAAACTACATCCTGCAACGCTCGACCACCAACGGCGGGCCTTACACAGTCGTGGCCAGTTTGACCAACACGAGCTATACCGATACGGGATTGGTCAATGGCACGGTATATTACTATGTGGTCTCAGCCGTTTCAGCCCCCGGTTACACTTTGACTGCCGTGGCCATCGACGGCAGCGGTTTAAGCAGCACTTCGGCCCCGGTCCAGATCATCGTCAACCCCGGCAGCGGGCTTGCCTACGGCCTGACGAACAGAGGAACGGTGCCGGCTTTTCTGAACATGCCGACTACCATTCCCTCCACTCTTCCAGGGTCCATCCCTCTGCTGCTTTCCGAAACCGGCGTCTATAGCAACACCCCCAATCGCATTCCTGCCAGCGGATTGATTCCCTACGTTCCCAACACGCCGCTGTGGTCGGACGGCGCCCAGAAAAGCCGTTACGTGGCTGTGCCCAACAGCGGAGGGATCATCACCCCATCGGAGCAAATCGCCTTCGTGCCCACCAATTCCTGGACCTTCCCCGCCGGCACGATCTTCGTCAAGAATTTCGATCTCGCTGTCAATACAACCAACCCCAACGTCCCCCTGCAACGGCTGGAAACAAGGTTGCTCGTGCGCAACATCAACGGCGGCGTTTACGGCGTGACCTACAAATGGCGTCCCGACAACAGCGATGCCGATTTGCTCACCACCAGTTCGAACCAGACCATTTTTGTCACCAACGCGACCGGCGTGACCAACCAGACTTGGTATTATCCCAGCCCGGTGGATTGCCTGACGTGCCACACGGCGGTGGCCAATTACGTCCTCGGCGTCAACACGCGCCAGCTCAACGGCACTATGACTTACGCCGCCACCGGCAACACCGATAACCAGCTTCGCACGTTGAACCGCCTCGGACTTTTCTATCCTGCGATCAACGAGGCCAACATCACTAACTTCGACCAACTCTCCGCGCTGACCAATACCAGCGCCTCGCTGGTGCAACGCTTCCGTTCTTACATCGACGCCAATTGCGCGCAATGCCACCAACCCGGAGGCACCGGCATTACTTTTGACGCGCGCTATGACACCCCGTTGCCGCAGCAAAACATCACCAATTATCCGGCGCAGCTTAGCCTGGGCATTGACAATGCGTGCATCATCAAGGCGGACGATGTCTGGCGTTCCACGATCATGGTGCGAATCAACACCGTCAATCCAGCCAGCCAAATGCCGCCTCTGGCAAGAAATTTGATTGACACCAACGCCGTCCAAGTCATCACAGCCTGGATCAACAGCCTGCCCGGCACGCCAGCCCTGGCCCCGGCGGTGATCCTGCCGAATGGAGGCGCGTTTATCCCCTCCGTCACGGTGACCTTGCAGCCGCCGGACACCAACGCCGCGCTTTTCTACACGCTCAACGGCACGCTGCCCACGACCAATTCATTTCTCTACACCGCGCCGTTCCTGTTGACCAACAGCGCCACGATCGAAGCCAACGCATTTGAAACCAACTTCAACAACAGCGTGGCCGCCAGCGCGCTGTTCACCGTGTTGCCCGGTATATCGTTCATTTCGGCCGGCTTTAACGCCAACGGGTCGTTTCAACTCGGATTCTCGGGCGTATCGGGCAGCGACTACGTCCTGCAAGCGACGACGGATCTTGTCAATTGGGCATCCCTCGTCACCAACCAGGCTTCCAACAATACGTTTGACTTATTCGATGCCAACGCGACCAACTACCCGTATCGTTTTTACCGGGTTTTGGGACCATAGCCGCCGCGGGGGCGAAGTTTTCGCTTGCTTTGACAACGGTTGTCGATTAGAAATTCCTTCCGTTGTGTGAGACCGTTGTCGCAAAGCCTGGATGACATTATGAAAATGATCTTGCGCGCATACAAATATGGGCATCCTACCTGGCCGAAGCCGTCCTTGCGGCCGGGCCAACATTGAGCTATGGCAGAGCGCGACGGAGAAAGCAGCCCCTTCCCTGCCTGGCCTTTATTGATTGCCTTGGCGGCGGCCATTGGCGGCGGCGTGGTCTTTTGGCCGGCGCCTTTGAAGAGTTCACGTCCCGGCGGTAATGCGAAAATCCAAACGGCTTCCGTAGGCGACCAGACCGTCCAAGCCCGGCTTTGGCAGGATCCGTTCGAGGCGATTCAGCCAAGCGTGCATGAATGGCTTTCCAACAGCCCATTGAACTCCCATGAGGATGGCGTTGAAAAGATGGATAAGCAGATTGAACGCAGGCTCGCAAAAACCAACGTCAACGATATTGTCATTTTTCAAGTGATGGTCCCGGGCGGGCCTTACGCGGATAATAAGGAGACGCGCCTGCGCAGCCGCTACGCAGTGGTCTCGGCCCTGCAAACGGCTGGATACGTGCCGCGTGATGAAGATCACCTGGGTTGGTTTGAGGTGCCCTGGAACCGGGGCGCTGACTTTGAAACGAATCCGCTGAAAGTCCCTTCTCTCCATGAGTTGGAACATCCAGATCAGCGATTATTCATACCGTATGAGTGGTATCGAACCGACGAATCCCATCGGCATCCATCAGAATTCAAGCACGGAGCCGTCCTGGTGTTGTGGCTCCGCGACGATGCCTTCGGGGACCATCCCCTTCAGCGCTTGGCGCAACTGCGTGGCGCGTTGCATGACCCCATGTCTCCGCGGCTCGACTTCCGTCTGGTTGATCCGCGCCTGGGCGCCATTTTTTCCGACGACCCGGCGAACCTGCTCCCAGTTTCCATCTCCTGCCCGGGTCCGGCCACTCAAAGCGTCCCGATAACCAATCTCCTCAAGAGTCTTGGGATGTTTTCCTCATGGTCCACGACGCCGGATGCGCTGGTTTGGCAGGGGGCAACAGCACTTCGCAGAGAATCCATCGCCAGGGCCTTGGCCCCATTGGGAATCGAATTCTTCAACGTCACCTGCACGGACAACGAATTGGCCGGCAGCCTGATTCACGAACTTAAGTTGCGCGGGGTGGACTTGACGAAAGAGAATGACGGCAGCGCGGCCTTGATTGCGGAACGGGACACCGAGTACGGAAGGGGTCTGCCACTGACCTTTAGGGCGGCGTTGAATTCAGCCAGGAGCAACATGAATTTTAACCTGTCACTGGCTAATACCATAACGAACAACCTGCCCGGCAATGTTTACTGTTTTTCATATTTGCGCGGCATCGACGGATTGTTGCCGGGAGAATCCACCGCAAAATCGGAGACGGACAAGGATGCGTCGGGCAACGGAAAGGAAAAATCCAAGAGCGAGCTTGTGGCCGAACTGGAGCGGCCGGAGGGACAAAACCAACTGGACTACGTGCCTCGCATGGCGCAGGTCTTGAAGGATTTCGAGCGGGAAGCCGACACCCGCCACAAACCGTTGCGCGCGATCGGCGTGCTCGGCAGCGACGTTTATGACAAACTCCTGGTCCTTCAATCGCTGCACAATCGTTTTCCGGACGTGATTTTTTTCACGACCGACCTGGACGCGCGCCTGTTCCATCCCAGCGAATTGAAGTGGACGCGCAATCTGGTGGTGGCTTCGAGCTTCGGATTGCAGTTGGGCGAGGATTTGCAGAAAAACATCCCGCCGTTCCGCGACACGTACCAAACGGGCGAATATTTGGCCTGCCTGGCAGCCTTGGGGAATGAATTGGTTCTGACCAATCTGCAAAATATTCGTCCGCGCATGTTTGAAATAGGCCGGCGCGGGGCCTACGCGCTGGATGTCGGCTCCGACAAAGGCCCCGAAGATCCGTTCTATCGCGTGCGACCGGCGTCGCTCGACCGCCAGGTTCCGGACCTCTGGGCGGTCGAAATCGCTTCGTTCTGCGTGCTGATCGCCATCTTCTTCACGGTTTTTTACATCAAACCGAAAGGAGTGGCGTGGGTTGGCTTTGCGGTTGCCCTAATTTTGGCTGTCTGGGCCACCCTCCATCTATACCAAACTATCCAAGCGGAACATCGAGGTCAGGATGGTGAACCGTTTTCCCTCTTGGATGGCGTCAGCATTTGGCCCTGTGAAATCGTTCGAGTGTTGGGCATTGCGCTCGCGTTCACCTTGCTGGTCAAGGCATGGGGCAAGGTGAGCACGAACCATAAGGAAATGGCCCGTGACTTTATGTTAACCGAGGGAGGCCCCACCTCCGTGGAAAAGCTTTGGAGTGAACACGTCAAAAAAGGAAAGTTTTTGCGGCGCGCGGGCAGGATTCTGCTTTTGACATTTCTTTATTTTGAGTTTGGTTATATGGCCATGAAGTTGGCCCATTCCTTCATGCCGTTCCGAGGCGAAATAAGCAAACAGGTTGATGATGTTCTGCGCCTGGCAGGCGGTGTCCTTTTGCTGGTGCTTACGTTCTTTGTGGTCGATACCGCCCTTAGGAGCCGCCGCTTTGCCAAGGCTTTCGCGGAAGGGACACCGCAGTGGCCCTCAACGTTGCTCGTAAAATATCGCCCCGCTGACGGGGTCGCCGCGCCAGGGGTGGAAGAATGGCTGGCTGTGCAGTTTCTCGCCCAAGGCACGGCCAAGATCGAACAATTTATCTATTATCCGTTTTTTGTTTTGCTCGTTATGATCGCGGCTCGGTTCGCCGATGGATTTAACTGGCCCATTACCTATTTATTGCTCTTGTGCCTCATTGCCCTCCTCGTTTTCGGCGTGTCGGTTTCGCTCCATGTCGCTGCGGCGAAAGCCCGGAACGAAGCGTTGGATCGCCTGCAGGAGCAGTTGGTTCAGGCGCAATGCTGCCAACGGATTGCAGAACGAAAGACCATCCAGTTGATCATGGACAAGATCAAGGAGATCGATGGCGGGGCCTTTGCGCCGTTGTCCAAGCAACCGTTTATTCGGGCGGTGTTGCTGCCCGCTGGCGCCGCCATCGCGGCCCTGGTGCAATCTATCTGATGATTGTTCTCACAAACAACAGACTATATGAACTTTTTTAAAGGATGTCCGGCGTTGGCCGCCACTGCGGCGATTTTTATTGTCTTCATCCTGCCGGTGCGGGCCGCTGATCCGTCGCCACGCGAAAGGCTGCTGCTGGATTTCGGCTGGAGGTTTCACCTCGGCGATGATTGGGGCCTGAGCGAACGGCTGGACAAAGGGGGGGGCAACCCGGGGCCGGCCGGGCGGACCTTTTCCGACGCCAATTGGCGCGTGCTCAACCTGCCGCATGATTGGCTGCCCGAACTGCCGTTCGATTCCCATGCCAACCCCGATCATGGCTTTAAGCCGTTCGGCCCAGGATACCGTTCCAACAGCGTGGCCTGGTATCGCCGCACGTTTCCATTGCCCGACGAAGACCGCACCCGCCGTTTGATGTTGGAGTTCGACGGCGTTTATCGCGATTGCAACGTTTTTTTCAACGGCTATTTTCTCGGCCATCATGCCAGCGGCTACTCCGGTTTCCGCTACGACATCACCGACCTGGCCAATTGCGGCGGGGAAAACACGCTGGCGGTGCGGGTGGATGCCTCGCAATTCGAGGGCTGGTTTTACGAAGGGGCCGGCATTTACCGCCATGTCTGGCTCTCCAAAACAAGCGCGCTGCATATTGCGCCTGACGGCACTTTCGTTCATAGCGAGTTTGCCGGCAATGTCCCGGAAGGAAGCGCCACCATCCACGTTCAAACGTTGCTGCAAAACGAGGAAAACAGCCCCGTCCCGGCCACCATCACTTGCGAGATTTTCGATCCCAAAGGCAGGTCGGCGGCGCATTTCCAGCAATCCATCACGATGGAGGGGTGGACGAACAAGGAAGTGTCGCAACAAGCCGCCGTCTCCGAGCCTGCGCTTTGGTCGCCTGAAACACCCAATCTCTACAAACTCGTCACCACCATTCAGGCGCAGGGCAAGGCGGCCGACCAAACCGAAACGGAATTTGGCATCCGCACTATCGCCTTCGATGCCAACAAGGGTTTTCTCCTGAATGGAAAATTTTGCGAAATCAAAGGCACCTGCAATCATCAGGACCACGCAGGAGTCGGTTCCGCCTTGCCCGACCGTCTGCAATACTTCCGCGTCAGCCGTTTGAAGGACATGGGCGACAACGCCATCCGCACTTCGCACAATCCGCCCACGCCCGAATTGCTCGAAGGATGCGACCTTCTCGGCATGTTGGTTATGGATGAAAACCGCCTGCTCGGCAGCGACGCCCAAAACCTCGTTGACCTGGCCGGACTGGTCCGGCGCGACCGCAATCATCCCAGCGTCGTGATTTGGTCCCTCTTCAATGAGGAGGATCAACAGACCACGCCCACCGCCCGGCGCATCGCCGCGACCATGCAACGGGTGGTCCACGAATTGGACCCGACCCGCCTTTGCACCGCGGCCGGCAACGTTGGCAATGAGTTTCAGGGCGTCAATAGTGTTCTCGACGTGCGCGGATGGAATTATCACCAGGATGACGTCGATGCCTATCATCAGGAACATCCCGCCCAGCCGGAAATTGGCACCGAGCAGGCCAGCACAGTCGGCACGCGCGGCATTTACGCCAACGACAAAGAGCGCGGTTACGTCAGCGCCTACGACACCAACGCGCCGCCCTGGGCGACCACGGCGGAGACTTGGTGGAAAATCTTTGCCGCCCGCCCCTGGCTTTCCGGCGGGTTTGTTTGGACCGGTTTTGATTATCGCGGCGAACCGACTCCCTACAGTTGGCCGTGCGTCAATTCTCATTTCGGCATCATGGATACCTGCGGGTTCGCCAAGGATAATTTCTACTATTACCAATCCTGGTGGAGCGACCGCGTCGTGTTGCATCTGCTGCCGCACTGGAACTGGCCCGGCAAGGAAGGGCAGGAGATCGACGTGCGCTGCTTCAGCAATTGCAAGGAGGTCGAGTTGTTCCTCAATGGCCAGAGCCTCGGCCGCAAATCCATGCCCGCCAATTCCCATCTCCAGTGGATGGTTCCCTACGCGCCCGGCGTACTTTTAGCCAAGGGTTACAAGGACGGCCAGGCCATCGCCGAAGAAAAGATCGAAACCACCGGCGCCGCCGCCAATGTCAAACTCACGCCCGACCGCGCCTCTATTGAGGCAAACGGCGAGGACCTTTCCATCGTCACCGTATCGTTGACAGACGCGGCGGGGCGCATCGTGCCGGTGGCGAGCAACCATATCGAGTTCGAACTCAGCGGTCCCGGTCGAATCATCGGCGTGGGCAACGGCGATCCGAGTTGTCACGAGCCGGATCAGTATGTCGCCACCCAACCCAGCCACGAGACGGCCTTAAAAAACTGGCGCATCAAACGCGGCGCCAAGTATCCGCGCCCGGAGGAGTCCTCTGAAAAATTCGATGACACCGGATGGGATGCGGTGGACGTCGGGCGGCAGGAAGGCCCGTTGAAGCCAGGAGAGAGCGCCGTCTTCCGCACCGAGTTCGAAGCCACGCCCGCCATGATTTCCGCCTACGCAGTCAACCTTAATTTCGGAATGATCGATGACGATGGCTGGGTCTATGTCAATGGGCACAAGGTCGGGGAGTCCCACGATTGGAGCGCGGAGCCATCGTTCAAAGTGGGCCAGTACGTGCATGAAGGCGTCAATACGATTGCCGTCTCGGTCCAGAACCGCGAAGGATCTGGCGGGGTCAACAAAGGAGTCTCGCTGGTCACGCTGGAAAAGCCCGTTACTCCCGCCTGGCAGCGGAGCGCGTTCAACGGATTGGCCCAGGTCATCGTGCAAGCCGACAAACAACCCGGCACGCTGACCTTGACCGCGCGCTCCGCCGGTCTGGAACCCGGCACAGTCAACATAACGTCCGGCGCGGCCGCCCCGCGTCCGGCGGTGCCATGATCATGGAGTCCGTTACCGCTTTCTTATCTTGACAGAATAGTGGGAAGGGGCCTCATTCGAATGCCAAAATCATCGACCACGCTGAACTGGCCTTCCCAATCATCGCGCGAAGCCAAAGCAATGGACACGCGTTCTGCGGTAACTGCGGATGAAACCTGAGAGATACGGAACAGAACTACGCCGTGCGATGCTTGCGCGCCTTGTCTGAAAACTAGCTGCCCGAAATCTTTGTCGAAAGTAATGAGCAACCGATGCTCCCTCTGCGCGCGCGCCAGTACATCCTTATCCGGGCTTCCGGGCGCGCTGTCCCGAATCCAAAGCACGTCATGGCCGTCCCGTCGAAGTTTAACAACACAATCCTCTGAAATGTTCTCGTTGGCACACAAACGCATGGCCGGGATTATTTGGCCAACGCGAAGGCTTTTTCTTCACTCAATCTTTCCTGGGCGTATGCCGCGCAGGCTCTTACCTGCTCACAAGTCAGCCGATAGTTGCGCATGATCTCTTCTTCTGGCCATCCTTCCGCGATCAGGCCAAGGACGAACTCGACGGCCACCCTCGTGCCCCGAACTACTGGTTTCCCCACCAAAACGTCTGGATCAACCGTAATGTAATCATGGCAATTCATTGCCCTGCAAAATACCCCTAGCTACGCGTTTTGTCAGCACCAAAAGAAACCCTGCTCAACCTTGAATTTTTGTGTTAAAGCCGCCGGAAAAGGGGAATCGTGATGCAAAGCGAAACAATTAAAGCATTTCTCATGCCCTAGCTATTTATTGCGCAATTTATTTTTAAATTTATTTTGATGTTTTTCGACGCATTACCACAAATGTGTGGTATAGTGGGCGCAATGAAAAAGCTCACGCGCCGCTGCTGGCAAAGTGTGCGGCAACAACAAACTTCATCTCTACGAAAGGAATGCAATGACTCGGACCGGAAAAATCGCGCGGCTGCCCCTGGCCATCCGCGCGGAACTCAATCAACGTCTGCGGGATGGCGAAAAAGGCAGAAACCTGATCCTCTGGCTCAATGGATTGCCGGAAGTGAAGGCCGTCCTGGCGGCTGAATTCAAGGGCGAACCCATTACGGAAGCCAATTTTTCACGCTGGAAAAGAGGCGGCTACCAAACTTGGGAAAAGGAACAAAACACGCGGGAGGGGGCGGTGGCGTTGATCGAGAGTTATCCCACTTTCCGGGAGGCCGCCAAGGATGGCCTGTCAGAGCAGATGGCCCTTTTCCTCAACGTGAGGATGGCCCTTGAGATGAAACGGCTGGATTTGGAGAAGGACGGAGCCAGGAAGTCCAAAATGTGGCGCGAATTGCTGAAGCAGTTCGAGGTGATGCGCCGCGGCGAACTCCAAAGCGAAAGGCTCCGCCTGCAACTGGATAAACTCGGCCTCCAACGAAAAGAGTCAGAGTCAGGCTTGACCGCCGAGGCCAGTCCGACCTAAAGCCTTCCGAGGTAACTTGCGCCAACTTGCGCCAAATCGCGCCAAAAAATTTCTCGCGAGTTTGTTCATGCGCAAAAAGGCGTGCCTATAAACCTTTGATCGGTTAATTGTTGCCTGAATGACGAACGCTAAAACATTATCTGAACCATCCCTCCCGGCGGAATTTTTCACGGCCAACCGCGAGCGGCTGGCGCGGATGCTGCCGCCCAATTCGCTGGCGGTCCTTAACGCCAACGACATCCCTCCCACCAATGCCGACGGCTCCGCCGCCGCCATCCCCAATTCCGACTTGTTTTATCTCACAGGCGTGGCCCAGGAACAATCCATCCTGCTGCTCTATCCCGAGGCCGACGATGAGAAGCAGCGCGCGTTGCTTTTCCTGCGCGAGCCAACGCCCGAAAATGAACGCTGGGAAGGCCACAAACCCACCAAGGAGGAAGCCCAGGCCAAAACCGGCATCCAATATGTCCATTGGCTTTCGGAATTTCCACGGCTGTTCCACCGGCTCATGTGCGAAAGCGAACATGTCTTTCTCAATTCCAACGAGCACAAGCGCGCCGTGATCGAAGTCGAGAGCCGCGAGGCCCGCTTCGTGACCGAAACAACGCGCCGCTACCCCTTGCACGATTATCATCGGCTGGCGCCGTTGATGCACCAACTTCGCGCGGTCAAATCGGCCCCTGAACTGGAACTCATCCGCCGCGCCTGCGACGCGACGGGGGCGGGATTTGCGCGCGTGCTGCGATTTGTCCAGCCGGGCGTGGGGGAGTGGGAGGTGGAAGCGGAATTCGCGCATGAATTCATCCGTCAGCGTTGCCGTTTCGCCTACCTGCCGATCATCGCCTCCGGCCGCAACGCCTGCGTGCTGCATTACATTTCCAGTTCCGCCGTCTGCCAGAAAGACAGTCTGCTTCTGCTGGATGTGGGCGCCTCCTGCCTCAATTATAACGCGGATATGACGCGGACGATTCCCGTCGGCGGACGCTTCACGCAGCGACAGAAACAAATCTATGACGCCGTCCTGCGCGTTTTGCGGCAATCCATCGCCGGCCTGCGGCCCGGCAAGAAAATCAAGGATTGGCAAAAGGAAGCTGAACAAATGATGGAGAAGGAACTGGTTGATCTTGGTTTGCTGACCATGCGCAAAATCAAGCGGCAAGACCCCGAGAAGCCAGCTCTTAAGGAGTATTTCATGCACGGCGTCGGCCACCCGCTGGGATTGGACGTCCACGATGTCGGCCTGACCACCCAACCCATCCAGGCCGGCTGGGTCATGACTGTCGAACCGGGCATTTACCTTCCCGAGGAAGGTTTCGCCGTTCGCTTGGAGAACGACGTGCACGTGACCGCCGATGGCCCGGTGGACCTGATGGCGGGCATACCCATTGAGGCCGGTGAAATCGAGTCCCTCATGGCTAAACGAAAATGACATCCATCAACATTCAATCGCCGGCCTTTCCGTCAGGATTTTCAGGCGCCTGCGCCGGCTGCCCCTGGCGGGAGAGTATGGCGTATCGGAACAACTCCGCCGAGGATTTGAGATTGAGTTTGCGCATGAGCCGCAGTCGGTGGCTCTCCACCGTCTTGGGGCTTAAGCGCAATTGTTCGGCGATCTCCCTGGTGGACCGGGCTTCGCCCAACAATTGCAGAATCTCAAATTCCCGGTCGCTCAAACGCGGCCATTCCGCGTGGCTGCCTGGACTTGGAGGCGTGGACATTTCTTGCAACAGTTGGGACATCATTTTGGGGCTTACGGCAATGCGTCCATCCAAGACGTCCCGGATGCTCTTGACCACGTGACTGCCGCCGACGCCCTTCATCAGATAGCCGCGCGCGCCCGCGCGCAAGACGCGGCCGGCGTAGAGGACTTCGTCGTGCATCGAGAGCACCAGGACAAGCAATTCGGGATGACGGGCGTGGAGGTCGCGGATGAAATCCAGGCCGCTGCGTCCCGGCATGGAAAGATCTATCAGTATCAAATCAGGCTTCAGCTTGCCGGCCATGGCCAATCCGGCGGCGGCGTTGTCGGCTTCGCCGCAGACTTCTAAATCGGGCGCCCGTTCGACCCACCGCGCCACACCTTCGCGCATAAGCGGATGATCGTCCACCACCAAGATGCGGCGGCGCGGCACTGGACTGGATGGTTGAGAAGATTTCTTAACATCGGCTTTCATAAGACATTATGATGCCCCAAGGTGCCGGGCAGCGTCAAGACAACCTCGGTGCCCCCGCGACGCGCCCGTTGGATCACAAGCGAACCGCCGAGAGCTTCCGCACGGGATTGCATGATTTGCAGGCCCATGCTCTTGGAATTCTGCCGGATGCGAGGCAGGCCGGAGCCGTTGTCAGCCACGCGCAGGAACATTTGACCGCCGCGCGGAATCAGACTGATGCGGATGCGGGAGGGACGGCCATGTTTGACGGCGTTGTGGACGGCTTCCTGGACAATGCGATAGAGGTGCGTGGCCGCCGCGTGATCACCCAGCGAAAACTCTTTTGGACAATGGAAACGGCAGTCAACTGCATAGACCGAACGAATGTGCCCGGCGAGCTGACGCATCGCCGGGACCAACCCCTTGGGACCGGATTGGACCGGCTGGAGGCCCGCGGCCACGTCGTGGCTGAGTTTCACGGCCTCCGCCAGCAGTTGCACGATGCGGCCGGCTTCGGCGGCCTCGGGCAGGGACTTCTCTTTGAGTTTGGCGCCCAGCAGCGCGCAGAAGTAACTGACGCCATGCAGATGCTGGCCCAGGCCATCGTGGAGGTCGCGTCCGATGCGCTGTTGTTCGCGCTCGCGGATTTCCAGGATCTCCTTTTCCAGCCGCTTGTGTTCGGCCATTTGTTCGCGCAACCGCTCATTGGCGCGAGTCAGCTCGGCCGTGCGTTGGGCCACCCGCTCCTCCAACTTGGCCGCCATATCCTTAAGGGCGGCTTCGGCGCGCTTGCGCTCGGCCACATCGATCAGCGCCGCGCGGCTTTGGCGGGCCTGGCTGATGGGATGACTGAAAGCGACGCTCTGCATTTGGACGATCAGGCTTTCGCCGTTGGCCCGGCGCAAAGCCAGTTCGCACTCGCCTGAGGCGCCTTCCGCCATAATCTGCTGGCGGTGCAGGTGAAAATGGTCCTGCGACTCGCGCGCGATGAAATGGGACAGCTTTTGGCCCACCAATTTTTGACGAGGCACGCCCAGCATTTTGGCGGCGGTCAGATTAACCTCCAGGATGGTTCCCCTGGCATCGAAGGTCAGGTAACCAACCGGGGCAAAATCGTATAAATCCTGAAAGCGGTCATGGGCTTGAGCCAGTTCCGACTGGGCGCGGCGAAGTTCCTCGTTTTGCATCTCCAATTCTGCCTGATGCAGTTGAAGGTTGTATAACAGGGACTGAAGCTCGCGGTCG
>Ga0302325_10012169_pt1 | contig 18494 bp, 16 predicted proteins | sample Palsa_T0_2_FD_201948 | JGI IMG/M metagenome (GOLD analysis project Ga0302325, IMG submission 201948) | Peat permafrost microbial communities from Stordalen Mire near Abisko, Sweden - Palsa_T0_2 | ecosystem: Environmental > Terrestrial > Soil > Palsa > Peat permafrost | place: Sweden: Abisko...
CCCGAGAGCCAGGAGCAAGCCAACTCCGGCCGCGCCCAATACGCCCTCGCCGCGGCCGGCCCCATCGCGAACCTCGTCACAGCCCTGGCACTCGCCGCCACGCTCACCGGAGCCAGCGGGAACTTCCCACTCATCGCCTACCCCTACATCACCCCCGCCGCCCTCCTGCGCAGCCTCGTCTGGATACAGGCCTTCCTCGGCGTCCTCCACCTGCTCCCCGCCTACCCGCTCGACCTCGGCCGGCTCCTGCGCAACGGCCTCGCCCGCGCCCCCATGCCCTCCCAATCCGGCCCCAGCCCCGCCAGTCGCGCACTCGTTGGACTCGGCCAGCTCATCGCCCTCTCCGCCATCTCCATCGGATTCATGCTCCATGACCCCATCCTCGCCGCCGCCGGCTTCTTCATCTTCATCGGAGCGCAACTCGAAGACCAGGGCCTCTTCTTCCAATCCGTAGTCGACACCGTCCAGATGCGCGAAGTCATGCTCACCGACTACGCCACCCTCTCCCCCTCAGACACCCTCGCCGACGCCCTCCGCCGCTGCGTCCACAGCCTGCAAGAAGACTTCCCCGTAGTCCGCGGCCAGCAACTAGTCGGCATAGTCAACCGCCAGCGCATCGTCGAGCAACTCCGCATGGAAGGCAACGGCTACATCCAGGGAGTCATGTCCCGCACCTTCCAGGTAGCCAAGCCAGAAGACACCCTCGGCCACATCATAAGAAGAATCACCGCCGGCCGCGGCCTCACCCTCATCCCAGTAGCCGAAGGCGAAAAAATAGTAGGCATGGTCAGCGTCCAAAACCTCATGACCAGCATGTCCCTGCTAGCAGAACAAAGAAAACTCGAACGCATGGATTCGAGTAGTTAGCTATAAAAGGAGCCGACGCAATGAAAAATACTCGGATCCGTCCGCGGGTAACAATAAAATGACAAAATGCAAGTATTGCAAATGAGGCCCCGTGGCAAATACACTCACCTCAAAGCAATGTCAAAAGAGCGAAGACCCGAACAAGCTAGCCGCCGTGCGACCTTGCCGCTACCGGCCCTAAATAAGTTGCGCGGCAGTCGGCAGCCTTTCCAAACGCTCTCTGAGCTCCGAAACAGTCTCCCACAAACGCTACTGCCCGCTCTAGTAAACGCCATCCCGAGGTTTCCCCAGAACGGCTTGACGGTGGTACCCCGTTTGGGAACCCCTTTCGATAGATTTCGAGACGATATACCCCTATTCAATCCAACTTCAATCAAACGCGAAATTGATTGGGCGGTCGCCCTGCTTCGAGCCCACTCCATGCAGATTTCCGAGTTTGTTCAGGCTAAGAAAAAGCTCGAAGATTTGTTACTTGTCGGCGCTTTCAATGAAGCATCAAGCGTCATCGAGCAAATCGAGTCGACCGCCGGGTTCTCCATCTGCGTTATGGATCTGAAGATCGCCCACCTTCAACTGAGCCTCGGGCTTGAGGCTCAGAAGACGTATTCGCGGTCATTAGCTGCGGGTCGCAAAACCGGAATGCTCTCGATGCTTTCATACTTCAGTAGCTGGAGAAACGAAGAAACGTCGGATCCACGCCGTTTCAAGAAGGAAATTCCTGAAAACACGGCAAAGTGGAACGTCCGAAGCGCCTTCCGAGAATACGTGCACTTTCGCACAACCGGCGAATTCGACTATGCTACAGCGGAAAATGTGTCCACCCTACTCAGGTACGACCAGTCCTATTCGATAGTAGACTACTACGAAACGTTCGTTCGTCTTGCTGTGCTTTATAGCTCTGACGCCAAACTTGTTAAATCCAGCCACTTTGCTGATCGTATCTCCGAATTGGCCGATGAAATAATCGACCCAAGACTAGCCAAGATCGCATTTCTGAAAACTGCCGCTCCACAACACCTAGATGCGTGCGTGAGTCCTGACTGGGCGACAGAGGACGCATACCTACGAGGTCGATTAGAGTCCGTAATCGATTCCTCTCTCCGCAGAATTGAAATCTATCCTGGCGATCTCAGGACAAGGCACTTGGCCGCCATCGCACGAATAAAGCTTGGCATGCCTACTACCGAGGGCACTGGAATTGGCGGGCTTATAGATCGGATTCTCAGCTCCATAGTTTCTAAGGCCATTGAGACAGACCAGCCCATGATTGACACCGATCGAATCGCACTGAACTGGAGGAATCTAGGCCATCCTGCCACCTTAGATGCAATAGTTGAACGATACGCTTCATCCTCACCTCTTGCCAACACAGCCTTGCAATTAAGAGCGTTCTGTGGAGACCAGTTCGTCGATCCGGAGGTGATGACTCAGCTGCCCGCAACTTGCCGCAGCGCGTTCGGAAAATGGATGAATTTGAATGCGACAGGGGCCATTGGTCCAAAGTTCTACTCGTCCAACACTATTCCGAGCGAAGAAACGCTTGCTCCTGCAATACAAATCGAAAGAGGAATCCAACAGGCCCGCATCGAAGGCAAACTCGATGAAGCACTGAATTTATCCTATGAACTGAATCACTCTCAATCTGTTCTCGACCGCAGAATAGCCGCGCGTTGGATTGCAAATCTTAGACTGTCCCGTCAGGAAATTAGAGAAGCGGTGCGGTCGGTCGCGACGGCATGGCCATGATGCCTGTGGCCGAATGTGCAGCAGTGCTGGATGCGGCCGCAAGACGCGAACTAGCTTCTGATGTTTCGACCCCAATTATCTTAGACATCTATACGCGCAATTTTGACGGCCGGTACGAGAGCGAGAGAAACTACGCGTACGAAGATTTCCTCTTGAGTCACGGAGCAACGAAACCATCCCAGCTTAAAGAGAATTTCGGTGCCCTATTTAGCGTTCTCTTCATCTACTACCTTCGATACATCTGCGTTCCAGAGGTCATGCAAAGTTCGATTGCCTTCGGCTCGCAGCGCGAGCTAGAGGAAGAGCGTCTAGCAGTTTGCGCGATGTTGGCCGAAATGGACCCCGCTCACTTGGAAGTATATGAAGAAGAGAGCCGCGAGGTCACGAGGAAGCTAGTCGTTCGGCGCGGCGTCCGCGAGGTTGAACAGAGCAAGATTTTTGTTGATACTAACGCGATTAGACGCTGGGCTGAAAAGAATCTGAGAGAGAAATTCGCGCGTTACGCCGCATTAGTCCAAGTCGGGTTCGACGTTGCAACCCTAGGGATCGAAGAGGCCATTATCAATCTGATTTCCGGCGCCAAAGTTTCCGAAGAGTACCTTCACTTTCCGAAAGATGAAACAAGCGAACTGTTGGTCGGGATGGTATCGGCACTAATGAACGAATGTCTAACGAGTTCGGAACATGGACTTGACTGCTACCTGAGCATGAGAATCCGCCATGGCGCCCTTGCAGGCCAACTCCGGGCACCATTAGAAAAGGAACACATCATCTGCCAACGCGAGGGACCTCGCGGGCTATACACCTCCAACGAATTCTGGACTGCACATTATTGGCACTGGAATCAATCTGATTCCACAACCGCCCTCGACGCTCGTCTAAGGAAATTCTCCGAAGAGTTTGATCAGTCGATCGAACATTTTGCAGCTGAGTACATTCAAATTAGAACTAGCGAAAAGCCCCTTGGGATGTTCGACACCCCCATATCTGCGTTGTTCATCAGAGTTCTCGCATCGAACATTTCCGAGAGAGACCTGTCATTCGAAGACTTCGTCGAACTCTGCCTCAGCATTTTCTGGACCCTTCTGGGCAACTGTTTGATTGCAATAAACAACACGATAGACGAGAACATTGCGCCAGATCTTGACCGCCTCTTTTCAGAACTGCGTTCCGACGTGAGAAGCATAGCTAGAGAACGCGGCAAAAGCATCGACGAATTGGACTCGGCATTAGTGAAGTCGCAAACGGGCACACGGCAAGCGCTTCAGCAGGTAAAATCCTGGTTCATCCTCGCCAAACCAGTCGGCCAGCACTTCTTCACCTTTGACGAACTCATCGAGATCGGCCTAGAGTGCGTAAGGAATATACATCCAGAATTCTCGCCGTCACTTAAGACTCAGTACACCGGCGAGATCATATATTTCGACCAACTGCCTATTTTTTCCGATATTTTCTTCATCGTTTTTGACAACATCCGAAAACACTCAGGCGAGGTAAGCCCGAACGTCAGAATCGTTGGAATTTTGGAAAGCGACCGGCTACAAATTGAGATTCACAGCGACGTCTGTCAGCCCCAAATTCAGGCCGAGCACATAGCGAGGGTCGAACTTATCCATGAAACGATTCGACAGGCCCAAGGCGGCTACCTTAGGGCCGTGAGATCCGAGGGTGGCACTGGCCTTATCAAGCTACGTAACATCCTTCGCCGGGGCTCTGAGCCATCACACCTAGATTTTGGCTTTTCCGACAACTCCTTCTACGTTAAGATGGAGGTTCCGCTCGTGCTTGTGCTGACCCCTCCCGAAGCGGCAAAAGAAGGTAAAGTTGGCGGAAATTCTGGTAATCGAAGACGACGACAACAAACGTGAGCAACTGTGCCTATTCATTCGCCGGGAATTCCCACAGTGCGTCATCCAGGAGGCGCGGTCACTTCATAGCGGAATATTGGCCGTCAGGCACAGGGCTCCCGCACTTGTACTACTTGACATGACGCTTCCGAACTACGACCCGTCTCCCGACGATGCAGGCGGGCAAACGCACAGCTTTGGTGGGCGCGAATTCCTGAAACGCTTAGAACGCTATGAAATAAGGCTGCCCGTAATCGTGGTAACACAATTCACAACCATCGGGACGGGTCCGCAAGCAACTAGCCTCGATGATCTCGACAGGCAGCTCGAAGTAAGCTTTCCGGGCGTGTACGTCGGATCAGTCTATTATCACGCAGCTATCCATAGCTGGAAAGAGAAGCTACTTGCTCTAGCGAGGAGCTTTGTTCAATGAGTCTGCGAATACTAGTCGTCGAAGACGATCCCGACAAGTTGCGCCGCATCCTTTTGGCCCTTCAGAAAGTAGAAGGCTGCTCCCTCCAGCACATAGACCAAGCGCGTTTTGCCGTCGAAGCGAAGCGTTTCATGCATTCAACTCAGTACGACCTGCTAATTCTCGACATTGCGATACCTCAACAGGCCGACCAACTCCCAAGTCCCCATGAGGGTCTGGCAGTTCTGAAGGAGATTCTTGCACGCGAATCTCAGTACCATGCACCCCGCGAAGTTGTTGGCCTAACGGCATACGCGGACTTCCAAGAGAGCATGGCCACAGCTTTTGGGGAGGGCATCTGGCAAATCTTGCTTTTCGATCCCACCTCGGAACTGTGGGCTCAGCAGTTACAGCGAAAGGTCGAATATATTCAGCTATCGAAAAGATCTAGCCCGGTCGAAGAATACGGCATCGAACTTGGCGTCGTCACAGCACTGGCCTCGCCAGAGCTAGAAGCAGCGCTACAGCTACCGTGGGGCTGGAAGCGACGCGCAGTTCCAGCGGACCCGGCGAATTACTTCGAGGGGAAATTTCTGAAAGGAGGCAACGAAAAACAGGTCATCGCGACTTCGGCACCCCGGATGGGAATGCCAGCTGCATGCGTCGCAGCGATGAAATTGATCACCGCATTCCGTCCTAAGTATTTGGCAATGATCGGAATTGCGGCCGGAATAGAGGGGAGGTGCAATCTCGGCGACGTGGTCATCGCGGACCCAACGTGGGACTGGGGCAGCGGAAAAATCGTAGCGTCAGGCGAGGATGCGAATCTGCTAATCGCACCACATCAACTCGGCCTTGACCCGTTTTTACGTGCGAAGCTATCCTCATTTGCCATGAACGCCTCCGTGGCTGACGATATTCGAAGAGGCTGGATCGGAAGCGATCGAAGAAATGTTATGAGTATCCATATAGGACCCGTCGCGTCTGGGGCGGCCGTATTGGCAGATAGTACCTTTACACGTCGACTGCTGCAGCAACACCGAAAACTCCTAGCAGTCGAGATGGAAACCTATGCCGTTTACGCCGCGTGCCACGATTCCGTATTGCCGCAGCCCAAATCATTTTCCATGAAGGGCATCTCAGATTTTGCCGACGAGAAGAAAAATGACGACGGCCAACAATACGCCGCATATACAAGCGCTCAGGCGCTGAAACGATTTGTAGAGGAATTTATCTGAAATTGATCTGAACCCACCTTTGTCATTTTTGGACGGGTCAAACGCCGGAACAACAAATTCCACCCCATTCGCGCGCAGCGCGAACCCCGGAGGGAGCAGGGGCATTCATGCCCCTGAATCACCCCCACAACAAAATTCCCCCACGAGGGGGCTCGATGCCCCCGAGCCTTTCCTCCGTCCAGCAGAAGCGAATCCGGTCTCCCCAGCTCCGGCCCAAAATCCCTCAAATTGGCCCCGAAGAAGCGCCCAACTTCCACCCTGTCAAGCCTACAAATTCCTACACCATCTCTAAACCCAACAAAACAAACAGCCTATATCGCCAAAAACTCGCGTCAACTCCGCAGATCGTTATTCCCAAAAAGCGCACAATGGAAGAAGACGACTCCATGGACGAAAGTATTCGAAGAATGGCCGAAAGGCCGCGAAAAACGCAACAAAAGCGCGCAAAAAGCACCAGGTAACCAATCCCCAACACCAACACCATCAATCACATAGGAGACATTTCTCGCAAAAACACCCTACCCCACCCTTTTCCGCCCAAACCCGGCCGGGTGCCGGATGCCCCACATCTCGCTTCTAAGATGTGGAATTCGCAAATGCAAACCCCTTCGCGCGCAGCGCGAATCCGGAGGGAGCAGGGGCATTCATGCCCTGAATCATCCCCTCAAAGAGCCTGCGCGGCGAGCACAACGCTCCCGCCGCTGCAGACAGTTGCATCGGCCTCTTGTTTCTGCAGCCGGCTAACGGCGCCGACCACCTGCGTGAGCAACTTCAAATGGTGGCTGGGCCGTCCCCGGTCGGTGCAGCCTCGTTCAGAAAGGACATAACAGGGAACGGTTGAAGCACTTAGGCGAATTCAAAACGCAGAATATTGCTATTGGTGGCATCGTCCGAAAAGCAGCAATACCCTTTGTAGAGATAGAGGAATCGATTCTTGTACGATTCGTTGTGCTTGGGGTCCAGGCTGATCGTGTGATCGGCATGCCAGAGGATGGGATTGTTCCAGCCGCCGGTCAGGCCCCAGGTTGCGTACGATTGGGTTGCCAGGCCAACAAAGCGGTCGTTTGGATGAGTATCCCGTGCCAGCCACTTCTGGTCGTTGTAATCGTTGAACTTGACCCACGCGACGTGGTCGTCTGCCTCGTTTTCGTACAAATAGAGATTGTAGTTGCCCGTGCTTCCCAGCCAACCCTTGAAGTCGCCGGTCATTTTGTCATAAGCTTTCATCTTCCGGTAGCCTGCCACCAGTTGCGGTTGTGCGGAACCGAGAGCACCCGGATTAAGCGCTCCCTCTGCATCATGGTCGATTAAAGCTGGATCGAGAACTGTGGACATCTAAGCTTCCTCGGCTTTGGATTCGTGAGGCCGTACGAGAGTCGTGCCCCGACGTACCAACCATTTATTACCGCTCCTCCCGAACCGTCAGGCCGATATAGCGCATCTTTCATCCCAAATGCTGGTGTATAATTCTAAAGCCAGCCCCTTTGCAGCCTGACTACAAAAGTGGGTGCCCCACCCTCGCCGCGCTATGCTGAATCCTAGTGTCTGAATCCGACCCACCCCTCGCACCCGGCCTGTACCTCGTCGCCACGCCCATCGGCAACCTGGAAGACATCACTTTGCGTGCCCTGCGGGTGCTGCGCCAGGCCGACCGCATCGCCTGCGAAGACACGCGCCAGACGCAGAAGTTGTTGAATTATTACGAGATACGCACGCCGACCGTGAGCCTGCACCTGCACAATGAGCGCGACCGCGCCGTAGAACTGGTCTCGGCGCTCGCGGCTGGCGGACGCATCGCATTGGTCTCGGACGCCGGCACCCCCGGCATCAGCGACCCCGGCGAATGGCTGGTGAAGGCCGCTATCGCCGCCAGCATTCCGGTTTTCCCGATTCCAGGAGCGAGTGCGGCCGTTAACGCATTGGTTGCAAGCGGTTTATCTCCAGTTCACTTCGAGTTTCTCGGGTTTCTGCCGGAAAAAGCCGGCGCGCGCCGGACGATGCTGGAAAGTATCGCCAAATCAAAGACTTACGACCATCCACGCACGTTGATTTTTTACGAAGCCCCGCACCGCATCCTCGAAACCCTCGCCGATCTGGAATCCGTCTGGGGCGCAAATCTAAGGGTGGTCGTGGCCCGCGAATTGACCAAAATGCATGAAGAATTCCTGCGCGGGACAGTCGTGGAAGTGAAGGCCGATCTGGCTGCGCGGGACCGGGTGCGCGGTGAAATTACGCTGCTGGTGGAAGCCGTTCCGCTCGCGCAAGCGGCGCAGAATGAGTCGCTTAGCCTGCCAGCGCAGATTGCCAAGCTGATCGCCGAAGGCCTCTCGGAAAAGGATGCTCTGAAGCAAATTGCGCGCGAATCCGGTGTGGGAAAAAGCGACCTTTATCGCGAACTGCAGCGGGAGCGGGCCAAGAGTCCGGGAAAACGGGGCTGAAGTTCGAGCCAAACGCCGCTCGCTGAAACTCGTCGTGCAAAAGTCTCCGCAAAATTCATGCGCCTCTAGCCTGCTCTGGAATCAGCTTCCTCGTCGCACGCTTCTGCTTGGGCGATCTCGTCGATCAGTTCAACCAACTGTTCTCTTCGCCGCGCGCTCACGTCCAAGAATCGAACGCCAAAGGTATTTGGATCGACGATATGTTGGGTAACTCCGCCGATCCGGAAGCAAATACCATGAATTTCAAACTCAATCTCCAGGCGGATGAAAATCCCCATCTCAAAGCGCTTCTCGGATCGGACTCGGCAGCCGCCCATGCTCAAGTCCAAGATGCGGGCTGGGCTAAGGATTCTGGAGTTTACCAGCAGCACCACGGCGCGTACGTCGGTGTTGTATCGGAGTTCATGGCGGCGCTCACGGGCCGTTTCGGTTTCTGCGGCCCCGGCCAGAATTCGTGGATTCGGCATGGCCGTTTCCCTCCTAACTTATTGCTAAATTGGGAGCAGTTGCGGGGCTGCCGAAGACGGTTCAGTGTCCTCCGCTCAACTCCCAGGGGCGCGCCGGGGCGGGTTGCTGGGCTTCCCGGCCTTTGACGCGGTCGTACTGGTAGAGGTCGCTGGTGGTGCCGAGCGCCTCGTTGTACAGGCTGACGCCGCCGGTAAGCTGGGTCAGCTCCTCGGTAAACTCGTGAATGGCCCGCAACTGCGCGGCTGTGGCCGGCAGCTCGTACTTGCTGGACTTCAAAAACTTCTGATAACCGCGATCCAGGAGCCGGGAGATTTCTCCACCGATCACCGCACCGGGACGTTCGCGATAGGCGACGACCGTGTCGGTCCCTGTGGACGTGCCCAGTTCTTCGCCGACTGCGTTACTGGCCACCAAGACGGCCGCGCAGCCGTACTTTTCCACGCGGAGTTGGCCGGCCTTGGCGGTTACTGCAAAAGCGTGCGATTTGAGTGTTTCCTGAATCTGCCCTAACGTCTGGGCCTTGGTCTTCCTTGACATGCCTGGAATCCAGTCGCTCGCACCCGGTTACGGATGGCTGATGAACCTGCCAAAGGCTTTCCGGAGCCGGCTGCGAGGTGTTGAAATGGTTATCGGCAGCAATGCCGATTGCTTCAACTCTCGCACATGCGGGTCGTCCTCGCAATTTTCCCATGCTCGAAATCGCCCAATCCGCGTTCGACAAACTTCGCGCCCATGGCGAATCCGCGTATCCGGAGGAGAGCTGCGGAGTGTTGCTGGGGACGGTTTCCGGGGATGCGCGAGTAGTTCTGGAGGCTGTTCCGCTGACCAACAGCGCGGAGACCAGGGGCAATCGCTACCGGATTGCGCCGGTGGATTTGATTCGAGCGGAGAAAGCTGCGCGGCTGGCGGGGTGGGAAATTCTGGGCTTTTACCATTCCCATCCGAATCACCCGGCGGAGCCTTCGGGGACCGATCTGGCCGATGCGCACTGGCTGGGGTATTCGTATGTGATTACCACGGTCGCCAATGGATGTGCGGCCGACACGCGATCTTTCTATCTAGGCGGGGAGAGCGAGGAGGAGAAACGTTTCGAGTTGGAACGGATTGTGATTGCTGAGGATTCTTAGCCTCGGTGGGGACACATGTTGAATTGGCGTATAATTTACGCGTAAGGAGAGAAGCGATGGCAATCAACCGTGGCAGTTCCATGGCAAATGACTCTATGCATGTGCTTCTTGAGCAGGAGGTTGTGGAAACTGGAACCGATATTTTCAAGCCTATCAACTCAAACCCCACAAGTTCGCGCATTCAAAATCCATTTGCTGTCGAACGGGCAAAATATGTGAAGCAACTGCGAGAGCAGGAAGAGCGGTCGAAGGCCCAGCGCTAATATAACTTTCGGAAGCAGGGGCGGCGATGAAGATCGATGGCTCGACCCTGGCTATTCTTCTCTTTTCGTTGCTCCGGGATATTTAACCTATTGGGTTCGCAATCATTTTGTGCCTCGGTCGCAAAGCCCAAGAGGCGCTACTGAGGAGTTGGCTGGCTTTGTGGCCGTCAGTGCCTTTGTCCATAGTATTCCCGGTGCATTGGCGACCTTTGGTCTGCTCTTACATGGAGCGATTCAGAAGTTCGATCCTACCTCCGATTTTCCTTCGGTTAACGCCATTGCTACAGACTCCTGGTGGCAACGGAATCTCGCAGCAGGCGTGATCTCCGTCATTGGCTATTTTCTGGTAAGTTCCACGGCTGGAGTTGCTATCGGCTTCCCAATGGCCTTGTATTCCCTGAGCTGGGAAGGCTCTCTCTGGCAATGGTTTCGTAATGAACTTGTAGATAAGGGAGCGTGGCTCCCACGTCATGGAATTCGGGGATTGATTGCGGAGCAGCCTCCGATATATACGGCGCTTCGACCGGAATTGGATGAGGATGGCGAGGAGAAAGCTGTACTCATTGAGGCCGAGCTGCGAGACGAACGAGGTTTCTACATCGGCCAAGTTGCCAGCTACTCTATATCGAGGGATGAGGACGCTCACAAGCTTATACTGCTGCGTCAAGCGCAATTCAGCAAGGATCGTGCGAGCGATTATGGTCCGCCAGGGTCAGGAACTGTATTGATCGATCTCGCCGATGCCCTCGTGTTACGAGTTACACAGGTTCCGGCGACCCCGTCGGATTCGCTTGCTCGTCTGCCGCAGGCGAAAAATCGATAGCGATTTTTTCGTGGATAATAGTTTAAGAAGGATTGAAATGACTACGACTACTGCCGTTGCCGAACCCGATGCACTACCGGAACTGACCAACGACGAACTGGGCCGCTATTCGCGGCATCTGATCCTGCCTGAGGTGGGCATGGAGGGCCAGCAGCGGCTGAAGGCGGCGAAGGTGCTGTGCGTGGGCACGGGCGGACTGGGATCACCACTGGCGCTGTACCTGGCTGCTGCCGGCATCGGAACGCTGGGGTTGGTGGACTTCGACACGGTGGATTCGAGCAATTTGCAGCGGCAGATTATCCATTCGACGAAGGATATTGGGCGGAAGAAGATCGATTCGGCGCAGGAGAAGCTGAATGCGCTGAATCCGGCGCTGAATGTGGTGAAGCACGACACGATGCTTACGAGCGCCAATGCGCTGGAGATTTTTGCGCAGTACGACATCATTGCCGACGGCACGGACAATTTTCAGACGCGTTACCTGGTCAATGACGCCTGCGTGCTGCTGAACAAGCCGAATGCTTATGGGTCGATCTTCCGGTTTGAGGGGCAGGCGAGTGTGTTTGCTACCGAGGAGGGTCCTTGCTACCGCTGTCTCTATCCCGAGCCGCCGCCGCCGGGGCTGGTGCCTAGCTGCGCCGAGGGTGGCGTGCTGGGGATTTTGCCGGGGATTGTGGGCGTGATCCAGGCTACGGAGGTCATCAAGCTGATTCTGGGCAAGGGCGAGCCGCTGATTGGCCGGCTGCTGCTGGTGGATGCTTTGACGATGCGCTTCCGGGAGCTGAAGCTGCGCAAGAATCCGGATTGCCCGGTGTGCGGAACGAACCCTACTGTGACCAAGCTGATCGACTACGACCAGTTTTGCGGAATTGCGCCGGAACCGGCGCAGGCGGCTCAAGTGAAGAACGGCATTCCTCAGATTTCGGTTAAGGAACTCAAATCCCGTCTGGATGCCAAGGCTGCGGGGACGGACGACTTTTTCCTGCTGGATGTGCGCGAGCCTTACGAGGTGCAGATTGCGCAGATTGGCGGGTATCTGATTCCGCAGAACGCTGTGGCTACGCGGATTGGCGAGCTGGATCCGGCGAAGGAGATTGTGGTGCATTGCCGGAGCGGGGCGCGCAGCCAGCGTATTGCCGAGTTGCTGAAGCAGAACGGTTTTGACCGGGTGAGCAATGTGGCTGGGGGAATTCTGGCCTGGTCGGATGAGATTGATCCGCGGGTGCAGAAGTACTAAAGGAGTCGTCGGGACGGCAAGGTTGCGTTGTCCGGGATGTTGCCCCGGCTTCGAAGATGGCTTACCTCAGGGGCTAAAGCCCCATCCGTTTCGCTCCCTTTGCGGCACGGCTAAAGCCGAGCCCTTTCACAAAACCGGCTCATCTTGCGGCACGACTGAAGTCGTGCCCTAATAAGAAACAAAAATGCAAGTCCAACAAAACAAAGAAAAATGGCAAAATGTCCGTTTCATCCATCGCGGGTCGGAAACACCGGTGCGGGACTGTTACAAGGCGAAGGGATTTGCTGTTTCTCGGCAGATTCTTCAGATGGATTGGGTTGTCTGATTGATCTCAGGCTTCGTCGTCCGCAGCGCTGAAAGGTCCGGACAAATCCAGTTACCCCGGCGAAGTGGTGCAATCTAGTACGTTCCGCGTCCGCGTCGATTCGTCAAGCTGTTTATTTTTTATAATCTGCAACTTCCGTGCTTGACGATTCCGCTTGGCCATAGGCATACTCCCATTTTGTATTTGCCGCGGAATACTCCCTCTCCCTGGCAGGAGTTGCGTTATGGATTTAATTTTGTTGCGGGTTCTCTTCGTTGGCCTTGTAGCTACCATCTGCTATTTTCTTCAGCCATTCGGAGTCTCCGGCCCTATTGGGGCTGGGTGTGGTGCGGCGGCTTCGGCTGCCGTCATCGTTTTTGAACTGCGTGTGCGCGCGCTGAATCTGCGACGCCTGATCGGCGCTGTGACCGGCTCGGTGCTGGGTATTATTGGGGCTTCACTGTTCTGCCTGGTGCTGCGATCGGCTCTGCCTGCGGGGCCGACTTCGGCTTCGATTCAGGTGTTTGTGCTGCTGCTGATGACCTATGTTGGCCTGCTTGTCGGCACCAGCAAGGGCGAGATGCTGAATCCGGCGGCGCTGGGGACGATCTTTACCGGCGAAAAAATCACCAAGCGCAGCTTCAAGGTGCTGGATACTTCGGTGATTATCGATGGGCGCATTGCCGACGTGGCCGAGACTGGCTTCATGGATGGCATCTACGTGGTGCCGGAGTTTGTGCTGCGCGAGTTGCAGATAGTGGCGGACTCGACGGACAGCTCGAAGCGGCAGCGCGGACGGCGGGGGCTGGACATGCTGCAGCGAATGCAGTCGAACTCGAATTTGCAGATTCAAATTGTCCCGGATGACTTTCCTTCGATCAAAGAAGTGGATCTGAAACTGTTGGAATTGGCTAAGAAATGGGACGCCAAGGTGGTCACGAACGACTTCAACCTGAACAAGGTGGCGCAACTGCACCGGGTTGAGGTGCTGAATGTGAACGATCTGGCCAATGCGCTGAAGCCGGTGGTGCTGCCGGGTGAGAAGATGCACATCCTGATTCTGAAAGAAGGCAAAGAGTACAACCAGGGCGTGGGGTATCTGGACGACGGCACGATGGTGGTGGTGGATCATGCGCGGCGGGTGATTGGGCGCTCGGTGGAGATTACGGTGACCAGCGTTTTGCAGACGGCGAGCGGCAAGATGATTTTTGGGCGGCTGGATGAAAACGCTCTGCGGACGGAGACGCCTGGGAGGCCTACGGTGGTGGCGGAGTTTACGCACTAAGGAAGCTCTGAACAAGTCGCCAACATTCCCTCAGCGGCTAAAGCCGCGTTGATTTGTTTGGCTTTACGGCGTGGCTGAAGCCACGCCCTTTCAAAGCGCGACTTAATCAGAGGTTCCCTAAGCCGGCAGAGCTGAAATTGCAAGGTCCCGAGTCTCGGATGAGGCTCGGGGCTTTTTCCTTTGCGGGCGAAATGCAGATAGGTATGGAACCGGCTAGAATCGTTGTGTAGAAGTATCTGAAAAACGCACTGACAGGACTGAAATGACCGCGCTTAAGAGCAATCTCACGGACGCTATTGGCACTGCCGCCTCCAAGGCCGGCCTCAAGCTTGTTTCGACGATCGAAGGCAAGGATTTTCACGGAGCGCCGACGGCGATCTTCGAGCTGGCTCCGATTGCGGATGCTGGGTTGGCGCAGGGGCGCACGCTCAAGCTGGAGCTGAGCGAGGAGTTCGATTTCCACAAGCCGGAGCTTTTGGCGGCGATGACGCAGCACCTGGCGGAGGAGGCGAAGCGGCTCAGGAATCCGCGGCCGGATGCGTACGTGACGCTGGAAGGGCTGCCGGTTTCGCTTAAGAACTTCCAATGGCCGTTTCATCGCTCGACTTCGGGCGCGGATACGTACATTGTGCATGGCGAGATTCATCTGGAAGACGGGACCGGGTCTCCGCTGCACGCGAAGATTTCGGCTTCGATGACGGTGACGTTTGCGGAGATTGTGCCGGCGGCCGAGCAGCCGTATGCGGAGACGTTTGTCTACAACGCGGTGCGCAAGACGCTGGATCAGGGGCAGTTAGAGCTGGTGAAGAGCGGTAACCGCCAGCCAGTGCCGGTGACGACGCGCTACTACAGCCGATGGCAGAAGAAGTTCATCTTCACGGATACGGACGACGCGGCGCGGCTGGAGTATCTGCTGCTGAAGACGTACTGGCTATCGGGCGTGCTGGGAAAGAGCCAGCCGATCTGGATTGCCGATCCGCGCGACGCGCAGTACCTGAACACGACGGAGGCCGATTTGCTGCGTATGGCGGCGGATGAAGCTGGACAGGGGCTGCTGACGCTGACTGGCGACTTTGCCGCGCCGACGCTGCTGCTGCTGGCGCGGGCGGAGGAATTCCGGGCGACGCTTAGCCACGCTTTGGCAATTATCAAGCCGACTTTCAATGAGTCGATGCGGGCCGGCGAAGCGAATATGTAATCAGGCGAGGGAGACCTGGCCTGGAGATGTTGCTGGGGTAATTGCTGTCTCGCGCATGAGTCGCCAATAGCCGAGAAGGAACGCGGCATAGCTAAGAAAAACTTCATAAACCCCATGAAAACGGGGATTGTGCAGGAGCAAAGGAACCGCCAGCGGGGGCAGCGAGAGCAGGACCATCAGCACGAGCAGGGTCGATAGCCGTTGGACCCTCAGGGCGATGACGCAAAGGATCAGAGCGGCAAAGACGGCGATGTCGATGTCGTACTGCATCTGGCGCGGGTTGACCAGGACGATGGCGATGAGGATCAGGGCCAGCCAGACGGCGTTTGAGGCCAGATCCGGCGTGGTGGCACCGGCACCCTCCAGGCGGTGGCGCATCCAGAACATGAGGCCGGTGAGGGTCGCCGCTAGAACGATCGCGGTGACATACGCGGAAAGGCCGACGCCTCGCTCAAAGAAGCGGTGATCTGCGATGAGTCCGAAGATTCCGTAACCGAAGGCCCGGCTGCCGAGGATTCCCTGGTGCAGCGACGCCGTGTAGCCACCATAGAGTTCAGGCCACAGGATTTTTTCTCCGAGATTGGCGAGAGCTACGGCGGCTCCGCAGAGGACGCTCGGCGCCCACTGCCGCCGACCGGCGAGCAAGGGCAAGAGCAGAAGGGCGAGGAATGTGAACTTGATGAGGGCGGCCAGGAAAACGGCCAGGTAGAACCAACGCCAGCGGTTGCGTCGAAGCCCAGGAATCGCGGCGACAAAGGCGAGGCAATACAACGGGGAAGCGATATTCATCGTGCGCAGCGCATAGATTCCCGTAAACCGCGGGGAAGCGAAGAAGAGCAGCAGTGCCAATAGCGGACTAAGCCAAGGCAGGCGGAAAAAATGCCGCGCCAGGACGATGGGCAACAGGAAGAGCGAGGCGACGTTGAGCGCCACGTAGAGCGGCGGACCCCAGGGGGTGGGCACCAGATGGGAGATCCAACCGGCAAAGAGTAGAAATGCGGGCGGATAGAGGAAGAAGAGCGGCGCCAGGGAGCCGTTATACGGGTTCATGCCAGCCAGCCAATGTTGCACTGCCTGGATGTAGACGGGAAGATCTTCCGCCCATGTGTCGGATGCGTGTTCGCGCTGGCTCCACAAGAAAAAGGGGATGGCGATCAGGAAAAATGGCGCCAACTGAAGAGTTGCCGGTCGCTTGCAGGCCGATATGGCTGCTCCCTTGGTTGAGCTTACTTGCAAAGGCACTCCAAACACGCAGGCAGTTTTCTTACTATGTAGGATCGAACGACTTTGCGCAACCGTTTCCCGCTTTCGACGGGTTAGGCGAGCCCTTTACCGCAGTTGCTGCAAAAGCGCGCGCCTGGGGGACTGGTCCAGCCGCAGTTGGCGCAGGCGATGAGCGTAGTTTCGCCGGCTGCGGGATCGGTCTGGACGGAGCCTTGGATCGATTGCGGGTAGCCGTAACCGGGGGCGACCCAGCCGGGGTAGCCGATGTATCCGGGGAGGGTGATGCCGAGCGCGGCGGCCAGTCCAGCGGCCTGGACGGCGTTGTAGATGCGCACCCGGCCGGGCATGAAGAAGCACTCAATGACGCCGAGGATGGCTGGGATGCCGGTCCAGCAGAGACAGCAGTACAAGATGCCCAGGCCTACGCGGTTCAGATAGAAGTGGTGAATGCCGAAGCAGCCGAGAAAGAAAGCCAGCAGGACGCCGACGACCTCATCGCGGCGCACGGATTCGAATTGCATCTGAAAGACCTGCTCTGGAGTGGGGTAGGGCATGGTGCTCATGGAAGTCTCCTGTGATCGACACTTGATGGATACGTTGGGGATCGATTGCCGGTTCACTCGCTATAATCCTGCCCATGCGTGAGTTTCAACCTAGCCACGATCAAGACCCGGCATCGCGCGCAGCGGCATTGCGCGAGACGCTTCGCCATCACGAATATCAGTACTATATCCTCGACAACCCGGCGGTCAGCGATCAGGAATACGACATGCTGATGAACGAGCTGAAGGCGCTGGAGGCGGAGCATCCGGAGCTGGTGACGCCGGAGTCGCCGACGCAGCGGGTGATGGGGCGCGCGGCGGAGGGTTTCCAGAAGGTGGCGCACTCGCGGCCGATGCTTTCGCTGGACAATGCGTACAACGAACAGGAGCTGCGGGACTGGGACCGGCGGGTGCGGGAGCTGGCTGGTTCGTTGCCGGTGAAGTATGTGGCGGAGCTGAAGATGGATGGCCTGAGCCTGGCGCTGCATTACGAGACGGGCGAGGACGGCGAGGCGAGGCTGCTACGCGGGCTGACGCGCGGAGATGGGTCGATCGGCGAGGATGTGACGACCAACGTGCGGACGATTCGCAGCGTGCCGCTGCACATTGCGCCTGCCAAGCTGCGCGAATCCCATTTGGACTCCGGCGAAGGCAATCGCCTGAACGGCCAGTCCTTTGAGGTGCGCGGCGAAGTGGTGATGCCGCTGGCGGCTTTCAAGAAGGCCAATGAGGAGCGGGTGGAGGCGGGGCTGGCTCCGGCGGCGAATCCGCGCAACTTTGCCGCGGGAACGCTACGCACGCTGGATACGAAGGTCGTCGCGGCGCGGCGGTTGGATTTCTATGGCTACTTTTTGCTGGTGAATGGCGAATACAACCCGGCGGGGCAGGCGGCGACGCTGGAAACGCTGACGGAGCTGGGATTCCGGGTCAATCCGCACAAAGACACGTTTGAGAATGTGGACGGGATTCTGGCCTTTCTGGCCAAAGTGGAGGAGATTCGGGACTCGCTTCCGTATGAGATCGACGGCGTGGTGGTCAAGGTGGATGCGCAGCCGACGCAACTTCGGCTGGGGTATACGGGGCGGGCGCCGCGCTGGGCGATTGCCTACAAGTTCACGGCGCGGACGGCGATCACCCAGGTGCGCGAGATTCAGGTGACGGTGGGCCGCACGGGCAAGCTGACGCCGCTGGCCGTGCTGATTCCGGTGGTAGTCGGCGGGGTGACGATCACGAACGTGGGCCTGTTCAACGCCGACGAGATTGCGCGGCTGGGGATTCGCGGCGGGAGCTGGGTGGTAGTGCAGCGCGCCGGCGACGTGATCCCCAATATCCCGGAAGTGATTGTGGATGCCGAGCACCCGGAAGGCACGGATGCCTTTGTGCTGCCGACGCACTGCCCGGTTTGCGGCACGCCGGTGGAGCAGACGGAAGGCGAGGTGGACACCTACTGCGTGAACATCGACTGCCCGGCGCGG
>Ga0302325_10012170_pt1 | contig 18493 bp, 20 predicted proteins | sample Palsa_T0_2_FD_201948 | JGI IMG/M metagenome (GOLD analysis project Ga0302325, IMG submission 201948) | Peat permafrost microbial communities from Stordalen Mire near Abisko, Sweden - Palsa_T0_2 | ecosystem: Environmental > Terrestrial > Soil > Palsa > Peat permafrost | place: Sweden: Abisko...
CGGCGATGTGCGGATTCATGAAGTCCTCGGACGCCTATGCCGGGGCGTTGGCCCGGGCGCGGTCGTCGCAGGCCGTCGCCAACGCGCTCGGGAGCCCGATCGCGGACGGCTTTCTCATCCAGGGAAACATCAACGTGAGCGGGGACTCGGGGCAGGCCGAGCTGACCATTCCGGTGAGCGGGCCCAAGGGGCGGGGCTCGATATCCGTCGAGGCCTCAAAAAGGCTTGGTGCGTGGCATTTCGACCGCATGATCGTCGAGGTGGAAGCGACCCGGCAGAGGATAGACCTTTCCGAAAAACCCGGCACCTACGGCCAGGCGCCGCCATGAGTCGCCTTCAAGGCATCGCCGCGGGCAGCGGGGCCCGCTTCCATCGCTCGGGGGAATCCGCCGCGGTCCGGGCCGAGCCGAGGAGGGGCTACCCGCCGGGCGCAGTGTGCGCCGCCCGCGGGCCCGGATGAGTTTTCCCGCCCGCCGCGCGGTGCGCGCCCTCGTGCCGGTCGCCCTCGCGATGCTCGCGTCCGCCTGCGGCTCCCTGTCCGGGTCGGATCCGCGGGGCCAGATCCTGGTCGTCGACAGCCTGGGAACGCCGCTCGCCGGCGCAGTCGTGCTGCCGGACCCGGAATACCAGTCGACGTCCACCCCGAACTACTCCGACTCGGAGATCAGGGATCACCACTCCACCAACGCTCAGGGCATGATCCTCGTCTTCCTGGACGACTTCTTCTGGGAGAGCGACGGATGCTACCACATCCGCGTCCACAAGCCCGGCTTCGAGGACGAGACGATGACGGTTTCGAGGGACCTCTATCCCGCGGTCCTCAAGATAGACATGAGGCCCAGGGTCCCGGCGACAGGCGCGCCCGGACCGCCCCGCAGCTAGCCCGGGACCCGGGCGACCTTCGGCTGCACCCCAATGGCTGGATACTCGGGCACGCCCCTCTGGAAGAAGCTCGGCTACGCTTCGGGAACGCGCGCCCTGACGATCGGCGCGCCGGCCGGCTACGGCAGGATCCTGGCCCTGCCGTCCGGCATGGAGGTGGCCTGGCTCGGGGGTTACGAGAAGGGCATGGGATTCGTGCACCTGTTCGCGGCCCGGTCGGCGCCCTTGAAGGCCGAGCTGCGCCGGCTGCGCAAGGCGATCGCCCCGAGCGGTGTGGTCTGGGTCTCCTGGCCCAAGAAGTCATCCGGCGTCGCGACCGATGTCACTGAGGACACGATCCGCGAGGTGGCGCTGCCGATGGGCTTTGTCGACGTTAAGGTTTGTGCCGTGGACGAGACCTGGTCCGGATTGAAGCTCATGATCAGGAGGACCGAGAGATGAACGGGGGGCCCGATGACTACCTCGTCAGCACCGACGCCGACATGGTCGACGTGGATTTTGTCTGCCGGGCCCTCGCGGGCTCGTACTGGGCGCAGAGCCGCACGCGGGAGGCGATCGAGGCGTCGATCAGGAACTCGCTGTGCTTCGGGGTCTACGAGACCCCCGGCCTCAGGCAGGTGGGATTCGCCCGGGTCGTCACGGACGGCGCGACATTCTCGTGGCTGTGCGACGTGATCGTCGACGGGGAGCACAGGAAAAAGGGCCTGGGCAAGCGCCTCGTTGCATCCGTGCTCGGCCACCCGGACGTGCAGGGCACGACGATCCTGCTCGGAACACGCGACGCGCACGGGCTCTATGAGCCGTTTGGCTTCGTTCGCTCGGAGATGATGCGACGGGCGCCCCCATCCGGAATGCCCCGGCTCCCCCAAGACACCCCGCGGTCCGAGCCCTAGGCGCGAGCCGACCCTCATGGCGACCCTTCTCCTCTCGGTCATTCCTCTCCTCGGCATCCTGGCGGTGTTCGTCTACGCCCTGGTGACGGGGATGCGGGCGTACAGGTCGGAGGGGCATGTCTCGATCCTGGGCGTCGCCGTCACGATCGCGGGCCTGACCCTGGGCAGGCTCGTGGACAGGCTCGTGCCGCTGCCGCAGTACCTGGACGATTGGGTCAACCTCAGGGGCAGTGCCAATTCCCAGATCAGGACCGGGGGCGAGCGGTTCCTCGCCGTCCTGTCGGTCGAGGTCGCCCTCCTCTTCCTTTTCGCCGCGGCGATCGGCTTCCTGGCCGTCACGATGATCCGCAGGGACGCCGCGGGCCGGCTGCGCTTCATCGCCCACCGGGGCGGGTTTTCGCTCCTGGCCACCCTGTTCGCGTTTGCCGTCGGCATCACGGTGCGCAGCAAGCTTGCCGCGCTCCTGGCCTTCCTCATGGCGAAGGCGAACCTCTTGTGACGGGCGGCCGCCGCCGCGGCTGGATGGCGGCGATCCTTGGCGCTCGCTAGCGACCCCGGGACGACAGGACCTCGCGGGTCCACCTGCGGTGGGGACCGGACAACGCGACCGAGTCGAGGTCCCCCAGCCGTATCCACACGAGGCCCGGGCGGCGCCTGCCCCGGGGAAGGCTCGCCGCGTGGATCGACTCGACGATCCGGTCCTGCGCGATCGACCGGCTCCTGCGGGCGACGAGGTCCCCCAGGGAGGCCTGCAGCGGATCCATGCCGGCCTGCTCCGCCGTGGGGAGCTCGTGAAGGTGGGCCAGCCGGCGCGCGCCCGGCGGATTGCGGTGCAAGAGGAGCCGCCCCGAGCGCTCGCACCACACGCGCACGACCGCGCGGTTCGCCGTCTTCCTGCGCCCCAGGCTCGGATAGGCCCCGGGATCGCCCTTCCTCGCCGCCGCGCAGAATTCCCGCACGGGGCACGCGGGGCACCGGGGGCCGCGCCGCAGGCACACCGTGGCGCCGAGCTCCATCATCGCCTGGTTGTGATCGCCGGGAGCCGACGGGTTCAGGAGGCCCTGGGCGAGCGGAGCGAAGGCCCTGGAGGCGGAGGCGCTGTCCCTGTGCGGGGCGCCGTCACGCGTCAGCCGCGCCAGGATCCGCACGACGTTCCCGTCGACGCACGCGAGCGGCCGGCCGAACGCGATGCTCGCGATGGCCGCCGCGGTATAGGGGCCGACGCCGGGAAGCTCCTCCCATTCGTCCGCCTCGTTCGGAAGCGGTCCCGGCGAGACCGCCTTGGCCAGCCGGTGCAGGTTGCGCGCACGGGAGTAATATCCCAGGCCCTCCCAGAGCCTGAGCACCGCCGCCTCGGGCGCCGCGGCGAGCGCGGCAAAGTCGGGCAGCGCCGCCATCCAGCGCCCGAAGTAGGGCAGCACCGTCGCCACCTGGGTCTGCTGCAGCATGAATTCGCTGACGACGGTCGAGTAGGGGGACGGCGTCTCGCGCCACGGAAGCCGCCTGCGTGAGGCGCGGTACCAGGCCAGGAGCGCCTCCCGGAAGCCCGCGCGCCGGGCGAGCAGCGCGTCCCGGCCGGAAGTTTTGCGTGTCATTGGCGGCAAATTTGTGACTATGGGTCCCTCATGCCCAAGCGCGGCCCGGACGACGAGGAAAAACCCAAGAAGCTGAGCACGTACACGCTCAAGCTGGACGACGCCCAGATGGAGAAGCTGCGCTCGATCCTGGGCGGCCGGGGCTGGGAGGCCTTCGACGTCCCCTACGCCCGGTTCGCCTTCAGGGGGCGCGACTGCAACGTGACCGCCTACGAGAGCGGCAAGCTCGTCGTGGCCGGCAAGGGCACCGAGGAATTCGTGACGATGACGCTGGAGCCCGACATCACGAGGGCCCCGAAGCTCGGCTACGACGAGGTCCACCATCCCGACTGGTTCGAGCTCCACGCGGGCCTGGACGAGAGCGGCAAGGGCGACCTCTTCGGCCCCGTGGTCGCGGCGACGGTGATCGCCGACAGGACGGCAATCGAGGGCTGGATCAAGGCGGGGGTCAAGGACTCAAAGAAAGTCGCCGAGAGCCAGATCATCGTCCTCGACAGGATGATCCGCGGGACGCACGGGGTCGCCGTGTCCGTGTGCCTCTGCGGCATGCCGAAGTACAACCTCATCATGTCGCGGCCCCACGCGAACCTGAACAAGCTGCTGGCGTGGCAGCACGCGACGGCGCTCGCGCAGGCGCTCAGGATCAAGAAGGCGCCGCGGGGGCTCCTCGATCAGTTCACCAAGCAGCCGCTGGTCCAGAGGGAGCTCAAGAAGATGGGGATAACCGACTTCGAGCTCCAGATGCGCACGAAGGCGGAGGAGGACCCGGTCGTCGCGGCGGCGTCGGTCGTCGCGCGCGCCGAGTACGTGCGCCAGATGCACACGCTGTCGAGGCAGTTCGGGGGACCCCTCCAGAAAGGGGCCGGCCCGCTCGTCAAGGAGCAGGCGGCGCAGATCATCGGGCGCTTCGGGGCCCGCGCCCTCGGCACCTTCGCCAAGCTCCATTTCCGGACGGCCTACGAGGTGGTGTCCGCCGCGGGAAAACTGGACGAGCTGCCGCTTCCCGAGCCCAGGGCCAGGATGGAGTGGGGCGGGTGAGGGGGAAGAGGGACGCCCGATGCCGAAGCGCCGACAGCTCCGCAGCTTCGACCTGAAGAAGATCGAGGGCTTTGAAAGCCTGATCGGCGTGGACGAGGTCGGCCGCGGCGCGCTCGCCGGGCCGGTCGTGGCCGGGGCCGTGCTCGTGACCCGCGCCTTCCTCGAGGGCCGCTGGGCGGCGCTGAAGGCCGGCCGCGTGAACGACTCGAAGCTCCTCACCGCGGCGGAACGCGAGTCGCTCTGGGGCGAGTTCGAGGAGCTCTCGGCCCAGGGGCTGATCCATGCCCACTTCGGCTCCGCGAGCGTCGAGGAGATCGAGCAGCACAACATTCTCGGGGCGACCAAGCTCGCCATGCGCCGGGCGATGGAGGGCATCTACCCGCCCGCGGCGTTCCGCCCCGCGCAGGAGGAGCCCGACCTCTTCTCCTCCCTGCAGGAACGCGACGCCTTCATACCCGTCGTGTCGTGCCGCGTGCTCGTGGACGGCCTCCCGCTGCGCGGATTCCCGTACCCGCACGTCGCCATCGTCAACGGCGACGCCCGGTCGCTCTGCGTCGCGATGGGGTCGATCATCGCCAAGGTGGCAAGGGACCGGATGATGGCCGAGCTCGACCTGAGGCACCCGGGCTACGGCTTCGCGCGGCACAAGGGCTACGGCACCGACGAGCACCGGGAGGCGGTCGTGCGCCTCGGGCGCTCCTCGATCCACAGGGAGATGTTCCTCAGGAAGCTGCTCTCCGGCCGGCCGGACCCGAACCAGATGGATTTTCTTCCCGGCCGTTGACCCAGGGGCGCGGCGCGGCCATCACTGGGCCCGATGCCTGGCAAGAAGCACACCCCGCTCGACCGCCTGATGGGGCGGCTGGACACGCTGGATCCCGTCAACCTCGCGAACCTGGTCCAGCGCCTCGCGAAGGAGCGCACGCTCTACGAGCAGATCTTCAAGACCCTCCAGGAGGGCGTGCTCGTCACGTCCGCCGACGGCACCATCGAGTACGCGAACGACGCGGCCCACCGCCTGATCGGCCTCAGCGGCGACGGGCTCGCCGGAGAGACACTCTGGCGGCTCATTCCGGGGCTCAGGCCCACGATGGGGGACGACGCCGGGGCGGACACCCACGTCATCGCGCGGGAGTTCGAGCTCACCTACCCGGAGCCGCGCACGGTGCGCCTCTACATGGTTCCCTTCCCGGGGGACGAGCGCGGCGCGCCGCCCCGCCACGCGGTGATCCTCGCGGATGTCACCCACGACAAGATGACGACCGAGCAGCGGATTGAGGACGAGAGGACGTCCTCGATCCTCCTGCTGGCGGCCGGCGTCGCCCACGAGCTGGGCAACCCGCTCAATTCGCTGACCATCCACCTCCAGCTGATCGCCCGGAAGCTGAAGAAGCTGGACAAGTCGCCCGAGGCCCGGTCCATCGAGGAGTCGATCGACGTGTGCCGCGAGGAGGTCGCAAGGCTGGACGGGATCATCACGCACTACCTCGAGGCGATCCGGCCGAGGCCCCCGGACCTTGCCGAGACCCACCTGCCGGAGGTGCTCGCCGAGGTGCTCAAGTTCCAGAAGCGCGAATTCGAGGACCGCGGGGTCGCGGTCGAGGCCGAGACTCCCGCGGCGCTTCCGCCCGTCATGGCCGACAGGAACCAGCTCAAGCAGGTGTTCTTCAACATCACGAAGAACGCGATGGAGTCGATGCAGCCGGGAGGCAGGCTTGTGATCAAGTCCCGCGCGGACGACGACTCGGTCTACCTGCTCTTCGGCGACAGCGGCTCCGGGATCCGGCAGGAGGACCTGGTCCTGCTGTTCCAGCCGTACCACACGACGAAGCCGGGCGGCCACGGCCTGGGGCTCATGATCGTCCAGCGCATCATGCGCATGCACGGCGGCCAGGTCGGCGTCGAGAGCCGGGCGGGGAAGGGGACTGTGGTCACGCTCCAGTTCCCGCGGAAGGACCGCCGCGTCCGGATGCTGGGCGGGGGCTGACGGCCGCTATCTGCCGGCGGGCGTCCCCGCGCCCGCTTCTTCATGGACGATGCCGACGGGGAACGTCCGCGTCTCCCGCGTCGCCCCGTACTTGAGCGTCACCTTGAACGGCATCGAGTCCGAGCTCACGCCGAGGTCCGAGACCATCGGCGTCGGCTCGGCCGTCAGGCCGGCGCCGATCGTGAGCGTGTCGGGGTCGACCGCGAAGTTCCCCATGTCCGACTCAAAGTCGATCATCGTGACCGTGACCGGGCCGGGGGATTTGTTCGTCAGGATCAGGTGCAGCGTCACGGGCGGCATCGGGCTTCCGAGCGTCTGCTTGTTGTCGCTGTCGGCGTACCTCTGGTAGGTATAGTCGCCCTTTTCCCTGCCGCCCTTGCCCAGGCCGCGCCCGATCCCCCGGCTCAGGGTCACCTTCACGCCCACCTTGCCGTCAAAGAAAACGTCGTTTCCCTCCATCGCGACGGTCTTCTCCCCGGATATCACCGCCTTGGTCAACTCGTCGTTGCCTCCCGTTGCGCATCCCGCCCCGGCGAGCGCCACGGCCAGCACGGCGGCGGCGAGAGTTAAGCGATTAACAGGAGTGGTCTTATGGAGCATTTTTGGGACGGGGGGCCCGCGCGGCCCGTCGGGAGCAAACGGGGTGGACACGGGCTCCCCTCGGAGGTTGCATGCGGCCTGCTCTTGCGCCAGTTGAAAAAGCGCATCTTTCCGATCGGGCGAGCGTCTGGTCGGCCATAGGGCAATGTCACACGCATGGATGAAAGTTCAACGACCACGCTGGGCGACCGGGTTCGCCGGGCACAGCGCGGCGACGAGGCCGCGATGCGCGAGCTCATCGTCGCGTACCAGCGGCGCGTCGCCGGATTCGCCTACGCCATCACCGGCAGGAGCGATTCGGTCGAGGACCTCGCCCAGATGGTCTTCGTCAAGATGGCCCGCGCCATTGACAGGCTCAAGGCTCCGGAGCAATTCGAGTCATGGCTTTTCCGGCTCGCCCGCAACACCTGCATCGACCACCTGCGGCGCCAGAAGCTCCGCAGGATCTTCCTGCCCTTCGCCCCGGAGCACGAGAACGTGCCGGAGCCCGCGGGGGCGGTGGATTCGGAGGAGCTCGACGCCCTGCGCCACGCCCTCGCACAGCTCCGGCCCAAGGACCGCGCGCTCCTCGCGCTCGTCCAGGAGGGCCGAAGCCACGCGGAAATCGCAGCCAGTTTCAGGACAAGCGTCGCGGCCGTGAAGGCCCGACTCCACAGGGCCAGAGAACTGCTACGCCAACACTACCACAGCGATGAAACCTGAACACGAGGCATGGATGAGGCTGCGCGAGCACGCCGCGTCCCAACTGACACCCGGCTTTCCCGAGCGCGTCCTGCGCGCGTCGCGCGCGCGAGCGTCGCCGCTCTTCGTGGCCCACTTCGCCATGTGCGCCGCGACGGCCGCCGCCTGCCTGGCCGCCGTCGCCCTCTACCAGTCGCGGCTTTCCGGGGACGACGACGCGACAAACCTCGCCCGCTGGAACGAGATCGCCGCGCAGGCGAACGACCTCGAGCAGGGGATATGAGGGACCGCTTCCTCGCCGGGCTCCTGACGCTGGCCGTGTTCGCAGCCGGCTTCGGCGCGGGCCTGTGGGCCGAGCGCCACCGCCCGTTCCCGCCGCCGCCGGGCGCGTTCATGGGGGAGTTCGCGGGGAGGCCGGCGGCCAGGCCCGCCCGCTCGCCGGTGAACCGGGCCGAGCTCCGGGAGCAGATCGAGCGCCTTCGCCCGGAGATGGACTCCTTCCGGGCGCACATCGCCGAGATCTACGCGCAGTTCGACCGCGACATCGAGAGCCTCCTCACGCCGGAGCAGAAGGACGCCTACGAGAAGAAGTTCAAGGCGCACCGCGGCTTCGGCCCGTCGCCCGAGGTGGAGGGCGACGACAAGCCGCTCTCTGACGACCAGATCGAGCAGCTCCTACAGCGTCCCTGGCGCACGCTGGCGTTCTTCATCGTCATCCCGATGACGCTCGAGCGGATGTCGAACGACCTCAAGCTGGACGAGCCGCAGCGCGACAAGGTGAAGGACCTCCTGCGCGTGCGCCGGGAGAAGTTCATCGAGCTCGTGGACAGCGCGCCGCCGCCGAGCCTCATGTTGAGCCGCCTGGCTCCGCTCGCGCAGCGCCTCGGGGCGCCGCCGAAGCCCGACGAGTCCCCGGCCCACTAGGGCGTTTGCCCTCGGCCCGGGCTTGACCGCCCCCGCGGGTCGCTTGGAATGCCCCCATGGCCCCAAGCGTCCTCATCGTCGACGATGAAAAGCACACCCGCGAGGGCCTGAAGGAGGCCCTGGCGGAGCACTACGACGTCAGCCTGGCGGCGAGCGCGGACGAGGCCTTCAACCTGATGGATGCGCAGGCCTTCGACGTGATCCTCACGGACCTCCGGATGCCGGGCAAGTCCGGCCTCAAGGTGATCGACCGCGCGCTGGCGCTGCCCGGAAAGCCGGCGGTCCTCATGATGACGGCCTACGGCAACATCGACACGGCGGTCGAGGCGATGCGGCGCGGCGCCGTCGACTTCCTCACGAAGCCGGTCAACATCGAGCGCCTGGACGTGCTCATCCGCCGGGCGCTGAAGGCGAAGAGCCTCGAGGTCGAGGTCCGGCAGCTCCACGAGCGGCTGGACGAGAAGTTCGACCTGGACGGGATCATCGGGGAGTCGCCCCTGCTCAAGGAGGTGATCGAGCGCGTCAAGAAGGTCGCGCAGTCCAAGGCGACGATCCTGATCGAGGGCGAGTCCGGGACCGGGAAGGAGCTGATCGCGCAGGCGATCCACCAGTCGAGCCCGCGGGCCCGCGGACCCTTCGTCGCGGTGCACTGCGCGGCGCTTTCCGAGAGCCTCCTGGAGAGCGAGCTCTTCGGCCACGAGAAGGGCTCCTTCACGGGCGCGACGGAGCGGCGGATCGGCCGGTTCGAGTCCGCGGACGGCGGCACCCTCTTCCTGGACGAGATCGGCGAGATCTCGGGCTCCATCCAGGTGAAGCTCCTGCGGTTCCTCGAGACCAAGGCGATCGACCGCGTGGGCGGCTCGAAGACGATCGAGCTCGACGTCCGCCTCGTGACGGCGACCAACCGGAACCTCGAGCAGCTGGTGCGCGAGGGACGGTTCCGCGAGGACCTCTATTTCCGCCTGGACGTGGTGCGCTTCGTCATGCCGCCGCTGCGCCAGAGGGCGGGGGACATCCCCGCCCTCATCGCGCACTTCATCAGGATCTTTTCCGAGGAGAACGGCGTCCCGCCGCTCGAGGTGGAGCCCGGCGCGATGAAGACGCTGCAGGCCTATGCGTGGCCGGGGAATATCCGCGAGCTCCGGAACTTCTGCGAGAATGCCGTCGTGCTCCACAAGGGGGGCAAGCTTTCCGAGTTCGACCTCGACCCCCGGTTCCGGGGCTCGCCGTCCGCGCCGGCCGCGCCGGGAGCGCCGGAGGCCGGCTCGGCGCCGACGCTCTCCGTCGAGCAGAACGAGAAGCGGATCCTGCGCGAGGCGCTCATCAAGTCGCGCGGCAACCGGACCCAGGCGGCCGAGCTCATGGGCATCAGCCGGCGAACGCTCCACCGCAAGCTGTCGCAGTGGCCCGAGCTTGACGTCGTGGACAAATGACCGTCCGCCCGCGCACGGCGCAGGAGCTGATCCACTGGCTCGAGAGGGGCGGCGGCGCCCGCTGGGTCCTCTTCGGAGCCCTCTTCAGCTGCGGCCTGGCGGTCACGCTGGCCGTCTCCTGGCGCCAGTTCCACGGCGCCACGAGCGAGGCGACGCTCGTCCAGGCCGACATGGCGCGCCAGCTGGCCTCGGGCGCCGGCTTCACCACGCGCGTCAACTATCCCCAGGCCGCGGCCTTCCTCGGCGCGCGCGGGATCCATTTTGACCCGGCCGTCCCCTATCCCGAGGTCTACCAGGCGCCGCTCTACCCGATGGTCATCGCCTGCGCGCTGCGCCTGCTGCCGCACGCCCTGCGCGCGTCGCTCTTTGCCGCGGCGCCGGCGCCTCCCTACGGGTACGGCGCGGATTACCTCCTTCTCGTCCTCAACCTCGCGCTCTTCTGGCTCGCGATCTGGCTCGCGTTCGGCCTCGGGCGCCGGCTGTTCGGCGCGGCCGCAGGCTGGCTCGCGGCGATCGCGCTGTTCCTCTCCGTCCCGGTCTGGCAGCAGGTCGTGGCGGTCAACGGCACGTCGCTCATGATGGTGCTGGCGCTCGGGGCCTTCCGCGCATGGTGGCGGGTGGAATCGGCCGCGGATGCCCGCGGCCCATCGGGGCCCCTCCTCGGCCTGGGCGCCCTCTGCGGCGCCCTTTTCCTGACGGAGTACTCGGCGGGCATCCTCGTCGTGGTGGCGGCGGCGGCAACCTGGCGCCGGTTCGGCGCCGCGCCGCGCTGGCGCGCCGTCGGGATTCTCCTCGCCGGCTTCGCGCTCGTCGCCGCGCCGTGGATCGCGCGCAACCTCGAGGTCACGGGCCTGCCGGTCGGGCTGGCGGCCCAGAACATCGCCCTGAAGTTCGGCGACACGACTGCGGAGCCCTCGGTCGTCCGCGCGACGCTCTCGGCCGCGCTCCCGGCGATCGAGCTGAACAAGCTCGCGAACAAGGTGCTGAGTACGCTCCAGGAGGCCGTGAGGTCGCGGGTCTGGTCGGGCGGCGCGATGTGGTTCCTCGCGTTCTTCGCCGCGGCCTCGCTCTATGTGTTCAAGTCGGGGCCGGTGAACCGCCTGCGCTGGCTCTTCGCGATCTCGCTGCTCGCGCTGGTCGGGTCGCAGGCGGCCTTCAACTCCGGGGAAAGCGAGCGGCAGGCGGTCGTCTGGCTTTCCCCGCTCATCATCGTCTTCGGGTCGGGGTTCTTCTTCGTCCTATTGTCCAGCAATCCCGTCCTGGGCGCGTGGCCGAGGGCCTGCGCCGCCGCGCTCCTCGTCCTGCAGGCGCTCCCGCTCGCGCACGACGCCCTCGACCCGCACTGGCTCCATTTCCAGTACCCGCCCTATTTCCCGCAGCTGTTCCAGGGCATGCGCCACCAGCTCGACGTCTCCGACGCCGCCGGGCGCTACGGCCTCATGGCGGACGTCCCCGCGGGCCTGGCGTGGTACGGCCAGACGAGGGTCTGGGCGCAGCCGGCGACGCTCCGCGATTTCTACGCCATCCAGGTCGAGCAGCCCACGGGCGAGCTCCTGCTGACTCCGAAAACGCTCGACCGGCCGTTTTTCTCTGACCTGAACGCGAAGTCGAAGAACCCCGGGTTCCTGACCGCGTCCATCCCCGTCATCGGCGACTGGGGCGAGGTCTACGGCGGGCTCCTGACGGGCAATTTCCCCAGGGACTTCCCGCTTTCCACGCCCCGCAAGGTCACCGAGGACCTCTACGTCCTCTTCAACTCGTCGATGGCTTCAGGGCAATAGCAATTCGGATACATTTTCGACCTAGGAAATGCTCTTGCCAGTGGTTAGCAAACTGGCAGCTTGGCGGTCGTATTTCCGGCTGAAAAAAATGAGACTTTTAAGGGTCATACTCGCAGGGTCGGGAATATTCGTTTGTCAGGCGGCGTGGGCCGTTTACGCGCCGGTTCCCGAGCAGGCGCAGGGCAAAGATCTCACCTTCTCGGTGGAGAGCGGGATTTCCTATAACACCAACATCTTCGGGGCCTCGACGGATCCGATCAGCAGCTTCATCTTCGAGCTGGCGCCGGACCTCACGTTCAACTCGTCCCTCTCCGACCAGACGTTCTTCTCGGCGGGCTTCCGCCCGACGCTCGACTACTTCGACAACCGCCCGGGCAAGAAGCTGCTCTACAGCCAGTCGGTCGACGCTCGCTTGGCCCACTCGTTCTCACGGACCTCGGTTCTGGACGTGTCCGACGCCTATTCCTACGACCAGAACCCCGAGGCCATCGTGAACGGCGCGCCGGTCAACACGAACCAGACCCTCCAGAGCAACGAGTTTGACAGCCGCTATTCCTTCGCCCCGTTGGAGAAGCTCGGGCTGGTCGTCAAGGCCCGCAGCATCTACTACGACTACATCAGCCAGGCGCTCGGCCAGGAGCTGAACCGCTTTGAGAACCTCTACGGGCTCGAGTTCGACTACACGCTGCTGCCGGACCTGAAGTTCGCGGGTGAATACCGCCACCAGGATGTCGACTACAGCAACGACCCCTCCGACAACAACAAGCACTCGGACTTCCTCATGGGGGGATTCGACTACAACGTGGGGCCGAAGCTCACGGCGAGCATGCGCCTCGGCGTGGAATACCGCCACCGCGACGGGCTTTCGGACGAGACCAGCCCCTATGCCGAGCTGTCGGCCAAGTACGCCTACGCCAAGGGATCCTTCGTCAGCTTGGGCTACAGCTACACCCTCGAGGAGACGTCGGATCCGCTCCTGTTCTCGGACGAGAAGACGAACCGGATCTTCGCGAACGTCCAGCACGCCTTCAGCGCGCTGATCGTCGGCTCGGCGTCGGTCGACTATGAGCCGGCCACCCTCGTCGGGCGCCCGGGGCAGGCGGATGTCAGCGAGGACACGACCCACGCCGGGGTGGCGCTCACCTACCTGCCCACCAAGAACTGGACGGTCACCGCCTCCTACGACTACGACTTCGTCGACTCCGGGATATCGGACCGCGGGTTGAACAGGAACCGCCTCGGCGTCAGCGCGACGGTGGTGTTCTGAGGCCGCCCTGTCCCGCCCCCGCCCCGGGCGGACATTCCCACAGCACCATGGCCTCGTCCTCCGGATCCCGGGAAAGCGCGTCGCTGGCCGACCTGATGAAGGTCCTCAGGCTCCGGCTGCCCCTGATCGCGCTGATCGTCGGGCTGGTGTTCCTGACGACCATGGCCGTGACGGTATTTCTGCCGAAGTGGTACCTGGCGACGACCAAGGTGAAGGTCGAGAAGCCGGAGAGCGACGTGAAGCTCTTCCAGGCGCAGGGCAGCACCGCCTACGACCCCTACTTCCTTCAGGACCAGTTCAAGATCATGCAGAGCGAGAAGATCATGTACCCGGTCATCGAGAAGCTGAACCTGAACACCAGGCTCGCGGCGCCCGCCGGGGCGCCCGGCGCCACGCTCACCTCCGACCTCACCTACCAATACATCGTGAGCAAGATGCTCCGGGTCGAGTCGCAGCGGAGCTCGTCGCTGATCGACATCAACATCTACGCCCAGGACCCGGTCCTGGCGGCGGAGATGGCCAACGAGATCGCCCGAGAGTACTCCGACGACCGCATCAACCAGGCCACGTCACAGCAGAAGGAGGGTGTCACCCAGCTGCAGAAGGAGATGGCGGAGCAGGAGCAAACCGTGAGCCGGCAGCGCGACGCGGTCGAGAAGCTGCGCAAGGACCTGAACATCTCGGGCGTCGACCTGAACACGAAGTATTCCGACATGGAGATAGAGACGCTCCGGCAGATGCAGAACTCGCTCATCGCGCTGCGGGTCGACGCCATCGGCCGCAAGACGCGCTGGGAGCGCTTCCGGAGCATACCGATCGAGGACCGCATGGGCCTCGTGAATTCCGAGCTCATCCCGGACCAGAACATCCAGAACCTCCTGCAGGCCTACCTGGTGGCCGACCAGAAGGTCACCCAGTTAAAGGCGCGCCTGGGCGAGGCGCACCCGGACCTGGTCGCGGCCATCGAGAACCGGGCGAAGATCAAGGAGCAGCTGGAGGCGCTCCTGCGCGGGTATGAGAGCGGCCTCGAGAGCGCCTACAAGGAGGCGGAGGCCAGGGTCGACGAGCTCGAGAGCCAGCTCGCTAAGGCCAAGGTGGACCAGATCCTCTCCGCGCGCGACCGGATGCGGCCGTTCGAGGAGGCCGCGCAGAGGCTGGACGACGAGACCCGCCTCTACACGACGCTCCGGCTCACGCTCAGGCAGCGCGAGATTGATTTCCAGGTGCCGAAGCGGACGATTGAGATCCTGAACACGGCGGAGCCCGCGCGTCGCCCGAGCCGGCCGAGCTTCCTGCTGAACAGCGTCGCCTCGATCGCCTTCGGCCTCGTGCTCGCGGTGGGCGTGGCGCTCACCCTCGAGTACTTTGACATGAGCCTGCGCGACGTCGCCGACATCGAGGAGAGGCTGAAGATCCCGGTCCTGGGAGTGATCCCGCACCACCGCGAGCCGATGGGCCCCGACAGGGACGAGCCCGCGGAGGCCGAGCCCTACCGCGTGCTCCACACAAACCTCAACCTGGCGCTGAAGCCGGGGCAGCCCTCGGTCCTCGTCGTCTTTTCCGCGGGACCCGCCGAGGGCAAGAGCACCACGATATGCAGGCTCGCTCACATGATGGGCGCCTACGGCGAGCGCGTGCTCCTTGTCGACGGGGACCTGCGCCGGCCCGCGCAGCACCGCCTCGCGCACTGCCCGAGGGCCCCCGGCCTGAGCGACGTGCTCGCGGGAAAATGCGACGTCGACGCCGCCATCCGAAAGTCCATCGCCCCCGGGCTCGACCTCCTGACGAGCGGCGGGATGCCGGGCTTCACGCTCAGCCTGCTCTACGCCAACCGGCTCCGCGAGCTCCTGGCCAGCCTGCGGGGCCGCTACGACCGGATATTGCTGGATTCGCCTCCGATTATCGGTGTCAGCGACGCCAGCCTGCTCGCGGGAGCGGCGGACGGCGCCCTCCTCCTCATCCAGCACCGCCGCAATCCCGCGAGCATGGTGCTCCGGGCCCAGCAGGTGATTGTCGGGCTGAAGACCCCGGTGCTGGGTGCCGTCCTGACGCAGGTGCCCCGCGGGTCGGGCGAGGACTACGGATACTATACGCAGGCCTATACCTACTATGCCGCGAAGCACGCGGGCGACTCGGAGGCCGCCGAAAGGCGCCAGGAGGGCGGCAAGCCGGGCCCCGGCCGCGACAGCCTGAACCTCAAATGATGTTGACGGTTGGAGAGGGGGGGAATCTGATCCCTCCCCTGTTTCGCGGGCGTAGCTCAGTTGGTAGAGCACCACCTTGCCAAGGTGGACGTCGAGAGTTCGAGTCTCTTCGCCCGCTCCATTTGTGAAAGGCGGCTGGCGACATTCCCAGCCGCCTTTTCATGGCCCGGCGCCTCGAGCCAGAGGGACTGCAGTATCGCCAAGATCCTGGCGCCATGGACCACCCCGCCTCAGTTCCGGCGCCTCAAGGTGCCTCTCAGACCCCTCCGACTCACCAGGTCTTCTTGATGAACGCAATGTCGATGGTCTCCTCAGGCAACTCCAGGAGCCGGGTGCCGGTCTCGGCGGAGGCGATCTGGAAACGCCCGATGGCCGGCGCCGCGGCGTCGTTTTCGGCCTCGGCCCTCATGCTGACGTCCTCGTCGTCTATTGCCTTCACGATCATCCGCCCCTCGCCCGGGTCGCCGCCGAGCGCCATCGCATGCGCCATGTCGAAGTAGTCGCTTTTCGTGGCGTTCCAGTCGTCCCTCAGGAAGATTTCATACGCCGCCGCCTCGTTCAGCTTGAAGGGATTTCCGAAATAAAGCCCCGGATGCCTCTTGAACGACAGGTCGATCATCCCGGCCTTCGCGTAGATGTCGCGGTCGCGAAAGAAGGTGTGGCGGAATTCGGTCACGCGAAACACGGGCATCGTGCGGACGCCCGGCGCGGGCGCCGCGAACTTGTAGTCCACCTCCCCGGGCTGGGCCGCGGGAACCGTGTAGGAGGCAAGCCGGCCGATGCCGTGCGCGTCCTGGCCGGAACCGTCGTTTACCGCCGCGGGTGCCTGCGCGAATGCCGCCGGAGCCAGCACCGCCGCGAGAGCGGCGATCTTGAGGGCGCGGGCATTCATGGCTTCCTGCAGGCACACCGATGCCTGGGAGGGCGAATGGTTCCCTTTCGGACCCGTTCTTTGCCGCCTTTATAGCCGGAAATGTCCGCCTGCGGCGTAACCAAGGGGGCCGAATCGCGGTCATACTGTGTGTAGCCCCATGAAGCGCGCCTTTGCCGTCCTCCTCGCTTTGTCCCTCGCCCTGGCGCTCAGGGCGCAGGCGCCGTCCGGGGAATCTTACAGCCCCGACCAGCTGGACCAGCTGCTCGGCCCCATCGCCCTCTATCCCGATCCCCTGATTGCGCTGATCCTGCCCGCTTCGACATTTCCCGACCAGGTCGCGTCGGCGGCCCAGTTTGTCTCCTCGAATGCCGACCGGCCGCGATCGACTCCCAGTCCTGGGATGCGAGCGTCAAGGGACTGGCCCATTATCCCGACGTGCTGAAGTGGATGAACGACAACATGGACTGGACCCATTCGCTCGGCGCGGCGTTCGCGATGCAGCCGTCGGACGTCATGAAATCCGTTCAACAGCTGCGGGCCAAGGCCCGGGCGGCGGGCACCCTCACCAACACGCCGCAGCAGCAGGTCGACGTGGAGGACGACGACATTCGGATCATCCCCACGCAGCAGGACACGATCTACGTGCCCGAGTACGACCCCGATGACGTCTACGACGTGCCCGAGGGCTACGCGGGGCCTTTCATCACCTTTGGCGTCGGCTATCCCGTGGGCGCCTGGCTGGGCTACCAGTGCGACTGGGACGGTTTCGGGATCTGGGTCGGGCCCTGGCACCCGGGCTGGGCCTACAGGAGGGACTGGAACGACCCGAATTTCGGCGGCCGGCGCTGGCATCCCGACTCCCGGGCCGGCCACGAGCTCGTCCGCGACTACTATCGGCCCGGCGGCAGCCTGCCGGCCCCCCGCCTCATCGCTGGAGCCAGGGGTCCCGTCCTTCGCGGAACGGATGCCGGATTTCGCGCGGGCGCCGCGCCCTTGCCGCGGCCGCGCCTCGACCTGTCGCGCCCGGATTACCGCGGCTACGGCGCCGGCGAGGTGGCGCGGCCCTCCACGCCGGCCCCGAGGGGTGAGCTCTTCGGCGGCTACAACAGGGGCACGCAGGCGCGCGACTTCAGCAGCCGCGGCCAAACGAGCCGGCAGGCCCCCGTGAGGAGAGCGTCCCCCGCACCCCGGTCGGCGGCCCCGCAGCGATCCGCGCCGTCCGAGGGCAACCGGGACCGCCGCTGAATCCCGGCACTTCCGCCACCATGAACTCCCCGACCCAGCTCCTTCGCTCCCTTGCGGCGACTTCCCTGCTGGCCTGCGCGCTGGCCCCCGGGCTCCGCGCGGACACCGCGGCCGCGGCGGCGGCGCAGCGCGGCTTTGACTCGCCCGAGGACGCGGTCAAGGCGCTGGCGGCCGCGACCCAGGCTGGCGACCGGGCCGCGGTGGACGCCATCTTCGGGCCCGACGTGAAGGAACTCCTCTCTGGCGATCCGAAGCAGGACAGCATTGAATTCGCGAGCTTCGCGGCGTCCATCGGGCGGTACTCTCACCTCACCCGCAAGGCCGACGACCGCTTTGTCCTCAGCATCGGGGCCCAGAACTGGCCCCTGCCGATCCCGCTGGTCCGCAGGGACGCCAGGTGGTTCTTCGACACCGCGGCCGGCAAGAATGAGATCATCAACCGGCGGGTGGGCGAGGACGAGCTCATGGCCATCGGCGTGTGCCGCACGTACGTCCAGGCCCAGCGCGAGTTTGCGGCTCAGGACCGCGACGGGAGCGGGGTCCTCAAGTATGCGCAGAGAATCAAGAGCTCGAGCGGAATGAAGGACGGCCTCTACTGGCCGGCATCGGCCGGCGACGAGCAGAGCCCTTTCGGGCCGCTCGTGGCGGAGGTCCGGTCCGAGGGCTATGGCGGAAAGACCGCCGAGGGCCAGCCGCAGCCCTTCCACGGCTACCGCTTCAAGATCCTGACCGCGCAGGGTGCGGCCGCCCCCGGCGGCGCCTACAGCTACGTCATCAACGGCAACATGGTCGCCGGGTTCGCGCTCGTGGCGTATCCCGCCCACTGGGGCGAGTCGGGCGTCATGACGTTCATCGTCAACCAGTGGGGCAAGGTCTACGAGCGCAACCTGGGCGAGGACAGCGCGGACGTCGCGGCCGCAATGACGGAATTCAACCCCGACGCCGACTGGTCCGCGGCCGAGACGCCCTGACCCCCCCGCGGGTCCCGGGCGGCATGCAAAAAGCCGCTGTCAACCGGCGGAATTATTGTGCACGCTCGGGGTCCCTTGAAGGCCTCCGATTTCTTCGCGCTCCCCGAGTCGCTCGCCG
>Ga0302325_10012172_pt1 | contig 18492 bp, 15 predicted proteins | sample Palsa_T0_2_FD_201948 | JGI IMG/M metagenome (GOLD analysis project Ga0302325, IMG submission 201948) | Peat permafrost microbial communities from Stordalen Mire near Abisko, Sweden - Palsa_T0_2 | ecosystem: Environmental > Terrestrial > Soil > Palsa > Peat permafrost | place: Sweden: Abisko...
TTCGTTTTTATTTTTTCTCGTTCGCCGACATAAAAAGTTATTTGTTTTCAAAGTGTTGGCAGAAAGAAAAGGCGTGTTGTCCGGAAATAACAGGGAGTTATCAGGGAGCTGTTTTGGACCGAACAGAGATTTTTTTCGCACCGAACAGGGAATTTCTTTTGCCGGAACAGGGAATTCAAGGAGCAATTTGCAGGGATTTGCGCGCCGTCGGACACGTTGCCAAAGCTACCGACGCGGTTTGCGTCTCCCAAAGAAAAACCCGGCCGTTCGACACCGAACGCCGGGCACAGGTTTCCGTTATAACCAAATTGGTAGTGCGTTTGATCAACCGCGTCAAGCGAAAGAATGCCACCTCAGCAGCCATTCGCCTTCTCGACGCCGGCGATCATGGGGCTGCCGCCGCGCTCGACCAGCCTGACGAAGGAATAGCCCGCACAGACGCGCCCGTCTTTCGCGACATAGCGATAATGCGCGATCACCTGATTGCCGTCGGATTGGTCAACCCCATCCAGCGCGAACTGGCTCGCCAACCCACGATGGAACGCGTCGAGTTCGGCTGCGGAAAGCGCGCCCGCCTCACGGCGTTCGGGCACGACGAAATCTGCCGCCGCTTCGCCGTCGCCCCGGCCCAGCGCATGATAAAACTCCCGCACCACGGAGAGGTTGTCGGTCGACGGCGCTCGCCTGCCGCGCGGCGCATCAGTCAGCAGCGCGTTGAGTTCCTCGATACGCTTCGCATAAGCGTACCGCATGCATTCGCTGTCATAGCAGCGGGTACGCACATTGTTGCGCCAATAGCGTTGCCCCACCCGCGCCTCTCGCGCATACGGACCTTCGACGGCCGTCGCGAACAACGCTTCGAGCCTTGTGTCCTCCGCCATCAGAAACGTGTCGCTGCAGACAACCTGCTCGGGCGCCGTTAGCGCGCGCGTGCAGTCGAGGGAACCGCGCGGCGCAGGCGCAGCGGATTCGCCTGCATTCTGGATTGCTTCCGTCGGGATCTCGTCCGCGGTTTTGCGCACGGGCTTTCTGGGCTGCGGAGCCTCGGGCTGTTGCGGCGGCAGCGCAGCCATCTCGTCGGGCGGAGGCTTACGATGTTCCGGCGCGAGCGAGGTCTGTGCCGGTGGCGTCTCCTGTTCGGTTCCGCTGTGCGACACGGTCGTTGCCAAAGCCTGTGGGACGCGCGGCGTCACAGCCGCAGGTTTCGCCGCCGTCACCGGACCAGGCGCCGGATTGACCGCCACGAGCTTTCCGGCCTGTTGGTAGAGGCTGGCGATACGGTCGAGATCGTCGCGCGTGACCTGGCGCACGAAAGGAAGTTCTGCGTGCGAACCGTCGTCGAGTACGACATCGAGGTGGAACGAGGTTCTGTTGGCGTCCCGCACGCGGCGCAGCGTCCAGACGATCTGTTTGCCATCAGCAGTCCTTTTCAGGAGCAGATTGACGGTGCGGTTGACGGTGTCGACATCGCCGAGCTTTGCAACCTTGGGGTCGTCCCCGATCAGAAACCGGAGCTGCTTGCCGCGATCGTCGATCGTGATGAGCCCGGCGCTGCTGCTTGACCACACCCCCGACACATCGCCGATCACGGACGCCCTGGCGGCGTCCCTGTCGCTCTGCGACTTGCCGCAGGCCACGAGCGCGGCGCACAGAATGAGGACGAATATCGCTTTCAAACGCCGTTCCTCGGACCCTTCCGGGCGAGCTTAGCGCGGGCGGCAGGGCACCGCCAATAAAGGCAATCCCCTACGGATGAAGCCTGTGGATACTGTCAGTTCGTCGATTGGCCGCCAGCCGGAACGTAGGGTTTCATATCCGAGCTTGCGGCAGGTGCCGGTTGCGGCGCAGCAGCTGCCAAATTCGGCCGAGACTCGAGAGCGGCGGTTCCTTTGACTAGCTTACCCAAGTAATTCTCAACTTCGTGCGCATCGAAATAGTTTGGCGGAGCATTTTCGGGTTTTTGCCCGTGGTACATTTTGACGATCACAGTTTCTCCAGGTTTGATCGTTTCAGTAGAAAAACCGCTACCGAACCAAGAATTCGAATAAACCGATCCGCTGGAAAATGACATCATGCCATGCTGGCTCTCGTCGGCCTCGTTGCCCATGGCGAAATAATCGAAACCGAGAGCGACTGTTTCATCGGCAGACTTGAGTATTGTATAATTCTTAATTGTAGAAGCTGATGTGAACCCGTTGCCATGCGCCGTCACGTTGATAGTGTTGCCGTCGATCTGCGTCGAGCTAACGCCGCCCAGCAATCCCATTTCTTGATATGGCGTCGAACATCCACCCAAAACAACAAGCGTGGCTAACGCCGCGAGCGAAGGTAATTTCATGGGTTATTGTCCCACCCCAAAAAGCAAGGTGAAGAAACGCCAAGACGCTGAATATCTGGTTAACACCGGAAGCAGATCGAGTTGGCGAACCATCAGTTTGAAGGCACCATATCGAAAGCTCGCATCACAGTTATTCTATAGTAGCGAAGTTATCTAAGAATTGAGATATGTCAGATCGTGATGCTGAAATCACGCGCTGCAGCGAACAGTGGGACATAGAACTCCAGATTAGAAATCCACCGCGCTATCGAAGATGATGATATCAACCCTTCGCCGCTACCCTCTTGCCGGCAGACGGGTTCGCGATTCGCACCGCATCGCCCTGGCGCAAGGAGTCAGGTGGATTGTCGATGACGCGGTCGGCGAGCGAGAGACCCGAAGCGATTTCCACCGCCGTTCCGAAATCGCGGGAGATGACGATCGGCTTGATCGCCACACGGCCGTTCGGCCCTATCGTGGCCACCGACATGCCGCTGTCGCGGAACATCAGCGCGCTCGCCGGCACGTGAATGACATTGGCCCGCGCCGCGAGTGCGAAATGGACCTGCGCATAATCGCCGGGCTTCAGAACATTGTCGGTATTGTCGACCAGCAGCTGCACGAGCTGTGTGCCGGTCTGCGTATCGACCGCATTCGCCGTCGCCGCGACGGTCGCGGTGAACGACTGCGACGGATAGTCGGGCACGGTGAAGGTGGCCAACATGCCGGGCTTAATCTCGGCCGAATAATTCTGCGGCGCACGCACATAGATCCGCAACCTGCTCTGATCGGAGACGGTGAACAACGGCGTTTCGGTCGGCAGTCCCACGGTGATGAGCGCGCCGATATCGGTCGAACGGCTGGTGACGACGCCCGCGAACGGCGCCGTGATGCTCTTGAAGGATTCCAGCGCTTCCAGCCGGTCCACATTGGCGCGCGCGGATGCCGTCGCCGCCGTCTTGGCGGCGAGGTCGCCATTTTTTTCGTCGACATCCTGGGCGGCGACCGCGTTTTCCTTGAGCAGCTCATTCCAGCGTTTCGCCGTGATGGCGGACAGGCGCTCATTGGCGACGGCGGTGGCGAGGTCCGCCTTGGCCTGGGCGAGTTGCTGGTCCTGATCCGGTATGTCGATTTCGGCAAGCAATTGTCCTGCCTTTACCGGCGTTCCGATATCGACGTACCAGCGCTTCAAATAACCGCTGACGCGGGCATAGATCGGCGCCGAATTGAACGCCTGCACATCGCCGGGCAGCACGAGCGCGCCCTGCGCGCCTTCGCTGGACAGGTCGATCACCTTCACGGTCGGGATGGCCTGGGCCTGGGTCCAGTTCTTCACATTCTGATCGGCATGCAGGCGGCTGATCAGGCCGATCGCGACGATGATTGCTGCCACGCAGGCGGCGGCGATGCCGGCCGTCTTCAGCCAACTTGGCGGCGTATGGCGCAGGATGTCCGTATCATCGGGCATACGCTTCTCCGGAAGGTGGCGCGGTGTTCGCCTTCGCGCCGGATTGTCTTGTGGCCTTGCGGCCGTGAACGATGCTGAACACCACCGGCACGAACATCAGCGTCGCGCAGGTGGCAAAGATAAGTCCACCGATAACGGCGCGGCCCAGCGGCGCATTCTGCTCGCCGCCTTCGCCCATTCCCAGCGCCATCGGCGCCATGCCGATAATCATGGCGAGCGCCGTCATCAAAACGGGACGGAAGCGGGTGATGCCGGCTTCGACTGCGGCGACGGCCGCATTGCCCGTGGCATCCAGGCGTTCGCGGGCGAAGCTCACCACCAGAATAGAGTTGGCCGTGGCGACGCCCATGCACATGATGGCGCCGGTCAGCGCCGGCACCGACAAAGTGGTTTCCGTGCCGAACAGCATCCAGACGATTCCCGCGAGCGCGGCCGGCAGCGCCGTGATGATGACGAACGGATCGAGCCAGGACTGGAAATTCACGACGATGAGCAGATAGATCAGCACGATCGCTGCGAGAAGACCGAAGAACAATCCGGAAAAAGCGGTGTTCATCGTGACCACCTGGCCGCGCAATTTCACGGTCGCGCCTTTGGGCACGTTCCCCGCGGTTTCGTCGATCACTTTCTGGATATCGGCCGCTACGCCTCCCAGATCGCGATCCTGCGTGGTGGCGTAAAGATCGATCGCCGGCATGATGTTGTAGTGCGAAACCACCGCGTTCGACTGCTCGCGGCTGATTTTGCCGAGGCCGCCCAGAATCTGCAGGCCTGCTGACGAACCCGTCACTGGAATATTTTCGAGACGCGACAGGCTGTCGACCTGGTATTCCGGCGTCTGGGCGACAATCGGATAGGAAACCCCGTTCTTGGTGTTGAGCCAGAAGGTGGGAGCGGTCTGCGAACTGCCCGCGAGTGTGGTCACGACGCTGTTCGTCACATTAAGTTCGGTAAGGCCGAACTGGGCCATGCGCGACCGATCGACATCGACGCGAAGTTGCGGATTGTCCGGAGACTGCTGCATTCGCGCGTCCGCAATTCCGCGGATGTTTCGTATGCGCCGGAGGACGTTGAGCGCATAGGCCTGGTCGTCTTTCTGGTTCGGTCCGGTGACCTGCAGATCGAGCGGCGCCGGCGCACCGAAATTCAGAATCTGGCTCACGATATCGGCCGGCAGGAACGAGAAAGTGGCACCCGGAAATTCCGCCGGCAGGCGCTCACGTAACATGCGCACATAGCCGGCCGTGGGACGATGGTGTTCCCTGAGGCTGATGAAGATGTCGCCGTCCTGGTATCCGATAAGGCCCGAATTGTTATAAACCGTGTTGATCGAACTGACCGGCAGCCCGATATTGTCCACGATCGACGATAGCTCCGTTGGCGGAATCGTCTCATGGATCTTCTGCTCGATATCGCCGAACATCGCTGAAGCGTCTTCGATCCGCGTGCCCACGGGCGGGCGCACATGCAGCGTGATCTGCCCGGAATCCACTGCCGGGAAGAAGTTCTGGCCAAGGAACGGCACGAGCCCGAACGATACGACGACGGCGGCCAGGAACCCGATGACGAACACGCGGCGATGGGCCAGCGCCATCGCAAGCAGATTGCGGTAGGACTCGCGAAATTTCTCGAAGCCGGCTTCAAAACGCCGCTGGAATCGCACCAGCGGATTGCGGGAATGTTCGGGCCGGCCGCTGCCATCGGCACGATCCCCATCGCCGCGAAGGGCATGCGGCTGCAGCAGAAACATCGCCATCGTCGGCACCAATGTCCGCGACAGGATGAACGACGCAATCATCGCGAACACGACGGCCTTCGCCATCGGCACGAACAGAAATCCGGCCACGCCCTTCAGCGCGAACATCGGCACAAACACGATGCAGATGCAAAGCAACGAAACAAAGGCCGGAGTCACGATCTGCTGCGCACCGTCGAGAATTGCGGTCCGCACATCCTTGCCCTGCTCGAGGTGCCAGTTGATGTTTTCGATGGTGACGGTGGCGTCGTCGACCAGAATGCCGACGGCGAGCGCCAGTCCGCCCAGCGTCATGATGTTGAACGTCTCGCCGCTCGCCGACAGCGCCGCCAGCGCCGAGAGGATCGCGAGCGGAATCGAGGTGGCGATGATGACGGTCGAACGCCAGCTGCCGAGAAACAAGAGGATCATCAGGCTGGTGAGAGCGGCAGCGATCACACCTTCGCGAACGACGCCGGAAATCGCGGCCTTCACGAAGAGCGATTGATCGTTGAGCGCCACGATCTTGAAATCGGCTGGCAACGTTTCCAGCAGCTTGGGCAGCGCATCCTTGACCCCCTGGACGATCGCCAGCGTGGACGCCGATCCGGCCTTCAGGATGGTCGTCAGCACGGCGCGCGTGCCGTCGACGTGAACGATGCTCTGCTGCGGCGGCGCGCCGTCGCGCACATGCCCGACATCGTGGATGTAAATGGTGGCACCGCTGGCGGCCTTGATCGGCAGGTCGTTGAGTTCTTCGATGGTGTCGGCAGCATCGTTCAGTTTCACCGTATATTGCAGCGAACCGATCTTGACCGTTCCGGCGGGCAGAATCTGGTTCTGCGCGGCGATCGCATTCTCCACATCCTGCGCCGACAGGCCCTTGGCCTGCAGCGCCTGGGGATCGAGATCGATCTGCACCTGCCTGACCCGACCGCCATAGGAAAAGGGAATGGCTGCGCCGGGAATGGTGCCCAATGCCGGCCGTATGAAGTTCTGCGTGAGATCGAGCACCTGCTGTTCGGAAAGCGTGTGGCTGGACGTGGCAAGTTGCACGATCGGCACGGTCGAGGCGTTGTAGTTCAGGATCAGCGGCGGCGTGATGCCTGGCGGCATGAATTTCAGGACGGTCTGAGAGGACGAGGTGACCTGCGCCGTCGCGGTGCGGATGTCCACATTCGGCTGGAAATAGATTTTGACGATACCCATGCCGGGCAGCGACGTGCTTTCAACGTGTTCGATGTCGTTGACGGTTGTCGTCAGTATGCGCTCATAGGGCGTGATGACGCGGCCCGACATTTCGTCCGGCGACAAGCCGGTATATTGAAACGCCACACCGATCACCGGTACGCCGATATTGGGAAAAATGTCGACGGGCGTCTGCACCGCAGCCAGGGGCCCGACGATGAGGATCAGAAGCGCCAGCACCACGAACGTATAAGGACGATCAAGCGCAACGCGAACAAGCCAGTTCATGCGGCAACGGTCTCCGACCGGCGCCAGCTGCACCGAAGCCCTGGCGGCAATTCCCCCGAACGTTGCTGTCGTTCCTGTGCGCCACAATCCATTTCAATGTCACCAGATTGTGGAGTGGCGCTCCTCTGGCAATGACCGTTGTGGCGCACTATCTTCACGATGTTACTATACGGTACGTCTGGTCGGCATATAGATACCGCTCGGTAACACCGTCAAGAGGCAGGTCTATGACAAAAAGAGCAGCCGGCAGGGAGAAAAAGATTGTCGCAGGTGGCAGCGGCCGGCCCAAGCGTGCGGCCGAACGTATTCGCGAAAGCGCGCGGGAGCTTTTCTACCGGCAGGGCATTCGCGCGGTCGGCATTGACGAAATCGTGACCCGCGCTGGCGTGACCAAACCCAGCCTTTATCGCAGTTTCCCATCGAAGGACGAACTCGCAGCCGACTATCTTCGCGATCACGGCCAGGAGAGATTGCGCCTTTTCGACGCGGCACTGGCGGAGCGGCCCGACGACCCCCGCGGCCAGTTTCGGTTCTGGTTGAAGACGCTGTCGAAAAGAGCAACGAAATCCGACTATCGTGGGTGCGGCAATTCGAACGCGGCGGTAGAATACCCTGACCGCAATCACCCCGCACGCAAAGTCGCCACCGTCAACAAGCGACAGTTTCGCGAAAAGCTGAGGAACCTCGCGCAGGCGCTGGGCGCCAAAAAGCCGGACGTGCTCGGCGATGCTTTGCTGCTGGTCATCGAGGGCGCATATGCGTCGGGGCAGTTGTTCGGTTCTGGTGGCCCGGCCCGCATACTCGTCGAAGCGGCCGATGCGTTGATCGACGCCCATATGGTCGATTGCCCGAAATCGGTTCTCGGACACGATTGAGCGCGGCGCCTCACGCTCTAGCCCAACCGGGAATCCTCCTGCTCATGCGCGTGGCCGATGGCGCGCTTGAATGCCGTTTCCAGCAATGCGGAGTTCAAGAACACCTTTTCAAACTGAACATCCTGAATGGCCGAAATCGGAACGACAAAATCGCCGGCATTTTCGACGTAAACCACGATCTCTGCTCTCCCGCCCGGCGATACCTGGCGCACCGCACCGACCGCCTTGTCTCCGTCGTGCAAGAAAACGTCGAATCCTTCCTGGATTGGTTCGGGGCGCATCGTTCAACTCCAATATCCGCACAAGATGCACATAATTCGTAAAAAACTAAAGCTTTAAACATAACGGGGAATGGGGCCGTTATGAGGTGTCATACGATCGGTCAGATCGAATGACACTTCGTCGATATAGCACCAGCCCCACCCTTCCGGCGGATCGTAGCCCTCGATAATGGGATGTCGGGAGGCGTGAAAATGCTTGGTCGCATGCCTGTGCGGCGAGGAATCGCAGCAGCCGACGTGACCGCAGGTCCGGCACAGGCGCAAATGAACCCAGGGGGAGCCGATCCGTAGGCACTCTTCACATCCCAGCGCACTGGGCGTGACGTCGCGAATGGTCCCGAGGTGGCGACACGAGTCAGACATTGTTGGCTCCCGAAACGGGGTCGGCGGCGGTGGTGCGTTCGGCGCCCAAGCTGGACAGATAGGCATGCAGCGCGGCGACGACCTGAGCGCCTTCGCCGACGGAGGCGGCGACGCGTTTGATCGAACCCGAGCGGACGTCGCCGATCGCGAAGATTCCGCGCCGGCTCGTCTCCAGTGGGAATCGCTCCGCGAAGGCATCGGTACGAACGAAGCCCTTCGCATCCAGTTCGATACCAGATGCCGCCAGCCAAGACGTATTCGGATAAGCGCCAATGAAAAGAAACAGGTGACGGATCGTGCGACGCATCTCCTCGCCCGTTCTGTGGCTGCGCCAGCGTATGGCCTCAAGCGATCCATTCACGCCTTCAAGGCCGACTACTTCTGTTTCGACAAGCACTTCGATGTTGGGTTGCGCGGCGATGCGTTCGCACAGATAGCGCGACATCGTGGCTTCCAAACTGTTGCCACGCGCCAACAGCCAGACCTTGGCCACGCGGCTAGCGAGAAAAACGGCACCCTGCCCCGCCGAATTGCCAGCACCGACAAGGGCGACCTCCTGTCCCGCGCAAAGCTTGGTTTCCAGAGGCGAGGCCCAATAGTGGACATGCGAGCCCTCATATTCCTCGATGCCAGCGACATCGAGCCGTCGGTATTGCGCTCCGGTTGCAATCACGATCGCGCGGGCGTTGATGCTCTCGCTATCGGCAATGCTCAGGGCAAACGAACCGCTGTCACTCGCGGCGATACTCACCGCCTCTTCCGGAATGGCAACTTCGGTGCCGAATTTCTGGGCCTGATTGTAGGCACGCGCCATCAACGCCATGCCGCTTATGCCTGTCGGAAAGCCAAGGTAATTTTCAATACGCGCGGACGCGCCCGCCTGACCGCCGAAGGCGCGGCAATCGAGCATGACGACCGAAAGCCCTTCCGACGCTGCATAGACGGCGGCTGCGAGGCCGGCAGGACCGGCGCCCACAATCGCAACATCATAGGATTTCGACGAATCGAGCGCACGCGACAATCCAATGCAGCGGGCAAGCTGGTTTTCGCTTGGATTGCGCAACAGCTGACCGTTGACGCACAGCACGATAGGGAGTTCGGCCGGCGTCACGTGGAAGCGTTCGAGCAGCGTTTTCGCGCTTTCGTCAATGTCGGGATCCAGACGCTGATGCGGGTGGCCGTTGCGCGCCAGGAATCCTTCAAGCCGCAGCACATCGCGATTGTCGGCATAACCCACGATCACCGGTCCTCCGACTCCGGTTTCGAGCAGCCTGACGCGGCGCAGGATCAGCGCGCGCATGATGCGCTCGCCAATTTCCGCTTCCGCCACCATAAGGTCGCGCAGACGCGAGGGTGGAATCAGAATTGCCTCGACATCCGAAATCGCCACCGCATCCACGAGCGAAGGCCGGCCGGACAATTGCGCCAGCTCGCCCAGAAAGGCCCCTGGCCCGTGCGTAACGATGGTTTCGTCGCGCCGATCCGCCTCATGCGGCACGACACGCACTTCCCCGGACAGAATGACATGCAGGCCCGCGACCCTCTCGCCCGCCCGCGCCACCATGTCACCGGCTTTGTAGGAGCGGATTTCTCCAAAATGATGAAGACGATCGATATCCACCGGTTCCAGCACCGGAAACATCTGGGCGCCGCGGGACTCCGTGGCCGGTCGCGTGACTGGCGCCATTCAATCTCCCTTCCACATCAACATCGTCGTCCTGCAATGTAATGTAATGTGGCAACGCGGAAAGAAACAACCTGCCGCAGCGCTGCCGAATGAAACGTTACCGTCGGCCGATCTCCGCGTCGAGCGCGCGCGCGATATCTTCAGGTGCGCGCTTGCCAGTATCGGCCAATAGATTGGCATTCTGCATGGCGCCGAGGTCGATGGCGCCGACGAGCGGTTTCAACGCCGCCAACAGCCTCGCATCGTTCGCATGGGCGGGCGAAATGAGTAGCACAGCATCATAGGGCGGCAGCGCGCCTTTTGGATCGGTGAGAATTGTCAGACCGTATTGCGCGATACGACCATCGCTGGAAAATGCCGAGATCACATCGACATCTCCGGCCGCCACCGCGCGATACATGAAATTCGCCTGATATTGTCGCTCCGTCCCAAATCTGAGCCCGTAGGCGTGCTCGACCGCGCGCCATTCCGGGCGGCTGAAAATCTCGAAATCGCCTCCGATCTTGAGCCGCGGCGCATAGGCGGCGAGATCGGCCAGCGAGCGAATGCCCAGCTTCCTCGCGGTATCGCCGCGCATCGCGAATGCATAGGCGTTCTCGAAACCGATCGGTCCGGCATAGGCGATACCATGTGTCCGTTTCAGCCATGCAGCCATCTGGTCGAGCACCGCTTTCCGGCCCGGCAGATCCGTGCGTTTCATGTCGTCGGCCCACACCGTACCGGAATAATCGACATAGACGTCGATATCGCCTGCGGCGAGCGCATCGAATATGACGGTCGAACCGAGCCCGTCGCGCCGTGCTGTGGCGAAGCCGGCAGCGCGCAAACGGTCTTCGATCAGGGCACCCAGAATATATTGCTCATCGAAGCTCTTGGCGCCCACGACGACGGGTTTCCCTGCCGCGCCGCCTATCAATGGCCACAAGCTCGCGGCCACCAGCAGCATGAGACCGATCCCGGATGCCATGAGGCGTGCGCTCGAACGTTTCACAACACCGTCTTCGGCCAGCGCCAGCAGGCGATCGACAAGCAATGCGAGTGCCGCCGCCGCTACGCAGCCGAACAGGACGAACACCCAATTCTCCGTCTGCAGCCCGGCAAAAATGTAATTGCCAAGACTTGTCTGTCCGACCGGCGTGGAAAGCGTCGCCGTGCCGATCACCCATACTGCAGCGGTACGGACACCGGCCAGGATCACAGGCGCCGCCAGCGGAAGCTCGACAAGCCGAAGCGATTGCAGCGGCGTCATACCCACACCACGCGCCGCCGTCATCACCGCGCGATCGATACCCTGAAGCCCTGCGATCGTATTTCGCAGGATCGGGAGCATCGAATAGAGCGTCAACGCGGCCAACGCGGGCAGGAATCCCAAGGCGCGGAAGCCAAAACCAAACGTCGCTTGCGTGAACACGGAGAGCGCAAGCAACATCGGATAGAAAAGCGCGAGCAATGCGAGACTGGGAATAGTCTGGATAATTCCGGCAAGCGCCAGCGCCGGCGCACGCCAGGCGGGTCTGCGCGCAGAGAAAATGGCGAGCGGCAGGCTGATCGCGACGCCCAGCACGATGGCAGACAGGCTCAGCAATACATGCCAGGCGAGATAATCCGGGAGGTGCGAGAGAGCTGCCGCGACGGCGCCGGCATCGGCGTTCATTTTGCCCCGCCTACGCGCATGGCGTCGCCCAGCGCCTGTGCGCGCCGGCGCGGGCTGTCGATCATCATGCGTACAAAATCGTCGGCAGGCTGCGCAAACAACTCGTCTGGCGTGCCAACCTGTACGAGCCGGCCGTCGCGCATCAACGCTACGCGGTCCGCAAGGAGGAACGCTTCGGTCATGTCATGGGTGACGAGTACGGTGGTGAGTCCAAGCGCGTCGTGAATTTGGCGGTAGTCGGAAGAGAGCTCGTCGCGTATCAGCGGATCGATGGCGCCGAAGGGTTCGTCCATCAGCATGATCGAAGGTTTTGCGGCCAGCGCCCGGGCGACGCCAACACGCTGGCGTTGCCCGCCCGAAAGAGCAGCAGGGTATCTGCCGCGGAATTCCGCTGGTGACAGTCGCACAAGCGCAAGTGTTTCATTCACGCGCTCGTCGACCTCCCCCCTGCCGACGCCCTGAAGGCGTAAGGCGATCCCCGTGTTCTCCGCGACCGTCATGTGGGGAAAAAGACCGACATCCTGGAATACGAAACCGATATGTCGGCGCAGGTGGACGGGATCCGACGCGCGCACATCAGCGCCATCAATGAAAACGGCGCCTCGCGTGGGGTCGATCAACCGGTTGATCATGGTAAGCGTCGTCGTCTTGCCACAACCCGATGGGCCGACAAGCACAAGAAACTCTCCCGTCTCGACCACCAGATTGAGGTCATAGACGGCGGCAACGGAGGCGCCGTATTCCTTTGTAAGATCGCGAAGTTCGATCATCCGAACGTATCCGGCGCCAGCGACAGGGAATGCATCCTAGGATACGGGAAGCACATAACCGAGAGGCAACCCATGAAAAAACCGGCAGGCTCATGCCGGTATGCCACCGATTTTGGGTCGGCGTTTCCATTGGGGCCTCTTGTGGATCTGGCGCTTGACGCCATGTTATCGGGATGATCCGCTGCGGTCGTGGGCTACCCAGTTGACCGCCGTGCAGAGTACAGCGAAGCGGGAACGATGCACGCTTGATACCGTTGTGAATTAACCGTCGAACCAGGCTCTCCAGACGTTTTCCCTATGACAAACCCGGCAGCGATCACGAACGACGCCAGACCTTCGCTGTCAAAGCGATATATGGCGGTGCGGGGATTGAGCGAAGATCTCGCAGCACCTCTCTCGGCAGAGGATCAGGGCGTCCAGTCGATGCCGGATGCCAGCCCGACGAAATGGCATCTGGCACACACGACTTGGTTTTTCGAAACCGTGGTCCTGGCACCCGTCCTGGACGGCTACAGACCGTTTGACGCGCAATATGCCTATCTTTTCAACTCATACTATGAAGGGCTGGGGCCGCGACATCCGCGGCCACTCCGTGGTCTTCTGAGCCGGCCATCGCTCGACGAAGTTATCGCCTATCGCCGCCATGTCGACAACGCCATGCGGGAGCTTCTGGCGGATCTGGACGAAGACCACCCGAGCGCGGCGCGCACGATCCTTGGCTTGAACCACGAGCAACAGCATCAGGAACTCATCCTGACCGACATCAAGCATGCCTTTTTCTCCAATCCGATGCTTCCCGCTTATCTGCCCGGGCAATTGAAAGGCATTGTGCGAGCACTTTCTCCGGCATGGGCGCATTTTCCCGGTGGTGTGGTCAGGATTGGTCACGAGGGACCCGGCTTCGCGTTCGACAATGAAAGTCCGCGCCACGATGTTTTGCTGCGGCCGTTCCGTCTTGCATTGCATCCCGTGACATGCGGCCAGTATCAGGATTTCATGGCGGACGGCGGTTATTGCCGGCCGGAGTTGTGGCTATCCGACGGCTGGGTACTGAAGGAACGCGAAGGCTGGACGGCACCTCTCTACTGGTTGCAACGCGACAGTGGCTGGCACGTCTTCACGCTGCACGGGCTGAGACCGCTGAATCCCGCCGAGCCAATCGTCCATGTGAGTTTCTACGAAGCGGCCGCGTACGCGGCATGGGCGGGCGAGCGCCTGCCGACCGAATTCGAATGGGAGGCTGTTGCGCAGCAACAACCCGTCGCGGGTCGATTGCTGGATGTGAACCGCCTTCACCCCGGCGCGTCAGTCGGCGAAGCAGCCGTCGAGCAGATATATGGCGATGTCTGGGAATGGACGCGCTCTTCCTACGACCCTTATCCGGGGTACAAACCGTTCGATGGCGAACTTGCAGAATACAACGGCAAATTCATGATCGGACAGACGGTTCTGAGAGGCGGTTCCTGTGCGACGCCGCGGAATCACATCAGATCAAGCTATCGGAACTTCTTTCCCCCGTCGGCCCGCTGGCAATTTTCGGGCATCCGACTCGCAGGAGACGCGTAATGGATGCCAGCACTCTATCGAAGATTATCGAGCCCGATGACATTCACGCGGATCGTGACGCGTTTGCGCGGGATCTGCTGGAGGGCTTGCGGACGACCACGAAAAGAATTCCATGCAAATATTTCTATGATGCGGAAGGCTCGCGCCTATTCGACAGGATTTGCGACCTGCCAGAATATTATCAGACCCGTACGGAAATCGCACTGCTTGACGCGAAAGCGGCGGAGATCGCCGCAATGATGGGCGAGAACGCCGAGCTGATCGAACTCGGCGCCGGTTCTCTCAAAAAGGTCCGCATCCTGCTGAACGCATTGACCGCGCCGCGCGCCTATGTGCCGATCGACATTTCCGGCGACTATCTGCATGCCGTTGTAGAGGAACTCGCGGCGGACCATCCGACCCTGTACCTTTATCCGGTCGTTGCCGATTTCACCAAGCCATTGATATTACCTCGCCTTGGCGCCGGGCGGCGGGCCGGGTTCTTTTCGGGTTCGACGATTGGAAATTTCGAGCCGGAGGAAGCCGTGTCGCTTCTTGCGTCCACCGCGAAATTGCTGAGAGGGGGCGGTTTGTTGATCGGCGTCGATCTCGTCAAGGACCCGGCAACGCTTCACTCGGCCTACAATGATAGCGTCGGTACAACTGCCGCTTTCAACAAGAATCTGCTCGTCAGAGCCAATCGCGAACTTGGTGCCGATTTCGACCTCGATGCGTTTGCACATTACGCCTGCTACAATCCCGTTCGCGCACGAATCGAGATGTACCTGGTGAGTTTGTTGCGCCAGAGCGTGCGCATCGCCGGCGAAGTTTTTTCCTTCGCGCCGGGCGAACCGATCCATACGGAAAACTCTTACAAATACACGATCGAAAGTTTTTCCAGGCTGGCTACTACATCCGGGTTCCGTGCGAAGGCCGTGTGGACGGACCCGCTGCAATGGTTCGGCCTGTTCTGGCTCGAAGGAAGTTAGCAGCAGGACGCTTGCAACTCAGATAGCGCGCGGCGAGACAGCCGGTCTCGGTCTCGACGCACCGAGAAGGGCGAAGCCCACAAGGCATGGCAGCAGCGCCAGCAACATGACGCGGAACGCTGCCGGATAACTTCCCAGCACATCGCGTCCGATGCCGGCAAAGAGAGCGCCCGCAATCGCCATCATTGCGAAAAGAAGCGACAGGCCGTTGGCGCGGGCGAAGTTTGCCGCCCCGAAGCGCTGGGCCATGATCGCTGCTAGCAGCGGGATGCTTCCTCCTGTCGCGAACCCCATGAGCGGCAAAATGACGAGCAATTCGCCATAGAAGGGGCCAGTCGCCGCGACGATCATTCCTCCGCCATTGCAGACAAGGACGATAAGGAGCAACAGGCGCGCATCCATCCGGTCGGCAAGTGCACCGAAGCCGGCGATGCCGAAGGCGGCCGCAATGGCGACGAGCGAAATTAGCAGCGCCGTTCGGTCGCCGCTATTGCCCATATCGGACATCCAGGGGCCGAGATTGTAGTAAATCGCGTTGAAGAAAATAACGAGGAAAGCTGTCGCCAGGACCGCACCCCAGAACACGCGATCGGAAAGAATGGCGCCGGACGAAAGGGTTGGCGCCGCGACCTCATCGGGATGCGGGTGCGTTGCGACGGGGACGTCGCGAACAGTCGCGAGAATAAGCGGAACAAGAAAGGCCGTCATCACGCAGGCGAGTATGAGCAGGCTCGTTCGCCAGTCATGATGCGCCAGAACGGCTGCGGCGATGGGCGGCATCGCGAACCCACCGACGGAGAGACCGAGCGTCACGACGCCGATGGCGAGTCCAGGCTGGGGCTGAAACAGGCGCACTGCCAGGATCTGACCCACCAGCGGACCCGTGACCACCATGCCCGCCGCGATCGGCAGCGCATAAAGCGCCGAAATCTGCCACATCGTGCTCGCAACCGCGACCACACACAACGAGGCCCCGAATAGAAGCGAGCCCCCAACCATGAGCAGGCGCAACGAAATCCGCTCTGCGAGGTCCCCGGCAAGCGGGCTCATCAGGCCGGCGGCAATTTGGGTGAGCATGATAGCGGCCATAATCGCGCCGTGCGACGCGCCGAATGTCTTGATCCAGGGTGCGGCCCAAAGGGTGAAGGTGGAGAGCCCAAAGCCCCAAATCGTCGCCTGTACGATCAGGGCGCCAAATATCGTGAGCCATTTGCGCGCGTCCGTCATTGCACGAACGCAAAGATATCCGCGAACGGCGGCACAGGCGGCTGTCGCAGCCCTCCGATCACCCTCATTTCCGTTTCCACCCGGATTGCTTGCGGCTTTCCCAAATCTTATTTGGCACCAGTTTCCTCCCATTGGCGAAAGAAAACAATCCATATTGTCTTTTTTTCGCATTTATGGGATGAAAGGAGTATGCGGGAGTGAAGTCATAATAAGATGGCCCCCCGCTGGAGGAATAGCTGATGAACGAGATGGTTTCCGCGGCCGAAATGGCCAGACTCACGAGAGCGGAACTGACCGCGATGGTGAAAAACGGCATCGCGCACGCGAAGACCGGCACGATCAGCCAGGTCCCCGACATTTTGCGGATACCCGCCTCCAACTATTTCGATCCAGGTCGCTTCCAGCTTGAAATCGACCGCATTTTCAAGCGTGTGCCCCTGATGCTCGCGCCCAGCGCCGAATTACCCAACCCCGGCGACTTCAAGACAATGGAAGTTCTGGGCGTGCCGGTTCTTCTGTCGCGCGGCCAGAATGGCGAAATACGTGCCTTCATCAATTCCTGCGTTCACAGGGGCGCCAATGTCGCGACGGCTCCGTCCGGCAATACCAAGCGTTTCATGTGCCCTTATCATGGTTGGACCTACAATGAAGACGGCGCACTGATGGGCATCGCCTCGCCTCATGAATTCGGCGAGGTCGACAAATCCTGCCTTAAACTAAAAGCGCTGCCCGTAGCGGAACGCGCGGGGCTGATCTGGGTCATTGTCAATCCGAATTCGGACCTCGATATCGACCTGTTCCTTTCGGGCTATGACCGGATCCTCGCCAATTTCGGCTTCGACAAATGGCATTTCTTCCAGAAGCGCGTCATCAAGGGTCCGAACTGGAAGATCGCCTATGACGGCTATCTCGATTTCTATCATCTGCCCGTGCTGCACAAGGCGACTTTCGGCGCCGACATGTTCAACCAGGCGCTCTACTACGCCTGGGGTCCGCACCAGCGTGTTCAGGCACCCCTGCGCGAGCTCATCGCACTCGAATCGAAGCCGGAAGAAGAATGGGGCGCGGAGTTTGTGCTGGATGGCGTGTGGACGATCTTCCCACATATCTCGATCGCGAGCTTCGATGGTGGCGGACGCGGCGTGATGATTTCCCAGCTTCTACCGGGCGAAACGGTGGACGTTTCCTATACGACCCAGATGTATCTGATGGAAAAAATCCCCAACGAAAAGCAGGCGCGTGACGGCGATGGTCAGTTCAAACTGCTCGAATATGTCGTACAGGAAGAAGATTACTTCACAGGCCTGCGCCAGCAACGCGCGCTAAAGGCCGGCGGAATCGACCATGTAATGTATGGCAGGAACGAAGGCGGCGCACAGCGCTTCCATGGCTGGGTCGAGCGCATCCTTGCCACGGAAGACAAAAATCTCAATCGCCTTTTCAGCGAGGGCGAACCGCGAGCGGCCGCAGCTGAATAGTCGCCGTCAGCGCATATGAGGGGCCCTGCCGGCAACGGCGACCGGCACGGCCTCTTCGATCTTCTCGACGAATTTCTGCGATTCGGCGGCGTGGATATCCAGTGTGACGTGAAGAGTGACGGCCATCCTCAGCCGCCAGAAGGTGTTAGCGAGGGCACGCCAATTTTACGCGCGCCCTCGCCGGCCATCAGGTCAGTAGTGCACGGTGAGTTGCAACGCTACGGTTCGCGGATCGTCCACGACAGCGCCCTGATCTGAGACAAGTTGGGGACCGCAGATCGACACTTTGCAGCCGGTGGTTCCGCCCGACAATGGCAGGCCCTGCGTATTCGTCGCAACGAACGTGTTGGTCAGGTTCCGGCCGATGAGCGACACTTCCCAGAAACCATTCTCGCTGCTGAGCGAAAGCACCGCGTCGAGCATCCCGTAAGCGCTTTGATGGTCGATTTTCTCGGCGACACCGCTGGGGAAAGGGTTGGCCGTATAGCCGCTGCTGAGGCGAACGTCCGAGGCGATGCCGAGCTTCAGACCATTGCCGACGGGCGTATCGTAATCCTCTCCCAGGACGGTCGTCCATGTGGGCGCGAGAGAGGTGGGGCCGCCCGTGACGTTCATGAAGTCGCAAAG
>Ga0302325_10012174_pt1 | contig 18490 bp, 12 predicted proteins | sample Palsa_T0_2_FD_201948 | JGI IMG/M metagenome (GOLD analysis project Ga0302325, IMG submission 201948) | Peat permafrost microbial communities from Stordalen Mire near Abisko, Sweden - Palsa_T0_2 | ecosystem: Environmental > Terrestrial > Soil > Palsa > Peat permafrost | place: Sweden: Abisko...
GATATGGAACCAAGGTGACAACGACGATAAGAAGAGGCCCAACGATCTCCCCGAAGAAGAGGTTGGTGAATCCAGCACGTGGCACATCGCCAGACATCTTTGAAGACGGGTCACCCAAAGCCTTTCGCTTGTAACCAGTGATTCTGGTTCGGGACAGACGGCAGAAAGCAATCCACGAAGACGTATGGCTGCGCGAGTTACCTCGGGATAGCCATCTAAGAAAGTCACGGTAATCGATGAAGAAGTCGTTCCAGGAAAATTGGTGAGGGTTATAGATGAAGGGCGACATGCACATAGCAAGAAGTGTGACCCAGAAGTAGGTCAAGGCGGGTTGCCAGACTGTCAGTGTTGCAAAGAGAAGCATCATCAGCGAACGAGCACCGAGGTAGATTGATGGGCCGGCAAATCGCGAATAGAGGACGCCGAAGGGAATACGGGCAGTGGCGAAACCACGTCCGGTACCAATGTATCTGGCACCTCCGAAAGACAAGTCCTGCTGCACTGAATTTGCGTAGATTTGGCACACGAAGACTTCGAAGAAGGGCGACAGAGAGCAGAACTGCTTTCCCAGGCGAGTTGCAGCACGCCAGAATCCACGTTCCGTCAACTCCTGAACTACGAGTGGCACGAAAGAGATGAAGAAAACGATGAAAATGGAGATAATGCAACGGTAGACCCAATCCAGAACAGGCGAGACGTTTGCGCAACCGGTAGGAAACAGGGGATCCGTGATCGGTACGTTTCTGTTGTAGTTGCAGAGAATAGTCTGGTTTCTTAGTGCTCCCAGATTAACGAGGCAAATCATGAACATCTGCACTGACAACATGATGAACATGTTGTTCAGATGGAACCCTGGATGAGCGTAGTAGAAAGATAAGAAACGATCCAGAGGAAGTTGGGTGCCCAAGTAGTAGTACTCGCGAGAGAGCATCTGCTCACCCATACCGGTTCCAATCTTGGTGGTGAAATTCAGAATAGAGCCAAAACCAAGATCACGACCTTTACCGCATTGGTAATATTCGCAGTGCTTTATGCGACCGCCTCTGAGGAGCGCAGTCATACCGGCATAAATATCTTCGTTGAGGTGGAGACCCTTCTGAGCCTTAGACACACCACCTCTGGTCGTCATGAAAATACCGTTCAGGAAATCGGGATGTCCATAATGCAGTTTGCCGCCAATGGAAGCCAGTGTACGAGCGAAGAGGGTACCAAAGGTTTGTTCCTTTCCAGCTGCAACATCACCGAGAATGCCAATATTCTCGGAGAAGATATATTCACGGGCTCCAAGAATAGCAACAGGGTTGGTCTTTGGATTCTCAATACCAGGTGTGTAAGGAGAGACATTGTCAGTCGTCATTTCCTCAAATTCTGCCAAAACACTTCGAATCTTGAGACACTCCTCCAAGTAGTTGTCCTGGTTGGCATCAATGAGTTGAATGTACTCGCCGCGGTAGAAGATGATGGCATGGTTTTGGTTGTCAGACTTGCCGTCACCAAGAATTGGGTTACCAGAGAGTTGGATACGGAACTTGGGTCGGCGCATGCCATTTTCCATGATCTCGGAATGACCATCGATCAGGGCAGAATACAAGCGAGGCTCTTCACCTTCAACCAAGGGTGCTTCTTCATCCAAGTAGGCAATCTGGAGGTCTGGGTACGCACGGAGCAAGAACTCTGTGTTCTCCATTTCTTCCTTTTGAAATTTGGCGTATCGCTGCATAGACACAATGAGCTTGAACTTGCGTCGTGCCATGCGTTCCAATTCTCGCTCAAGTTTGTCAGAGTTACCACCGAACATCTGGACCACCTCAGGGTTCTCAACACGGTAAAGGAGCTTGATAGCTCGGCTGTAGTTCATGAAGCCGGAAATTGTGCGATACAGTGTCTGTGAGCGCAGAGAGGCCCAGATACGGGTGCGGAGAGTGTACTCAGGAGCAGCAGATTTGAAACCAATGCAGTAAAAAGGAAGATCGTCGATTTTGCTTTTAGCAGTGTCCTTCTCGCTCTTCTCATAGTCACCATTGAACTGAGAGGTCTCATCAGCGAGAATCTTGGTGTCCTTGACGAAGCAATCCCACTCATGGGGGTGGAGCTGCTTGAGATACTCGAGAAGAGTGACACGAGAGTATGGTTCATCTTCACGGATGATTTCACGGAGAGAGAGAAGAATCTTCTCGCTGTAGTGAGGAATCAAGACGGTGAAGGTAGGCATATTGTCAACAGGCAGTGGCTCAGGAATTGGCGTTGATAGCGACTGTGCGAAGAAGGAGATACGACGCTCAGCCTCGCTCTGACTTGGGAAGAATTCAGTCTTGAACGAGTGGTCTTCTTGCGAGACGAAGAATGTAGGAGCCCGGAGAGTGCGCTTTCCTTCCTGTTCAGAGGGTACCTGGTGGTAGAGCAACTTCTGAACATGGTCGATGGCAAGTAGATGCTCACGATACATGGAGATGACGATAGCGTTCCAGATTTGGGAGATCAAAACCTTTGGTTTGTACTTAATTTCCATGTCGGTGGTGGCGAGAACCTTCGAGTAGATACGCTTAGGCAAACGAGAGAAGATATTTCTCCAAGGCGTCCAAATCGAAACACCCAAATAGAATGACCGGGCAACGGAATAGATGGTGTTCATGATGATGTACCACAGGAAAGTGTCGAGGAAGAAGAGACACAAATCAGTGATAAACATCAACCCCAAGAGAATCTTCGGCTGGTACAGACAAAGAGTCTTTCCAACGATCTGATCTCCCTGACATCCCGAGATCTGCATCGAAGAGAGGTACCTGATCGGATCACGGAATGAAAGCGTCAAGAAGACGTATGATTCTGCGAGCTTAGCAGCGAAGACGCAGAGCCACAAGCCGTAAGACATCCACATATCGTTACCAGTGAGGCGAGGATAGCTGGCTGTAAAAGTTTGACTGGCAACGTATTGTCTCGTGTTCTTTGTCAAATAGCTTCCAAACAACCCGCCAAGAGGCATGATGGCAAAGAAGAAGAACGTTGCCAACGCGATGAAGAATTGGACAATGCCGAGGATCAAAGCAAGCTTTGACTTCTGCGTGTTCGGGATGACAAAAATGTAGACGCTAGGTCCAACATTGATGATCAACATTGCAATGAGGAAGAAGAGCTTTTTCGTGAGATGTTGTGCTCCAGCCCATCGACGTGGAACGTACGACCATTCTGCAATAGTTGCGGCAATTTGAATGAGACATGCAACTCCACCACCTAAAGCTACAGCAGACCATTGTGCAGAGGCAGGCGGTGTATTATTCTCTTGTTGTTGATAATGCTTAACGAGAAGAGTGGGGGAGTTCTTGGCTGTGTAGAACCAGAAAGTGGTGATGTGAATGACCCAAATACGATTGAAGTTTACCAACATGTGGAACCAAGATCGGGTTTCCTTGTATGTCTTGAAGAATACCTTCTTCCAGTTGACATCCTTGAGCTTCAAAAATCGTTCTGCAGGCGGGAAGTCAACGATTCGAGTTTTGTCTTCCATGACGATGAGCTCAATGCCCTCAGGGTACCAGAAGAGCTGATTGCAATCATCGTAACCAATGACCTTGTTGTGATCTCTCTCACGTCGAACGTATTTGCCATCCTGGATCTCGTAGCCTTGGTCTCGGCAGTATTGATACAATGGTGTGATCACGTTGTTCAAGTATGTGAATTCATCAACTGGCTCGACCAGGTTCTGACAAGCTGGGGAGTTCAGGTAATCATCTGCACACTTGAAAATAAAGCAGAGACATTCCGGCATGAAGCGGACTTGGTTGGCCTCGCCCCAGCAGAGGAGGTAGAGTGCCAGCTGACGCACACGGTCGTGTTGAGACATCCGGTTCATTCGAGTCTTCCATCGATATTCGGCAGCCTCGAGACTGTTGTCTCCCTCGAGTTGTTCGAGAGTTTGCTGCTCGTTCTGGGGATCCATTTGCTGCTTCTTCTTTGCAGCACGACGAGCCTTTCGCGTGCGGCGATTGGCTTTACCAAGCTTCATGTTTGCAAATCCTACCGCATCATCCAGATCTAAATGAGCAGCAAAGTACCACTTTCGGTAGTTGGCATTGTCACCTCCAATGTAGTCTGCGTGGAGGGAGAGAAGAGCTTGGTTTGGGGTCATCCGAGAAGCTCGTGAATCGAGGAGCGTCATCAGATGATCATACATGTTGCGCATGCTGTCACGCTGGAAGCCGAACTTTGCCGTGAGATCCAGGAAGATATCCTCAACCTCCTCCTTTGAAAGAGGGATCTGAGCATCTGAAGTCCAAGCTGGATATGGCTCACGAGAACGCTGACCGGCGGGAAGCACATTGTTGTAATCCATGCCATAGTTTGGCGTTGAAGCTCCGGATGATCTGTTGCCGCCGTATGAGATCTGAGACGAGGGAGGACGATATCCTCGACCGCCCATTTGACTTTCATTGTAGCTGTTGTAGCGTTCGTCCCCTCGTCCGTAATAGTCCATGTCCGTTGCTCGAGCCATGTCCGATCTCATGGTGAAATCGCTGAACGTCTCTGAATCTTCTTCCGAATCTCCTCGACGCTTTGGGTAACCTTGGCCTTGTGGGTGCTGGCCCGCAGCAGGCGCTCCTTGGTCATAGTATTGATCATTATAGTATTCGTCCTGGTATTGTCCGCCATGCTCCTGGCCCTCGTAATATCCTCCATCCTGGTGGTATGGATTGTTGGCATCAGCGTTGTAATAGCCTCTATTGACATGTCAGTCCTCCGATCTACTTCCGTCCAGCTTCGAGAAACATACGATTCATCATAATATCCGTCACCGCCTCCTTGATGTTGTCCTTGTTCGGGGTAGCCACCTTGATGGTCGTAATAACCTTGACCTTCGTCTTGGTAGTACGAATCCGTGTTTCCCTGTTGATGATGGCCGTAGCCGTCATCGTAATGACCCTGCTGCTGGGGGTGTCCCGACATGATTGCGTTCTGAAAGAATCACCTGCAAGAGATCAGTAATTACATGGAGGATCCGGAGGTTGTGGGCATTTCGAGAAAGACAGTCGTGAAATAGGGGTTTCTGGCTGTTCGCTGTGTTCATGGGGTGAGAGACTGAGACTCACGATTATGTGCACATCTGGGACGGTGATTGACTTGGTTATGTTGTTGTTGCAGTGTCGCAGGAGTGCAACTGGCGTGAAGCTGACAGGTTGGGAGGGATCGTGGAAGATTGTGAAACTGGAGTCGATGCCGACGAAAAAGAAGAGTGCGACCGACAATTGATCCCAGAAGTCTTCGAAATTAACGAACGGTGGTGCCTTCCTAAGAGATGGTGAAAGTTGGTAGTGAATGAAGATTAAGTTGACGTTAGTGCGCGGAAAAACAGAAAGAGATGGCAGGATCCTGTTTCTGATGATTGCGTGTTGCTTGGACGATAGAGAAGTGCCCCCTTCCTTCTGCCAGTCAGAAACGAGGAACTAGAGCGCTCCTGCTCTCGCGTCAAACAAACTCAATGTACGAAGTACGAAGTGTACAGGCTGCAAGCGAACGAGTGTGAATTGAAAGAGAAATGAAGCACCGCGAGGACCGTCGACGTCCAGAGGTGCAGCAACTCGGGGGTGAGGGCTTTGAGGAAGAAGGAGAAGGAGTGGGAGGTGAGTGTTTGTCCGGTCGACTTTGGCTGAGTGCACTGAAATCTACCGTAGTTTTCGGGGGTCAACTTGGATCCGCTTAGGAATGAAGGAGGCAGTAGAGCCCTGTTGGGACTAGCGGGACATGGGCCGGAGCTAGGCTAGGGTGTCTAATGTCTATCCGTGGTCACCGAAACGAAAATCAGGTTGTGAGCAGCACGTCCAGGGGCAAATGGGGGGAGGGCACTGGTGACTGGGCAGAGGGCAGAGGTCAGAGAACCTGCTACGAAGTCGTACTGTAACTTGTACAGTAAAGCAGCTAACGGCCTTCATTTTTATTTAGCAGCAATTGCGTACTCCGTAGAGCATCCGGGATGCTTTGGAACAGGACCATGGCAGCGTGTCTTGTTTCCTTCCGCGGCACCCCAACAAATCTCCGTCCAAAGATTCCAAACGCAACTAGTTACAAGTACCCAGGACAGCGTGAATTCAGCAGTGAGCCTGCCCCCCTCACCCTCCCCGATCAGATGTTTACCAGGCAGTGCGGAGGGGACGAGCAAGCTTATCCAGCGTGCTCGACTGCCTGAGCCAGAAGCTCTCTTCTGCCTCCTGAGTTCCTCGTAGTTTTTCGCATCTCCACGCCTAGCGGTGCTGCCAATACCGTTTTGCTCCACCACAGCGGATCGAAAAAGGGGCAGAAGCTACGGCAATTGATTAGTTAGTTACTTAGTTAGTTGGTCATGGGCGGAACACATCTACTGGCTCCGTTCTGTTAATGCATGAGAGGATGCGCCGCATCGGCGGGGGCATGGATGATTCTCTAGTAATTTGTTCCCTTCACGCTCTGCGCCGGTTAACTGGGCCAACTCTGTACAAAGGGCTGTGTAATTGGCTTGTTTTATTCGAAGCTTCATTTCAAGCCTCTTCTTTCTCATGTTTCCGCAGGCTGCCATGCATCCGGCACTGCACAGGACTTCCGAGCTGTCTTACATTCATCCTTATTCCGAATTTCCGATATCTATTCTCTGCTGTCAATTCAGCCAGAATACGGCATGCTGTGAATGAAGACAGAAACATGCATCGTATAAGTGTACTCGTGGCGCTCTTTACGAGTTGGCGATTGACTATGTCAGCGTGCATGCAGCTCCCTGCCCCTCACGATGTTCCTGTCTTGACCCGCCACTTCGATTGCTCCAGTCGATGCGCCCCCATCTCAAGTGGCGCATCGATACCAAACAAAATCTACGGCATTCGATGGAGATGCGCGAAGATGAATTGATAGACAGACGTAGCAGACAGAATCATTGAGATTTCCATCATTCCCAGAGCTCTTCACATTTGCTTCCCTAAAGCCGATAGCAACAATCGGCCAGGTTAGTCGCGGAAAGAATCTTCGTACCTGTCGAAAAGCTCTTAAAATAGATTTAGTGGCTCGAGGTTATCGGCGAGTGGCAATTCTTATCGACGACTTCTGGGTCATCGACAGCCGCCCTCCAATCATTGCCTAGAAGCCGTTTAGCATCCCCTTTAAATGAAGTCAATCAGCGACAAACAATGCGCGAGAAAATTCAGCGAGAACTAAAAGCCGCTGTGCGTCACGGCGAGGAGAATAGGGGCTCTCCCTAGAAGGACTTGATGTCCAATTGTCAGTCATCAGCGGCCACTTGCTAATTAATAAATCACTGCATTTACAACGTACTCAAGTAGATAAACGCTCCTCTCGCTCCTGCACAACTTGCAAAGACTACAGTACTCTTGCCACGGGAAGGCATGGAAGGATGGAAATGGCAAGGCCACCAATGAAGAACGAATTTCATCTTTCCGGAGCATCCGGCCCTTTCTGGAAATGTTTGAAGCTGCTTCCACTTCAAGCTGAAGCATCTGAGCCTCATACCCCACCTCCCTAATTGCTTCTGATACAAATTCTGATACACGGAACGTGACATGCTCTTGCAGGCTTATTTTAGAATTCAATCGACGAGGAGCAGTGACGCTTGTCTTCCAAGCGGACCCTCGCCGCAATAAGGATCTTCTGTTTGTGCTAAGCCAAACATCAAGACGCGTTTCTCAGCACGGGTTGTGATACTGACAGCTGAGACCAGACATTTTGGAAAGACCTCGCGGAGTTGCCAGCCCAGGCCAGGCTCCCCAGATCCAGCTTCGGACTCCGGACGGTTGTTGGAACCTGTAGGATCGCTAGACGGGCCTTCCGCCATTCGGGTAATCTCAGCTGGTCGCGGTTTTGTCCGTCATGATTACGGTGTCTCTGCTGCGCCTCGTTGGGTGCGTCCAATGTCCCGATTTGCACCCCGTAACTAATTTTAATCACGTGATCGTACGTAAATGAAAGGTTCCTGAGTTAGCCAAATGGGATGACTTGCATGAGGCCGCGTTTGATAGTAGTATTTCGAGGAAAATCACGACCACGAGGAGAGGAGCAGGCGAGCGAGAGGAGTTCTAGGAATTTGAATAGAAAAATGCCAAAAACAAAAAAGCAATCCATACGGTCGCGACTTTGGTGATGACTGTCGTAGAGTTTCCAGAATAAAAATGCACATCTTCATTTACATTGTGGGCAATCCCGCCCGCTCCACTTCTTGCGCACTCATCGAGTTGCTAGCGCTAGCAGAAGCCCCCTTGGCAAATGTGTCCCAAACAAACCATCTCCACACCATTTCTTGGAACGTTCTGCATCATTTCTCGAACCTCCAGAGCATTTCTTTTCGCTCTTTCTCTCTCTATTATGCGATCTTCTCGACACTCATTTGCAATCACTCGTTGAATCTCGAAGCAGCCGCGCTCTGCTTGCTTGCTGTGTCTTGGCAAGCACGACTTGAAACGATCACTGTTTTCAGAAGCCAAATTTCTTCTTACTTTCCATCCAGAGCATCGGACAACGTAATTGAAGTCAACATTCAATAATTATTCATCTACCGTCATGAAGTCGTTCGGGATTGTTTCAATCGCTGCAGCTGCGCTGAGTGGTGCTCTCTTTGCTACAACAGTCACAGCTGACCTGCCTCCCATCGTCATCAAGGTTCGCCCACGCGTAATAATCCATATTTTCAACGTAGCATACTTATAATTCTAGGGATCTCATTTCTTCTACGAAAATGGGACCGAGTTCTTCATTCGCGGCGTCGCATATCAACAGGATGTTAACTCGAACGGCTCAACTTCTACGACGGGGACATTCACAGATCCTCTGGCAGACTCCGCTGGATGTGCCCGAGACATCCCCCTTCTTCAAGAATTAGGAACGAACACCATTCGAGTCTATGCCATCAATGCTTCTCTCGACCACTCTGCTTGCATGTCCATGCTGCAAGACGCTGGAATCTATCTCATTCAAGATCTTTCGAATCCTTCCTCGTCAATCAACAGAAACAGCCCAACGTGGAACACAGAACTCTTTGCCGATTATGCCGCAGTCGTTGATGCAATGGCAAACTATACCAACGTTCTAGGTTTCTTTGCCGGCAACGAAGTTTCGAACGATGTCAATAATACCAACGCCAGTGCTTTTGTGAAGGCTGCTGTTCGAGATATGAAGGCATATATCAAGACCAAGAATTATCGATCAATTGGTGTAGGATATGCTACCAACGATGATGCCAACATCCGGATCAATCTTGCACACTACTTTAACTGTGGTGATGCAGCAGATTCGATCGATTTCTGGGGTTACAACATCTACTCGTGGTGCGGTGCTTCATCCTACACGGAATCAGGATATGATCAGAGAACTGCGGAATTCGCCAATTACTCTGTACCCGCGTTCTTCGCCGAATATGGCTGCAACACTGTCCAACCCCGCCTGTTCACTGAGGTCCAGGCAATTTACGGTGAAAACATGACCGGGGTGTGGTCTGGTGGCATTGTCTACATGTACTTCCAGGAAGCCAACGATTATGGTATGTCTTAAAGTAGCCCTTTAGCTCATTCTTCACTCATTGACCTCATTTAGGTCTTGTCACTGTTTCTGGTGACACTGTTACCAAGTTACCAGACTTCACCGCACTTTCCGAGCAGTTGGCATCGGCTACCCCGAGTTCGACGAGTTCTGCCGATTATGTAGTGACCAATACCGTTGCTCAAGCTTGCCCAGCAACCGGTGCTGCTTGGGCCGCTGCAAGTGCTCTTCCACCCATTGCCAATGCCGACCTTTGCAGCTGCATGGTATCTTCTCTCTCTTGCGTGGCGGCGACTGGCTTGTCAAGCAACACAACTGCTTCATTGTTCTCAACGGTTTGTGGTCTTGACAACAGCGCTTGCAATGGTATCGGCGCGAACGGAACTACTGGAATCTATGGTGCATACTCTATGTGCGATGATTACCAAAAGCTATCGTTCACATTCGACCAATACTACAAGAGCCAGAATAAGGCCTCAACAGCATGTAACTTCAACGGAAACGCCAAGACCCAGACTGGATCAACGAGCAGTTCCTGCTCAAGTCTCCTCAACCAAGCAGGTTCTGCTGGAACAGGAACCGTCACCACCGCCCCAACTGGCACCGGATCATCAAGCGGCTCCTCCAGCACAACATCAAAAAAGAGCGCAGCAGGCGCCGTCATCATCCCTCGGCTCGACATGGGTCTCTTGCACCTAGGCGCGTACCTCTTAGCAGCTGGTATTGCAGGTGCGGGAATGGTTTTGCTGTAAACTTACATACCATTCTGGAGTGGTCTGGTTCGCGTATTGTATTATCTGCATCGGGCGTCTTTGGTGACTTGCTTGGATGGAAAGCAGTCTACGATTGGCCTTTACATAACTGGCACCTGGCAGACTCTTTAGCTGTCCATTTCCAACCCTTTCCTTGTCCTTCTAATCAGTCATCCTTCACGAAGGACTGACTGATTTTAATTTTATAGCATGGTTATACTTGGAATGAATGATACCTTGAATGTTCTGCCACAATATTGGAATCCTAGTAATGATCTAACAAAACATAATATTTCTAATATACAGTAGAAAGTTCGAGATTACCGTAAGTATCTCGCGCTACTATCTGACACTTGTGACGATTCCTGGGATGGCTGGCTCTGGCTTTGTGGCTGTTATTTGAGACGAACGCCATGTCACAGGCAACGTACGACCAGAATCAGATAAAGAGTAGATAGGTAGGTACCTTCACAAATCACTATTAACGAAGTAACCTATCATCACTGTAGGCGGTGTACGCCGACAGATCATGTGTTGTTGAAAGGCGAGCAATATTAGCTTAGCGACTTCGTTGCTGCGCCAACGCGTCCAAGCTGTCGACCTCGGATTACCACGAGCTGCACACCCAACCTCACATTTCTTTCACAACATATTAATTTTTTTTTTCTTTTTGCACGAGAGGGATTAGAAGTCATGGCGAGAGTAATGGAGGATAGTGGGAGTGATGACGAGTTTCCGGATGTGCACGAGTTGGCCGCGCGACGTGGAGTGAAGAAACCGGTGTCGGGGTCAGCCAGGGCGAGGTATGCGGGTGACGATGAGAAAACAATTGGGAAAGCGAAGAGTCCGGTTAAGAGATTCCCAAAGGGTGCTGAGTTGGGAAGAGGAGAGAAGAGTAGTGTTGAGGGGGTGATGGGGAAGCCGAGGAAACGCGTGTTGAACCAGAAGTCTGATAATCCTTTGTTGAGACCGCTCTCTGGCAAGTCTTCTGATGTGGTGGGAGAGGGTTCAACGAGGAAGAGAAAGGGCGTGTGCGTGAAGGAGGTCAGAAAAATGTCTAAAAACGGACCGAAGATTCTGGCATCGAACTCGGAGCACGAGAATGAGGACAGAGAGGGTCCAGACGAGAGAACAATGGAATTCAAAACAGCTGAGAAGTCTCGTTCAGAAATCATGGAATCCATTGAATCCAAAGAGGAGGTTCTCGAGGAAGCTACGGGGTTGAAGAATGAGAGGAGTACTACAACGAGCAAGCAAGTCAGGAAAACCGTGGGAAAACTTGACTCAAAGCCAATTCCCAAATTTGAGTCGGATGAAGAAGATTTCGGGCTGGATTCTGATGGATTATCTGATTTCATCGTCGATGATAGTACGTTCTTGGAAGAGGAGGATACAGTTATCGAAGCTCCACCACCGAGATCTGTTAGGAGACTGGTCAAAGGCAGAAAGATGACCAGAAGCGAAGAATCGGATGATGAGGATCCGAGTTTGGGTATAGGAAAGTTGAAGCTTGGTGTTGAAGAAGATGCTTCCACTAGCCTAGAGAAAGCATTGAAAGAGCTAGATCTCGAGGATCTTGGGTCGGATAATGAGGACCTTTTGGAGGCTAGGCCTAAGGGGTTAAAGATGAAAGCGCCCAAACGACCTAAGGATCAGGAAGAAAAGAAAGCAGCATCACCAAGCTTTGACATAGAAGATCCATTCACTCTCCGGTAGTAAGTGTTTTGTTCTGATTTACTTCCATAAAACTGAATTTATTTCTAGCTCCCCATCTATGAATAAGCCAAGGAAGGCCTTAAAAGAAACCCGCTTCGCAACTCCACCAGGTAGCCCTGAACTCAAGCCACGAGGTTTAGTCTCCCCAAAAAAGCAGCTACCCCGAATCCCTTCAACGCCTCATCGACCCAGCATGGACAGCTTTTGGCAGCAAGACGTTGTCAACGACTGGAATGACGAATACTCTCCCCGCAAAGTCCTTCAGCAGAGACCACAACTCAACGATGGCTCCCTCGCAATAGATCATCTTCTCCTGTCGCCCAAGAAATCGCCAACCAAGCAAGACCGCATCACCAAAGAAGCCAAGAAATCCTTCTCCCAGAAGAAACACACATTAGCAGAGTCCTTCCTCTACGAACTCGATACCAAGATCGCCAATGGTGAAATATCAAGACTATCCGCCTCCACAGGAGGCGTGAAGATAGTCTGGAACAAGAAGCTAAACACCACCGCCGGCCGCGCAAACTGGAAGCGCGAGTCGTTGAAGTCTCGGCCACTCTCAACGGGAGCACCGGCACCCCTAACATATCGCCATCATGCAGCCATCGAACTTGCGGAAAAGGTCATCGATGACGAAGACCGCCTTTTTAATGTCATTGCTCACGAGTTCTGTCATCTCGCAAACTTCATGATTAGCAACATAAAGACCAATCCACATGGAAAAGAATTCAAAGAGTGGGGCGAGAAAGTGACGAGGATGTTTGGAGATAGAGGAATTGTGGTTACGACGAAGCACAGTTATGCTATCGACTACAAGTATGTGTGGGAGTGCGAGAACTGCGGTCTAGAGTAGTCGGAGCATTGATCCTGAGCGTCATCGCTGTGGTACATGCAAGAGTCGATTGGTGCAAACGAAACCCGCTCCCAGAGCTGGGAAGGAAAATGGAGGGAAGGGGAAAGGGTTGGGAGAGTATCAGATGTTCGTTAAGGAGAATATGAGGAAAGTGAAGGTGGAGAATCCAGGGAGCCCGCAGAAAGAGATCATGGGCTTGGTTGGGAAGAAGTATCAGGAGTACAAAGCCTCCAAGCTGAACGAGAAGTCGAGTTTGGTGGAATCGATCGATATCGTGGAGGAAGCGGAGAGCAGAGAAAGAACGCCCGGGGAAGACAGAGTTGAGTTTGTGGCGAGGAGGCTTGATTTCCTTGATTTAACGAGGGAGTAGATTGTGAAAGTACATAAGAAGGCGTCAGGAAATTGATCAGCATTTCATCTAATTTCGCTAGCTACCCCTAACCATGTGTCATTCTCTCATTTCGGTATTATGACTCCATTCCCGAACAACCCAATTCGACGCTATCAAATTCCCATTCAATACAAAGTACTCAAAGCACCTCAAACTCAATCCCCAATCAGTCGCGGCACCGTCCCCATCCCCTTCATTCCCAGCCCAAACACAAAACCTAAACCTCATTAAAAAGTCCCCAATCCTTAATCTTAAACGTCTCCCAAATCCTCGCCGCAAATTCCACCGCGTTCTCAATCAGCTTTCCCTGCTTGCCCACCTGCATATCAATCTCCTCCTCCGTATACTCGCCCCTAATATGCGGCACATTAATCGTGATCAGGATATCCGTGCTATCGCTCTCCAGCCGGATCAACGTGAGGACTATAGCTGTGAAATCAGGGTTCTTGGAGCCCGGTTGGGGGGGTGGTGTTTGTGTGGCGATGAGCGTGTAGGCGGGGATGTCATCGCTGTGATGGGTGAGATGAATGAGCACGTGATTAAGCTTCGTAACTCGAAGTGGGATGGGAAGGGGGGAAGGGTGCATACGGGAGTTTAGAGAATTGCGTATTGGACGTGTTCCACACTTTCACGGTGTCGCTATCACTAGCAACGATGTCCTCCAGGTGCGTAGTCAGAGCCGCGCCATCGACGGCCGGGCCTGAGCCTGGGAGACCGACGCGCTCAGTGATGTCAAAGATGATGGATGTGAAGCCGTCTCTATCGAGGTAGACTTCTTGATGGTCGGGGACTTGACGGATTGTACTGTTTTCGTGAGTTAGTTGAGTTAGTTGAGTTGGAGGGGGTGGGAAGGGAAGTTAGCGTGCCTGACGTCGGCGAAGGTGCTGGGCAAGTCGACGATAAGAGCCCCACCGAAGAGTGGCGTGCTTGTGAATGTTGTCATGGTTTGATGCTTTTTGCTTTCTATCTGCTTGCAATAGAAGGGCTTGGAATGCAAAGTGATATGCGTATTGTTTTGAGGTTGGTTGAATGTGGCTGCGCCGGCGAGTTGTATTTGGGTTTTGTTTCCAAGGCAGTCTGTCTGTTGAGTTTTGGGTGCCTGGCTCGTCTGTTTGAAGTGAAGATCCTGGGATTTGGGGGACAACTCAGCCTTGCGCCCTGCTGGTTCTCGGAGTGGCTTCGGTTGTTGGAGGGTTCAGAACAGCTGATGTCTAATCACAACTGGCAGATGGTTGGAAGGAATCGAATTGCGTGTTGCGTAATGAGCGTAAGCCTTGTCAGCGAAGCCCAACGAGTTAACGAAGGGAGGTCGTGCTCGCTTGTGGCGAAACTTTAGCGAGGTAAAAATTGGCAAAAAATTGATCCATAGACGGGACGAAGTAAAAGAAGCGTAAGTCAATTGCCAAAAATGCCAAAAGAAGAGTCTGGATATACCAGAATTGGGTTACAAAGATTGGTTGAATGGAGTATCATGGGCATGAACCACGGTCATCTCTGGTAAAAGGCCTCGTGTATGTTAGTTAGGCTCTAATCTCCGGGTGTTGGAGCAGCTTACAAGAAATGAATTCTGAGATAGTTTGTCCCACTCCAGTTAGGAAAATTCGCTATTTGAGTACATAACACCACAATGCAAATACCCAGCCTTTGACTTCTCGATCTCAACATCAACGCCCCTTTTCTGGTCGGTCGCACAATGCATTGGATTAATACAATTTCCACGTAGTGATTATCAGGATCAGTTTAAATTTTCGAAGGTAGTTGCACATCTCATTTTTCGCATCATATCGCTGTTCATTACCAAAACTAGATTTTGTATGCGTATGCCTCTCTATCCGCTCTCCTCACGCATTCTTCTCGTCAGAAGTCCTGATATGCTCGCCGAATGTCATGCCTGTCTGTATATTCACGATCTCTCCTAAATTCGGCTGCGTGAACACACCGCGAACGTATTTCTCGCCATACCCGTTCCCGCCGCGTTTGGCCCTCTTACAAAGTGTGGAACGGCCTTCAAAGCTCCTCCTGTTATCAACTCCAGGGCAGAGCCCGTCTGAAATGCAAGGCAATTAGCAGGAATATTGACTTTCACGACCCCAGATGTTCGTGACTCGGTGTAGAAACCTGGAAGAGGGTCGAGAGATTCACGGAAGGTACAGGTTTGAAGGTGCTGCTATTGAGGGGGGTAAAGGAGCCGACTCGTCAACAAACAGAGCGGATGTCGAGCCGGTGAGACAGTCATCATTGACGTGCGAAGCGCACCACGAGTCATCTACTTTGCTGGAGATGGCATCAGCTGACAAAAGTGTTGAAGGAGGAAAGTAATGCAGCAGTCGAGCTCTGATTATCATGCTCTCCTTCACGATTCGTTCCATTGTCCCAATCACATATCCTTAGACAAACTCAGCTGCAAATTGATCGCAAACCCTAGAGACTAGCAAAGCAATGTCGATGATCATAGTACACAACTCTTTAAGCATCTCGCGAAAGCCTGGAAGCAGATTCTCTGTAGGCCAGGTGTTGGGCTATTCAAAAGTGGGCTGGCTGTCTAGATTGGTGCTTTGATGAATGAATTGCAGATACGAGGACATAATGGTAGCATAATAGGACCCCTTCCTTGTGTCATATTGACGTGGCTTCATGGCTCCCTTGCCTTGACTCCAGCCTATATTGTAGTGAGCGGCTGGATTGGTCAACAGATCTGGGATAATGTCATTAGCTCGCAGTACATTTCAACTTGGAAGGCAGGTCCTGGTCTTTGCCTAGCTGTTCAGGTGAAAGTTGAGCTAAAATAAAACGCAAAGGAAAGAAGTTTGATGCGTAATGGTTTAAAGTCGGCGGGGAGATCCTTCACGATGAGGATGCTCAAAGAAGATGGGTCAATGCTTCCTCAAGCATCAAAAGTCCCACAGATCCTATTAGAAATAAATGAGTATCCTCCTTTAATATTCTTAAGCTGCTTACCTAATTGCAAATCATGCGAACTGACGATCACAGTCTGTTGGGTGGGAGCCATATCGGCTTGATGTGTGACCTCTCAATCATCCGTCCTTTTTCGAACAAAGCGAAAGCTAGCCAAAGGTGAGGGAACACCATTCGTCATCTGGAAGGACATTCATATATTTGGTAATGGTATTACTGAAGTTGATGGTACACATCTTAGCGTACCTGTCAGATGTGTTAGAAAGGATGTTACATTTTATTTCTCGTAAGCTTCATTGCTTCAAGCGCTTGATAGAGGGCTCGGTTCCGAGATTAGCTCACTCATTCAGCCTCTTCCAAAACTACCTCCTGATACGAATGGCATACTCGTGACAATACAAGACAATTTGAGACGTTTTTCCCTTAGTTGATTCCAAAGGGGAGTCATCATGCCCGGACCAGTATGAACTGGAAAATGTGCTGGCTACTTTAATTCCAGCGGATCAAATCGATTCAACATCCAAGCCTCAATGCCTTGGTACGGGGAAGATATATCTTACTTCTCCTTTCGTGAAATATACTGGTCTTATCTCTTCATATTCCAAGAATTCATACAAGTCTTGCTCAAAGATCAAGCAACAATCCCTAAACCTCATTCTCAGACCTCATCGCCGCCCCTCTTGGTGGCACCATCCTCTCCGTCTCAGCGTAATAGTTCGTACCCGTCACCAACCTCCTCCCCCCAAGTAAGCCCATCCACTCAGAAAAGCAAATCTTCACTGGTCAATGGATGGGCGGCTGGGAACCTGCCGTCACAACCGCACCTCCTTCAACTACTCAATCATTTGCCTCTGCGTTTCATCCCGCACCATCTCAGGCATCGAGATTGACACCGCATTTTTGAAAGACAACGAAGCGCCCGCTATCTCTGGCGAAGGATGTTTCTCCACCGCTGACGAAGAAGTGATGGGCTAGAAAGGTGAGAGGGGAGAGTGGGAGGTCATCTTTGGAATCCACAAATGCGGACCAAGTTAACGACATACTTGGAAACTCGAAATCGCTACGACCAAAGCATTCACGCATGTAAAATTAAACATGTATCCAGATGGCGTTATTGACCGTTTCCGGCTTTATGGGAAAGCAGTGCCTATCCTTCCTACCAGCAAAGATGAAATATCTGATCTAGCAGCTGCCCAGGATGGAGGTATTCCGACTTCTTGGAGTGATTAAGAATTTGGAACTTTGGCAAGTAATTTGCTGCTTCCGGGGAGAGGACTAGATATGACTGATAGGTGGGAGACTTTGAGGTCGAGGACGAACGATCATGTGGACTAGGTGGTTGTTAAGTTTGGGGTGCTGGGGAAGGTGAAGAGTTTGTTGCTGAATACTGCGCATTTTTGGGGGAATTTTTCCGGAATAAGCTCAGATTGCAGGTATAATTGATGTAGGTGGAGATGAACCTAAGGCATGTGACGAGGGGTGGCGGAATTTAACTGCCCTGAGTGATTGTGAGGCGGACAAGGAGTATACTTTTGAATGTTTGAATCAAGAGATAGTCGCCACGCATGTTAAGTTAAGTATCTATCCGGATGGAGAGGTTAAGCGGTTGAGAGTGTTTGGTGTTAGAGCAGACTAGAACTATATCGAAAATGTGCATGCTTTCTTGGTACGTTAACACGTCTCATGTGGAAACCTGGTCATTCAGCTCAACAGTACTCCGTCCTCATCCACCGCACTCATCTCCGGTGTTTGTTCCCTGTGGTTTTGTTTATACCACTAGACAAGAAGGGCGACTCAAATGATTTAATTCCGCTTTGTTTATTATTCTCAAATGTATCTCCGTATTTGGGACAATAACATATCACGAACGCATTCTAGCCCACTGAGCCCCACTCGAGTTTGAAGAATCCTGGACTGGAAGCTTTCTAGTATTATTTTGTCCTAAAAGTCTCTGGGATCCCAATCTTTTTTTGGTTCTCAGGGACGCAGCTAAAGAGCTGTCTCCCTCTTCAAAAACTGACCATAACCTTTCTTCCCTACTATGCCACTATTGTCCCTATCCCAAACCACCTCACCTCGTAGAATTGTATACCTAGGCCACCGTTTCAGAGTCTGTCCTTCGTAGGGTGTGTAGTCGACGTTATAATGTAACATTTTGTTCCTCAGCTGAAAACTATCTATTTCTTGATACTAAATTGTGATATCTGCATCACTTTGCCCTGGGATCAAAGCTCCTTTTCGTGGATATAATCCATACAATTTCGCTGCATTAGTTGCTGTGACCTCAACGAACTTTTGCAGTTGCAATTGACCTGCGCTCAGAGCTAATGGTAATCTCGATTCGACTCCGGGGCGGCC
>Ga0302325_10012175_pt1 | contig 18490 bp, 13 predicted proteins | sample Palsa_T0_2_FD_201948 | JGI IMG/M metagenome (GOLD analysis project Ga0302325, IMG submission 201948) | Peat permafrost microbial communities from Stordalen Mire near Abisko, Sweden - Palsa_T0_2 | ecosystem: Environmental > Terrestrial > Soil > Palsa > Peat permafrost | place: Sweden: Abisko...
GCAGCGGGTTTCGGGACGCGTTTTTTGCCAGCGACGAAATCGATTCCCAAGGAAATGCTGGCGCTGGTGGACAAGCCGATCATCCAGTACGGGGTTGAAGAGGCACTGGCGGCGGGATGCGATCAGATCGTGATCGTGACGGGGCGCGGGAAATCGGCGATCGAAGATCACTTCGATGTGAGCTTCGAATTGGAGTCGATGCTGGAGAGGCGCGGCAAGACGGATTTGCTGGCGTTGAGCCGCCAGGTGTCGCACATGGTGCGGCTCTCGTATGTGCGCCAGAAGGAAGCTATGGGGCTGGGGCATGCGGTGCTGATGGCACGCGACCTGGTGGGCGATGAGCCATTCGCGGTGATCCTGCCCGACGATGTCATCGACGCGAAGGTTCCGTGCCTGAAGCAGATGATGGACGAGTTTGAGAAGGTGCAGTCGACGATTGTGGCGACGCAGGTGGTGGAAGGGCCGGCGATTTCGTCCTATGGCGTGCTGGATGGGAAGCCGGTGGAGGGGAATCCGAAGCTGTTCGATGTTTCCGGGCTGGTGGAGAAGCCGAAACAGGCGGACGCGCCGTCGAAGAATGCGATTATCGGACGCTACATTTTGACTCCGAAGATTTTCGATCTGCTGGAGCATACGCCGCTGGGCGCGGGTGGCGAGCTACAACTCACGGATGGAATCAAAGGGCTGCTGCAGACGGAGAAGGTTTACGGGTACAGCTTTGATGGCGTTCGTCATGATGCGGGCGACAAGTTCGGGATGCTGAAGGCGACGGTGGAGTTCGCGCTGAAGCGGGAGGATTTGGGGCCGGCGTTCCGGGATTATCTGAAGACGTTGAAGTTGTAAGCTCGATGGGCCTGACTCGGAGATGAAACTTAGTTAGCTGGTTGATCGTCTACGAAAACGGGCCAGGAGAGTTCTCTCTTCGTATCGATCCTCCGCTGAACCTGGCCTTTTCCTCAACAATTCCAGATGAAGAATGCGGGCCTTTCTGAGGCGCGGGCCAGCGATTTGTGTTCCGTGCATCGGGAGGCGTATCGTCGGTAGTTGGTTCGGGTGGCATCCTCTGCTTGAGGGAGGAGCCGCACTGGAGACAACAATGAGCCTTACGCAGTTCCGCAATGATGGATCGGCATCCTCGCCGATTCCGGTGACCTTCCAGACAATTCAGGAAAAGAAGCAGACGGGCAGGCCGATTACTGCGCTGACCGCCTACGACTATGCCACGGCTCGGCTGGTGGATGAGGCGGGGATCGATTTGATCCTTGTCGGCGATTCGCTCGCGCAGGTGGTGCTGGGCTACGACAACACGCTGCCGGTGACGGTGGACGAGATGCTGCATCACACGCGGGCGGTGCGGCGTGCGGTGAAGCGGGCGATTGTGGCGGCGGACATGCCGTGGGGGTCGTACCACGTGAGCGTGGAAGAGGGCATGAGGAACGCTGTGCGCTTTGTGAAGGAAGGGGGCGCGCAGGCGGTGAAGATTGAGGGCGGGGCGAGCCGCGCGGAGATGGTGGAGCGGCTGACGTCGGCGGAGATTCCGGTGATCGGACATCTGGGGCTGACGCCGCAGTCGGTGCATCGGATGGGCGGATACAAGGTGCAGGGGCGGTCGGCAGCGGCGATTAACGAGCTGTTGCACGATGCGCATACTCTGGAGTCGGCGGGCGCTGTGACGCTGGTGCTTGAAGGCATGCCGCGGGAAGTGGCGGCACGGATCACGGCGGAGGTTGGGATTCCGACGATTGGAATTGGCGCGGGGCCGGAATGCGACGGGCAGATCCTGGTGTTCCACGATTTGGTGAATCTGAGTTTCACTCATCCGGCAAAGTTTGTGCGGCAGTACGGCGATGCGGCGGAGCTGTTCCGGAACGCGATCGAGGGATACCGGCAGGATGTGGAGACGCGCACGTTTCCTGCCGATGGCGAGAGCTATCATCTGCCGAAGGACGTGGCAGCGACGCTGGATGGTTCCGCGGTGCGCGCGAAAGCCTGACATCGCTGATGCTGATTACAAAAACCATTGCTGAAGCTCGAGGAGCGGTAGCGAGGCTGCGTGCGGAGCGGCGGTGCATCGGATTGGTGCCGACGATGGGCGCGCTGCATGCGGGGCATCTCTCGCTGGTACGCGCGGCGAAGGCACATTGCGATGCAGTGGTGGCGACGATCTTCGTCAATCCGACACAATTTTCTCCGGAAGAGGATTTCGCAATGTATCCGCGGACGTTTGAGGCGGACTGCGCGGCGCTCGAGGCTGAGGGCGTGGATGTGCTGTTTGCGCCGGAGGCGGGGGAGATGTATCCGGCTGGGGCGAGCACGGTGATTGAGGTGCCTGGAATTTCGGATCGGCTGGACGCGGTGTCGAGGCCAGGTCATTTCCGCGGCGTGGCGACGGTGGTGGCGAAGCTGTTCAACATCATTCAGCCGAACCATGCGTTCTTTGGGCAGAAGGATGCGGCACAGGTGGCGGTGCTGCGGCGGATGGTGCGGGACTTGAATTTCGTTTTGGAACTGGTGGTTTGCCCGACGGTGCGCGAGGCAGATGGTCTGGCATTGAGTTCTCGGAACCGCTATTTGTCAGAAGAGGAGCGGGGACAGGCACTTGTGCTGAGCCGAGCGCTGCGGCGGGTCTCAGACGAGATTCAGGCCGGCGTGGTGGATTCGCAGAGGCTGACCGATGTGGCTTTGGGCGTGCTGGCCGATGAGCCGGAGGTTCGGCTGGATTATTTTCGGATCGTCGATCCGGAGACGCTGGAAGACGTAGAGGATGTGAGCGCGGGGGCACTGGTGGCAGTTGCGGCGATGGTGGGCCCGACGCGGTTGATCGATAACGTGGTGATTCCGCCGCGCTGAGGCTGGACGCTGGTCCTACACGCTAATTCGGGACTACTGCGGCTTCTGTTCGGGCGCTGTTCCGGCCGGTGGGCGATGGTGCCCTTCTGGCGATGGGGTAAAGTGCTCCGGCATTTGATGGCCGCGATGGCAGGTGCCACAGGTGACGTGCTTGTCTTCGGGCATGGCGTCTGGGTCGTGAACCTGTGACATGTACTGCTCATTGATGGTCCGCGTCATTGCCATCATAGTGCGGGCGATTCCCTTGTCATCCTTCGCGTCGGAGGCGAAGTCGAGCTTGTGGGTTTGCGGATCGGCGGCGTGGCAGAAATTGCATTCGACGCCGAGCGCACCGGCATAGCCGCGCATGATCTTGATCAGATCCTCGGGCGCGATGTTTTTCGGCAGGACTTTGAGGTTGGTCGGCTTCGGCGGCGGGCCGTGCTGATGGGTGCTGTTGGGATTATCCGGTGCGCTGGGACCTGCGTCCTGAACGGGGCCGGTGGTCTGCGGTGTGGCGCTTTGAGCGAGGAGGGGTTGGGCGGCAAGGGCCAGGGCGAAGGTTCCAACGAGGAGTAACCGGTTGTGCATAGTTCGAAGTTTTCCTGGAAAAATGGGGATGGGGCGCGGCGGTGTCTGCTTCAGGCCATCTTAACAATTCTCGGACGTGCGCAACCGCGGGCGAGTTTCAGGATGGCTTTTGGAATGACAAGGAGTTCATCCGGATACAAAGCGGTTGCCGGCGATGGTGAAGCGCAGGGGGCGGTCGGCGGCTTTGCGGATGCCGATGCGAGGGGAAGCATCGATGGCGTCGGGAATGAAGCCGTCGTCTTCCACGTGGAGGCCGGAGCGCGAGTTGGTGACGTCGATGCCGTTGTGGGTTTCGCGCACGATGCCGAGAGCCTGGCAGAGGCGGCCTGGTCCTGAAGTCAGGAGGCGCGGATTCGCGGTGGAGGGGAGGCCGCGGAGCCGGGCCATGGTTTCGAGTCCTTCAACCGGCTCGAGGGCGCGGAGGAGCACGCCGCCCGGGTGGCCATCGGGCTCGCAGGAGAAGTTCAGGCAGAAGTACATGCCGTAAATGAAGTAGACGTAGGCGAAGCCGGCCGGCCCGAAGAGGACGGCGTTGCGGGCGGTCTTGCCGACGAAGGTGTGGGCGGCGGGATCGTCGAGGCCGAAATAGGCTTCGACTTCGACGATACGGCCGGTGAGGCGCTGGGTTTTTGGCCGCGCGACGGACGGGTCTCGATACCGGCGGACGAGGAGCTTGCCGAGGAGACGGCGACATACCTGGTCGGGCGGATCGAGATAGAAGGCGCGGGGCAGGATGGGGGATCTGGCCATCTATTTCGAAGGCAGATCCTTCAGCACGGCGAGGACTTCTTCGGCGTGGCCTTCGGGGGTGACTTTGGGAAAGATTTTGAGGAGGCGTCGGTCCGGACCGATGAGGAAGGTGGTGCGCTCGATGCCCATGACTTTCTTGCCGTACATATTCTTTTCTTTGAGGACACCAAACTGATTGCAAACCGTTTCGTCTACATCAGCAAGGAGGGGATAGGGGAGGTCGTACTTTTCGCGGAATTTCTTCTGGGCTTTGGGCGTATCGCGGGAGATGCCGAGGACGATGGCTCCGGTGGACTGGATTTTTTGGAAGGTATCGCGGAAACCGCAGGCTTCGATGGTGCAGCCGGGAGTATCCGCTTTGGGATAGAAGAAGAGGACAACCGGCTTGCCGGCGAAATTTTTGAGGTGAACGGTATTCTCCGAGTCGTCCTGGAGGGTGAAGTCGGCAACTTTATCGTTGATTTCCATTCTTTTCCCTTCTGAGAGCAGCGGCGCACGCTCAAGCCAGGCGCCGGTATCATTGTTTCTTACGGCATCTCAAGAGATACGTGGCTTTGCCGGTTTCGCGCAGCGTCGCCGCTTTCCTGGGGTGCGTCGACATTAGATACGGGCTTCCGACTACACCATCTCTGAAAATGCTATCGCAGCGAGGATTATGTCACGGGTTCGGACAGGATGTTGGGCGTGGGGACTTGCGTCGGCAGCGGCCGCAGCGTGCGCTTTGCCGGCTTGCGCGCAGTATGTGGGCCGCGTGGACGAGGCGAAGCAGCAGGCTGGGACGCACTTGCGGGCGACGGCGATTCTGGAGTACACCGGGGATCTGACGAAGATCAAGGAGAGCCGGCTGGTGCCGATCGCGGTGTGGGATGGCGCGCAGTATCAGCCGGGCGGGCTTTATCTGGCGCAGCCGGCGCCGCTGGCGGTACTTTCGGGCACGCAGTACGAGCTGGAGTCGTCGGGCAAGCCGGAGGGATTTTTCGATATCAGGGATGCAGAGGATTTGGCCGGGTTGTGGGTTGGAGTGGGGAGCTTTGAGGCTCCGCCTGCGCCCAAGTCGAAGGCGCCCCCGTCGGCGCGCAACCACGCCTATGAGGTGAGGGACACCGATCCGGACAAGCCGCATTTTGCGCATCGGCCGGCGGATGAACAGCCAGGCGGGGACGGGGCCGGCGGTGGCCCGGCTAGTGGCGGAAAGACTGCGCCGGCGATTGATCCGGATCGGCCGACGCTGCATCCCCGGGCCGGGAGCGACTCGGGGTCGGGGTCTGGTTCTTCGGGGTCCAGCCATCCGGACGACGAAACCGAACGGCCGACGTTCCATCGGCAGTCGAATGCTTCGGCGGAGGTGCCGACGTCGCAGCCCGCGGTTGATCCGGATCGGCCACGCCTGGAGTACAAGGCGCCAGTGGATCAGGCCAAGTTGGCCAAGCCGGACGCGCTGTTTGGGATCCCTGCCGAGATGCATCAGATGGCGGGAGTCTCCGACACTCGCAGCGGCGATACTTTCTCGTGGACGTTTTCGTGGGCGAATGCCGATGACGAGAACAAGATGAAGACGGCGCTGGAAGGGATCGCGCAGAAAGCGGTTGCTCCACCAGCTGCAACGCCTGCGGCGACCAAACCTGTGGGCGCGGCGGGTGCACATCGCAGGACACACCAGCCGCCTACGCCGCCGTTGCCGGAGCTGGCCGACGAGGATTTCCGGACTTACAGCCTGAGTTTCGGCGGCGGCGCGACGATGGTGCTGACGGCGCGCTCGATTAAAACGCCGGTGAAGTATGTGACGATTGTGGCGGAACCGGATTTCTACGGACAGCCCAAGGTGCTGCTGAAGCAGGTGACGAGCGACGATGCTCTGGATGTATCGCCGCGTTATCGGCTGGTGGACGCTGTGGATACGGCGGGCGACGGACGCGCGGATCTGATTTTTGAACTGCGCGGACAGACGTATCGGCAATTCGCCATCTATCGGATCGCAGGCGGAACAGCGACAGAGGCCTTCCTGACGCAGCCGACGGCTAATTAGATCCGTCGCGGTTACATTTTTGGCGGATCAGCGGCGATTTTGATCAGCCACGGTTACAGTTTGGGAAGCTGGGCCGTATCCCAACCGCCGCCGAGGGCGCGGATGAGTTGGACGCTCGAGACAAACTGGCGCGTATCGATGTCTTCCTGGGTACGCTGATTGGTCAGCAACGCGGTCTGCGCGGTCAGAACTTCGAGATAGGTCGTTACTCCGCCCTTGTAGCGGTTGGTGCTGATGTTGAGGGAGCGCTGCGCAGCGGCAACGGCTAAGTCCTGCTGGGCGGATTCCTGATTGAGGATGCGGACGGCCGCGAGATTGTCTTCCACATCCTGAAAAGCAGCAAGGACGGTCTGGCGATAGCTGGCGGTTTGTTGCTCGTATTGATCGCGCGCCTGCTGGGTGATGGCGTGACGGCGGCCAGCATCGAAGAGGAGCTCGACAGCCGACGCACCGAGCGACCACATTTCGCTGGGCCCCTGGATGAGGGTGCCGGGATTGCCGGAGCCAAATCCTCCGGTACCGGTGAGCGAGACGTTGGGATAGTAGGCGGCGATGGCGATGCCGATTTGCGCGTTGGCGGCGTCGACCTGGCGCTCGGAAGCGGCGATGTCGGGGCGTCGCTCTAGGAGCTGCGAGGGAACTCCGATGGGGACCTGGGGAATCTGCTGGCCGAGCGGGATGGAGGGAAGGCTTAAGGAAGAAGCCGGCGTGCCGATGAGGGTCGCGATGGCGTGCTCATACTGCGCACGGGCGACGCCTACGTCGATGTCCTGGGCTCGCGTGGTCTCCAGCTGAGTTTGGGCGAGCGCAACGTCGGCTTCCGTGGCGACACCACCCTTAAAACGTATCTGTGTCAGTTGCAAATACTGTTCGTAGGACTGAACGGTGTTATCGAGGAGCTGCTTTTGGGAATCGAGGCCGCGCATCTCGAAATAATCGGAGGCTAGCTCCGCGCGAAGGCTCAATTCGACATTGGCGAGCAGAGCGGCAGAGGCCTGAGCATTGGCACGGGCCTGTTCTACCGTGCGACGGACCTGACCCCAGAGGTCCGGCTCCCACTGCGCCTGGCCGGCAATGGAGTAGGAGTTGTACTGATAGTTGGTGACAGCGCGGTTGGTGTTGGGTTCGTTATAGGACAAACGCTGACGCGAGACAGCAGGGCCAGCGGAGAGAGTTGGATAATACTGCGAGCGCGCGACGCGGACCTGCTCGCGCGCGGAGAAAAACTGTTCCATGGCGACGCGCAGGGTCTGGTTGGAGACAGCGACTTTGGCTTCGAGCGCGCTAAGCTGAGGGTCGCTGTAGAGATCCCACCACTGACCGCGCAACACGCCATCGCTGGGCTCCGCCGGTTTCCATGTCCCGTTGGGAGGGTTGGGCGGAGGGACGGTGTTTTCCTTCCAGGCTGGCGCGGAAGCCGCTGCATCGGGTCGATGGTAGTTGGGGCCGACGGTGCAGCCAGCGAGCAGGAGCGCCAGTACTGACGAGGCGACCGCCGACCTCAGCACACCAGTGCGAGGGTGCTTCATTCACTGCCCTCCGGACCCTGGCCGCCCTGGCTCTGGTTTTCTTCCGGTCGCGGAGTTCCGGGAACGCCGCCGTTATTGGGCGCAACAACGCGAACTCTTTCGCCATCGATGACGGAATCAGGAGGATTTTGGACCACCTCATCTGTCGGCTGCAATCCGGAGATGACCTGGACGACGCGGCCATCGTCCTGCCCGATGACGATGGGCACGAGCTTCGCGATGTCTCCGTTCTTATCATCTTGAACGACGGTGACGACGCGCAGACCTTCCTGCCGAAAGAGCAGTGTGGAGACGGGCAGGATCAGTGTCTGCCGGAATACCTTTACCTGGAAGTGGACTTCGGTGTAGGCACCAGGGACTAGCGAACCGTCGCCGTTGGGAACGTCAACTTCGACGAGGAGGGTGCGGGAGGCGGGGTCGATGGCGCGCGCGGTGCGGACGACTTTGCCGTGAAAGCGGCGGCCGGGATATTCCTGGAGGGTGAGGTCGGCAATCGTTCCGGGAGTGCAAGAAGGCGAATCGACCTGGGGGACGTTCACGTAGACGCGCATGATGTGCTCGTCGTCGATGTGAAACATTTCGCGTCCGCCCGAAGTGCCGGCGCCGGCGTTGATCAGGGTGCCAAGGTCCACGTCGCGGGCGGTGACGATGCCGTCGAAAGGGGCGTAGACCTTTTCAAATCCGGTTAGTTCTTCGAGGCGCTGCACGTTGGCCTGAGCGGATTTGACCTGGGTGTTGGTCGATGCCTGCTGGCTGATGAAGTTTTCGGTGTCCTGTTTAGCGACGGCGTTGCTGGCGAGAAGGTCGGTATAGCGCTGGGCCTGCTGTTTCGCATAACCGGCAGTGGCCTCGGCTGTGGACAGATCGGCCCTGGCCTGGGCGAGCTGTTGATCGACTTCAGGGCTGGCGATGGTGGCGAGGAGATCCCCTTTTTTCACTCGCGCGCCGATGTCGAAGTACCACTTCTCGAGATAGCCGTCGGTCCGGGCGTAGATGGGAGAATCGACGTACGCAAACATATTGCCGGGCAGAACGATTTCCTGGCTGGGCTCGCCGACGGTGGGTTTCGCGACAGTGACGTCGGCAAGGGCCAAGTCGCCGGTGCGCGTCTTCAGAGTTTTTTCCGCACGCAGGCGCGGGATGATGCCGATGACGGCGAGGATGGCGGCGACGATGACGACGCCGATCAGAATGAGAATCGCTTTGCGTCCTGAAATGGGCGGGCGGCCGTCTTCGTAGCCGTGGTTTTCGTGGTTCGGTTGCCGGATTGGCGGGGACGCTTTCTGTTCGGTCATAGGTTAGCTCCCGGTCACAAGCTGCTGTTTGTGGGCCTGGTGACGACGTGCTTCGCGCTCCTGGCGGCGGCGCTCGAGACGCCCATGCAACACGCTGAAGATGGTAGGAACGAAGAACAGGGTCGATACGGTGGCAAAGAGGAGGCCGCCAATCACGGCGCGGCCGAGGGGGGCATTCTGCTCACCGCCATCGCCGAGGCCCAGGGCCATGGGGATCATACCGAGAATCATGGCGAGCGCGGTCATGAGGACGGGACGGAAGCGCACAAAGCCGGCGTTGAGCGCGGAGAGCGATGCGTCGCCGACGGTGACCTCGAGTTGTTCGCGGGCAAAGGTAATAACGAGAATTGAATTGGACGTCGCCACGCCCATGCACATGATGGCGCCGGTGAGCGCGGGGACGCTGAGGCGCGTGTGGGTGAGGAAGAGGAACCAGACGATGCCGGAGATGGCGGCAGGCAGCGCGCAGACGATGATGAAGGGATCGAGCCAGGACTGGAAATTGACAACGATGAGCAGGTAGACGAGGAGGATGGAAAAGATGAGGCCGCCGAGCAGACCTTCAAAGGAGGTGCGCATGGTCTGCACCTGGCCGCGGACGACGATGCGGGATCCACGCGGCAGATGGGATTGCGCCGCGTCGATTTTTTGCTGGATGCCTTTACTGACGCTGGCGAGGTCGGTGCCGACGACGTTGCCGTAGATATCGATGACAGGGGTGATGTTGTAATGGGTGACGGTCGCCGGTTCCTGGCCTGGATCGACGGCGGCGACGTTGCCGAGAATCTGAATGGGCTGGCCGCCGACCGGACCGGCGATGGTGGGGGGCAGCCCGGCACCATAGGAACTGCTGTTGGGCGGTGTGGAGCCGGCGCCGCCTGAGGCCGCTGCGCCACTGCCGGCGGTGACCGAAACATTGCGGAGGTCCTGCATGTTGTCGAGCCCATACTGCGGCGACTGAACGGCAATGTTGTATTCCACACCGTTCTGGGGGTCGAGGTAGTAGGTGGGCGAGGTCTGGAAGCTGCCGCTGGTAGCGACGAGCAGGCTTTGCGCGATGTCGCGCTGGGCGAGGCCGGCGCCCTGCGCCATGGTGCGATTCACATTGATCGTCAGGCGCGGGTTGTCGAAGGGCTGCTGGATGCGCATGTCGGCTGTGCCGGGGACGTACTTGATCTGGTTAAGCAGTTTCTCAGCGAATTCGCGATTGCCGGTTTGGTTGGGGCCAACGATCTGGATGTCGATGGGCGCGGGCAGGCCGAAGTTGAGGATTTGCGTGACCATGTCGACGGGCAGCGTGTAGAACTCGACGCCCGGAAACCGCTGGGGCAGGATTTCGCGGAGTCGCGACACATAGTCGTCGGTGGGATGGTGTCTCTCGGAAAGGGAGACCTGAATGTCGGCGTCGGCTGGGCCCACGGGGGCGGAGTTCGAGTAGGAGAGGTTGATGCTGGAGTAGGGCAGACCGATGTTATCGATGATGGTGACGAGTTCGTCTTTTGGAATGACCTGACGGATGGTGTTGTCGATGCGGTCGCAGAGCGCCGCTGTGTCTTCAATGCGGGTCCCGGTTCTGGCGCGGATGTGGAGCTTGAACTGGCCGCTGTCGACGGTGGGGAAGAAATCCTGGCCGAGGAATGGATAGAGCAGAGCGGCTGACCCCATGCTGAGGACAAAGAACAGAGCAATGAAGACGCCAGCGTGATGGATACAGAGCTCAAGAATGCGGCGGTAGCTGCGGCGAATTTTCTCGAAACGGGTTTCGAACGCAAGCTGGAACCGGATGAAGGGATTGCGGCTCCGTAGTTTGTGTTCGCCTTCCTGAGGATCGTGTTCCCGAAGAAGGTATTTCGCCATGGTGGGCACGACGGTGCGCGAGAGCAGGTAGGACGCGAGCATGGCGAAGACGACGGCTTCAGCGAGGGGGACGAAGAGATATTTTGCGACGCCGCTGAGGAAGAACATGGGGACGAAGACGATGCAGATGGAGATGGTGGCAACGAGAGCGGGAACGGCGATCTGAGCGGCGCCGTCGAGAATAGCCTGCTCGATGGCTTTGCCGGACTCGAGGTTGCGGTTGATGTTCTCAATCTCGACGGTGGCGTCATCGACCAGGATGCCGACCGCCAGCGCGAGACCGCCGAGGGTCATGATGTTGATGGTCTCGCCCAGCGCGCTGAGCGTGAGCAGCGAAGTGAGGATGGAGAGCGGAATGGAAACGGCGATGATGACCGTGCTGCGCCAGCTGCCGAGAAAGATGAGGATCATAACCGCGGTGAGGCATGCGGCGATGATGGCTTCGTGCACGACGCCTTCGATGGAGGCGCGCACGAAGATGGACTGATCGGCCAGGGGCGTGATCTTGAGTTCGGAAGGGAGCTGGGGCTTGAGGCTGTCAGCCTTGGCGATGATGCCTTTCACAATATTGAGCGTTGAGGCATTGCCAGTCTTGATGACGGAGAGCAGCGCGGCGCGCTGGCCGTCGACGCGCACGATGTTGGTTTGGGGGGGGAAGCCGTTGCGGACGTGGGCAACATCGTGGATGTAGACCATGGCGCCGTTGACCTGGCGAATGGGCAGATCGTTGAGTTCCGGAATGGTGGTCGGCGCGCTGTTGGTTTCGAGCTGATACTCGAACTGGCCGATCTTCATGGTTCCGGAAGGGAGGATGAGGTTCTGTGCACCGACGGCGTTGACGACGTCGGAGGGCGACAGACCTTTGGACTGGAGCGCAGGCATGTCGAGATCGACCTGCACCTGGCGCTGTTTGCCGCCGTAAGGATAGGGCACGCCGGCACCGGGTACGGTCACCAGCTGGGTGCGGATGAAATTGACGCCGATATCGTTCAGCTGCATCTCCGAGAGCCCTTGTCCGGAGAGGCCGAGCTGGATGATGGGGACGCTGGACGCGTTGTACTGGATCACCAGCGGTGGGGTGGTTCCCTGTGGCATCTGGCGGAGCTGGGTTTGCGCGATCGCTGTGACCTGGGCGACGGCGTTGGCGATGTTCACGCCGGGCTGGAAGTAAACTTTTTGGACGGCGATGCCGTTGAGGGACTGCGACTCGGTATGTTCGATGTCATTGACGGTGGTGGTCAGCGATCGCTCACTGAGCGTAACGATGCGGCTGGCCATCTGGTCGGGGGAGAAGCCAACGTAATTCCAGAGTATGGTGACGACGGGAATGTTGATGTTGGGGAAAATATCCACGGGCATGTTGAGGATCGCCAGCGGACCCAGAACCATCAACAGAAGCGCGACGACGGCAAAGGTGTAAGGCCGTCGCAGCGCGAGGCGGACTATCCACATATCGCTTCAGTGTCTCCTGCGGCGCGCGGCTTACGCAGCGGCCGGGGTACTCGATACCGGGATGCGGAATTCGTGCACCTCGGTGACGCAACGTGTCCAACACAGGGCGGACGTCAATTTCGACCTATTTGGCGGACACAAATCTCGCTGACTCCAGTATCCATCCTCAGCCTGTATGAGGGAATGTTGCTGAAAAAAGCTGTACGTAATGACAGACGATCAGATTTCCCAAAAAGACCTCGGGAGCCGTGTTTCCTGCATATCCGATAGATGTCGACTGAGCGGTAGTCGATGCAGATTTCGCTTGAAAAGGCGCGCCGCAGCTACATATTCATCTTCTTAAAAATGCGGCGGGGGATGCTGCGGACGATGAGCATGATGAGGCCCCAGAAAGGCGGGACGTAGACCACGTCTTTGCGTTTCTCGATGGCGCGCAGGATATACCGGGCAACCCTCGCGGGCTGCGCGAAGAGTGGTCCCTGCGGCAGACGGACGGTCATGGGGGTGGCAACGAAGCCGGGCTTGATGGTAAGGACGTTCACGCCGGCGCGATCAATACGGTTGCGCACGCCGTCGAGGAAGATGTTGAGGCCTCCTTTCGACGCACCGTAGACGTAGTTGCTTTTGCGGCCGCGGTCGCCGGCGACGGAGGAGATGACGGCGATGGCGCCACGATGCTCGGCTTCGAAGTAGTTGGCGAGCCAGGTGACGAGAGAAACGGCGGACAGGAAATTCGTGTGGAGGATGGCTTCGGCGACGGCATAATTTTTCTCGGCCGCGGGTTGATCGCCGAGCACGCCATGAGCGAGGAAGGCGAGGTCGATTCCGCCCAGCGCGGTTGCAGCGTGGGAGAGCATGGCGGGATGGGCGGCGGTGTCATCGAGATCGGCGACGAAGTTGGTGACCGCTGTGGCGCCACGGGTGAGGAGGTCGTCGCGAACGGCAGCGAGTTTTTGCGCATTGCGGCCAACGAGGAAGAAGGTCGCGTGTTGTTCGGCGAGCAATCGCAGGGTGGCCTCGGCGATGGCAGACGTGGCTCCGAGGGCGAGGACGCGTTTTGGGGCCGAGGCAACGGGATCAGCCAAGGAGAGGCCTCCGACCGGTCACGCGCTGCCAGAAGCCTGAGTCGAATCCGGGGTCGATATAGCGGGCAAATTCCTGCCACTGCGGATAGAAGGCCTGAAACTGCTGCGGAGTCATGCGGGCGTCCTTGGCGGAGTACATGCGGCCGCCGTGCTCGAGGGTGATGCTCGCGAGGCGATCGACGAGGGCAAAGCTGACATCGCGGCGGATGGGAAAATCGAGGGCCAGCATGGGGCCGGGTTTCGGGAACGACATCATGCCGACGGAGGGAACGTCTCCGAAAAACTTGATAACGGCAAGGAAGGAGGCAAGGCCGGATTTGGTGATGGCCTTGAGGATTTCGATCATGCCTTCGCGGCCGTTTTCATCGGGCAAGACATTTTGAAATTGCAGGAGACCTTGTTTGCCGTAAATGCGATTCCAGTGGAGAACGGCGTCGAGCGGATAGAAGAACTGCTCGTAATCGACGGGACCGACCTTTTGTTTGCCGAGTTGTTTGTGGAAGTAGAGCGAGTTAAAGGCAGCCATGGAGAAACGATTGAGGGCAATCTCCGGCAGGTTGATGGGGAAGGTGAGTTTGGCTTCTTTACTGCGGGTGAGGGGGCCGGGGGTTTCAGAGTGATCGCCCTGCATGAAGATGCCGCGCGCGAAATTGCGGCCGGTGGAGACGCAGTCGATCCAGGCGACGGTGTACTCGCTGGTAGCGGCTTGAGAGAGGGCGAAGAACTCGTCGATGCCGTGGAACTTCTCGCCGCGGTATTCAATTTTGCGGGAGACGATGGGGCGAAGGTGGATCTCGGCCCAGGTGATGAGGCCGGTGAGTCCCATGCCGCCGATGGTGGCTGCGAACCACTCGGGGTTTTCGACGGGGCTGCAGACGAAGCGATTTCCGTCGGAGCGGACGACTTCAAAGCGGAGGACGTGACGGCCGAAGGTGCCAGCGACGTGATGATTCTTGCCATGGATGTCGTTGGCAATTGCCCCGCCGACGGTTACATATTTTGTTCCGGGGGTGACGGGCAGGAAATATCCGCGAGGAACCGCGAAGTCGAGAATCTGCTGGAGCGTGACGCCGGCTTCGCAGCGGAGCATGCCGGTAGCCGAGTCGAAATGGAGGAGGCGATCCATGCCCGCAGTTTGCAGCAGCGTGCCGTTCTCGAGCAGGCAGACGTCACCGTAGCTGCGCCCGAGGCCGACGGGCAGTTGTTTTGTGGACGGGGCGTGCGGCAAGGGGAAGTCGGCGGTCCAGTGCAGCGGAACGAGGTCGGACTGAAATTTGGGATAGCGTCCCCACGATTCGAACTGTGGAGTTGGTTCTGTTTTGCTGCCGGGGTTACCCATGAATGGTCGCTTTCTCCGTGTTACAAAGCTGCAAGGGCTGCAATGACTGCAACCGCGGCGCCAGTGAGCAGACTGAGGCGATCGGTGACGGCGAAAATGACAGGGTCTTCGTCGAGTTGGCCACGCGAGGCAAGAAGCCAGACGCGACTGAGCCAGAAAATCAGCAGCGGCGTGATGAGCCACAGCCGGGTGGAATGGCGATAGAGGCTGCTGACGTCGTGCGCGCCGATGTAGAAAGAGAACACGACGACCGAGGCATAGGCACTGGAGGTGCCGAAACTCCGCAACTGCTCGATATCACCCAGAAGATAGCCGCGGCCGTTGGCGATTGCTTGTCCGCGAGCGCGTGCGTTCTGGAGTTCACTGAAGCGCTTGACCATGGCGAGCGAGAGGAACAGGAAAACGGAAAACGCGGCCAGCCACGGGGAGATGTCGACTAGTGTGGCCGATGCTCCGGCAAGCATACGGATGGTGTACAGGCCGGAGAGCAGGATGACGTCGACCAGAACGACGCGCTTGAGGACGAGCGAATAGGAGAGCGTCACTGCCAGGTAGAGAAACAGCCAGAGAAGGAATCCGAGGGGCAGCAGCGTAGCGGCGATAGCGATGGAACCAGCAAGAAAGGCGGCGCCGATGAGAATGCCGGTCAGGACCGAGAGGTCGCCCGAGGCGAAGGGCCGGTTGCGTTTGCGCGGGTGGCGCCGATCGGATTCTATATCGAGCAGATCGTTGGCAATGTAGGTGGAGGAAGCGCAGAGGCTGAAGCTGACGAAAGCGATGGCCGCGTCGGCCAATGCGCCGGCGCGGAATTGGTGCGCGAGCAACATGGGCACGAAGATGAGGATGTTCTTGGCCCATTGATGAAGCCGAATAGCTTTGAGGATGGCCTTTGCAGGAGGGGTCCGGTCTCTAAATTCCCGCTCGACGGTGACTCCTCGGGAGCGCAGGCGGGCGCGCAAGGCGGGAGCCGGATTGGCGATCATTGCGGTTCCCGCATGCTCGAGAAGGGGCAGATCGGGGCTGGCGTTGCCGATGTAGTCGTACCCCTCGTCGCCGAAGGTTCTGCGCAGGCCTTCCAGTTTGTTGTGTGCGGTGAGATTGGTTTTGCCGTCGCTGGCGAGGACGCCGTCGAACAAGCCGAGGTGGGCGGCGACGCGCTCGGCCAATTGCTGGTCTGCGCCGGTGGCGAGGTAGAGTTTACGTCCTTCTCCACGTTCGACTTCAAGATATTCGATGAGGACGCGGTTGTACGGAAGGTGACGGACGTCGAGGGAGACGCGGGAGCCGACCTCAGCTTTGACTGCGGCTTTGCCACGCAGGAGCCAGAGGGGAAATTGCAGCGCGTCGAGGGGGCGGCTGCGCACCAGGAGGAGCAGGGAGTCCATGAGGGTGTCGCTTTTGACCAGGGTGCCGTCCAGATCGACGCAGAGAGGACGCCGGGACACGGTCGGCGTCAACTGCTCAATCGAGGACTGGCTCAAGGAAATCTCTCCCATGGTTCCTGGACACAAAAACCGAGCGAACTGAGCCGTTACGAAGAGATTCGCGGCCCGTCACACTCATCGGACGAGAGCGTGGGAATTCAGGGCAAGTATAGCATCGCGAGATCGCACGGCCCGGCCCCTGGAACCAGCGTCGATACAGGCGTTCAATATGACTGGCGGAATTCGAGAATGCTATCGAGCGACTGAATTTTCGAGGTCCGGTTGCGGCGATTCCGAAGATTTCTCGACGAGGCGCTCCGGGAAATATGCATTGAGGATGTACTGCTCGAGCATGCGCTGGGTATTGAAGAAGGAGCCGTTAAGCGCAATGGTGGAGCGCATGATGCGGCGCCACTGGCCGGTGTCCTTGTAGTAGAGCGGGAGGATCACCTTCTCGAGATGATCGTAGAGAGATCGAGCCTCACCCGCATCATCGTCGTGATCTTCAATGGCCCAGCCGGTAACGCCCTCGATCCAGCCTTCAATCCACCAGCCATCGAGAATGCTGAGGCTGGGGACTCCATTGAGGGCGGCCTTCATGCCGCTGGTTCCTGAGGCTTCGTAGGGACGGCGCGGCGTATTGAGCCAGAGATCGACACCGCCGGTAAGAATGGCTCCGAGCTTCCACTCGTAGTTTTCGAGGTAGACAACCTTGAGTGGGGTTTCGCGAAGTTCACGGGCGAGCTCGATGACGCGGCGGATCTTTGCTTTTCCGGGCTCGTCGGCGGGGTGAGCCTTGCCGGCATAGACGACCTGCATGCCGCCGAATTTCTCCGCAGCTTTGACGAGGCGCTCAGGATCGGTGAAGAGCAGGTCGGCGCGCTTATAGGTAGCTGCGCGCCGTGCGAAGCCAAGGGTGAAGATTTCGGGCTGCAGCTCGATGCCGGAGGCGGCCTTCACAGTTTCGATGAGCGTCTGTTTCGAGGCAGCGTGTGCCTCGACAATTTCGCTCTCAGTAATGTCGATGGCGTAGCGGAGAGTGACGTTGTCCTGACGCCAGCGGGGCAGGTGACGATCGAAGATGGCCTGGACTGAAGGCGCGGTCCATGTGCCGGCATGCACGCCGTTGGTGATGGCGTCGATGGTGTACTCGGGGAACATCTCCCGTGAGACTTTGCCGTGCTGCATGGCGACGCCGTTGACGAAGCGCGAGAAGCGAAGGGCGACGTAGGTCAGGTTCAGCAGGCCGTCGTGGAAGCAGCCGAAGCGCTCGAGCATGCCAGCGCGTTCGGCACCGAGGATGCGGTAGGCCTGCTCACCGGAGAAGCGATCGTGACCGGCGGGGACCGGAGTGTGAGTGGTGAAGACGCAACGACGGCGGACGGCTTCGAGGTTGCGTTCGGTGGCGGTCTGCAGGCCCGCACCGTGGAGTTCCTGTTCCAAAACGGGAATCGTGAGGAGCGCGGCGTGACCTTCGTTCATGTGGTAGACGGCGGGCTCATATTCGAGGGCGCGCAGGAGACGGGCGCCGCCGATGCCGAGGATGGCTTCCTGGCGGAGGCGATAATCCGCATCGCCGCCATAAAGGTGGTCGGTGATTGTCCGATCCTTCGGGTCGTTTTGCTCGAGGTCGGTGTCGAGGAAATAAATAGGAATGCGATGTCCGGTGACACCTTCCATGTCGTAACGCCATGCGCGCACGGCGACGGGGCGGCCTTCGAGCGTGACGGTGACGATGGGCTCTTCGGCGGCGAGGATGGTTTCCGGGCTCCAGGCCTGGGGCTGCTCAGTTTGGGCGCCGGTGGCGTCAAGGCGCTGGCGGAAGTAGCCTTTGCGATCGACAAGGGTGACGGCAGCCAGGGGCAGACCCATGTCCGCCGCAGCACGCAGGGTGTCGCCGGCAAGCACGCCGAGGCCGCCACTGTAGGTGGGGAACTGCGGAAGGACAGCGATTTCCATTGAGAAGTAGGCAACAATGCCGCCTTCGCCTGGTTCTTCCGGGGAAAAGTACTGGGACCGATTGATAAATCGCATTTGCTAAAACGTTTTCTCCGGTCCTGGTTAAGGACCTGCCCTTCAGAATAACAATCTCTGCACCAGGCTTGTAGCCCTGTTCCGACCCCCTGTGATTGTTACATCGGCGTCAGAAGCGCTGGTATGGCTCTTCTGTGGAATAGAGGCGGACGTTGGAGAGCACGATCCCATTATGAGGGAGGATCGCCTGCATCGCCATTAAACCCGATGCGCGGCGGCCGATGCGTGGCAGCGGTAAATCTCGGCATCGATTGCGGTGCGCGAGCGGTACTCATCGTG
>Ga0302325_10012176_pt1 | contig 18489 bp, 17 predicted proteins | sample Palsa_T0_2_FD_201948 | JGI IMG/M metagenome (GOLD analysis project Ga0302325, IMG submission 201948) | Peat permafrost microbial communities from Stordalen Mire near Abisko, Sweden - Palsa_T0_2 | ecosystem: Environmental > Terrestrial > Soil > Palsa > Peat permafrost | place: Sweden: Abisko...
GCCTCGGTCATGATCGCGGCGGCGTGGTCGAACGCGGTTTCCCAGGCCTGCTGAGCGGCCTCGTTCCAGCCGGGCGCGGCAAACCGGCGCAGCGTCGCCAGCAGCGCGCGCCGGAATATTTGGTAGTGCCGCTCGCGGACCCCGAATTTCCTGTGCGCGCGCCCGAGTTCGGCCAGGTACCCGGTCAGCGTGTCCGGATCATCCTGGCCAGCGGTGATTCGGGCCAGGGACTGGAACAAGCGCTTGCGCTGGACATCCATGGAAGCCGGGAACATGGCCCCGAGTTCGCTGTCTATTGCGAAGAGCTGGGCATAGAAGTATGTCATTGCCGCGTCAGCGGCCGGCTCGAGCAGCCAGAATGAGACCTGAGCAGGATTTCGGACGGCATCGCCAGGATTGCTGGGCACCGGAACGCCTTCAGTCTGGTCCGCCGGTTCGTTGCCCGCTGACATCACCACACACACAGTGTCGCACTAGAAACAGAATGTTACAATCAATTTCCGGCAAGTCGGGTTTAACCGGCGCGGGAGATTTCCACGATGGGCAGGCCTGACGTGGGCGTGATGGACCATTATGGGCATTGAAACCTTACGAGCAGGAGGACGGATGGGCCGGCCGATCATCGGCATCACCGGCGAGCTTGAAGCCGCTCGGTGGGGCAACTGGATTCGCGAGGCCGTTGTCTCGCCGGTGAGCTATACCCGAGCCGTCGAGCGTGCGGGGGGAACCCCGGTGATACTGCCGCCCGTCCCCGCGAGTTCGGTACCCGTGCTGATCGCCGGCCTCAACGGCCTGCTGCTGACCGGCGGGCGCGATGTCGACCCCTCGCTGTACAACGAGGCGCCGCACGAGCAGACCGATCTGCCCGACCACAGGCGGGACCGGTTCGAGTTGATCTTGACGCGGGCGGCTATCGAGGCCGATCTTCCCTTTCTCGCGGTCGGCCGCGGCATGCACATCCTGAACGTCGCCCGCGGCGGAACCCTGACCCAGCACCTCCCCGATCGGCTCGGCAACCAGACCCATAAGCCGGATCCGGTCAAGATGACCAGCCACGACCTGCAGATCAGCGCGACGAGCCAGCTCGGACAGCTGCTCGGCGACTCCGCGCGCGTACCCGCCGCCCATCACCAGGCGGTCGACACGCTCGGCAGCGGGCTCCTCGCCGTGGCGTGGACCTACGACCAGGTGGTGGAAGCGCTCGAGCTGCCAGGACACAAGTTCGGCCTCGGCGTCCAGTGGAACCCGGAAGACGGCGATGACCTGCGGCTCTTCGAGGCCCTGGTGACGATAGCCAAACCCGTCGCCCAGCCCGCGGCGCCCCAGGCCGAAGTGACCGCGCGATCCAAGCGAGGCGCCAAGCGCCACGCCGCCCGCTCCTAGCGCTGCCTGCCGAAGGTGGGGCAAATACACACGATCACTGCCGGGCCGCCTCTGCCACTGGGCAAGTGGGGCTGCAGGGGCGGAGGGTGCCTTTCCAGCCGCGGCGGCGCAGTACCGCGGCGACTTCTAGAGCGGTCCGGCAGCGGTGCACGGTGGCGTCGGGCCAGCCGTACCTGAGCGTCTCGGTTCCCTGGACCAGGTTGGTGTTGTCCCGGTGGGTGTCTCGCCAGCGGCCTTCCGCCGGGTGGGCCGCGGCTCCGTCGAGCTCGACGCAGACGCCGTATTCGTACAGGTTGTCCAGGTACCGGGTCCCGCTGCCGTGCCTTCGCTTGGCCTGACGCTGCGCTGCGGGAAGACGGTGAGCGCGTTCCACGCCGTGGACGTAGTTGCGTTCCAGCGGGGAGTGCACGCCGTCCGTCGCGTCCTCGATCGCGGCTGTTATCCATGAGCGCCAGCGCATCCTCTTCCGGGCGAGCAGTGCCTTGCTTAGCGACGGCGACGATGTGAGGCGACGGCCGACGGCGCTGGAGATCCAGCCGTAGGCGTCGTCAAAGGTTCTCGAGGCCGCGATCAGGTCAAGGACCGTGTCCTCCACCGAGGTCCGCGGCAACTGCCAGGGCGGCTGCCACTCGGGCACCAGGCGCCGCGACCGGTGGATAGTCACGCCCGGGAGCTTCCGGTGCTGCGCTGGGCGACGCCCAGCCGGGATGCTGATATGGATCTGCCTGATTGGCTTGTCGATCAGGCCATGGATCTCGGCGGCGGTTTCGTAGCTGAGTGTAGCGCCCGGTCCCACGCTCAGTATGGCGGCCCACAAGCTAGCCGACCGGGAAATGTCTCCGGTGAACGTTGCGTAGGCCCCGCGGTGCAATCGCCGCCAGATGCCTGACCGGAGACGCTCGTCGATAGTTGCCTCCGGCCAGCCGGCGTCGCGTGCTTGCTGCCGTGAGACAACGCCAGATTGGGCCTGTAGCTGGCTGCGCCAGCGCAAACTGCGTTCGTCCTCCACGCCATTCAGCCTGAGCCGCTCTCTGTCCTCGCGCCACAACCACCTTCAACCTGTGGATAACTCGCAAATCGTGATTGTGGATCGTCACCGTCTCCACAAGACGGTGACGATCCACAATGACGAAACCCCAGTTTTCAGGTGCCTGTTATGGGGTGAATGCGTGGTTTGTGCACACGGATGGCGGGGGCGGGCGGCGAGGCCCGGAGCGGGCAGCGGGAAAGGGCGGCCAGCGGGGCGGACGGGGCGGGCGGGGCGGTGGAGGCTAGGTGGTGGAGGCTAGAGGGGGGCCTGGTAAGAGCCGACCCAGTGGACTTGCAGCCAGGCCATGAAGGTCGACCAGGTGCCGGTTACTTCGAGGAGCCCGACGCAGATCAGCATGGCACCCCCGATCCTGGTGACCAGGCGGGCGTGCCGCCGGGCGAACGCGGATGCCCGCATAGCGACCTGGAAGCCGAGCGCGACCAGCAAGAACGGGATGCCGAGGCCGAGGGCGTAGACGAAGGCGAGCACGGCGCCGCGGGCCGCGGTGCCGGTCGAAGCCGACAGCGCCAGCACGGCGGTCAGCGTCGGGCCGATGCAGGGTGTCCAGCCGAGCCCGAACATCACGCCGAGCAGCGGAGCGCCGGCCAGGCCCGCCTTCGGGTGCGCGGACGGGCGCACGATCCGGCCCGCGAACGAGAACCGGTCGAAGACCCCGGCGAACAGGAGCCCGAGCGCGATGGTGAGGGCGCCGAGAACCTGGGTCAGCAGACGCGCGTGCCCGGTCAGCAGATGACCGAGCCCGCCGAGCGCCGCGCCGTAAGCGACGAAGACGACCGAGAACCCCAGCACGAACAGCGCGGTCCCTGCGACCACCCGCGCGCGCGAGCCCCGCGCCGCGGCCCCGGCGACCGGCCGCGCGGCCACCGCCACCCGGGCCCCTGGTCCGGCCGACAGCGGGGCTGGCCCGGCGGGGAGGGCGTCAGCGGACACCGTCTGGGCGCCGGAGGCGCCGGCCATGCCGGTGACGAAGGAGAGGTAGCCCGGTACCAGCGGCAGGCAGCAAGGCGACAGGAAGGTCACCGCGCCGGCCGCCGCGGCCACCGGCAAGGCCAGGATCAGCGGTCCGGAGGTCACGAGCTGCCCAATGCCGCTCATGATGACAGCCCGATCATGACGAACCCAGAACCCCATCCGATCCGGCCAGCCATGGCATCACTATGCCATGCCCCGGCGGACCGGTCGACGCCGCCTACTACGTCACGTAGTCGAGGGGAGGCGAAGACTGTATCAAGGTTTGCCATCCTCACCTCCGAGAACGGAATCGTAGCCTGAGCCGCTAGGGTTGGCGAGGTGAGATCGGTCCTCACCCGCCCGCATGCTCCGGCCGGGGAAGCCAAGACGCCAGGCCGCTGGCTGCTTTTCGCTGGTGCGGCCGCCTTCGTCGTGGCCCTCGGGGGTTACGTGGTCTACGCGGCCACTCACCCCAAGAGCTTCATCATGGTCCCGGTCGACCTGGCCGTCTACCGGTCCGGCGGGCTCATCGTGCGGCACGTCACGCCGCTCTACAACCCGCACCTGGCCGCGCCGCTATATGACTGGGTAGGGTACGGCAAGCTCCATCTGGCGTTCACCTACACGCCGTTCGCGGCCATCGCCTTCGTGCTCATCTCGTTCGTTCCCTGGTGGCTATCCCAGGATTTTTCGCTGGTCGTGGACGTCATCGCGCTGGTCGCGGCGCTGTGGTTCACCCTCGGCGGGCTCGGCTACCGCAAGGACAAGATCAGGATCGGCGCGACGCTGCTCGCCGCCGGCGCCGTGTACTGGACCGAACCGGTGCTGCGGACGATGTACCTCGGACAGGTCAACCTGGTCCTGCTGGCGCTGATCATCTGGGACCTCTGCCAGCCGGACACCGCCAAGAGCCGCTGGTGGAAGGGGTTCGGCACCGGCGTCGCGGCCGGCATCAAGCTGGTCCCGCTCATCTTCATCCCGTACCTGCTGGTGGCTGGGAAGTTCCGGCAGGCCGCGATGGCCTGCGCCGGCTTCACCTTCACCGTCCTGCTCGGCTTCGTCATCCTGCCGAGCGACTCGAGCAAATGGTGGTTCGGCGGCCTGTTCGTGCAGGGCGGCCGGACCGGATTCGAAGGCTGGGCGGGCAACCAGTCGCTCGAGGGCATCATCACCAGGCTGACCGGCAGCGTCAACGGCGCCAGGCCGGCCTGGATCGTGGCGGCGCTGCTGGTCGCCGCGGTCGGCATCACCGCCGCCGCGCTGCTCGACCGAAAAGGCCACCCGATGCCCGGGCTGCTGATGGCGGCGCTGACCGGGCTGCTGGTCTCGCCGATAAGCTGGGATCACCACTGGGTGTGGATCGCGCCCGGCGCGGTGGTGGCGGCTCACTACGCCGTACAGGCCGGGCGAAGGGGAGCCAGGCGGCTCGCATGGGCGTGCGGGCTGCTGGCCGCGGCCATCGTGGCCTGGTTCGGCGCGTGGCCGACGAGCCTGTTCGGGGTCAAACCCAACCTCGGGAACGACTCACTCGGCCTGGTCTGGATCCCGCCGAACACCAACCCCTACTACTACGACTGGTACGGCGACCGTCATTGGTTCCCCGAATACCACTGGGGCTACCTGGGGTTCATCACCGGCAACGCGTATGTCCTGGCCGGGCTGGCGGTGTTCGGGCTGCTGATCGCGGTGTCGCTGCTGCTGCCGCGCGGGACGAAGGAGCACGACGATGAGTCTGGGCCACGTCAAGCAGGTCAGCGAGGACGTCTACGCCTACCTGCAGCCTGACGGCAGCTGGTACATCAACAACACCGGCTTCCTGGTCAGTCGCGGGGGCGGCGCCGGGGTGATCAGCGTCGACGCTGCCTCCACCGAGCGTCGCACCCGCGCTTACCTGGACGCGATCAAATCGGTCACAGAAAAACCCGTGCGTACGCTGGTGAACACCCACCACCACGGAGACCACACGCACGGCAACTACCTGATGAGCGGCGCCACCATCGTCGGGCACGAACGGTGCCGCGACGGCATACTCAATACCCCGATGCCGCCTCCGCCCGGGATCTGGTCGGAGGTGGACTGGGGCCACCTGGAGCCCGCGCCGCCGTTCCTGACCTACACCGAGGGTGTCACGCTGTGGTCAGGCGACCTGCGCTGCGAGGTCCGGTACGTGGGCACCCCGGCGCACACCACCAACGACTCGATCATTTCAATCCCGGAACGTTCGGTGGTTTTCACCGGCGACCTACTGTTCAACGGCGGCACCCCGTTCGCGCTGCAGGGCTCGGTCAGCGGCTGGATCGAGGTGCTCGAGACCGTGCTCCGCCCGCTCGGCGCCCAGACGCTGGTCCCCGGCCACGGCCCGGTCTGCGGGCCCGAGGTCATCGACGAGATGCTCGCCTACCTGCGCTTCGTCCAGCAGACCGCGCGCCAGGGCCACGCGGCGGGACTGACGCCGCTGGAGGCCGCCCGTGCCACTGACCTGGGGGAATTTAAAGACCTTCTAGATTCAGAACGGATCGTGGGTAACCTGCACCGGGCCTACCTCGAGCTGGACGGGGCGCAGCGCGGGGCCCCGGTGGACCTGGCCGCGGCCCTCGGTGACATGGTCGCCTACAACGGCGGCCAGCCCCTGTCCTGCCACGCCTGAGTTCATGGCCTGGCTCAATGAGGAAGTCGCGGGGCTGCTGCGGGAGTACGCCGAGCTGACCCAGATCACCGGCGGCGACGTGTTCCGGGCCAGGAACTATGAGAAGGCGGCCCGCAGCGTCCGCGGCTGGGGCGACGATATCGGGCCGCTCGACGGCAAGGCGCTGCGGGCCATTCCCGGCGTCGGCGCTTCGATCGCGGCCAAGATCGCCGAATACCGCGACACCGGGAGGATCCGGGCCCTGGAGGAGCTGCGCGCCCAGATACCGCCGGGGGTCCTCGAGCTGACCCGGGTCCCCGGCCTCGGGCCCAAGCGCGCCCTGCAGCTTAACCGGGAGCTGGGCGTCGAGTCGGTCGACGACCTCGCGGGGGCGATCACGGCGGGCCGGCTGGACGGCCTGGCCGGGTTCGGGGCCAAGAGCGGGGAACGGATCGCCAGCGGCATCGAGGTGTACCGGCAGGGTCGCGAGCGGGTCCTGCCCGACGTGGCCATGCGCACCGCGACCGCGATGGTGGCCGCGCTTTCCGCCGTGCCAGGCTGCCAGCGGTGCGCCTACGCGGGCTCGCTGCGGCGGATGCGGGAAACGATCGGGGACGTCGACATCCTGGCCGCGGCGCCGGACTCGGCGCCGCTGATGGCCGCGTTCATCGCCCAGCCCGAGGTGGCCAGCGTGATCGCGACCGGTCCGACCAAGACCTCCATCCGGACCGCGGCCGGGCTCCAGGTCGACCTGCGGGTGGTGCAGCTCGACGCGTGGGGCGCGGCGCTGCAGTACTTCACCGGGTCGACGGCGCACAACGTCGCGGTGCGCCAGATCGCGATACGCAAGAAGCTGCGGCTCTCCGAATACGGCCTGTTCGAGGTGGAGACCGGCGAGCTTATCGTCTCGCGCACCGAGGAAGAGGTATACGCGCGGCTGGGCCTGGCCTGGATACCGCCCCCGATGCGCGAGGACCACGGGGAGATCGAGGCGGCGGCGCGGGGGGAGATACCACGGCTCGTTCGGCAAAATGATCTTAAAGGTGATCTGCACACGCACACCGACCTGACCGACGGGGTAGCCAGCCTGGAGGACATGGTGGCCGCCGCGGTCCGGCGCGGATATGAGTACTACGCGATCACCGACCACGCGCCGAACCTGGTCATGCAGCGGATGACCGACGAGAAGATGCTCGCCCAGCGAGACCGGGTACGGGCGCTCGACGCGGGCCTGGAACTGCTGCACGGCACCGAGCTGAACATCGGGCCCGACGGATCGGTGGACTGGGACGCAGACTTTCTCGCCGGGTTCGACCTGTGCGTCGCCTCGGTGCACTCGCATTTCGACCAGCCGCGGGCGGAGATGACGCGGCGCTTCATCGCGGCCTGCGAGAACCCGCGGGTGAACATCATCGGCCATCCCACCACCAGGCGGATCGGGCGGCGCCCGCCGGTCGACGTGGATTTCGGCGAGCTCTTCCGCGCCTGTGCGCGCACCGGGACCGCGCTGGAGGTCAACGCCTCGCCGCAGCGGCTCGACCTGCCCTCGGACCACATCCGCGCGGCCCGGGACGCCGGGGTGAGGTTCGCCATCGACAGCGACGCGCACTCCGTCGCCGACCTGGGCAACATGCCGTACGGCGTCGGCACCGCGCAGCGCGGCTGGCTCACCCCCGACCACGTGATCAACACCTGGCCCCTGGGCAAGCTGCGCGCCTTCCTGGCCAAGGGCCGCTGAACATCCTCAACCGGGAACGTAGAATTTTGCTGGGGCCAGCAAAAGGGTGAGGTTGCCATGACTCAGGGGCAGGACACCGTGGCCGTCACATCGCGCTACGAGCCGGCCGTACCGCCGGGAATGTACTTCGACCGCGGGTCCTGGCTTGTCTTGCCCGAGGGCACGCGGCCCGCCCGCATCAGCCAGGTGATCGCGGCCTATGCGCTGGCGGTCCTGCTGTTCGTCCTCACCCTCGGGGCTGGTTACCTCATCTGGGCGGTGGTGACCTGGGGCCAGGGCCAGACGCCCGCCCAGCGGCTGCTCGGCCTGCGCTGCTGGCGGCCGGACACCGGCCGGGTGGCAGACCGGAAGCACATGGCGATACGCCAGGTGACCGGCCTGCTGCTCAACGGCGAGGCACTGCTGGGCGTATTCATTTTGTTCGTCGGCGAGAGCCTTAATTCGGTGGGCGACTTCTTCGCCGGAACGACGGTCCTGTACGACCCGGGCAACGTCCTACTGAAGTAGACCGGTGAGAAACGGCGTCCGACCCGGTCTATACAGACGTGAGGGACCTGCCACCCGGAGCGACCGGGCTGCTGGCCGGCGCGATCAGCTACACGCTTGGCGTATGCGCCCTGGTGGGGCCGGGCGATATGACGCTGCCCACGCCGTGCGCGGACTGGGACCTGGCCATGCTGCTCGCTCACCTGAACGCCTCGATGGCGGACCTGGAGACCGCCATCAGCGCCGGGACCCTGGACCTGGAGTGCCCGCCGGATCACGCCGCCGGCGATCCGGTCGAAATCCTGCGGGACCGGGCGGCTCAGCTTCTGTGCACGGCCTACTGCTATGACGCCCCCGGGCGTCTCGTGGCCGTGAGCGGCCTGCCCGTGCCGGCTGGGCTGGTGGCCTGCACCGGGGCGGTGGAGATCGCCGTGCACGGCTGGGACATATCGGCGGCCCGGGACGCCCGCCGGCCCATAGACCCCATCCCCCCCGCGCTCGCGACCCGGATGCTCGGGCTTTGCCCGCTGCTCGTGGCGGGCCGTGAGGGCCTGTTCGCCGGCCCGGTAAAGGTGCCCGCCCAGGCCAGCCCGGGTGACAAGCTCGTCGCCTTTCTCGGCCGCGACCCCGGAACACTTCCCTGCGGTCCAGCGTTGGTTACTGGTGAGTAGCATTGGTGGAGAGCACGTTTCCTTACGTGCGCCAAGGGAGGCTGACCGTGCCCCGTACCGCACGCGATGTCGTCTTCGTGGACGGCGTCCGCACCCCGTTCGGCAAGGCCGGGCCGAAGGGCCTGTACGCCGAGACCAGGGCCGACGACATGATCGTGAGCGTGATCCGCGAGCTGCTGCGGCGCAATCCCGCGCTGCCGCCTGAGCGGATCGGCGAGGTGGCGGTCGCTGCCACCACCCAGACCGGTGACCAGGGGCTGACCATCGGGCGCAGCGCCGCGATCCTGGCCGGGCTGCCGAAGTCCGTGCCCGGCTACGCCATCGACCGGATGTGCGCGGGCGCGATGACCGCGGTCACCACCACCGCGGGTTCGATCGCGCTGGGCGCGACGGACGTGGCGGTGGCCGGCGGCGTCGAGCACATGGGCCACCACCCGATGGGCTCCGGCGTCGACCCCAACCCCAGGTTCATCGCCGAGCGGCTGGTGGATCCTTCCGCGCTGTCCATGGGCGCGACGGCGGAGAACCTGCACGACCGGTTCCCGGCCATCACCCGGGCCCGGGCCGACGCGTACGCGCTGGCCAGCCAGCGCAAGGTCGCCGCGGCCTACGCGGCGGGCCAGATCCAGACCGACCTGGTGCCGGTCGCGGTGCGCAGCGCCGAGAAGGGCTGGGGACTGGCCACCGCCGATGAGCCGCCGCGCCCGGACACCACCATCGAGGCGCTGGCCGCGCTCAAGACCCCGTTCCGGCCGCACGGCCGGGTCACCGCGGGGAACTCCGCCGGGCTGAACGACGGCGCCACCGGCTGCGTGATCGCGGCTCAGGACGTGGCCGCCGACCTGGGCCTGGAGGCCAGAATGCGGCTGGTCGACTTCTCCTTCGCCGGGGTGGATCCCGAGGTGATGGGGGTCGGGCCGGTGCCCGCCACCGAGACCCTGCTGGCCCGCAACGACCTGACCATCGACGACATCGGGCTGATCGAGATCAACGAGGCGTTCGCCGTGCAGGTGCTCGCCTTCCTCGACCACTTCAAGATCGCCGACGACGACCCGCGGGTGAACCCGTGGGGCGGCGCGATCGCGCTCGGCCACCCGCTCGCCAGCTCCGGCGTGCGGCTGATGATCCAGCTGGCCCGCCAGTTCGCCGATCAGCCGGGCGCCCGCTACGGCCTGACCACGATGTGCGTCGGGCTGGGCATGGGCGGCACCGTCCTGTGGGAGAACCTCGATGCCTGAAAACCTTCCGGCCCCGAACGAGCCGGCGCTCGACGAGTCGGTCATCACCTCGCTGTTCCCCGAGGAAGTCGTCACCCGGGCCCTGGTCCGGGACGTGGAACTGCCCGGCGGGGTTCTGGGGTCGGGCACGATGGCGCTCATCACCCTGGACAACGGGCACGACCACACCCGGCCGAGCACGTTCGGCCCGGCCGGGCTGCTTTCGCTGCGTGACGCGCTGGACTCGGTGGCCGGCCGGAACGACATTGCCGCGGTCGGCGTGACCGGCAAGCCGTTCATCTTCGCGGTCGGCGCCGACCTGACCGGGGCCGCGCTGATCCGCGCGCGGGACGAGGCGCTGGCCATCGCCCGGCTCGGACACGCCGTCTTCCGCCGGTTCGGCGAGCTTGACGTGCCCTCGTTCGCGTTCGTCAACGGCGCCGCGCTCGGCGGCGGCCTCGAGCTCGCGCTGCACTGCACCTACCGGACGATCTCCTCCGGGGTCTCCGCGGTCGCGTTCCCCGAGTGCTTCCTCGGCCTGCTGCCCGGCTGGGGCGGTACCTATCTGCTGCCGCACCTGATCGGCCCGGCGAAGGCGCTGAAGCTCATCGTCGAGAACCCGCTCAGCCAGAATCGCATGCTCCGCGGACCCGACGCCTTCTCGCTCGGGATCGCGGACGCCATGTTCGAACCCGCCGACTTCCTCGCCGAGTCACTGCGCTACGCCTCGGTAGTCCTTCGGGGGGACGATCCCCCCCAGACCCCCCCTGCTCACGGGGGGGCTGCCCGCCCCCCCGTTCCCCCCCGGGCCCCCCTTGGGGGGGACAAGTCGCCGGTTTCGGCGGGGGACTGGGACGCCGCCGTCGCGGCGGCGCGGTTCTATGCGGACGGAAAGCTGCACGGCGCCGCCCCCGCTCCCTACCGGGCCATCGACCTGGTGGCCGCCGCGCGCGACCGCGACCGGGACCAGGGGTTCGCCGCGGAGGACGAAGGCCTCGCGGACCTGCTCCTCAGCGACGAACTGCACGCCGGGCTCTACGCGTTCGACCTGACCCAGAAGCGGGCCAAGAGGGCCGCGGGCGCCCCCGACAGGTCGCTGGCGCGGCCGGTGACCAAGGTCGGCGTGGTGGGCGCGGGCCTGATGGCCGCGCAGATCGCGCTGCTGTTCCTGCGCCGGCTCGAGGTACCGGTGGTGCTGACCGACCTGGACCAGGCGCGGCTCGACGCGGGAACCGGCCACGTGAAGGCCGAGATCGCCAAGCTGGCGAGCCGCGGCCGGATCAGCGCGGATGCCGCCGCCCGGCTGACCGGGCTGGTCAGCGGGTCGCTGACCAAGGATGCGTTCGCGGACGCCGATTTCGTGATCGAGGCCGTGTTCGAGGAGACGTCGGTCAAGCAGCAGGTCTTCGCCGAGGTCGAGGCGGTGGTCCGGCCGGATTGCGTCCTGGCCACCAACACCTCTTCGCTTTCCGTCACCGAGATGGCGGCCGGACTGGCTCATCCCGAGCGCGTCGTCGGATTCCACTTCTTCAACCCGGTCGCGATGATGCCGCTGGTAGAAGTGGTGCGGGCCGCCGAGACGGACGAGGCCGCGCTGGCCACCGCGCTCGCCGTCGGCAAGGCGCTGAAGAAGGACTGCGTGCTGGTCAAGGACTCGCCTGCCTTCGTGGTCAACCGCCTGCTGACCAGGTTCCTTGGTGAGGTTCTCGCCTGCGTCGACGAAGGCACGGCCTGGGATGTAGCCGAGCACGCTCCCGATCCGCTCGGCCTGCCCGTGCCCCCGTTCCTGCTGCTCCAGCTCGTCGGGCCGGCGGTCGCGCTGCACGTCGGCGAGACGCTGGCCGCGGCGTACCCGGACCGGTTCGCAGTGTCGCCGAAGCTCCGCGCGCTGGTGGAGGCGGGCAAGACCGCCCTCTACCAGCCCGATTTCTCTGTCGACGAGTCGGTCGTCGCCATCTTGGCCGGCGGTGAGCGCCCGTCCACGGCGGATCAGGTGCGGGAGCGCGCGCTCGAGGCGCTGGCCGAGGAGATCAGGCTGATGCTCGACGAGGGGGTCGTGACCGCCCCCGAGGACATCGACCTGTGCATGATCCTGGGGGCCGGCTGGCCCTTCCACCTGGGCGGGATCACGCCCTACCTGGACCGGACCGGGATCGCGGAAAAGGTGACGGGCACCCGCTTCCGGCTCTAGCTCCCGGCCTCGCGGTGCTCGCTAGCGCGGCCGGTGGTCCACGATGCGGCGCATCTTGCCCATGGACCGCTCGATCGAGTCCGGCTCCAGGACACTGGTGGTGACGGTGACGCCGATGGTGTTCTTGACCAGAGCTGCGAGCTGCTCGCCGGCGGGCGCCGCGTCGGCATCGGCCACCCCGGGGCGGCGCTCGACGTGGACGGCCAGCTGATCCATCCGGCCGGCCCGGCTCAGGTGCAGCTGGAAATGCGGCGACAGGACCGGGATGCGCATGATGAGTTCCTCGACCTGGGTCGGGAACAGGTTGACTCCGCGCAAGATGATCATGTCGTCGGTGCGGCCGGTGATCTTCTGCATCCGCCGCATGGTGCGCGCGGTCCCCGGCAGCAGCCGGGTCAGGTCGCGGGTCCGGTAACGGATGACCGGCATGGCCTGCTTGGTCAGCGAGGTGAAGACGAGCTCGCCCTCCTCGCCGTCGGGCCGCACCTCGCCGGTGAGGGGGTCGATCACTTCGGGGTAGAAGTGGTCTTCCCAGATGTGCAGGCCGTCCTTGGTCTCCACGCACTCCTGCGCCACGCCCGGTCCCATCACCTCGGACAGGCCGTAGATGTCGGTGGCGTCGATGCCGAGCCGCCGTTCCATCTCGGCGCGCATCTCGTTCGTCCACGGCTCCGCGCCGAAGATGCCGAACCGCAGGGACGACGCCGCCGGGTCGTCGCCCTGGCGCTCCATCTCGTCGATGATCGCGAGCATGTAGGACGGCGTGACCATGATGACGTCCGGCCGGAAGTCCCGGATCAGGGTGACTTGCCGTTCGGTCATCCCGCCGGAGACCGGGACCACCGTACAGCCGAGCTTCTCCGCCCCGTAGTGCGCTCCCAGCCCTCCGGTGAACAGCCCGTAGCCGTAGGCATTGTGCAAGATATGGCCGGGACGGCCGCCCGCGGCCCGGATCGAGCGGGCCATCACCGCGGCCCACACCTCGATGTCGTCGCGGGTGTAGCCGACCACGGTGGCGCGCCCGGTGGTCCCCGACGAGGCGTGCACCCGCACGACCTGCTCGCGGGGCACCGCGAACATTCCGAACGGGTAGTTATCGCGTAGGTCGGCCTTGCTGGTCAGCGGGAACTTAGCCAGGTCGGTGACGTCCTTGCAGTCATCCGGGTGCACTCCGGCCGCGTCGAAGGCGGCGTGGTAGTGCGGCACGTTGGTGTACGCGTGCCGCAGCGTCCAGCGCAGCCGCTCCAGCTGCAGCGTGCGCAGCTCATCGGCCGAGGCCCGCTCGATGGGATCGAGGTCTCCCGACGGCGACGTGAGGTCCTGCATGTCCCGAACTCCTCGGTGCGCTAGAGATTGGGGCTAGGCGTCGTAGTCAACCGTAATCTGGTCGGACGCGGGGAGAGCCTGGCAGGTGAGCACGTATCCGGCCTCAAGTTCCTCGCGTTCCAGGGCGTAGTTCCGGCGCATCGTGACCTCGCCCTGGACCAGCAGCGCACGGCAGGTGCCGCAGACGCCGCCCTTGCACGCGAACGGCAGGTCGGGCCGGACCCGCTGGGCTCCGTCCAGGATAGGAGTGCCCGGTTCGACGGTCGCCGTACTGCTGCGGCCGTCGAGCAGCACGGTCACCTCGGCGCCCGGGCCAGCCGGGGCCTCGGCGTGCTTGGCTTCGCCCGGCGGCTCTTCCTCGACGTAGAACAGCTCCCGGTGAATGCGGTCGCGGGCCACGCCGAGGCCGGACAGAACGCCGATCGCGTCTTCGACCATGCCGAACGGGCCGCACAGCCACCAGTGATCCACCGTCCCCACCTCGACCGTGACCGGCAGCAGCGAGCGCAGCTTGCCGGCGTCGAGCCGGCCGTTGAACAGCTCGACCTCCTGCGGCTCGCGGCTGAGCAGGTGGACCAGGCAGATCCGCGCCGGGTAGGCGTCCTTGAGGTCGGCGATCTCGTCGGCGAACATCACCGAGTCGTTGCGCCGGTTGCCGTAGAGCAGCGTCACGGCGGAGCCGTCGTGCGCGGCGAGCAGGGATCCGGCGATGGACAAGATGGGCGTGATCCCGCTGCCCGCGGCGATCATGACATGCTGTCCGGGCTTTTCCAGATCGGGAGTGAAAGATCCGGATGGTTCGGCCACCTCGATCACGTCACCGGCCCGGACCCGGTGTACGAGCCAGCCGGAGACCGCGCCGCCCGTCACCTCGCGGACGCCGATCCGCGGGGCGCTGCCCTTGGCCGCGCATATCGAGTAGGAGCGGCGCTCGCCGCCGCGCCGGATCGTCAGTGACTGGCCGGGCGCGAAGGTGAACTTGTCCGCCAGCCGGGCCGGCACGTCGAAGGTCACCGCGGCAGAGTCGTGGGTGAGAGGGTCAACGCGCGCGACGGTGAGCCGGTGGAACTCGGTCCGGGACGGGGCCGGGCGGGGCATCAGATGTCCTTCACGTATTCGAACGGCTCGCGGCACGCCTCGCAGCGGAAAAGCGCCTTGCAGGCGGTCGCGCTGAACGCCGCGGTCTGGGTGGTGTCGGCAGAACCGCACTGCGGGCAGGGGACAGGCTCGCGGCGAGCCGCGGTGAGGGTGAGCGGCACCGGTCCGGGCGGAGCCTGACGCCGCCGCGCCGGGCCCGGCGGCGCGATGCCCGCCGCCCGCAGTTTCCTGCGCCCCTCAGCAGTGATCCAGTCGCTGCTCCACGCGGGCGCGAGCTCAGTGCGCACGATGACGTCCGTGAATCCGGCCTGGGTCAGCCGGTGCCGCAGGTCGTGCGCGATCTCGGGCAGCGCGGGACAGCCTGAATAGGTCGGCGTGATCGTCACGACGACCCGCTCGCCCTCAGCGACGACGGCACGCAGGATGCCCAGATCCGCCAGCGTCACCATCGGCAGCTCAGGATCGGGCACCGCCTCAGCGACCTGGCGCGCCGTCCGCGCGGCCGCGGTCACCACGTCGCATCCGGGTGGGCGCGGGCCAGGCTCTGCAGCTCGGCGAGCACGTAACCGAACGCCTCGGTGTGCACCCCGTCGCGTCCGCTCTTACCGGCGACCGGGGCCATCGGCGCGGCTTCCGGGCGGTCCAGCGTGGCCGCGGCCAGCACGGTGTCCAGCACGGCACTCACTTCGGCGCGCAGTTCCCTCGGGTCGGCCGCCACCCCGGGCAGAGCGGCCACTACGTCGTCAGCCCGGAAGAGCTCGTCCACCAGCGGCCAGATGGCGCCGAGCGCGGCCTGCATCTTGTCGTGCGACAGCCGGGTGCCGTCACCAAGACGGATCACCCACTGGGCGGCGTAATCACGGTGGTAGCTGAGTTCGTTGACGCCCTTGGCCGCGATGGCGGCCAGCACCGGGTCCCGCGACCCGGCCAGCTGGCCGAAGAGCGCCAGCCGCCAGGCCGAGAAGACCAGCAGCCGGCCGGTCAGCTCGGCGAAGTCGGCGTCAAGGGCCTCGACCAGCCGCACGTTGCGGAACTCGTTCTCCTCGCGGAAAAAAGCGAGCCGATCCTCCTGCCGTCCCGCGCCCTCGGCCAGGCCGGCCCGGGCGAGCAGCATGCGCGCCTGTCCGAGCAGGTCCAGGGCGATGTTGGCGATCGCCGTCTCTTCCTCGAGTTCCGGCAGGCGCGTCATCCACTGCTGCAGCCGATGCGAGTAGATCAGCGCGTCGTCGCCGAGCATCAGGCAGTAAGCGGCTAGCGCGGAGGCGTCCACGCCGTCCGGCACCGACGCGTCGATGCCCTCGAGCGGGTCGGTGAAACCGGTTCCGAACGCCCAGCGGTGGTCCTCGGTGTCCTGGGCCAGGCTCTGGTAGGCGGCGAACTCGTCCTCGGTCATCGGCGGCATGCCCTACATGTGCGGAACATCGTCAGGGATCTCGTAGAACGTCGGATGCCGGTAGACCTTATCTCCGGAGGGCGCGAAGAACGGGTCCTTCTCGTCCGGGCTCGACGCGGTGATGTCCGTGGCCGCCACCACCCAGATGCTGACGCCCTCGTTCCGGCGGGTGTACAGGTCACGGGCGTGGTGCAGCGCCATCTCCGGATCGGCCGCGTGCAGCGACCCGACGTGCACGTGATTCAGGCCTCGCTTGCCGCGCAGGAACACCTCGTACAGCGGCCAGCCCGAGCGCACCTGCGGTCCGCTCATCACGCGGCGTCCTGCTGCGCGGCCAACCGCTTGGCGGCGTGAGCCGTGGCGGCCTCCCGGACCCAGGCCCCGTCGTCGTGAGCCGCCTGGCGGCGCGCGATGCGCTGGGCGTTGCAGGGCCCGTTGCCCTTGACCACGGCCATGAACTCGTCCCAGTCCACCGCCCCGAAGTCATAGTGCCCGCATTCGGCGTTCCACTTCAGGTTCTCGTCCGGCAACGTGACGCCGAGCTTGTCCGCCTGCGGGACGGTCATGTCCACGAAACGCTGCCGCAACTCGTCGTTGGTGTGCCGCTTGATGCCCCAGGCCATCGACTGCGCGGTGTTCGGCGACTGCTCGTCCGGCGGGCCGAACATCATCAGCGACGGCCACCAGAACCGGTTGGTGGCGTCCTGCACCATCGCGCGCTGCGCCGCGGTGCCGCGCATCATGGTCATCAGCAGCTCATACCCCTGCCGCTGGTGGAAGGATTCCTCCTTGCAGATGCGCACCATGGCGCGCGCGTAGGGGCCGTAGGAGGAGCGGCACAGCGGCACCTGGTTGCAGATGGCCGCGCCATCGACCAGCCAGCCGATCACGCCGACGTCCGCGTAGGTCAGCGTGGGGTAGTTGAAGATCGACGAGTACTTCTGCCGCCCGCGGACCAGCTTGTCGGTGAGGTCGGCTCGATCGGCGCCGAGGGTCTCCGCGGCCGAGTAGAGGTACATGCCGTGGCCGGCCTCGTCCTGGACCTTGGCGATCAGGATCGCCTTGCGCCGCAGCGAAGGCGCGCGGGTGATCCAGTTGCCCTCCGGCTGCATGCCGATGATCTCCGAGTGGGCGTGCTGGGCGATCTGGCGGATCATCGTCGCGCGGTAGGCGTCGGGAACCCAGTCCCGCGGCTCGATGCGCCGGCCGCGTTCGAGGGTCTGGTCGAAGTGGGTTCGCAGGTCGCCCGTAATCTCGTCGGGGAGCGCAGTCATCGTCACTATCCCTCCGGCTCTATCTCCGGCACCATCGTAAGCACCACCCGGCCACGTCCATCTCGGTCTACGGGCGGTATTATTTACCGGACGTTCGGTCAATAATACAGGAGGAGATGGCCGTGCCGCATACTCCCAGCGTCCAGGCGATGATGACGAAGGACGAGGCCTCGCGCGGCCTGGGCATCGAGCTGGTGGACCAGGGCGAGGGCCGGGCGGTGACCCGGATGACGGTACGCGCCGATATGGTCAACGGGCACGCCATCGCGCACGGCGGACTGATCTTCACGCTGGCCGACACCGCGTTTGCCTGTGCGTGTAACAGCTACGGGCCGGTGACCTTGGCCGCGTCGGCCGACATCGTCTTCGTCGCTCCCGCGCGGCTCGGCGACGTTCTGGTCGCCGAGGCGGCGGTACGCACGCGGTTCGGGCGGTCCGGGCTTTACGACGTGACCGTCCGCCGGGGTAGCGACGTGATCGCCGAATTCCGCGGGCGAAGCCACCAGCTGGCCCCGGCGGCCCCGGCAGGGCCGGCGTCGTGATCTCGGCTCCGGTTCCCGGCCAGGACCCGAGCCCGCTGCGGCGCGGACGCCCGGGCTACGACCTGGCGTCGGTGCTCGCGGTCGCCGTCGAGGTCTTCAACGAGCGTGGCTACGACCGCACGAGCATGCGCGATCTCGCGGATCGGCTCGGCATCGCCAAGTCGGCGATCTACCACCACGTGGCGGGCAAGGAAGAACTGCTCCGGCTGGCCCTGGACCGCGCGCTGGCCGGCCTGTCAGCGGCGGCGGATCGGGCCCGCGTGCTGCCCGCCCCGGCTATTGAGCGGCTCGAGTACCTGATCCGGAGCAGTGTCGGCGTGCTCGAAGCCGAGCTGCCTTACGTCACGCTGCTGCTGCGGGTCCGGGGCAACACCGAGGTCGAGCGGGCGGCGCTTGGCCAGCGGCGCGCCTTGGACCGGTTCGTGGCCGAGCTGGTGGCCCAGGCCGTGCGCGATGGCGACATCCGGCCGGATGTTGACGCGATGATCACGGCTCGGCTGCTTTTCGGCCTGGTCAACTCCCTCGTCGAGTGGGACCGGCCG
>Ga0302325_10012177_pt1 | contig 18489 bp, 19 predicted proteins | sample Palsa_T0_2_FD_201948 | JGI IMG/M metagenome (GOLD analysis project Ga0302325, IMG submission 201948) | Peat permafrost microbial communities from Stordalen Mire near Abisko, Sweden - Palsa_T0_2 | ecosystem: Environmental > Terrestrial > Soil > Palsa > Peat permafrost | place: Sweden: Abisko...
ACATTTTGTAACATTCCGTAACATGTGCTCGCGATTTATTGCGGCCGGGGAGGGGTGGGTCGAATGCTGCATTCGGTTGCATTTGGCCCTCGGATTGGCGACTTTGGGTCTGGAATGGGCTTTGTTCAACTGTCATAGAATTCAACGCGCGACTAAGACACCGAGTCCATCCTGTATTCCGTCAACTACCTAACTTATACCTAAATATAAAATCGCATGCAAGAGGAAAATGCGAGTTTTCCATTCTTGGACTTGGGCGTTCAATGACCCGATCATTTGATTGCTAAAATTGCCTTTGGCTTAATACGCTTATCTGTGGCAAAATGCTTTGCCGCGACCAGGTGCAGCAATGGCTGACGAAATTATTCAAGGCAATTGGGACGATCTGGTGACCCGACAGGATCTCCATGGCCGCAAGGTCCGCGTGATCGTCCTCGATGAAGAATCGGGCGGAGTCGAAGCCTCCAGCAACGGCGAATGGCTCGAACGCCTACGCGCCTGGGCCGACAGTCATAAACCTCTGGGCCATTCGGTGGACGACAGTAGGGAGAGCATCTATTCCGGAACGATAGATGATCCTCGTTGATACCAACATTCCTCTGCGAATCGCCCAGATCGGTCATCCACATCGCCAGCCAGCCCTTGATGCATTGCAGTTGTTAACCTTGCGAGATCGGGAGCGATTTGCGATTGCGCCCCAAAGCCTCTACGAGATGTATGTCGTCTGCACTCGACCGGCTAGTGCTAATGGGTTCGGTTATACGTCCCCGCAAGCGTGCGCCGAGATTGCCGCCGCCGGCGCACTTTTTGAGATTCTTCCCGAGACGGCTCAGGTCTATCCCACGTGGGAAGGATTGGTCGCGAAGCACGCCGTCCTGGGCAAACACGCTCACGATGTGCGGCTGGTCGCCCTTATGATCCAGCACCGCATTCCAAGTCTGCTGACATTTAATGACGCGGACTATCGGCCATTTACCGAAATTCAGTCAATCAACCGGTTCGATCTTCTATCTATTCCAAGAGTTTAACTCCAACGGTTAAACCCTTTCACACCGCCGCCGGATTTCGCTCCGAGAATTGCCGCTGGTGCCAGTAGGGATAAGCCAACGGCACATCGCTGGCTTTGTCCAGTTCGGCGATTTCTTCAGGGGTTAGATTCCAGCCGATGGCGCCGATGTTTTGGCGGAGCTGCTCTTCGTTGCGGGCGCCGATGATGATGGTGGAAACCGTCGGTCGCTGGGCGAGCCAGTTGATGGCGATCTGGGGGACGGTTTTGTTGAGTTTTTTGGAGAGGGCGTCCAGCACATCGACCACGCGGTACAGCCGATCTTCGGGAACCTGCGGGCCGATGTCGGCGGTGATTTTATTCCGCAATCGACTCACCGGCGGCGGGGGGGAGCCGCGGCGGATTTTTCCTGTTAACCTCGCCCATGCCAGGGGACTCCAGACCACCGTGCCGATGCCCTGGTCGATGGCCAGCGGCATCAGTTCCCATTCGTAATCGCGCCCCAGCAGCGAGTAATACGCCTGATTGGCCACGTAACGCGACCATCCGTATTTGTCCGATACCGCCAGCGATTTCATCAGATGCCAGCCGGAAAAATTCGAGACGCCGAGGTAGAGAATTTTGCCGGCACGCACGAGATCGTCCAAGGCTCGCAATGTTTCTTCGACCGGCGTTTGGGCGTCGAAGCCGTGGAGCTGGAAGAGTTCGATCCGGTCGGTACCGAGGCGCTTGAGCGATCCTTCGACGGCTCGCATGAGGTGAAAGCGGGATGATCCGACATTGTTGGGACCCTCGGCGAAGCGAAAGGTCGCCTTGGTGGAGATGATCACGCGATCGCGCCGGCCCTTGATGGCCGCGCCGAGAATTTCCTCGGCGGCGCCGTAGGAATAAATGTCGGCAGAGTCGAACATGTTGAGACCCGAGTCGAGAGAGACATCCACGAGCCGGGTGGCCTCAGTGATGTCCGTGGACCCGAAGCCTTTGAATGCCTCGGTGGTGCCGCCGAAGGTGCCGGTTCCCAGGCAGAGCAGCGGGACTTTGAATCCTGATTTGCCGAGTAGTCTGTGTTCCATGCAGCCTCCATTAAATGGCACTTGGATGGTAACTCGAAAAATTCAATTCCACCACGAAGACACGGAGAGCACGGAGAATAAGAATTAGCCACCGATGGGGCACCGATGGGCGCCGATTGGGAGGGATTTCATTTCGGAGTTTTTCATTTTTATCCGTGTCCCATCGGTGTTTATCGGTGGCTAATTTTGCATTGGTTTTGATTGCGCTGGGGGAGAAGCTTCCTCTTCCCGTTCCGGCCAGATCGCCGTGATCGCCAGGCCGACGAGGATTCCTATCGAAACTTCGATGAACCGATGGAGGGCGATGATCCAATCGCTCTTTACGCGTGGCACGAGCATCACGATTGCCAGGGTGATTCCGGCGAAGCGATAGGCGACATTGCCCAGCCGTAGAAAATCGCACATCAATCCAAGGATAAGAATGCCCGCTCCGTACGCCCAGACGCCGGAACCAAAATACGACACGATCAGAGCGGCAGAAAAAGCCCCCAGCGCGGTGCCCGCCCAGCGCTGCGATGAAACCGCTATCGCCGCCCCGAGAGTCGACTGCAAAATGATGATGGTGGTGATGGACGCCCAATACGCTTCGGGCAATCCGCAAAGTTGCGCCGCCCATAGCGACACGACGGCCGCGATGGCGGTGCGGGCCGGATGTTCGAGCGTTCGCAGGAAACGTTGTGTGCCGGACAAAAGAGTGTGCTCCTTGCACACTATCCTAAACTGCCGACGACCGAAGTGCTCGGCAGGCCGACACTGACCGTATTTTTGGCACGCACCCAGTAGAAATACGAATCCCCCAGCACCGCCGTCGTGTCGTTGAAGAATGTCGCCGTGAGCCCCGTGGCGATCCGGACGGCGGTGCTGAAATCATCGGTGGTGCTGCGGAAAACCTGATAGCTCGCCGCCCCGGCGACGGGATTCCACGTCACGGCCACGTGATGAGCCAGATTCGTCGTCGCGGAGACCCCCGTTGGCGCGGCCAGGGGAATATAGCCACTGGCCGATGCGCTGGCGGGGCCGATCATCTGCGAGTTTCTCGCGCAGACCCAGTAGTAATAAAGTGTGGCTGGAATCGTGGTGGCATCGTTGTAGGAATCGCCGGTGATACCGCCGGCGATTTTGATCGCATCGCTGAAATTGTTGTCGGTGCTTCTGTAGACCTGGTACGAAGCTGCCCCGCTGACGGCGGCCCAAGTGATTGCGACATGATGCGTCGGCGTGCCCTGGCTGGCGGTGACGTCGGTTGGAGCGGCCAATGTTGTCGATGGCGGTGTGAATTCGAAAACGGTGCCGTCGATGGCCTCGCCCGGGCCGCCGTAGTGGGTCGTGTCATACAAATTGCCGCCGACGTCGATGAGCGTGCCGGAGGCGAAATCGTCACCGGTGGCGGTATCAAAAGATATCAGCACCGTGGGCGTCCCACCGGTAACCGGAACCGAAAATATTTCACCATAGAGGGATGAGAAGGGATTCCCCGATTGGGTGGCGCCGTAAATGGTCGTTCCATAGAATGTGTTTCCGGAGAGGACCAGGCCGCCCGGTTCTTGGCCTTCGGTGCTGTCGATAAAGGACGTTAGAATAGTCGGCGTACCACCGGTAATTGGCAGCGAAAATATTTCTCCACCTCCGTTGGGGGCCCCCGCCGGCCGTGCCATAGAGTTTGTTTCCGGAGATGATCAGGCCGGATGATGGATTAATGCCGCCGAGAGCATTAACGGTTCCATTGAAGGAGGTCAGCACTGTCGGAGTGCCGCCGGAAAGTGGCAGCGAAAACACTTCGCCATAACCGTAACCACCGCTATATGTCGTGCCGTAGAGAGTGCTTCCGGAGAGGGTGAGGGCGGCTTCCGGTCCGCTGCCGTCGACGAAGTTGAAGTTTGTTAATACCGTTGGCGTTCCGCCGCCGATGGGCACGGAGAAAACTGTTCCATTGTTAGCGATGCCATCTTCGCTACCGACGCCCCCTTCAATCGCAGTGCCATAAAGTGTGTTGCCGGACAGAATCAACCCAGCGGTGGGGCTGGACCCATCGGTGCCGTCGAGCGATGCCAGCAAAGTGGGCGTGCCACCGGTAATCGGTTCGGAGAATACCGCGCCCATCCCCGTCGGCCCCTCCACTTTCTGTCGTGCCGTACAAGGTATTTCCGGAGAGGAGCAGCGATCCCTCCGGTTGGGCTCCGTCGCTGCCGTCGAACGAACCCAAAACCGTTGGCGTTCCACCGCCGATGGGCAGTGAGAACACAACGCCATCGTCGTTGGCCCCACCACTGCTTGTCGTTCCATACAAAGTAGATCCGGAAACGATCACCCCGGACAGTGGTACACGCCCATCCGTGCCATCGAACGATGCCAGGCTGGTAATGCCGCTGAGCAGCACCCGACCTTCAAGCATTTCCACCTTGCAGTGGGAAGGCGTCGAAAGCGCGCATTGATCGGCAACGTCAATGCCTCTGATGCCTCGATTAATTGTGTGAATTCGGATGCCCGCCCTGGAATTGATCTTTCGTCCATTGGACAAAAGATTACGAAACTTAAAAAGCCGCTTCATGAAGCCCTCCGTCATTGAGGACATTTTTTTCGAACGGCTGCCATAGCCGTCCGTGCATCATGCATTATACCCAAGCGTGGGCGCGGAATGCCAGAGAATTTTCGGTGAAAATTTGCCGGCTGGAATTTCTTGCAATGCGCTCCGACACCGACGACGGCAAACTCGGCGATCCGCCGGCGGCTTGACTATTTGGCAAATTACCTCGGCTGATCCTGATTCTCCGGAATTCCCGGCTCGTCAAGCAATTGCAGATTTGTCGCCGGGCCCAGGGCGGCGGGGGGTGCCCAGGAGCGGAGAGCCCAGACGACCTTTTTGTCGGGCGTGACTTCGATGGCTTGAACCGATGTTGGCCACCATGCGGGTTTTTTCAGGGCGTTGGGACACCAGTTGGTGATGATCGTGTTGCCGTTGGCGAGGCGATCGGCTTCCTGGAGGCTGAAGAGCGAAATGTCGGGGCAGTCTTTTTGTGTGAATTCCCAAACGGTGTCGCCGGCGGGATTCACTTCGCGGACGAAACCCTTGTTGCTGGTGATAAGCGTGTCGCCGTTGGCCAGTCGATTGGCGGCCCATGGCGAGGGGATGCTCAGCGACCAGATCACTTTGCCGGTCATGTCGTATTCGACGACTTTGTTGTTGTCCATGTGAGCCGCCAGGATCGTGCCGGCCTTGGTGATGCGAACCCGCCGGAATTGCCCGTGTGTGCTTTTGGGATTTCCGGTGGGGAGAACCAGTTGCGTTTCCGTTTTTCCGGTGGTGATGTTGACGATATTGAGCGTGGCGGGATTTCCGTTCTGGACATACATGATGCGATCCGTGCCCAGCGGCTGGATGACATGAACTTCAAATCCCTTGGGAGCATCGTAATTCCAGATGAGCTTTTTGTCGGGCGTCACTTCCCCCGCGCCGGTCTTGCGGGCGAAGACGATGTTGCCGTTGGAGAGCATTGTTGCGTCGCTGATTTCCTGCAGGGTGTTGGTGGCGTCTTTAGTGGGGATTTCATACTGCCAGACGATCTGCCCGCCACGGATGATAAAAATGCTTTGCACCGGCTTGGGGAAATCCCACTCGCCGGCATACATGAAGGGATGCTGGGCTAATCCGTTGCCCGGGAGAATATCCGGCGAATGGGGACGGGTGGTCGGGACCGACGCCATTGTGGTGGGGGAGGTGGCGTCGTCGGCGAAGCAGGATTGGGTTGCCGCTAGACAAATGATGAGAAGTGCAAATACCCGGATGCTCGATTTCATGTCTCTCTCCGCAAGAAGGTGAGGTTCGTGTGAACGTGAAATATTCTGCACTGGATTTGCGTACATCTCAATGACATGCACTTTTTTTGCTGGGAAGCCGAATTGCATCGGTTACGATTCCCGCGCCGACGAGCGTGCTCTGGCTCGAATGGGTGAGACGGTTGCCGCCGCGAAACCTGTTGGCTGGCCCGGCGACGTTCGAAAGGGCATTTTAGATGGGGCGAGTGGGAGAGAGTATCCCGCCCATGGCGGTCGGATGCGAAGGAGTTTCTCGCCCAAGCGCGACCTCAACCGTCCAATGCGGCCCCGCTTGCCCGACCTCCCTGGCAAATGCGAAATCCAAAAGCGGAGGTCGGACTTGGGGCGTGAAGGACGGTTGAGGGGCGCGCTTGAGCGCGAAACTCCGCTGCATCCGTCGCCGCAGGCGAGAGCTCCATTCCGTCCCATAGAGAAGGATCGCTCGACCGTCGCCGGGCAATCCGGCGGGATTCGCGGCGGCAACGAATATCCATATGCGAGCCAACGCATGTTCGTCGGCGCGGAAATCGCAATCGATATAAATATTCTTCTTGCAACCAAGAAGTATTTGGCCCATGCCGACTGAAGTCGGCAAGCCGGTACAGCAAGCGGCTTGACACAGTTTTCGTCCTGACGAACATGGTCGGTCCAGCTTTTAAGAGGAGACGAATTTCGTGCGAGTTTTGCTCACCACCACCAGTTTTCAGGACACTCCCGGCGCGCATCATGATGTGCTGAAAAAATCCGGGTTTGAGATCGTCACCGCCCGCGGACCGCTCACCGAAGCGCAAGTGCTCGAACTCATCGGCTCCGGCAGCGGGTTCGATGGCTTGCTCAATGGTGACGACCAGATCACCGCCAAAGTGATCGACGCGGCTCTGCCGCGATTGAAGGTCATCGCCAAATACGGCATCGGGCTGGATTCGATTGATGTAAAGCACGCCACCGCCAAACGCATTCCCGTGCTTTTCACGCCGGGTGTGAACGAAACGACGGTGGCCGAGCACACCTTCGGCCTGATGATCGCGGTGGCCAAGGGATTTTGGTTTCATCTCAAAGCGGTGAAATCGGGGAAATGGAGCCGGCAAACCGGATGCGAGCTTTTTGGCAAAACGCTCGGCGTGCTGGGCGTTGGCCGAATCGGAAAGGAAGTCATCAAACGCGGCAACGCCTTCGGCATGACGTGCGTTGGATTCGACACTTATTGGGATGAAGCGTTCGCCGCTAAACACGATGTGCGCCGGATCGCCACGGCCGAGGAAGTTTTGAAAATATCGGATGTGGTGACTTTGCATCTGAATCTCTCGCCGGAGATGCGCGGCTTCATCAACAAGGAACGCCTGGCGATGATGAAGGACGGCGCGATCCTGATCAACACCGCGCGCGGCGGACTCGTCGAGGAGCAGGATGTGGCGGCGGCGTGTAAATCGGGCAAATTGCGCGGCTATGGCGCGGATGTCGTGGAGCCTGAGCCGATGAAAACGCCGCACATTTTTCAGGAACTGGATAATGTCATCCTTACGCCGCACGTCGGCAGCAGGACCAATGAAAGCGTCCAGCGGCAGGGATTGCGGGCGGCCTACAATCTCGTGAATTTTCTCAACGGCGACAGCGATTTCGTTCAGGCCAACAAATTTTGAAGGACCGAATATGGCGACTCAATACGTGATGCCCGGCCAGGTTCACGATGATCTGGTCTCGGCGGCTTACCGAAAGCGCGGATTCAACGCGGATGAATCGGCCGCGGCGGCGAAATTTTCCAACCTCACCGCGCGCCACGGGATCAAAACCCACAACGCCATCAAGGCCCTGCATTTGGACGAGTTGTTCGGCTCCAAAGCCGGCGGATGCGTGCCGGGGGCGAAGATCGAAAAACTTCCCACCAAATTCAAAGCCGTTGGAAAATGGAACGCCAACAAAAAACTTGGCCAGGCGGTCGCGGTTGAGGCTATGAATGAATCGATGCGACTAGCGGATGAATTCGGTATTGGGGCCGTCGCGGTGGACAACGCGTTCCACTATCTCTGGGGCGGCGGATATGTGATCGACGCGGCTAACAAAGGCTACATCGCTTACACCTGCTGCACCGCCGCGCTGGCTGAGGTTGTCCCCTTCGGCGGAAAATTTCCGACGCTGGGCACCAACCCGCATTCATGGGCGTTCCCCACGACGGATGCCATCGGATTTCCCATCTGCATCGACTGGGCCACCAGCGTCGTGGCGATGGGGCGTGTTCAACAATTTCTGCGCGAAGGCAAAATGCTCCCGCCCGGCTGTGGCGTGGACAAAGACGGTAATGAAACGACGGACCCGGCCAAGATCGTCGCCCTCATGCCTTTCGGCCAGCACAAGGGATACGGTCTTTCCCTGATCGATGAACTTCTCGGCGCGTACATCGGCGGATCAACCCCAACGCTTCGAAGTCGATGGACGAGTGGCCCCAAAGACGAAAAACACACACCGGCATTTTTCTTTCAGTGCATCCGGCCTGACGCGATCAGCGGCGACGATTTCGCCCAGAAACGCACCCAATCACAAAACGTCAAGGTCGTTCTCGAAGACATTCGCGGCCACGGCAACGAAAAATCCCTCTTCCCCGGCGAACCCGAAGCCCGCGCCGCCGCCCAGAGCCAAAAGTATGGCGGCCTGATCTTCACCGCCGCGGAAATCGACGCATTTGATCAGATTGCCCACGAAGCCGGCATGAAATTGGATCGCGCTGCCCTGAAAACAGTGGAGATTTGAATTCAAATTCACGCGGCCAGACGGCTCATCCTGTCGGCGAAATCCAAGGCTTTTTGATAGGTCTGAAGATTTTCGAACATGAAAGCCATACTGGAATCGAAGAGGGAGCAGTAGAACAGTTGAGCAGGAGACCGCAGTGGAATAACTCGTTTTCGGAGCCCTTTCTTGTCTACTGCTCTCCTGTTTCTACTGCTCCACTGCTCTATTTTTGCGGTAGCAAAAATCGGGGTGGCAAGATTTGAGCTTGCGACCTCTTGGTCCCGAACCAAAGACATAAATACGATTATCATACGAGAAACAGCGGTTAACGCCCACCCCCGCTTGGCTTTATGACCTGGAGTGCAACTGGGTCTGTGCCGGCGCCGGACTGTTTCCGGACACCGTTTCGCCCCAAAACTGCCCCCAAAAAATAGTGGCTATCTCCTATCAGTCACTCGGGGCTTATCAATCCTTTTTATGAGCGCCCGTTCCCGCTTGAGGATACACGAAAAGTTCTTTGTTAATCGTGGTGGGTTGCGTGAAGCTGTGGCTTCCGGTGACGACGCCAGACGCTTGGGTGCCGTCCCTCGGTGGGACGGAACATGGTTTTCTCTAATTGTGGGGCGTGGGTTTGCTCGTCGTCAAATGCTGCATCATGCTCGGTGCGGCGCTGGTTACCATGGCCGATTCTGTCAACGCATATCTTCGCCGAGTACGCTGAGCTTCGTGTGGGAGAACCGGAGGATCTCGCAAGACAAACTGGGAAGAATTTTTGCATTATGAAATCTCCAAAAGGGCATACGAATTGTGGGAACAGCGTGCCCGACTGGTCAGATCGAGCGATCAGGACTGGCTAGCGGCGGAAAAGGCGGTTGGGCATCATCTGTCTCTCGATTCAAACCTAAATGCGCTTGAGATCGCTAAATTCAAGTTGGCCCCGGAAGAATGTATCACGCTTCCAGTTCCAGAAATAATCGGCAGCGTGGCCCGGCATCCGTGCGAACCCTCTTATCGCTGCCAAAGAATCTGATTCGCTTCCAATGGAATGTTGACGCCACCACGACGCGGCAATATTCGAGGCGCAAAGTCTGTCGCCGGTCGGTTGGCCGGCACTTGCCCACCATAGACATAGCTGTTCGAAGCGCCGACAAGGGGACGAATGCGCGTCATCGCCTCTCTAACCGCGCTGCCGCCGTCGATGCCGTTGGCGTAGAGTTCGACTCGGACGTCGTCTGCTTGCAAGTCGCCAAGATAAACTTCAACCTCAAATCCGTGTTTCTGGGTCGTGGACACAATATTCACCGCCCCAAAGCGCAACGTCCCCCATTTATTGTCCAGCTTTTGTTGCCAGTCGACGATCAATTTGGCCATCGCCCCATTTTGCGCGGCCCGCGCGCGATACGCCGAGGCACCGGGAAGATAATAGTCCCGCGTATATTGCCTCACCGCGCGATTGGCCGAGAATTGGGGCGTCAACCGCGCCATGCTCTCTCGAATTCGCGCAACCCAGGCGGAGGGAATGTTGTTCTGATCGCGGGTGTAAAACTCCGGCACCACTTGCCGCTCCAGTAAATCGTAAAGCGCATCGGCCTCGGCATCATCGACCGTCGGATCGTCTCCATGTTCTTTGCCATCGCCAAGGGCCCAGCCGACTTGGGGTGTGTAGGCCTCGGCCCACCAGCCGTCGAGTTCGGAGAGATTCAGCCCGCCGTTGACCAGCACTTTCATTCCACTGGTTCCGCTGGCCTCCCAGGGTCGGCGCGGCGTGTTGATCCAAACATCCACACCCTGAAGCAACCGCTCGGCAAGCAGCATGTCGTAATCGCTCAGAAAGACCACGTGCGGCCGCGCCTGGGGCCGACGAACGAATTGGACCCATTCGTGAACCATAGCCAGGCCGTCGCTGTCGCCTGGATGCGCTTTGCCGGCAATGATGAACTGCACGGGCCGCTGCGGATTTGATGCGATGCGAAGCAGGCGATCGGGATCGCGCAGGAGCAGGGTGGGCCGTTTGTAGCCGGCGAATCGCCTGGCAAATCCGATCGTCAGCACGTTGGGATCGAACACATGTTTGGCGCGATCAATTTCGTCCGGTGATTCGCCGGAAACCGCGAGTTGCCGAGGCAGAGTTTGCCGCACATATTCCACCAGAGAAGAGCGCGCTGAGGCGCGGAATTGCCAGAGCTCGGGGTCGCTTACTCGTTGAATGTCGCGCTGGAGGTTTTCTGTTTCTCCCAACCAGCGATCTTTGCCGGCGAATTTGGTCCAGAGATCGTCGGCCTGGGCAGAGTCCCACGTGGGAGTGTGGACGCCATTGGTGACGTGCCCAACCGGCACCTCATCAAGCGGCCAGCGAGGAAACAAGGGTGAAAAAATCTCCCGGCTCACCGTTCCATGTAGCCGGCTCACCCCGTTGACTGCAGCGCTGCCGCGGACCGCCAGATAGGCCATGTTAAAATATTCGGATGAATCGTTCGGATTGTCGCGCCCCAGCGCCAGCAGGTCGTGCAGCGAAATATGCAGCCTCTCCCGGGCGTACCGGGCGAAATGAAGTTCCATTAGATCGGGACTAAAACGATCGAAGCCTGCGGCGACGGGCGTATGAGATGTGAAAAGATTTCCCGCGCGCGTGGCCGCAAGCGCCACCGAGAAGGGTTTTCCCGTGTTCTCCATGAAATGTCTGGCGCGCTCCAGCACGACAAAGGCCGCATGCCCCTCGTTGAGGTGACACACTTCGGGCTGGACGCCAAGCGCGCGAAGAAGACGCCACCCGCCGATGCCCAGGACCATTTCCTGAGTGATGCGCAGTTCCGGACCCCCGCCATACAATTCGCTGGTTATTCCGCGATAAATGGGAAAGTTCGCCGCGTCATTGGAGTCCAGGAGGTAAAGCTTCACTCTGCCAACCCGCACCTGCCAGGCGCGCAGCCAGAGGGAAAAGCCTGGCAATTTGATCTCCAGTCGCAGCCATTCTCCATTGGGCTGGCGCAGCGGCGTGATTGGCAATTGACCGGGATCGTTAAAGGGGAAAAGCGTTTGCTGCGATCCGCTTTTGTCGATGAACTGCCGAAAATATCCCTGTTGATAAAGGAGTCCGATGCCAATGACCGGCACACCCAGATCGCTGGCTGCCTTGAGCTGATCGCCGGCAACGTTTCCGAGCCCGCCCGAATAGATCGGCAGCGCTTCGCTCAGCATGAATTCCATGCTGAAATAAGCGACGCAACTCAAATCCGATTTCGCAGCCTGCTTGTCGAACCAGCAAGGCGCTTCGGCGGATTGACGTCTGTTTTTCAGGAGGTCATCGACTTCGGCGCGAAAGGCGGGGTCTTTCAGGGTGAGCTGAAGATGATCGCGCGCGACGGTTTGCAGCACGGCCAGGGGGTTGTGCGTCAATTCCCAAAGCACTGGATCAAGCCGACGCCAGAGCGCATCGGCGCCATGATTCCAGGACGAGCGCATATCCAACGCCAATTCGGCTAACGAATCGAATCCTTCAATATCGGCAGCTTGAGACGTATAAATGGAAGAGGTAATTGGATTCGGATCGCTCATAGCATGCTCGAAGTCCGGCAAGCCTCGCAGTAATGAGCGTCGCGTCAAGCCCCGACCTAGTCATGGATTTCGCTCACATAGTATCCGAGGCGATTTTCGACATCTCCCGGCTTGTGGAAGCCGCGCGCCATCAGCGCTTTGATTCCGTTCTGGGCGGCGGGTCGCCCGAGCGAGGCGATGCACGCATCCCACCCGGCGCCGAGTTCCACGTCCGGTGGCAAGCTGGTGTTGACGAGGCGCTTGGTGGTGGCGATCGCCCATTTATCGAACGCGGAAATCCGGATTGCCAGCGCGTCTACGAACGCATCTAGCTCGGCGTCTGGCAGGGCGCGATTCACGTATCCGTAGGCCTCGGCCTGCTCTCCCCGGATGTCTTCGGAGCTCATCAGCACTTCGAGGGCGCGGTTTCGACCGATGAGTTGCGGCAGCCGGGCCATGGGGCCACCACCGGGGACCATCCCCACCCCGACTTCCCATTGCGAGAGAATAGCCTTTTCGCGGCTGGCGAAACTCATGTCGCAGGCGAGGGTGATCTCACTGCCGTTGCCGGTCGCCCGGCCGCGGATCATGGCGATGGAAACGACTGGCAGACGGGTCAGACGCGCCAGAAAGTCCGGCCAAGGCGGCAAGCCGGTCGGACCATCGGGCATTCCGGTCAGGTCCTCCATCTTCGCCGTGAAATCGGAATGATTCAGGAAGTAGCCGTCGACCGCGCTGTCGAAGACCACGACCTTGACATGTTCGTCGGCTTCCAGGGCGTCGATGATTTCCTGAAACTCCCGGACCATTTCCGGGCCCATCACGTTGATCGGCGGATTGTTGAAAGTAACACGCCAATAGGCGGGCGATCGCCGGGTAAGGCGAATCTGTTCAGGTTTCACCGATACGTGCACCGTTGCCATGGGATTCTCTTGTGTAACTGTTGTCATTGGATATTCCTTTGTATTTGTTAGATTTGGTTTATCACTGCCGCGCCGGCCTCGCTGATGATCTCGTCCTGAGAATCTGCCCCTCCCGAACAGCCGATGGCGCCGGTGATCGCTCCACGTTCGATCAGTGGAATCCCACCGCGAGAGGCGATCACCCCATCGAACGCGAGCAGGTAGTTGAGATGCATCAGATTGATACCATCCTCGAAGACCTTGGTTGGTCGCCGGAAGGTCGTGGCTGCGCGGGCCTTGTGTTCCGCGATCGCAATTGAGGCGAGCATCGCGCCATCCATTCGTTGGAAGGCAACCAAGTTCCCCCCGGAATCCACGACGGAGACATTCATCTTCCAATTCCGCCGCTTCGCCTCTGCCACGGCGGCATTGATCACCGCTTGCGCTCGGGCCAGTGATATCGGCGGCCCGTAGGGCACATCGAATGGCATTTCGTCTGGGACGACATCAAGAGGATTCGACGCCGCGAGACTTGATTCATTGGCGAGTTCTGTTGTGACAGTTGACATGTTTTTTCTCCGAGAGTTTGGGAAGTTTTTTTGAAAATTAAGAAGCCGCAGACAAAGCGCCTTGCAATGCGAACGATTTCATCAGCGCTTGAGCCGCCGAGGTTGATGATGCGGGATTCTGGCCTGTGATGAGCCGGCCATCGACAATCGAGAAGGGCTCCCAATTGCGCATCTTTTCAAAAACGGCTCCCAGACGCAGCAGTTCGTCCTCCACGAGGAACGGGACAACCTTGGTAAGTTGCATTTCTTGCTCCTCACCGTTGGTAAAGCCGGTGACGCGCTTTCCCTTTACGAGTGGCTCGCCCTGGTACATCACGTGGCGCAGCACTCCGGGCGAATGGCAGACCAGAGCGATCGGCTTGCCGGAATTATAAAACGACTCAAGCAAGGCGATCGAATCCGGGCTCTCGGCCAAATCCCACATCGGCCCATGCCCGCCGGGGTAAAATACCGTGTCGAAGTCTTCCGACTTCATGCCGGCGAGCTTGACTGTGTTGGCCAGCGCCTTTTGCGCCGTCGCATCTTTCTTGAAGCGAGTCATTGCCGGGGTTTGGTTTGCAGCCAAATCGCTTTTGGGATCGAGCGGAGGCTGCCCGCCCTTTGGAGATGCGAGCGTCAATTCGACGCCGGCATCTCTGAAGACGAAGTACGGGGCCGCGAATTCTTCGAGCCAGAAACCGGTCTTGCGACCCGTGTTTCCCAGTTGATCGTGAGATGTGAGGACCATCAGGATTTTCATTTGCGTTCTCCTTTCGAGTGGAGTCGGGGTTAAACCATTTAATGATTAGCGGAACGATTTAAACGATGCTCGCATTTCATCCGCGAACAGCGCCGGCTGTTCCCACGCGGCGAAGTGGCCGCCTTTGGGGAGTTTGTTGTAGTAAATCAGTTTGGGATAGGCTTTTTCTGCCCAGCTCTTGGGGGCGGCATAGATCTCATCGGGGAAAACGCTCACGGCGACCGGGATCTCGACGCCTCTAACGTCGAAGAAGCCGCCTCCCGTCGAAATCTGCTGGGTGTCCCAGTAGAGGCGCGCCGAGGAAACGCCGGTGTTGGTGAGCCAATAGAGTGTGATGTTGTCCAGAACGTCATCGCGGCTCAGGCCCTCTGTCTGTCCGTCGAAGACGCGGGTGATCATCTTGTAGCTGCGGATGTCATGATCGAGCATCCATGCGGCAAGCCCAACCGGTGAATCGGAGATTCCGTACAGCGTCTCCGGGCGGAGGGACATCTCCTGGGCGTACGCCAGCCCATTTTTATAAAAGTCGTCCAACTGGTTCCACGCGTTTTGCTCCTCGGGCGTGAGATCGGCAGGCGGCGCCTCGTGATAGCTGAGCGCCTTGGAGATGTTGGGGGGAACCGTGGCCGCCATATTGGTGTTTATGGCAAGCAATCCCGGCGGCTGCTGGAGGGCCATCACTTCCGAGACCGCATTGCCCCAATCACCGCCCTGGGCCACGTAGCGCGTGTAGCCGAGGCGATTCATCAGCGTCGCCCACGCCTTGGCGATGGTGACAGGGGTCCAACCGGGCGCGGTCGGCTTGCCGGAGAAACCGTAGCCCGGAAGCGACGGGATCACCACATCAAATGAGTCTTCCGCCTTTCCCCCGTAGGCAACGGGATCGGTGAGCGGGCCGATGATTTTCAGTTGTTCAATGATCGATCCGGGCCAGCCGTGCGTGATGATGATTGGCAATGCATTAGGATTTTTCGAGCGGACATGGATGAATTGAATGTCCAGCCCATCGATATTGGTCACGAACATAGGCAGCGAGTTCAGCTTCGCCTCGCACTTTCGCCAGTCGTAATCCGTCGCCCAATATTGCGCGAGTTTCTGCATGGTCGCCAGTTGCACGCCTTGCGATGCATCCGAAACCGTTTCCTTATCCGGCCATCGCGTCGCCAAAATGCGCTGGCGGAGATCGGTGAGGGCCGAATCCGGAAAGCTGAAGTGGAACGGCCGGATGGAAGTGTCATCAGCGTTCGCGGAAACCGGCGCCTGCACATCCGACGCGGGGACCGCCTGCCCATAACTAGGCGCGGCAATCGAAAAAACCCCCAGGATGCATGAGGCTGTCACGATGGCAAACACACTGAAATGAGCGGGCGATATTGCGAGGTACATGTGGGACTCCTTCCATGTGATCTGTCCGCCGCAGATTCGACTCCATCGAATCCGATGCAGCGATGCGAACACCTTAGAAAGAGCGACAGGGCGAATCTATTGGACGATGGTATCGGGGATACTTTGGTATAGGGCTGGCAGATGGAGCGGCGGTGGTGGAGAATCCAGCTCGCTCCAACTTCATGGAGCCACACCAACCACGACAAGTGGCACCGCCGGCGTGCTTCGCCCCTGCCTGAGAAGATCATAAAGCCCCCGCTCGTAATATGGCACTCCGGACGACATTTCTTCCTGGAGGGTTTTCATCGGAAGAATCTCGATGCCCACATCCATTTTATCGCCCACGAAAAAAGCCATGTGCTTCACAAACACGTCGAACGCGACAAATGAATACTTACCAAATTGAACTTCGATCTGGATGCGGTCTTTGATGAAGTCGGTTTGGTTGAAGGAAGCGATCGGTTTCGCGCCCGCCGACTCGATCTCCGCTTTCTGCTCGGCTGGCGGCATTGCTACGGTCTTACGAATGAGGCGGTGGTCGGCGGTAACCCAGTAGTGGGTTGTTGAAGGCTTCCAATCCAACTTCTCCAGGGCATGCTTGAAGCATTTGTTCATCGCCTTGGGGCTGTAGAGCATTCGCCCTTTCTTTCGCTTTTCCTTCGATCTTTTCGTCTTACAACTGGCGGCGTCCAGCGTCTCAATTACACCAACGATCTCTCGCCAAATCGCGGGCTTATGCACCATGATGTGCTCGTATCCATTTAGATGAGAATAAAACTGTGCGATTCGCATCAAGCGTTACCAGGGCTTGCGAGTGAGAAGGGAGTCGGCGGAAGGGACGTAAACCGGTCGACTTCTCGGTCGGAATTTTATAGTGCCGGCCGCAGTGTCGGCGATACGTTGCCGCGCAACGCCGACATACTCCGCCGAGATATCTGCGCCCGCCGCGCGCCGACCGTTCATCAATGCTGCAACCAACGCCGAGCCAACGCCCATGTACGGGTCAACTACCAAATCGTTTTTATTCGTCAGCGCTACCACAAGCCGCTCAACCAGCTCGATTGGGAACTGGCAAGGATGCATGGTCTTTTCAGGATGATTGTGTTTTACGTTCGGGATAATCCACACGTCCCCCGGATTCTTCCCAAGAGGATTGGCCGAGGGCAGTCCTTTTTTTGGTCCCTTAAAGTGCTTCTTGCCGGGATATTTCTGGGGGACTCGCACCGGATCTAGGTTGAATACGAATCCGCCGTGGCGATCGGACTTTGTGAACCACAGGATGGTCTCGTGTCTACCCGAGAATCGCTGCGAGCAGTGGAGGCCATGCTCAAAGTGCCAGATAATACGATTTCGAAGCCGCAGCCCTCTTTTTGCGAAGAACGGATAGAGAAGGATGTCCAATGGGAATACTTCTCCGTCGTCGACGTGGTTTCCGATTTGCCAGCAGATACTTCCCCCGGGGCGAAGTCGGTCAATGCTCAGATCGATTACTTGCTCTTCTCTTCGAAGGTAATCACTCAGAGCAACTCTACGCTCATATGTCTTTCCAATGTTGTATGGCGGTGATGTTACGATCAATTGCGCGGACGCAGGTGGAATTTCTGCAAGGAGATCGCGGCAGTCCCCTGTAAATAACGTGACGTCGTTCGCCTCGTCCCAGTGGTTAGACAACGTAATGTCGTCACTGACGAGCCACAATTGGCTTTGGTTGACCTTCATGCGATCCATCTTAGAAGGATTGGACGGTCGCGTCGAATTCGTGGCCTGCTCGCGCACATTTTGGTTGATTGCCTCGCGCGATGGGACGAGTTTACATCGCTGCGAACCTGTCGCCATGGCTTGACGCGTTGCGATTTGATGTCCTTGATTCCACGCACGAACGACTTCTGGAAGCCGGGAATGGCGAGAAATTCGCGCGTGGCGGCGTTGGTCTGGCCGTTTGCGACGAAATCAAGAAATTTTCGCACGAGCCGCAAGTCTTTGGGCGACATGCCATCGATAATGGACTTGGTTTCTTGCCTGAGTTCGACCGTGCTCATGTCGGGATTATATCGAAGTGAGTTCGGAGGATCGAGTGCGCATCCTGCTCCGCGGAGATCATTGCGCGTGTGACGGTGGGCGCAAAAGATTTCCTCCTCCTCCGGTATTTCCGGGGGAGGGTTGGGGTGGAGGCCGAATTTCAAATGGCCCGCGAGAAACCCCCACCCTCGCCCTCCCCCGGAGTACCGGAGGAGGGGATAAACTGCATCGGTGCGCATGCCGGTGTTATTTTTTATTTACCATGAACCCGCGAACCAGATCGGCAATTTCATCTGCTGCCGTATCCAGCGCGAAATGCCCGCCGTCCAGCACGTGAACCTCGGCCTTGGGAACATCCCGGCGATATGATTCCGGCTCGCTTGGATCGAACGATAACTCATATTTTCCCCACAGCACTAGCAAGCGCGGCTGGGTTTTTTGCATCCAGGCTTGCCATTTTGGGTAGGACTCGACGTTGGTGCGGTAGTCGTAGAACAGATCGCTCTGGATGTCGGCCTGGCCGGGCTGGTTGAGGAAGGCGTATTCATCGGTCCAGAGATCGGGGTCGTATCGCTCGGGGTGCGGGTCGGTGCCGACGTGGCGGGTGCGGGTGGTTTCCAGCGAGAGCAGGTTGGTGCGCAGGGCGGATTCATTCGCGACGCGATCGGCCCAGAACGCACGCCGGGTTTTCCAGTTGGCGCCGAGGCCGGAGTTGTGCGCGACA
>Ga0302325_10012178_pt1 | contig 18486 bp, 8 predicted proteins | sample Palsa_T0_2_FD_201948 | JGI IMG/M metagenome (GOLD analysis project Ga0302325, IMG submission 201948) | Peat permafrost microbial communities from Stordalen Mire near Abisko, Sweden - Palsa_T0_2 | ecosystem: Environmental > Terrestrial > Soil > Palsa > Peat permafrost | place: Sweden: Abisko...
CTTGTGCTTGATGGTGGCCCACTTCGAATGGCCGCTCATGAGGGGGGCCGAAAGCTAGCATGTTCAGCGGCGATCCGCCGTCTTTCGGGCTGCTCGGGCGCGCACCCTCCCGTGAAGACCACGCACCTCTGGCCTGAAGACCACGCACCTCTGGCCTGAAGACCACGCACTAGAGCCCGGATGACTCACGACCACCGGGGACAATCGCGCTGCGACGGCCATTTGCGGCTGGGGAGCTCGAGGGGAGCGGCGCTCCCCTCGAACGAGACCCGTCACGACGGAGTCTGTCGGTGCTTTGACCGACAGTCTCCTAGGGCATCGTGACCCGGGTGCTTGCCAGGAAGCCGTCGTCCGCTGCGTGGGCGACCGCGACGAAGGCGTCGTAGTCCTTGAGGGGAATGGTCCCGGTGGCGACGCCGAGGACGAAGTCGTCCTCCAGAACCGTCCCCGCAGCGGCCCCTCCTGAGGGGGGGGCGCCAGTCACGGCGATGCGCCGGGAGGCCTCCACGAGCTTCGTCTGGAGATCGAGCGGGCCTGGCATGCGCGAGACCCTCGCCCCCTTGGGAAGCTCGATGCGCCGGTGTACGTGGTACTGCGAGGCGCGATTCAGGGCCAGCGCGCTCTCGCGACCGGCGCGCGTCGCGAAGGTGGACCCCAGGCTGGAGACCCGGGCGTGAGGCGACGAGGAATGCATCGTGTCCAGGCCGGGAAGCAGCCAGGTATGCGCCCCCTCGATCTGCGCATAGCCGCTCACCGTGACGTTCGCCCGCACGCTCACCTGCCAGCTTCCTTCGCTCGACGCCAGCTCGACGTCGTCGACGTTCGCCCAGGGCAGCCAGGCCAGGACCACGTCGCGCAACGCGCGCTGGCGTTCGGCCCCCACGTTCTTCACCAGCGTCTCGGCCAAGGTCTGCGCGTCGCGGCCCCGCAGCACGATGGCGAAGGTGCCGCGCGCGTCGCCGTCCGCGTCGAGGGCGAGACGCACGTCGATCTCGTCGCGCTCGTCACGGGCTCCGGTGGGCGGGAGCGGGGCGATCGTCCCGTCCACCGCCAGTGCGAAGCGTCCCCGCAGCTCAGGCGAGACGCGTCCGGCCGGAAGAGGCGGTCCCTCCACATCCGCGTCAATCCACACGTCGTGACCCTCCACGTGCGCGACCACCAGCGGATGGGTGAAGCGCCCGAAGTGGGGCGGAAAGGTGGGATCAGCGCTGAACGGATCGGCCTCGGCCACCATCAGATCGCTGGGCACGCCCAGCTCGCGCAGCGCCCGGAGGACCAGCCACGAGCGGCTGCCGTCGTGCGAGGCGAGGAACGTGCGCGCGGTGGTCTGCTGTACCGACGCGATCCCCCCGGCGTAGTCGCTCAGGGCTCCGGCGTCGGACTCGCGCAGCGCCTTGCCCGAGCCGGCCACCACCGCCTCCAGCGTGGCGAGGGTCGGCTTGCCATTGGGGGCAGAAGGGGCAGCGCCGTGGGCCCAGGCGCCGACCTCCGGACCGTGGTCGTCGAGCGTCGCCAGCGTCTCCCGCAGCGCGCGGGCCACGCTTGCCCAGTCGGCGGTCGAGAAGCTCACGCGTACGCTTCGGTCCATCTCCGGCACGCCGTCCTCGACCCGCCGTGACGCGTGGTCGACGGCCCGCCAGACGAGCACGCGCGTCGCGCCCTCCGAGCGCTCCTCGGCCTTGCCGAGGAGAGGATGGCTCCAGAGCGCGCCGCGCAGGGACCGCGGCATGCGAAGCTCGATGGTCGCGTCGTGGACGGCGGTGCGCGCTGGCAGGAGATCCGGGGTATCGATGCCCACGTCGCCGGTGTCACCGGGGAGCGCCCATCCCTCGTACACGGCTTCGACGACGTCGCCCTGCTCGAGCTGCGAGAGATCGGCGTGCGACTGCGAAGCACGTGGGGTCGGCTCCGGCTCGAGGACCCGGCCATCGCGCTTTATGATGCGGCGGCGAATCGCGCGAGCCGTGCCGCGGCCCCACACGTCGGGGGCGCCGGCCTGGGCGTTCTCCTCGACGTCGGTGGTCCCGCTCACGCGCCGCACGTCGAAGAGGAGCCAGTGAACCCTCCCCGACGGGTCGATCTCGTAGCGCTCGGTGTGTGCCAGGACCGCCGTCGCGGCGCTCGGCAGGATGGGTGATTTTCGGTCCTGAGCGGCGACCCTCTCCGCGGCACCGTCGAGGTCCCGCGCCGAGTCGTCGCCGGCGGCGCTGAGCAGGGAAGGCAGGGCCCCGGGCGCGTCTGGCGCGTCGAGCGCCGCGAGCAGCAGGCGCGCGCGGACGTCGGATGAGCGGTCGAGGGCGTCGAGCTCCGTCAAGCTTCGCTCCGCCGGGAGCATGGCGCCGAAGGCGCGATGGGCGACTGCGTCGTCGCCCGCGACCAGCGCATCGCGCATCTCGACGGCCAGGAAGCGCGCCGGGCTGCCAAGGAGAGCCCGGAGCCGCGCGAGCTCGGTGGCCGCGCGAGGGCGATCGCCCAGGTCGCGCAGGGCGTCGAAGCAAGACAGGGTATCCCGGGCGGGGTTGGTGGCCGGGTCGCACATCGCCCCGGCGAGCTCGCTCCCCAGCCGAGGCGTGGCGGCCCTCTCCGCGTCGGCGAGGAGAGCCGTGCCCTGCAGCGCTCCGCGCGCCCGGCCGAGCGCGACCCGCGCCCGGTCGAAGACTTGATCGCGCCCAGCGGTCAGGGCCTCGAAGGCGTCGACCACGGCGTGCTTGCCGCCCTCCTTGGCGTTCGCGCGCTGCGTGTCGAGATCGCGCAGCACTTCGATGCCCGCTTCCTCGCGCCCGCGCCGCACCCCCGCAAGCACCGCGTGCGCGATGGATCCCTCCCAGCTCGCCGGCCATGCCTGGAGCACTCGCTCGTAGGCGCTCCGCCCGCGCTCGGCGCGCGTCGCCGCCGACAGGTCGCGCGCGCTCTCCACCGCGCGGCCGTACACCAGCGCGAGCTCGGGCGGAGCGTCGGGTCGCTGCATGGTCTCCCAGAGCATCTGCTCGGCCTCGCGGGGATCGCTGGCGGCGAGGTCACTCGCGGCCACCAGGAGGGCCTCTTGGCTGCGACGAGGCGCTGCCGGCTGGACCGGGGTCACTCCCGTAACGCGCCCGGGCGCGGTCGAACCTACCGCCGGGGCGTGCGCCGGAAGCGGCCTGCCGTCTCGATCGAAGACGTCGATCTCGACGGTGTCGTCATCTTTCCCGGTACCGACGCGGGCCACGATGCGCAGCCTGCCGGGCGTCGCCGTGACCCTGGCGAAGCGCGCCGCGCCTCCATCGCCCAGCTCGAAGGGCCGCCTGATCACCATGGTCCCCCCGGCGCGCAAGGCCGCTGCTCCGTGCGCGCGGAGCACCAGCCCCAGCACCCCGTTGCGCGGTACCTCCACGTCGATGACCACCTCGCGCACGCCGGGTCGCGAGCTCTCCGCGGACAGCTCCAGCGAGCACCCACGTCCGCCGACGGTCAGAGGGTGCGCGGCCGTGCCGAACGCATCGCCGCGCGGGTACGACGCTTCCAGGCGCGCGCCCCCGTCGTCCAGCGGTCCCGCCTCCTCCACGCCGATCACCGGCGTCCAGGTCGTGGGCCCGACGACCACGGCTTCTTGCGCGCATCCGCTGGCCCTGCGCTGGCTCTCGGCCTCGGAGGCGTCGCCCTGCCGCTCCGCCATGGACTCCAGCGCGCGCGCCAGGATTCCGCGGGCGAACGGACCCTCGGCGTCCGCCCGTGCCAGGTCCTGGACAATCCTCGCCCGCTCCCCCGTGCGCCACGCCAGCGCGGCATCGCGCTCCGCCTCACCGAGAGCGGGCATGGTGCGCATGGCCAGCGCATCGAGCGACGCCTCGAGCGCAGGGACCTGCCAGGGGTCGCCGTCGGCGCGCGCCGCGGCTCGAACGACATCGAGGTACGCCAGCACCGCGAGGCGTGGATCCCCCACCGCGTCCTCGCGAAAGGCCTGGTCGAACAGGGCCGGCAGATCGGCCCGCAGCCCTTGCGGCGCCCGCGCTTCGGGCCGTCCGCAAGCGCCGGCGAGCAGCCACCATGCCGCCAGCGCCAGAAAGCGGATCACCCTCGCGCCAGTCTCGGATCCGGGGCGGTGTGCGGCCGTCATCGCGCCCCTGTCGGCTCGAGGCGCACGACCTTGTGCATCAACGCGTCGACGCGCTGCACCCAGGCTCGCCAGCGCGGATACTCGTCGACCGAGATGGCGCTCTGGTCGAAGACCATCGTGCGTTTCACCACGACCGCTTGCGGATCGCGTGGATCGAGAAAGATCTCCAGGTGTGCGCGCCCGAAGGCGCCCCCGTTCTCGTCCCCTCCTGGGGGCAGCGGCTCGAAGCGCCAGCCCTTCGGGGCAACGACATGCAGAATGCGCGACTCCCTGCGCGGCGCCATGCTGGGCGGTAGCCACACCGGCAACATGCGCTTCACCAGCGGTGCGATCTGCGAGGCCGTGGTCTGCGAAGGAGACAGTGGGAGCACGAGCTCCGACCCTTCGTGACGGGCGAGGCCGTCGCTGCGTGCATGCCAGCGCACCTCGGCCGCGCCGCGCGGCAAGTCGCCACGGAAGTCCACGTTCTTCTCCACCTCGACGGTGGAAAACCACGGCCCCACCAGGTGGTCCTCCACCCACTGCGGCCGGGCGCCCGGCTCGGTCAGGTAGGAGCGCATCCAGAAGGCGTCGTCCCCCTGCGCATGCTCGTCGCCGTCGAGCTGCGCGCCGCCATCGGCTGCGAGCTTCATCGTCCACGACGCCTCGATGCCGTGATCGTCCGGCGTGCTGTAAGGCAAAGCCACGATCTCCGCCGGACCATCCATGCGAAGCGCCACTGCCCGCGCGTCCATCGACGGAAGCGGCCCCAGGCGGGACTGTGGGCTGGTCGCGTCGAGGTAGGTCCCGCCGCCTGGTCCGGGGAGGAAGGCGATGCCGTGATCGAAGAGGGGGATGGCGACGCCTCGGGCGCGCACGATCGACGGCTCGTTGGTCATGCGCGTCTGGACCATCACCTCCTGCGCTTCGATGGCCACCGCTTTCAGCAACGTGATGAGCAGCAGCGCCTTGTCGTCGCAGTCGCCCTCGCGACGTGCCAGGAGCTGCTGGGGACGATTGGGGAGCCACCACTCGCCGCTGACGTAGTTCACGTAGCGGATATCGTCGGCCACGAAGTCGAAGAGCGCTTGCAGCTTCTCGTCGCGCGTGACTTTGCCGCGCGTCAGCTTCGCCGCGAGGTCGCGCACCTGCGCGTCAGGCTGCGTGAAGCCCTTCACCGCGTCGCCGTACCAGGCTCGAAAGGCGCTCCAGTCCTTAAAGGTCGACATGACCAGCACCGGAACCACTTCGCTGATGGGAGGCGCCAGGGGCTCGTCGGGGACGTTGGGCGGATGCTCCCAGACGAAGCGCACGACGTGACGCCCGTTGTCGTCCTTCTCCTCGCGCCGCTCCGCTTTGCCGTTGACCACCTCGGCGAAGATGGGCCGGTCGGACGGCGCCTCGATGACGTCCTCGTTGTAGAGGATGGGGTGCGTGGTGAGCGCCCCGGCGTAATCGAGGCGGTAAAACGGGGGATCGCCGCGGCCCCCCACCGGCCCCGCGGTCCACGACCGGAAGGCGACCTCGACGACGTCGCCCGTGGCCAGCTCCGGCCAGCGAATCCGCGGCTGCGCGTTCTCGCTGGCTTCTTCGACCGGGAAGGCCTCGCCGCCGTCCCTCCGGTGCACGCGCGCGCGCAGGATCTCCGTCTGGTCCCCCTCGGCGGGGATGTTCTCGTAGAGCTCGTCTTCGGTGCGCGGTGGAATGACGATCTCGCGAGCGTAGTGGACCATCTCCGAGACGCGCCGGTCCGGGTGCATCACCACGGCGCGCAGCCAGTAGAGCTGCCGGTCCGCCACGTCCGGCTGGTCCGAGGTCGCTCGCAGGCGTCGGGCGAGGATGCTCTCCGGCGCCACCAGGTATTTCTCGTCGTCGTGCGCCTCGGCGTCGGGCGTCGACGCCTTCGCGCGCAGCGCCAGCTCCGCACGGTAACGGGCCTCGGTGGGATCGAGCTCGCGCGCCCGCCGGAGCGCCGCGGAGATCGCCGCCTCGGCGGTGGCATCCGCCGGCGCCGCGCTCAGCTCCTGCGCGAGGCCCGCCCATACCGAGGCATGGTTCGGCGCCCACCGCGTCAGCTGCTCGTAGAGCGCGCGCGCCTCGTCGTGCGCCCCCGCCTGCGCGACGGTCTGCGCCACGGCGACGGCGTCCGCTGCGTCGCTCACGCCGCCGGCGAAGGCGCGCCTCGCCGCCCGCGCCGCCTCGACGCGGTCGTGGGTGGAGGCCAGGGCCCGCACCCGATCGGGTCCCCAGTCGCCGCGCTTGGTGAGCTGCTCGCGCGCCGATGCCTCCACCACCGGCGACAACCCCTCCGCGGTTCGCGCCAGGAGCTGCAGCACGACGTCCGGAGCCGCATCGCCGCTGGCGCCAGCCACCGCTTCCAGCCGGTGAAGGGCTCTCACCCGCAGCGCGTCGGTCCCCAGCGCCAGCTCCACCTGCGACGCGAGCAGCGCCGCCTCCGCGTCCTTCGCCTCGTCGAGCCCAGCGCCATGCACCGAGGCCATCGCCCAGTCGGCGAGACCGGCCTGCACGTGCCGCTCGACCAGCCGCCGCTGCGCAAAGGCGCGCGTACCCGCATCGCCCTGGGCACGCGCGCGGTCCAGCCACGCGCCCCGGTTGGCGCCGCTCGGCGCGATCCAGCCCACCATCGCGGTGCGGTCCGCGCCGAGCGCCCCGTCGGCCAGCGCCACCAGCATGCCCGGTGCGCGCGGGCTGCGCATGTCGTCCGCGCCGCCGAAGGTACGCAGGATGGCGGCGTCGAGGCGAGTGTCGACGTCGCCTTCGCTCCGGGCGATCGCCCTCGCCAGCACGGTGGTCATCGCGTGTGCCGTCGCGTGCCGTACGACGGGACCGCCGCTCGACCCTCTCGATGCCCAGGCCGTCTCGGTCACCCCGTCGGGCCACCCGCCGGCCTCGTTGGTCACGCGCAAGCGCACGTCCCCGTCGTCGTCGAGGGCCCCCGAGCAGACCTTCGCCGCAAAGAGGTGCTTGCCCGCGGCGGCATCGACGCGCGACGCGAGGCGATCGAAGCGCAGTGAATCGTGGACGGTCTCGTCGCGCGCCACGTCCACTCCGTCGAACACCAGGCGAAGTTGCCCGGTCGATGCAGCGTGGAGAACGAGAACCTGCGGGCGGGCTACGTCGAGCGCCGTGGCGAGCCAGGTGCAGCTCTCTTTGCGCGGGAAGACGAACACGTCGAGGGGCACACCCGTCGCGGTCACGAAGGCGCGTGGCACGTCGCGCCAGGCGACATCGTAGCTTCCCCAGGAGTAGCGCCCGGCTCCGTCGAACAGTGTCTTCTCCGCCTCCGGCCCGTCGTGCGCGTCGAGTCCGCCCCCGGTGTCGCGGAACGGCCCCAGGATCGAGAGAGCCTGCACCACGCCCAGCGCGTGATCCGCCCGCCCTCCCGCCTCGGTCCCGCTGTCCGATGCGAGCATGCGCGCCTGCAGAGCGGCCTCGACCCGCAGCTCCGGTGCCACCGTGGCGGTGGAGGCCACGCGTTGCAGGCCGTGCTCGACCCGTCCGCTCGTCGCGCGCGGGGCCAGCGCGACCAGCGTGGCCAGCGCGGCGGCTTGCCCCTGCTCGGGGACAGACGTGGCGACGGCGCGCGCCAGTGCCTCGTCGACCATGGCGTCGGGGGTTGCATCGGTCCAGCGCAGCGCGTCGGAGGGAGCGGACCGTGCGCGGGGCGCGTCGGCAAGGACGAGCGCGAGCGCCGCGAGGAAGAGCGCGAACGGGCGGCGGAGGCGCAAGGTCAGGGGACTCTACTAAGGGGTGCGAATGGGCGCGAGCGCCGCGGTGGGCTCCTCCCGCGGGGTGGTCGAAGAGTGGGCATCGCGCAGCACAAAGGAATAGAACGAGGCCGAGGGGACTGCGGAAGTGACACCCGCCCAGCACAGCCTGGAACAGGAGACGTGATGAGAGCAGCGCTTTTGACTGCCTACGGCGATGTCGACAAGCTCGTAGTCCGCGATGTTCCCGAGCCCAGAGCTCGAGCGAACGAGATCAAGGTTCGCATGGCCGGTGCCAGCATCAACCCGATCGACTGGAAGATCCGGAGCGGCGCCCTCGAGGCGAGCCGGCCGCTCGAGTTGCCCACCATCCTTGGGAGGGACGTCTCGGGCGAGGTGGTCGAAGTTGCGCCTGGAGTGACCGCCTTCAAGGTCGGTGACAAGGTGATGGGTCTGGTCCAGAGGGCCTACGCCGAGTTCGTGGTTGCCAAGTCGGACGCCTGGGCCGCTGTCCCCGAGGGCATGGACCTCGTCGATGCCGGGGCGTTGCCGCTCGTTCTCCTGACGGGCACGCAGCTCATCGAAGAAGCGGTCCGCCCCATCGAGGGCGACGAGGTGCTGGTCACCGGGGCCGTCGGCAGCGTCGGCCGGGCCGCGGTGTTCGCTGCCAGAGCGTGCGGCGCGCGGGTGTGGGCCGGTGTTCGCGGCTCCCGGAAGGCCGAGGCAGCCCAGCTCGGCGCCGACGGCGTCGTGGCTCTGGACGACGAGCAGGAACTCGGCCAGCTTCCGCGACTCGACTGCGTTGCGGACACCGTGGGGGGAATCACCATCCAGCGCGTCCTCGGCAAGGTCAAGGCGGGCGGCACCATCGGGAGCGTCGTCGGGGAACCGGCGGGAGCGAGGGAACGTGGCCTCGTCGTTCACACCATGATGAGCCATGCCGACGGCAAGCGGCTGGCCACGCTCGCCGGTGCAGTCGCCCACGGAAAGCTGGTGATTCCCATCGCCAAGCGATTGCCACTCTCGGAGGCGGGGCAGGCCCAGAAGCTGGCGGAAAAGGGCGCCGGTGGCAAAGTCATCCTGACGGCCTGACCGCAGGGTGAATCGAGGTCGAGCTCGGTAGCGGGCCCGGGGGGCAGTGGATCTGCAAAGGCCTCCGGGGTACCTGGCTGGCCATGTCGGTTCCCGTCGTGGTCGGTCGCCCCCTCGATCTCCAGGCGCTCGAAGACGTGGCCCGGCGAGGGCGCGCGGTGGTGCTGGCCCCCGAGGCGCGCGAAGAGGTGCTGCGATCGCGCGCCGCCATCGACGCCATCGCCGCGCAGGGGGACGACGCGCCGCTCGTCTACGGTGTGAACACCGGCTTCGGCGCGCTCAGCGAGACGCGCATCTCGTCGGCCGACGTGCGTCAGCTGCAGCGCAACCTCGTTCGCTCGCACTCCAGCGGCATCGGGCCCGATCTCGGCGTCCCCGAGGTGCGTGGAATGATGCTCCTGCGCGCTCAGGTGCTGGCCCTCGGGTGCAGCGGCGTACGGCCCCAGCTCATCGACGTGCTCCTGGCCATGCTCGAACGGCGGGTCCACCCGCGCATCCCGGCGCAGGGTTCGGTGGGTGCTTCGGGGGATCTCGCACCGCTGGCGCACCTGGCCCTGGCGATGACCGGCGAGGGCGAGGCGCGCATCGAGGACGGGCCGCTGCTGCCCGGCGCCGACGCCATGGAGCGCGCCGGCGTGACGCCGGTGACGCTGGAAGCCAAGGAGGGCCTCGCCCTCATCAACGGCACGCAATACATGGCCTCCCTGGGGACGCTCGCTCTCCTGGACGCCGAGCGCCTCTGCCGCGTCGCCGACGTCGCCGGGGCCATGAGTCTCGAGGCGCTGAAGGGCTCCGTGCGCCCGTTCGACGCACGCTTGCACGCGGCGCGGCCCCACCCGGGTCAGGGTGTGGTGGCCGGCAACCTGCGCAAGCTTCTGGCCGAGAGCGAGATCATGGAAAGCCATGCGCACTGCGGGAAGGTGCAGGACGCCTACAGTCTGCGCTGCATGCCGCAGGTGCACGGGGCGAGCCGCGACGCCCTCGCCTGGGTGCGCGGCGTACTCGAACGCGAGCTTGGCTCGGTGACCGACAACCCCAGCGTCTTTCTGCGCGATGATGGGGGCGCCGACATCATCAGCGGCGGCAACTTCCACGGTCAGCCGCTGGCGCTGGCGCTCGATCTGGCGGCCATGGCGACGGCCGAACTCGCGAACATCAGCGAGCGACGCGTCGAGCAGCTCGTCAACCCGGCGCTCTCGACGGGACTCACGCCGTTCCTCGCTCCGCCCGGACCCCAGAGCGGCCTGCACTCGGGGTTCATGATCGCCCAGGTCGCGAGCGCGTCACTGGTCAGCGAGAACAAGATCTTCTGCCACCCGGCCAGCGTCGATTCCATTCCGTCGAGCGCCGGCAAGGAGGACCATGTCTCGATGGGGAGTGTGAGCGCGCGCAAGCTTCAGCAGATCGTCGGCAATGTCCGGCATTCGCTGGCCATCGAGATCCTGACCGCAGCTGCGGGCCTCGACCAGCGCGCGCCCCTCGTCCCGAGCCGAGGCGTCGCCGCGGCCTATGCCGCCGTGCGCGAGCTCGTCGCGCCGTTGACCGAGGACCGGCCTCTCTACGGGGACATCGCCGCCGTGGCGGCGCTCATCAGCGGGGGAGCCTTCCTGGCCGCGGTAGAGAGGGACGTCGGCGCTCTCCTCTGAGCCTTTGAACGCGCTACTCGACCCAACGCCTGGGCCGCGCCCTCAGGTCTCTCGCGCCGAGGCGCTCGCACCAGGACTCGAAAGCCGGACGTGGGACGCCTCGCCAGGCGAGATCGTCGAGCGTCTCGGGAAGCGGGACGTCCTCGATGAGCGTCGCCAGCTTCCGGTAGAGGAGTGCGTCTTCCATGCGTGCGGCGAGCGTCGCGGCGAGTCGGTCGGCGCTCCGGATGTCGCGCGGCCAGGCCGCTGCACGGGCGGGGATGGACTCGACGTGAAGATGCACGCGCAAGAGCGCCGCTGCGGTCTTCTCCCCGAAGCCGGGGATGCCCGGGATCCCATCGGCCGCGTCGCCCACCAGCGCGAGCCAGTCGGGGACGCTCGCGGGTCCCACGCCGCGCCGACGCAGCACGTCGTCCTCGTCGATGACGCGATTGCGCAAACGGTCCACCTGGACGACCCTCTGTCCACGGACGGACTGGCCGAGGTCCTTGTCCGGCGTGAGGATGCGCACCTGCTCCACCTCGCCCTGCCAGCGAGCGGCGCCGGTGGCGAGCGCGTCGTCGGCCTCGTAGCGATCCATGCGCCAGACGGTCATCCCCAGGGCGCGCGCCGCGTCCTCGGCGCCGTCGAACTGCGCCAGGAGCTCGGGCGGTACGCCTTCGTCCGTCTTGTATCCCGGAAACCAATCGTTTCGTACGGAGCGGATGGGGTTGTCGAACGCGACCGCCACGTGGGAGACGCGTTCCTCCTCGTCGTGCAAGAGGGCCAGCATCGATGCGGCGAGACCGACCGTGGCCTTCGCGTCGCGCCCGTCCGGTGCGGCGTGCGGCGGCCGCTTGGAGAAATGGGCGCGAAAGAGCTCGTACGTACCATCGACGAGGTGCAGGCGCATCGCGCTCGGAAGCCTGGCACGGCTCAGGCGAATTGCGCACAAAACGAAGCCCCGCCCCCAGGAAGGGAACGGGGCTCCTAGAGCGCGTGACTCACACGCCCCGGCCGATTCGCCCGGCGATTACCAGCGACCGCCGCCGCCGCCACCCCCGCGACCGCCGCCGCCACCCCCGCGACCTCCACCACCACCACCGCCACCCCCGCGACCTCCGCCACCCTGGCGCTCCTCGGCCTCGTTGACCTTGAGCGCGCGGCCGTCGAGCATGGCGCCGTTCATTTCGGAGATCGCCTTCTGGGCCGCGTCTGCGGAGCCCATGGTGACGAAGCCGAAGCCGCGCGATTGGCCGGTCTCACGATCGGAGACGACGTGAACGTCGGTGATCTCACCGAACGCAGAGAAAGCAGCGCGCACCGTGTCGTTGGTGGCGTTGAACGAAAGATTTCCGACGTAGAGACGGTTACCCATGATGATTCTCGATTCTCAAACCGCGGCTCGGGAGAAAGCCTTCCATCCAACGAGCCGCCGGGGATCGGAGGGGGGCCGCAGAAGCCAACTTCCGCGCCCACGTATCGTTGCCAAGTTCGCAGCGAGCTTCGTGATCCCAGAATCGAGACAACGTCGTCGTCGTGACCGGTGAACGTCTGTGAGTGCCCCTACCGTACGCCGCGCCGGGCAGGATGCAAGGGGTGTCTCGCGCAAACTCAAACCAAGGCTGTGCCGGCTTCCAGCACGACGCGAACCCGAGCGCGGTGGAGCCAGCCCCTTTTCGCGCCTGGTCACGGTTGCCGCGGATGAGGCTAGACCTAGGCTAGACCCCGGCGCGGTGGGCGTGCTCGTGGAGAAGCGCTTCGGGTGGCGTGGTGGCCGGCGTCGTGGGCGCGACGCGCGCGACAAGCATGGAGCGGTACGCATCCCGGTACGACCAGGCGAGATAGAGCTCCACGACCAGGATGGCCAGGGCCATCGGGATGCCGCTGGGCTCGAGAATGGCGTGGAAGAGGACGATGTTGACCACGTTCGGCGCAATGAGAGCCAGCGCGAGCGGGACGAAGCGGTTCGCGAGGAGAAGGATTCCCACGATCACCTCGACCCCCTTGATGAGGGGAAACATGTATCCGGTCGAGGCCAGCCCTCCCACGAAGGCCATCGCGCGCTCGGGATGAGCGGGCTGGGGAATGAAGTGGAGGAATCCGTTCAAACCGAAGACGAGGAAGAGGAGGCCAAAGAGAATTCGGACTGCCATGGGTGCGTAGCGCGCGATAGACTTCATGGTGCGGCCTTTCATGGGTGATCGTTCCATTTCGTGGAACGGTTGCGACGTGTGCGAACCTCAGACACCTGGAATGCCGGAAGCGATCATGCTCATCAGCCCCCGCCGGCTGGCCGCGCCGCGCACGGAGCTGGCGTGAGTGGATGCGTGGCGATCGGACATGGCCTGATTGAGCTCGGCGCCGACCAGGAGCGCGAGGCAAAAGAGGTAAAGTGACATCAGCGTCACGCCAACGATTCCGAGCCCAGCCTGGTAGGCATTGCCCGTTCCCATCAGGTGGATATAAAGCCCGTAACCGAAGCCGCTGAGCGCCTGCAGCGAGACCGCCAGGAGGGTCCCCGGCACCACCGTGAAGGGCCGATGGACCACGCGGGGCGTGCCCACCGTGTAGAGGCCGGCGACCAGGCCAAACGCGATGAGGACGCCGAGAAGAATTCGCACGGTGAGAGTGAAGAGGCCGCTCTCGTGACTGGAGGTGAGGGCATGAGGCAAGGCGGTGCCGGCGAGGCGAAAGAGCCACCCCAGCCCGGTCCCGAGGAGCGCGAGCAGGGCGACGCCGACAGAGAGGCCCCCGCACGTGACGAGCGCGAGCGCGCGCTTCTTCCACCACGGCCGAGCGACGCCAGCCTGAACCTCCAGCGTCTCGAAGATCGAGTGAATGCCGCTCGAGGCGAGCCACACGAACACCACCGCGGCCAGCGGCCCGACGGCGCCCCCGTTCCACTTGGCGACCTGTCCGAGCTGCGTGGCGATGAGCTCGCGGACCGCCGGCGGCGTGGACCCGAGCATGGTCCCCACCACGTCGCCACCTTCGAATTGCAACCGCGCGAGGACCAGCCCTCCCACGGCAGCGAGCGGCAGAAGTGAGAAGAAGAGCCAGAATGCCATCTCGGCGGCGAGCCCGAGCGCGCGCGTCGTTCCCACGCCTTCCCAGAGGATCTTCATCCAATCGAGGACGAGTCGCGGGCCGACGCGCGGTCTGGAGACAGCAGGGCTACGCTCCTCGCGCTCGGAGGGGGGAGCAGCAGCCTCGGGCATGCGCCCCGGCGTGCAGCGCCTGTGCCAGCGCCGCGTCTCAGTATCGCTTCTGCCAGAGGACGTCGAAAATGGTCGTCCCCGCGTCTCCGACCGTCGATGCCAGCGACCATCGCGACAGAAATCGCCAATCGAGGGTAAATAGCGTGTGATCCGGGTTGACCCCGGGGGGTGGCTGCCCGAGCACGACGGCGATCTGGATGGAGATGCTTCTCGCGATCTGGACTTCCACCTCGGGCTTGGGGTTCGAGGACTGCGACGTATCGATCTTGGCGGTGACCGCCCCTAGGCCGAGCTGCGAGAGAGCGTGGTTGAGCGGCTGCGTGGCCTCGCCTCCCGCGGTGCCGATCGCGCTGTTGGTCGGGGTCCCCTGGGGCGTCTGCGCCTGCGTCCCGTCTGCCGCCCCGAAGACCAGGAGCTGCACGATTTCCTGCTGCGGGAGGGTGGGCTCGGACGAGAGTGTCACCTTACCCGTGCGCAGCGGGCCGTCGAAGGTTGCAACCACCACGGTTCCGTCGGGAGCGGTCCAGGTTGCCTTGACGACAATCTCCGGGTTCGACGGGTCGGGCCCCACGAAGGTGACCGTCCCTTCCTGCACGATGAACTTCTTCCCTTCGACGTCGAGATCGCCCCCGTTTCGCAAGTGAATCTGCCCGCTCACCTGCGCGGTGGGGCTCACCTTCACCTCGCCATTGAGGTCGACCTTCAGCTCCGTCCCTCGAATCACCTCGACGTCGCCCAGCTGGGTGTCGATGCTGAGCTTCGACGACCCGGTGGCCGCGGCCGTCGCGACCGGCGCGGTGGGATCGAGCGGCATCAGCGCAAAGGTACGAGAGTCTCCGCGGTGCGACCCGATGCGCACGTTGTCCATCGTTCCCAGCGCCTGCGCGTTCGCCGACGAGCCCTCGGGGAGCGACACGCGGAGCTGCGGCACTTCGACCTTCACGTCCATGACCTTCCCGCCACCCGACGTGGTCTCGGTCACCTGAATGTGTCCGTCCACGTTCCCGACTTCCGTTCCACCCGCGCTGACCGGGATGGCGGAACGGCTCGGAATCACCAGATCCAGCTTGGCCGACTGGAGCGTCGTCCCGTCGAGATGCGCGTTCCCCGTTGCCTGCACCTGCCCGCTGAGGCCGCGAGCCGTCAGCTTTTCGAGGGTGATCGTCCCGTCGGTGGCCATCTTGATGTTCGCCGTGATGTCGTGAAATTCCCCGCCCCCCGCTGCCGCCTCCACGATTCCCCCGTTGAGCGTGATCGTCCCGGAGACCTGCGCGGACTTGGCGGTGGGATCCATGGCCAGACGGGTATTCGCGTCCAGCCGCCCATCGAGCTCGTCGAGCGCCCCACCCACGAAGGGGAGCAGCGCCGCGACGCGAAAGTTCTTCGCCGAGAGCGAGGCATCGAGGGGCTCCGTGCGGTCGAGCGAAGGAGCCATGGCCGCTCCCCATGCGGCCTTGGCGTGAGCGGTGACTTCCGCGAACCCGTCCTTCTGGTCCACGCGAAGGTCTGCCTCCAGGACGTGGCCGTCGGCCTTCATCCGAAGATTGGCCGATTTGTAGGCCACGCTGCCCACGTTGAGCGCATCGATGGAGAGCGCAACGTCGGCCTTGGCGTCGTCGTGCAGTCCAGCGATGGACACGTCCCCGCTGAGCTGGCCGGAGACCAGCTTGTCGTTCAGGGCGTTGATGGATCCCAGCGGAAAGCTCGCGAGATGCGCCTTCGCCGACGCTTTCCACTTGGGTGGGCTGTCGTCGTCGTCGGCGGCGGCGTCCATGAATTGTGCGACGGCGGCCTCCGCCTGCGCTTCCAGGTCGAGGAGCTCCTGATTCGCGGCGCGTGCCTTCACCGACGCCGTTCCCTTCTGACCGTCGTAGTGCGCGCCGACGTCGACGTCGAAGAGCTTGGTCAGACCTTGGCCCTTGACGTTCCCGTGTCGCAGCGTCGCGGTGAGGTCGACGGTGGGGACGCGCATGGTGCCGCTCATCTTGACGTCGGCCGCCAGCCTGCCCGTCGCGTACCGCTGCTGCAAGACGGCAGGGAGGGTCCCCAGTCCGCGCTCCGGCACCACCAGATGAACGTCGAAGGGCGTCGTCGCGAGATGGCTGGTGAGCTCTCCGCTATCCTGAAAAACGTCGGCGTAGGGAAATCGTTTGGAGTTGACGTCCAGCTGGGCGAGCGCGCCCTTGCCGTCGTGGGCTTCGGTGGAGAGCTCGAGGAGGCCCGAAGTGCCGTCCATTCGCGTGTGGACGACGAAGTCGATGCCGGCGACGTGCCAGGCCGGCAGGGGATAGACGATGACGCCGTCGATGTCGCGGGACTTGGGCGTGGCGGCGGCGATGTCCAGGCCCTCGGTGCTGAGGGAGAAGCGCAGGTCCGGCGTCAGATCGCGGACGTCGTCGCGCGCGAGGTGCCCCTTCACGTGGACGTTTCCGCGCGCCTCGAAGGTGAACTCGTCGGGCGGAAAGAGCGCCTGGATCCGGGCTAGGTTGGCGCTCGCGTCGACGTCCACGGCGCCCCAGGCGTTTCTCCACGATCGCTCCGACAGCGCGCCGCCCCCGGCGAGCTCCACCTTCGGCGCGTCGATGTCGATCGAGCCGACTCCGGCCGCGTCGGCGTGGGCCTTGCCGACCAGCGAGCGATTGTCGAGCGTCATCTCGAGGTGGGCGCTGAGGCCGTTGACAGATCCGACGCCGACCCGTGTCAAGTCCAGGGTCACGTTTCCCTTGGCGCCTTCCGGGCGGAGCTGGAGATCGGTGTCGAAGGCGACGGCGCCGCCCTTCAGGTTCTTCTGCAGATTCGCCAGACGGGCGAGGCGAGCGAGGTCGATCCCCTTCGTGGACGCGCGCACGCGGAGTGTGCCCGGGGTCATCGCCACGCTGGCGGTCAACGGCTCGCCCAACCCCTCGATGCGCCCTTCGTCGACGCGCAGGTCGCCGCCCCCCAGGGTGACCTTTCGCGCCGTGACCAGCGACCGCTCTCCCGCACGCGTCAGGACCACCCGGAGGGCGTCGAGCGAGACGCCGGAGGCCAGACCGACGGTGACGCTGGCGTCGACATTCGGTATATCCGGTCCGCGCGTGGAGACGGTGACGTAGGGGGCGGTGGCGGTTCCGGTGGCGTCGACATGGGCCGAGACGAGGTGGATTCCGCCCGCGACGACTCCCTCCGACCGGACCGCGAGCTCCAGGTGCGGCGATGCGACCGGTCCCTGAGCCAGCCCGTCGACGGACGCGGTGGCGATGCGGGTCGTCCCTTGCGTCATCATTCCGAAGTGCGCCTTCAGGCGGGCATCGACGGTCATGCTTCCCATGTCGAGCTGTCCGGTAGCCGAGAGCTGAACCTTCCCACCCAGGGCGTGCCGGAGCTCCGGGATCCGATCCAGGCTGTCGGAGTTCGATTCGAGATCGAACGCGACGGCCGAGGACTTACCCTTGGGAAAGACGTGGAGCGTCACCTGCGTGGGAGCGCCGGGCTCCTCGACGGCCAGCAAGGCGCGCGCTTCGAGAACGTTCTTGGCCGAACGCACCGCCGTGCCGCGGATCGACGCGGCGGGAACGGCATGGTCTCCAACCGTCCCGCCGAGGAAGCGCAGATCCGCTTCGCCCGAGAGAGAGCCGTCCGCCGGCATGTCGGCGTGCAGTGCTCCGGTCAGGCCGAGGCGCGACGACGGCGCCGACGCGGCGAGCTGATGGACGTCGAGGTTCTTGGCGTCGATGGTGATCTTGGCCGACTTGTCGGTTCCCAGAGAAAGTGTCCCCTTCGCATCGAAGGAGCCTTTGCCGAGCCCGCTGCGAAGAGCAATTTCCACGTTCGCGAGCGGACCGTGCGCTTCCAGATGCGCGTGGGCCGGCTGGTCGATAGGGGAGCCGGCCCAGAGCGACCGGATGTTCGCCGGGTCGGCTTGCGGAACATCGACGACGGCGTCGACCTTGTTGTCGGTCAGCGAGGCACGGACGGAGTGGGCGATCCCCCCCACCGTGCCCTGCCACACCAGACGGGCGTCCATCGCCGCCGCCGCGTCCGATGGCTCGCGCACGTGCGCCTCGAGGGAGCCGGCCACGTCGGCGCCGTTGGCGATGCGACGCGCGGTGACCTTGGCGCGGGAAATGTCCCCTTCCAGGGACTGGGCCTGGTAGGTGAAGGCGCCGCCCACGTCGTCCAGATCCACGTCCAGCAAAGGAGCGCCGGTCATCTGCCCGTGCGCCCACGCGTGCCGCCAGCCCATGCGCGGGATGACGATGCGGATCCCGCGCGCGTTGGGATCGGCCGGGGTGGTGCTCGGCGTCTTCGGCGCAAAGGCCTCGGCGAGATCGAGCTGACCGTCGGCCTCGCTATCCAGGCGCACGTCCAGTGTATCCACGAAGATGTCCGACAGCTCGATGGTGAGAGGCTCCTTCTTGGCGAAGAGCGAACGAATCGCCGCCAGCGTGGCGATGCGGACGCGTGCGCCGCGCGCGACCAGCACGGGTCTTCCGCGCGGGTCGTCGATGGTCACGTTGGCGTCCGACAGGCCGAAGATCCCGAGTCCTCCCAGCGCCTCGATGCGGATGCGTCCCTGGAACGACGGGGCCAGGATGGCGTTCACCTCGGCCACGGCGACGCGGCGGGCGACGGGTGTGCCCACGTGGAGCAGCACTCCCAGCACCAGGGCGAGCACGAAGACGAGCAGCGTGCCGACCGCGATGCCGACTCCGCGCAAGGCACGCCACCCGAGGCTTCGCCGCGACGTCGCGTCCGGACGGGGA
>Ga0302325_10012179_pt1 | contig 18486 bp, 15 predicted proteins | sample Palsa_T0_2_FD_201948 | JGI IMG/M metagenome (GOLD analysis project Ga0302325, IMG submission 201948) | Peat permafrost microbial communities from Stordalen Mire near Abisko, Sweden - Palsa_T0_2 | ecosystem: Environmental > Terrestrial > Soil > Palsa > Peat permafrost | place: Sweden: Abisko...
CTTCGCCGAAGAATTCCTATCCATTCACCACCCCGGGGGATCCGCGGGAGTCCGTTTTGGTAGCACCCCCGGTCGGAAAGCCGGCGTCTCGTCGCGCCGCCGTCCCAGTCCTGGGGCCGTGGGCCCCCCCGGTGTGCGTTTCGGGCGCCCGGAAGACCGGGGGCTTGCCTTCGAATCGCTGGTCCGAGGCCGCGCGACCGGCACTTCATTTACGCGCCCGTGACCGAGCGTCCCGACTCCCTCTGACACATCGCTGCACCGCAAGCTCTCGCCAACCACCGACCTTCGCCGAAGAATTCCTATCCATTCACCACCCCGGGGGATCCGCGGGAGTCCGTATTGGTAGCACCCCCGGTCGGAAAGCCGGCGCTCGCTCGAGCCGCCGTGCCAGTCCTGGGGCCCTGGGCCGGCGCGCGGCGTTTCGGGCGCCCGCGAGACGGGTTCTGTGACGGTCGCCTGACGTCGGCGTGCGCCCCCGACACTCACGGCACACCGCCATATCACGCTGCTCTGATTCGGAAGGGGGCTTGGCGAGAAACTGGTCCATGCGAAGGATTCCTCGCCAACCCCCCACGCGCAGCACGAGCACACCGAGGCGTGTGGCGAGAAACTGATCACCACGGAGGATTCCTCGCCACACCCCCCCGCCGCGGCGGCGGGGGGGCCCGCCGCAACGCGGTCCGCCCGACCTCAGCCCACACACCCCCGCCGCGGCGCCCCGCCCAACGCGACCCGCCCGACCTTAGCCCGCCTCGCCGCCGCCGCCACCCTCCCGCAGCCGCCAGGCCATCCGCGACTGCAGCGACCAGAGCTCGATGAACCCCGGCGAGGCCTGCTGGCTGAACAACCCCCCCGACGCCCCGAACGACGCGAGCGCCTGGTCGTACACGGCGTTGGGCGACTCGCGAGTTACTACGCGCGCGTGACCCTTGAACAGCTTCAGCCCGATCGAACCGGTCACCTGTTCGTTGACGGCGTTCATGTACGCATCAAGGTCCTGTCGAAGCGGCTCCCACCACAAACCCGCGTAGACCAGATAGGCCCATTGGCGGTCGAGCTGGGGCTTGAACTGGTTCTGGTGGATCGTGCCGACCAGCTTCTCCAGCTCGGCGTGCGCCGGGAGGATGATCGCCGCCGCCGGCACCTCGTAGATGTCGCGCACCTTCAGCCCGACGATGCGGTCCTCGATGTGGTCGACGATCCCCACTCCGTGGCGGGCGCCGATGGCCGCCACCTGCTCGAGCAGGTCCACCAGCCCGAACGGCGAGCCGTTCAATGACACCGGCACGCCGCGCTCGAACCCGAGCACGATGGTCTCCGGCTCATCGGGCGCCAGCTCGGGTCGTGTCACCAGCTGGAACACGTCGTCCTCGGGGGCATGGTCGAGGTCCTCGATCCATCGCCCCTCCGAGGAACGCCCCCACAGGTTGTCGTCGATCGAGTACGGCGTGACCTCGGATCCTTGGGTGGGCGGGCTCTTTATCGGAATGCCGTGCTCGAGCGCGTAGGCGAGCTCCTCGTCGCGGCCCATCTGCCATCCGCGCACCGGCGCGATGATCTTCAGCTCGGGCGCCAGTGTCGCCACCGTGGCCTCGATGCGGACCTGGTCGTTGCCCTTGCCGGTGCAGCCGTGGGCGATGGTGTCACAGCCGGCCCGGCGCGCGTACTCGACCGCCAGCTTGGCGATGAGCGGCCGCCCCAGCGCCGTGAACAACGGATAGCCGAGGCCATACGTGCCGTTCGCCTTGATGGCCGGGACCACATACTCGCGCGCGAACTCCTCGCGCGAGTCGATCACGAACGAGTCGACGGCGCCGAGCCGTCGCGCCTTGTCCTCGATAACCGAGTAGTCCTCGCCGGGCTGACCGAGGTTGACGGTGAGCGTGACCACCTCGGCGTCGTACTCGTCCTGGATCCACTTGAGCATCACGCTCGTGTCCAGGCCACCGGAATAGAGGAGCAGCACCCGATGCACGTCCTCGGGCGCCGCCTCGTAGGAGGCGGTCTTGATCAGGTGCGCGCGGGTGTGTTCCTCGGTCATCGGCGCGGGAGCCTATCTCGGATCGCCGGGGCGCCGTCCGACCGGCCCGCGGGACGCTCCATCGCCCCCGCGGGCGTCTCAACGAACCCGAAGCGCGCGTACAGCGACTGCGCGTCTGCGGTCCGCAGCATCCAGCTCACCCCCGCGAAATCGGGATGCTCAATCGTCTCGCGCACGAGCGCCACGCCGAGACCGCGGCCGCGATGCGCCGCGAGCACGAACAGGTCATCGAGATAGGCGAACGTCGCCAGGTCGGAGATGACCCTCGTCCCCCCGACCAGCGCATCACCGAGATAGCACCCGACGACGCGCGTGGAGCCGGCCCACGAGCGCGCTACCAGCTCACGGGGACGCCCGCGCGCCCAGTAGGACTCGTGCGCCAGGAACGTCTGCACCACGTCGAGGTCAACGCGTCCACGGTCGTCGTCGAGCTCATATCCGCCCGAGAGCGTCACGACCATCGCGCTCACCCCATCGCCCGCGCCAGCCGCGCGAGCGCCTCGTCGATCTCCGCCTCGGACACGGTCAGGGGCGGCAGCAGGCGGATGGTGGTCGGGCCGGTGGCGTTGATGACCAGCTGCTCGTCCAGCAGCGCCCGACGGGCCACGTCGGGCGCCGCCACGTCGATCTCCGCGGCCAGCATCAGCCCGCGGCCGCGCACGCCGAGCACGTGCGGCAGGCGCTCCAGGCCGGCGAACAGCCGCAGGCCGAGCTCGCGCACCCGCCCCAGCAGCGCCTCGTCGTCGATGACGTCCAAAGCGGCGTTCGCGGCCGCGGCGATCACCGGCCCCCCGGCGAAGGTGGAGCCGTGGTCGCCGGGCGCGAACACGTCGGCCAGGCGCGGGCCGGTGACCAGCGCCCCGATCGGCAGCCCCCCGCCGAGCGCCTTGGCCGTGGTGATCGCGTCGGGTACCACCCCGGTCTGCTCGTAGGCCCACAGCGTCCCGGTGCGACCCATCCCGCACTGGATCTCGTCGAAGATGAGCGCGGCACCGTGCGCGTCGCAGGCCGCCCGCGCTGCCGCCAGCACCTCGTCGGGGAGCACGTTGACCCCGCTCTCCCCCTGGATCGGCTCGAGCAGCACCGCCGCCGTCCCAGAGTCGACCCCCGCGGTCAGCGCGGCGACCGTCGGCTCGACCGCCCGGAACCCAGGCACGAGCGGAGCGAACGGCGCCTGCTTGGCCTCCTGGGGCGTGGCCGACAGGGCGCCGTACGTGCGCCCATGAAACGCGTTGTGCGCGACCACGATGTCCCCGCCCGCGCGAGCCTTGCGGGCGAGCTTCAGGGCCGCCTCGACCGCCTCGGCGCCCGAGTTGCCGAAGTACACCTTGCCCCCGAGCGAGCGCGCCGACAGCCGGGCCGCCAGGCGCATCGCCGGCTCGGTGTAGAAGAGATTCGACACGTGGATGAGCTCGCCCACCTGGGCCCGCACCGCCGCCACCACCGCGGGATGGCAGTGCCCGGTGCTGGTGACCCCGATCCCGCACAGGAAGTCGAGGTATTCGTGTCCCTCGTCGTCCCACAGCAGCGTGCCCCGTCCGCGCACGAACTCCACCGGCAGCCGGGCGTAGGACAGCGCCACGCTCGAACGCTCCAGTTCCTGCAGAGCGGCGAGACTCATGCCACCCCGGAGGAGGCGGCGGTGATCATCGTGCCGAGCCCGGCGTCGGTGAACAGCTCGATCAGCAGCGAATGCGGCACCCGGCCGTCGACGATGACCGCCGAACTCACGCCCCCGCCGATCGCATCCAGGCAGGCCGCCAGCTTCGGCCGCATCCCGCCGTCGAGATCGTCGAGCGACGCGCGCACCTGCGCGTCGTCGGCCCGGGTGATCAGGCTCGCCGGGTCGGCGGGATCGGCCAGCCATCCGGCCACATCGGTGAGGAACACCACCTTGTAGGCGGCGAGCGTGCGGGCGATCGCCCCGGCCGCCTCGTCGGCGTTGATGTTGTAGGAGTTGCCCTCGCGATCGGCGCCCACCGAGGCGATCACCGGGATGTAGTCGCTGGCGAAGTGCAGCAGCACGTCGCCGTCAACCCGGTCGATCCGCCCGACGAAGCCGATGTCCTCTCCCCCGGGTGCCGCGCGGCGCGAGACCCGGAACAGGGACCCGTCGTCCCCGCACAAACCCACCGCCGGCTGACCGTGGCGGTTCAGCCGCAGCACGATCTCCTTGTTGACCTTCCCGACCAGCACCATCTTGGCCACCTCGACGGTCTCGGCGTCGGAGACGCGCAGACCGGAGACGAACTGCACCGGCAGGCCGAGCTTGTCCATGTAGGCGGTGATCTCCGGGCCGCCGCCGTGGACGATGATCGGGTTCAGCCCGACGTACTTCAGCAGCACCACGTCGCGGGCGAAGTCCTCGCGCAGGGCGTCGTCCTCCATCGCCGCGCCGCCGTACTTGATCACCACGGTCTTGCCATGGAACTCCCGGATGTACGGGAGCGCCTCGAGCAGTGTGCCGACGTCTCTCACGTCGTGTACTCCGCATTGATGGTCACGTACCCGTGGCCGAGATCAGAAAAGAACAGCTCGGTCTCGGCGCCCTCACCGGGCAGCCCGATTTCGTACTCAATCTCCGGAGCGCTCACCGCCCGGGCGAGCGCCTCGGCGTCGAACGGGATCACCCCGCCGGCGGCGCACACCTGGATGCCCTCGATGTGCAGGTCCAGCGGCAGCGGTGCGGTCCCGGGCAGCGCCGCCCCGACCGCCTGCACGACCCGCCCCCAGTTGGGGTCGCCACCGTGGAGCGCGGTCTTGACCAGGGGGGAATTGGCGACCGACCGAGCCACCGCCTCCACGCCTGCAGGGTCACCGCCCCGCACGACGACCCGGCCGACCCGTCCGGCGCCTTCGCCGTCGCGCACGAGCAGCAGTGCGAGCTGGCGCAACAGCGCGTCCAGCGCCTCGCCGAAGCGGCCCTCATCCGCGCTCTCGGGTTCGATCCGCACGCCGCTGGCGCCACTGGCCATGAGGATCGCCGTGTCGTTGGTGGACAGCTGCCCGTCGACCGACACGCGGTCAAACGACCGCTTGACGCACACGCTCAGCAGCAGGTCGGCGGTCTCGGGCGCGAGCGCCGCGTCGGTCTGGATGAAGCAGAGCATGGTGGCGAAGCGCGGCGAGATCATCCCGGCGCCCTTGCACTGGGCGGTCAGGCGAACCGTGCCGGCGGACAGCGTCACCTCCAGGCAGGCGCGCTTGTCCAGCGCGTCGGTGGTCTTGATCGCCTCGGCGAAGTCGGCGTCGCCGTCGGGCCGCAGCAGGCCGGACGCCTCGCGCAGCCCGGCGATGATGCGGTCGCCGGGCAGCGGCACGCCGATCACCCCGGTCGAGGCCACGGCCACCTGGTCGGGGTTGACCCGGGAGACCAGGCCGGCCGCCCCCTGGGACTTGGCCGCGTCGTCGACCCCGCGCCGCCCGGTGGCCGCGTTGGCGTTGCCCGAGTTGGCCACCACGGCGCGCAGCGCCTCCAGCCGGCAGCGCTCCTGGCAGAGGATGACCGGACCGGCCAACACACCGCTGTCGCAGAAGCGCGCGGCGCTGGTGGTGTCGGGCGCGTCGGATACCAACAAGCCGAGATCGAGCGTGCCGTCCGCCTTGATCCCACTGGCCACGCCGGCCGCGCGGAAGCCGTCGGGCAGCCCAGCATCGAGCGCCATCTCACGGACATGCTCGGGCTGGGTCACCCAGCGGGAGTCGAAGAAGGTCGCGTCGCTCATGAGAGTCCCATCGTCTCGGGCAGCCCGAACATCAGGTTGAGGTTCTGCACCGCCTGCGAGGACGTGCCCTTCCACAGGTTGTCCAGCGCGGCGAACACCAGCAGCTTGCCGGTGTGGTGGTCGCTGACCGCGTGGATGCGGCAGAAGTTGGTGTCGCGCACGTCGCGCACCCCGGGCGGACTCGTAACGAGCTCGACGAACGGCTCGTCGGCGTAGTCGGCCTCGAACAGCCCGGCCAGCTCGTCGTCGATCACCGAGCGGGTCGGGGTCACATAGGCGCTGGTCAGCTGCCCCTGGTCAAACGGCGCCAGGTGGGGTTGGAACTGCAGCTTCACGTGGGTGCCGAGCAGCGCCAGCTGCTCCTCCATCTCGGGGGTATGCCGGTGCCCGGCCACCTTGTACGGGTACAGGTTCTCCCCGATGAACGACAGGTGGGTGTCGTAGTTGGGCGCCCGCCCGACCCCGGCGACGCCCTGCTTGGCGTCGACGATCACGTCGGCGATCAGGTCGGCTCGGGCCAGCGGGGCCAGCGACAGCAGCGTGGCGGTCGGGTAGCAGCCCGGGTTGGCCACCAGCGCGGCGTCGGCGATCCGCTCGCGGTGCAGCTCGGTCAGCCCGTAGGCCGCGTGCTGCAGGTGCTCGGGGTGGGGATGGGGCCCGTACCAGTCCTCGTAGGTCTGCAGCTCGGACAGCCGGTAGTCGGCGCTCAGGTCGACGACCCGTACGCCACGTTCGAGCAGGTCGTGCACGACGGGCGCGGCGGCGGCATGCGGGTAGGCCACGATGGCCGCGTCGACCTCGGCCTGGCGGTTCAGATCGAGCGTCTCGAGCATCAGCGGCACGCGATAGCGCGGGTAGAGGTCGGACAGCAGCTGACCGGCCTCGGTGCGCGCGGTCACCGTGGTGAGCTCGAAGTCCGGGTGGCGCCACAACAGATCCGCGGCGAGCGCGCCGGCGAAGCCGCTGGCCCCGGCCACCATCACCCTAGGCACGCAGCTCACCTCCGAGCTCGGCGGCGATCGCGGCCACGATCTTCTCCCGCACCGGCAGGATCTCCACGTCGGTGAGCGTGCGCTGGGCCGAGCGGAAGGACAGCGCGAGGGCCAGCGAACGCCGTCCCTCCCCCACCTGCGGGCCGGTGTAGACGTCGAACACGCGGGCGCCGTCGAGCAGCTTGCCGCCGGCGGCGCGCACCACCTCAAGCAGTCGCGCCGCCGGGACCTGCGCGTCGAGCACGACGGCGATGTCCTCTCCCAGCGCGGGGAAGCCGATGAGGTCGTCGTAGCGGGCCTCGGGCCGGACGGCGGCGATCAGCCGGTCGAGGTCGAGCTCGAAGCCGGCGGCGCTCTCGATGCCCCACTCGCGGGCGACGAGCGGATGCAGCTCGCCGAGCCAGCCGATCGCCTCGCCCCCGGCGCGCACCGCGGCGCTGCGGCCGGGATGCAGGAACGGCTCGCTCGCCTCGCTCACGGCGATCTCCACGCGCAGCGCGTCGGCGAGCGCCTCGAGTAGCCCCTTGGCCGCGAAGAAGTCCGCCCGCGGCGGGTCGGGTGCGCCCCAGGTCGGGGGAGCCAGCCGGCCGCTGGCCAGCACCCCGAGCCCACGATGCTCGTGCGGCAGCCGCTGCAGCGGGTCGGCGGCGAACACCGTCCCGGTCTCGAACAGCGCCAGGTCGCTGGCGCCATGGGCGAGGTTGTGCGCGGTCGCGTCGAGCAGCGAGCCGAGCAGCGTGGTGCGCAGCAGCGACTGATCGCCGGACATCGGGTTCTGCAGCGCCACCGCCCGGCGGCGCTCGTCCTCGGCCGGCAGGCGCAGGCGATCGAGCAGCGCCGGCGCGGTGAACGTCCAGCCGACGATCTCGTACAGACCCCGCCCGACCAGCGCGTCGGCGGCGCGGCGGCGCAGACGCTGCTCGCGGGTGAGCAGCCCGTAGGCGCCGCGGCGCTTGGGCAGGGTGGCCGGCAGGCGCTCCAGGCCGTCGATGCGGCTGACCTCCTCGATCAGGTCGGCCTCGCGGGTGACGTCTGAGCGCCGGACCGCCGGCACCGTGACCATCAGGCCATCCGCCACCGGCTCGGTCTCGAAGTCCAGGGCCGCGAGGATCTCGGCCTGACGCGCGACGGGGACGGGCGCGCCGAGTATTTCTTGTACTCGATGCTCGCGCAGATGGATGTGCTGGAGCGTGGGGCCCGCTCCGCCGAGGTCGACCGTGCCGCTGGCCAGCCGCGCGCCGGTGAGCTGGAGCATGAGCTCGGTGGCGATCGCCTGCGCGTACATCGCCTGCTCGGGCTGCAGGCCCTTCTCGAAGCGACTGCTGGCCTCACTGCGCAGGGCGAGCGTCCACGACGTGCGGTGGATGTTGGGGCCATCCCAGGTGGCGGCCTCCATCAGGACCCGGGTGGTCTCGGGCACGACCTCCGAGCGGGCGCCGCCCATGACCCCCGCGATGCTCGTCGGGCCCTCGTCGTCCTCGATCAGCACCATCTCGCCATCGAGGGTGCGGGTCTGGCCGTCGAGCGTGTCGATCTGCTCGCCGTCGTTGGCGCGCCGCACGATGAGGTGCCCGCCGGCCACGCGGTCGAAGTCGAAGGCGTGTAGCGGCTGGCCGGTCAGCAGCATGACGTAGTTGGTGATGTCGACCACGTTGTTGATCGGGCGCTGACCCGCCGCGCTCAGACGCGCCTTCAGCCACAGGGGCGAAGGGGCGATGGTGACGTTCTCGAACAGCCGGGCCGTGAAGCGCGGGCACAGGTCGGGGGCGGTGACTTCGATGCGGACGCCGGCCAGCTCCCCCGCGGTGCCCGGGTCGGTTTCCCACGGCGGGGCGGTCAGCGGCGCGCCGGTGGCGGCGTGCAACTCGCGCGCCACGCCGTAGATGGCCAGGCAGTCCGGGCGGTTGGGGGTGATCTCCAGCTCGAGCACCTCGGTGGCGATCGGCAGCACGTCCTGCAGCGGCATGCCGGGTGCGAACTCGGCGTCCAGCTGCAGGTCGTCCAGCACGATGATCCCCCCGTGGTCGCTGCCGAGGCCAAGCTCGTCCTCGGCCAGGATCATGCCGTTCGAGACGACGCCCCGCAGCTTGGCCGCCTTCAGCCGGGTGCCGTCCGGCATGATCGAGCCCGGGCGGGCCACCGCCACGGTCTGACCGGCCGCAACGTTGGGGGCGCCGCAGACGATGGTCGACGGCTCGGCCTCGCCGAGCTGCACCACGCACACAGACAACCGGTCGGCGTCGGGGTGGGGCTCGGCACCGAGCACGTGCCCAACCACGAAATGCTCGAGCCCCTGGACGCCGTGGTGGTGGATCGCCTCGACCTTAGTGCCGGTCATGGTCAGGCGCTCCTCGATCGCCTTGACGTCGAGCGGCGGGTCGCAGTACTCGCGCAGCCAGTTGAGCGGAACTTTCATCCGAACTGCTCCAGGAAGCGCAGGTCGTTGTCGTAGTACAGGCGCAGGTCGGGGACGCCGTGCTTAAGCATGGCGATGCGCTCGACGCCCATGCCCCAGGCGAAGCCCTGGACCTTTTCCGGGTCGTAGGCCGGGTCGTCGACGTAGGCGTACACGTTCGGGTCGACCTCGCCGGCGCCGAGGATCTCCAGCCAGCCTTCGCCCTTGCACAGCGGACACCGTGACCCGTCGGGAAGAAAGCCCTTGCCCCCGCAGTGGAAGCAGGACACGTCCACCTCGACGCTCGGCTCGGTGAACGGGAAGAAGTGGGGCCGCAGGCGCACCTCGCGCTCATCGCCGAAGGTGGCCCGCGCGAAGGCCAACAGCGTGCCCTTCAGGTCGGCCAGGGTGATGTCCTCGTCCACGGCAAGACCCTCGATCTGATGAAACTGCGGCGTGTGCGTGGCGTCGGAGTCGGGGCGATACACCCGCCCGGGGATGACCACGTACAGCGGCGGCGGGTGGGCCTCCATGGCGCGCACCTGCATCGGCGAGGTGTGGGTGCGCAGGACGACGTCGGAGGCGTAGCCGCGCAGCAGGTCCCCGCCGGACGCCTCGGTGCCGGGGGGCTGTACGTAGAAGGTGTCGGTGAGCGCGCGGGCCGGGTGGTTGGGGCTGTGGTTGAGCGCGTCGAAGTTGTAGTGCACGAGCTCGACCTCGCGGCCCTCGAGCACGGTGAAGCCGAGGCCGAGGAAGACGTCCTCGAGCTCGCGCTGGGTGGCGGTGAGCAGGTGCAGCCGACCGACCGGCTGGGGCGGCGTGCCGGGCAGGGTGACGTCGACCCGATCGGCGATCAGCTGCGCATCCAGCTCGCGGGCATCCAGCTCGGCGGCGCGCTCGGTGAGCAGCGTCTCCAGCGCCCGGCGGGCCTCATTGGCCGCGCGGCCGACCGCGCCGCGCTCCTCGGGCGGCAACTCGGCCACCCCGCGCAGCAGCTGCGGCAGCTCGGCGCGACGGCCGAGGTAGCGCACCCGGGCCGCCTCGAGCGCTTCGGTGCTCGACGCCTGCACGATCGCCCGCTCGGCCTCGGAGCGCAGCGCGGCGATGCGGGGCAGAACGCTCATGGCGAAGGCACCCTAGTCATTTCATACAACGCCACGGTGGCCGCCATCGCCGCGTTGAGCGACTCGCCGGCGATCGGAATGTGCGCGACGCGGTCGGCGGCGGCGACGAAATCATCCGGGAGACCGTCGCGCTCGGCGCCGACGCACAGGGTCACCGGTCCGCTGGTCGGCCCGCGCAGCGGCTCGCCGGCGCGCGCCACCAGGGCGATCCGCTCGCCCGGAAGCTCCTCGGGGCCCGCCGCGCGCGCTAGGGCGACGGCGAAGACGGCTCCCATGCTCGCCCGGACCGCCTTGGGGCCGTGAGGATCGGCACAGCCGGGGCCGAGCACGACGCTGGAGGCGCCGAGCGCCACCGCGCCGCGCAACGCCGTCCCGACGTTGCCGGGGTCGTGCACCCCGTGGAGATACAGGCATAGCGGTCCGGTCGGCGCGGCCCAGCGTTGGGCATACACGCCGATGACCCGCGTGCCGGAGCCGAGCGTGGAGACCGCGGCCAGGGCATCGCCGGCGACGTCGATGAAATCGGGAGCGCCGAGGCCGCTGCCGGCCACGCGGTAGCCGACGAGCGGCGGTCGGGCGGCCTGCCGCGCGGCGGCGATGAGATCCTCGCCCTCGGCGAGGAACCGCTGCGTGCGATCGCGATCGCGGCGCCGATGCAGGCGCCGCAGCTCCTTCAGCTGGGGGTTGTGGGGGGAGGTGATGGTCATACAGGGGCGGTTCAGGCAACAAAAAGGGCGCCGTCCGGATTGGAAGCGGCGCCCGCGAGAGACGGTCTGTCGGCGTGCAGGATCAGGCAGCCGATGCCTCGCGGACGGCAGGGCGAAATCGGCGTCGAGCGCGACGCGGGGCCAGAGTCGGGTGGAGCGTTGACAGCATTGCGCGCCGAAGTAAATCAGACGCGGGGCGGCAGCGTAAGGGCCGGCCGCCAGCAGGCGGTCAGCCGGCGGCGGGCGCCGGCTTGGCGGCCAGGGCCGCCTTGGCGGCCTCGGCGACCTGCGTGAACGCCTCGGCGTCACGTACGGCCAGGTCGGCCAGCACCTTGCGATCGAGCTCGATCCCGGCGGCCTGCACACCGTGGATGAACTGCGAGTAGCTGAGGCCATTGAGCCGAGCGGCGGCGTTGATGCGGGTGATCCACAGGCGACGGAAGTCGCGCTTGCGGTTGCGCCGGTCGCGGTACGCGTACGCGTCCGCCTTCATCAGCGCTTCCTTGGCCCGCTTGTAATTGGAGTGCGCCTCGCCTCGGAAGCCCTTGGTCAGCTCGAGCGTGGCCCGTCGCTTCTTCTTGGCGTGGACGGAGCGCTTGACGCGGGTCATGACTTGTCCTGCGAGCCGGGCCGCGGCGATTTGGTCTGCGGATTGCCGCCCCCGACGCCGAGCAGTCGCTTCACCCGCGGCGCGTCGTGGTCGGAGAGGATCACCGGGCTGCCGAGATGGCGCTTGTGCTTGGGCGACTTCTTCTCGAGGATGTGGCTCGTGAAGGCGTGCCGTGCGCGCACCTTGCCGGTGGCGGTGAGCTTGAAGCGCTTCTTCGCGCCGGAGTGAGTCTTCATCTTGGGCATGACCGGTCGGGGATTATGGCAGACCGGCGGTGCACTTCCCTGTCCACGGCGACTACGGCCAGGTCATGAAACGCCCCCGCCCCGCCGATGAAGACCACGCCATGAAGCGATCACCGGCGCTGACAGCCCTTCGCCTCCGCGGCTCACACGGATCGAGCCCTCTTGCCGACGGGGAGCATGGCGACGACGACGCCTCCCCACTCGAGGCGGTCTCCGCCCCCGAACCCGAGACTCCCGGCGGCGTCGACGCGCACCGGCTGATCGGCGACGCGGGCGCCAACTTCACGGCGGCACTCGACGCGGCCTGCGAGGCCGCGTCCTACTTGGCCGGCGGGGAGCGAGCGACGGTACGCCTCATCGAGGGGCTGCAGCTGCGGGCCTGGGCAACGACCGATGGCGGGGTCGCCCAACGCGTGGCGATCGCCAACTCGGTCGAGGGCATCGCCCTGCGGGAGAACCAGGTCGTGCTGTGCAACGATGCCGCCGCCGACGAGCGCGTGCCCGTCGAGGTGAGCCGACGCCTCGGCGCGCGATCCTGGCTGGTGCTGCCGCTGGCGTTCCGCGACGAGCTCGTGGGCACCCTCAGCGTCAGCGCGGCCGAGCCGGGACTGTTCGCCGCGCCCCAGCATGCCCGCCAGGTGGCCGACGGGCTGCGCGACATCGCCGACGCGCTGCAGCCCCATCTGCAGACCGCCGCCTGGCTGCTCGAGCGCGACCGCGCTCGCGAGGAGACCCAGGGCCAGATCAACGAGACCCAGATCACCGCCGAGATGATGACCGAGGGGGTCATCGTGTTCGGAGCGGACGGGCACTTCCTTCGGGCCAACAACGCGGCGGCCCGCCTGCTCGGTACCAACATCGAGCAGATCGCCGGGCGTCACGTCCGTGATGCCCTGCGCTCGCTGTTGCGCGAGGACGGCACCGAATGGGTGGGCGAGGAGCAGCCCCCGGCCATGACCCTGGCCACCGGCGTCAGCTACCGCGACGTGATCATGGGCGTCCAGAAGCAGGGCGTCCCCCGGTGGGTGTCGGTCAGCTCGCGCATCCTTCCCGACGCCCACGGCGCGCCCAATGGCGTGGTGGTGGTGCTGACCGATTGCAGCGAGCGGCGCGGCCTGCGTGAGCAGCTCGCCCACGCGACCCTGCACGACGAGCCCACCGGACTGCCCAACAAGCGCCTGCTGCACCTCGAGCTGGACGAGACGATCGACCGGTCACGGCGCCAGGGCCTCGGGGTCGCGCTCGTGCACGTGTGCCTGACCGACCTTCCCGGTCTGCGCAGCCGCATCCGGGCGCACGGCGCCGACGACGTGCTGCGCACCATCGCCGGACGCGTCGTGCAGACCGTCCGCGACGGTGACATGGTCGCGCGGCCCGGCGACGATGAGTTCGCCGCCGTACTCGGACTGCTGAGCGACAGCCAGCGCGCGGTGGATGCCTTCCTGGAACGCGTGCGCAGTAGCTTCGTCACCCCGGTGGAGCTCGGACGCTCCTCGGTCACCGTGGAGGCGCGGTTCATCGTCAGCCTGTTCCCGCGGGACGGTCATACCGCCGAAGCACTGCTCCGCCACGCCGCGCTTGAGCGGCTCAACGGCCGGCTCATCGCCTAGCGCCCCCGCCGGGGCCTGGCTTTCTAGGCTTCGGCGGCGGCCGGAGTGGCCGATTCGTCAACGCTCGCCGGGACGGCGGGCTCCTCGGCCTCCGGGCTCGGCGGCTCCGGGGCGCCGGACGGCTCGGCGGAGGCCGGTGGCTCGTCGACGACGGCCGTGGGGGCCTCGGCGACCTCAGCTGCCTCCGCAGCCTCAGCTGCCTCGGCGTCCTCAGCTACCTGGGCGACGTCGCCCACGGGCGCGGCATCGGGTGCGGGCGTGGCATCGGGTTCCGCGTCGGCGTGGTCGGCGCGGCCGGCCAGCGCCGCCTTCGACGGCCCCAGCATCATGGTCATGTTGCGCCCGTCCTGCGTGGGGTGTTGCTCGACCACACCCACCTCGGCCAGTTCCTCGGCCAGCCGGTTGAGGATCGCGCGGCCACGCTCCGGGTGTGTGACCTCGCGCCCGCGGAACATGATGGTGATCTTGACCTTGCTCTTCGCCTTGAGGAAGCGCTCGACGCGGCCCTTCTTGACGTCGTAGTCGTGCTGCGCGATCTTCGGGCGGAACTTCATCTCCCGCACCGTGATCTGCTGCTGGTGCTTCTTGGCGGCCTTGACCTTTTGCGCCTGCTCGTACTTGTACTTGGAGTAGTCGAGCACCCGACACACCGGCGGCCGGGCCTCGGGAGCGACCTCCACGAGGTCCAGGTCGCGTTCCTGCGCGTAGCGCAGCGCGTCCTCGGTCTTCAGCACGCCCACCTGCTGCCCGTCGTCACCGATCAGCCGTACTTCCGGTACGCGGATCCGCTCGTTGATCCTCGTCAGGTCCCGCTCAGGCGGGCGCCGGTCGAACCTGCGGGGGACCGGCACTAGCTGTGGTGACGTCGCGTCAAGCGGTGCTTACGCGCGGCACGCGGTGGACATCTGGGCAATCAACACGGCCGAGTATAGCGGTGGGTGATGGCGGAGCAAGCACTTTGGCCGAATCGTCACGTTCACGATTCGCCGCCGTCACCGGCGGCCACCGGTCGCGGCAAGCGGGTGGAAATCTCGGTCCGCAGGCGCTCGAGGAACTCCGGCACCGCCATCGTGCCGGCGTCGCCGCCATGGTGCTCTCGCACCGCCACCGTGCCCTCCCGCGCCTCCCGATCGCCCACCACGAGCATGTAAGGGATCTTGCGCAGCTCGGCGTCGCGGATCTTCTTGCCGATCGACTCGACCCGATCGTCCACCTCGACCCGAACCCCGCCCTGGCGCAGCGTCAACGCGGCCGCCTCGGCGGCCTCGAGGTGACGGTCGGAGATCGGCAGCACGGCCGCCTGCACCGGCGCCAGCCACACCGGGAACTCGCCGGCGTAGTGCTCGATGAGGATGCCGATGAAGCGCTCGAAGGACCCCATCAGCGCGCGGTGGATCATCACCGGACGGTGCTCGGCGTTGTCCGCGGCGGTGTAGGCCAGCTCGAAGCGCTCGGGCATCGAGTAATCCAGCTGTACCGTGCCCAGCTGCCACCCGCGCCCGATCGAGTCGGTCATGTGTAGGTCGATCTTCGGGCCGTAGAACGCCCCGTCGCCGGGGTTCAGCTCGTACTCGAGCCCCTCGGCGTCCAACGCACCGGCCAGTGCGCCCTCGGCCCGGTCCCACATGGCGTCGGTGCCGATGCGCTTGGTCGGACGGGTCGACAGCTCCAGCCGGGGCTGGAAGCCGAACAGCTCGTAGAGAAAGAAGCCGAAGCGCAGGCAGTGGATGACCTCATCCTGGACCTGGTCCTCGGTGCAGAAGATGTGGGCGTCGTCCTGGGTGATGTGACGCACGCGCAAGAGGCCGTGGAGCGTCCCGCTCGGCTCGTGGCGATGCACCAGCCCGGCCTCGGAGTAGCGGATCGGCAGATCACGGTAGGAGCGGCGCTCATCCTTGTATATCTGGATGTGGGCCGGGCAGTTCATCGGCTTCAGGCCCATCGTGCGGGCCTCGACGTCGGTGAAGTACATGTGGTCGCGGTAGGTGTCCCAGTGGCCCGACTGCTTGAACAGGTCGATGTCGAAGAGGATCGGCGTCTTGACCTCGCGATAGCCGCGGGCCCGGTTCTCGACCCGCCACAGCTCGGTCAGCGCGTTCCAGATCGCGATCCCGGCCGGCTTCCAGAACGGGCTGCCGGGCGACAGGTCGGAGAAGAAGAACAGGTCGAGCTCGCGCCCGAGCTTGCGGTGGTCGCGCGCCCGCGCCTGCTCGAGCTGCTCCTCGTAGGCGGCGAGGTCCTTCTCGGAGAAGAACGCCGTCCCGTACAGGCGCGTGAGCATCGTGCGGTTGGAGTCGCCTCGCCAATAGGCGCCGGCCACCGACTGCAGGCGAAACGCCTTGACCGTCTTCGTGGACGGCGCGTGCGGCCCGCGGCACAGGTCGGTGAACGGACCATTGGTGTACAGCGAAACGGTCTTGACGCCCGTGTTGGTGACCAGGTCGTCGATCAGCTCGAGCTTGTAGTCCTGGCCTTCATCGGCGAACCGTTCGCGGGCCACGCCCACCGGCACGTCCTCGCGGGTGAACGTCTCGGCCGCGTTGACGTGCTCCCGCATCTTCGCCTCGATGGCCGGGAAGTCGGCCTCGGAGATCGACACGCCGTCGGGGAACTCGAAGTCGTAGTAGAAGCCGTTGTCGATTGCCGGCCCGATCGAGATCTTCACGCCGGGATAGAGCTCCAGGACCGCGGTGGCCAGTACGTGGGCGGCGTCGTGGCGGATGAGCGCCAGCGCCTCCTCGCCGCTCTTCTCGGTGAGGATCGAGATGTGGGCTCCATCGGGGAGCGGACGCGACAGATCGCGGACCTCGCCGTCCTCGCCGATCTCGGGGTGGTTCACCTTGATGGCCAGCGCGGCCCGCGCCAGGCCGGCGCCGATGGCCGCGGCGGCGTCGGCCCCGGTGGCGTGGTCGTCGAGCTGCAGCGGACTGCCGTCGGGCAGGTGGACGGTGATCGACATGGCTCGCGCAGGCTACCGAGTCGCCGGACGTCAGCCGGGGCGTCTCCGGGTGATCTTCGCGACCTGGCTCAGCCGACGGGCACGGCGGATCCGGCTGCGTCCGCGGCGGCGGCGTCCGCCGGAGCGCGGACCGGGACGGCCTGCCATAGCGCGTCATCGCCAAGTGCGTGGCGGCGGATCAGACCTTCGCCGGCCAGCTCGATGAGCGCCGACTCGGCGGCGTCGCGGTCGGGCGCCTCGTTGCCCTGGGCCAGGATCGCCGCGACCTCCCCGGTCACCAGGCCTTCGGGAGCGCTACGGAGCGCGGGCAGCGGATCCTCGGGTGGAGCCTGGCGCTCGAGGCTGACATCGAGGTTCGCCAGGCACACGTCGTAGGCCTCGATCGGCTGGAAGCCGCCGGCCTCGAGGCGGCGACCGTCGAATTCGAAGATGAGCGAGGGCGCGGTGTAGCGGACGCGGCCGTCGCTGTTGGCGGCCTTGCCCTGGAACTCGGTGGGGCCGCCCTCGGCGGTGCGAGCCTCGTCGCGATCGGCCTCGTACGCCGCGCTCACCGCGTCGTCGTCGAGAGCAGCGACGATCGCCTCGACGTCAAGCCCCGGCACCTGGGCCAGGGCCGCGGCGATGTCCCCGGCCTCGTCGAGCAGCAGCGTCGAGCTGAACCAGGCCAGCTGCAGGGCGCGATGCACGGCCAGCTCGTTGGCGGGGTCGAGCAGGCGGGTGGCGATGATCGTCCGACACCCCCGCGCGGTGGCGGTGAGCCGGGACCGCGGCTCGGTGGCGAACGGCATGCCGTAGCGGCGGAAGCGCAAGGCGGTCTGGGCCGAACGCGCAGGCGTGAAGCCGAACTGCGCGTACCGATCGGTGTTCTCGGCCAGCCCGATGGTCACCAGGCGCCAGTTCAGCTGGGCGCCGTAGCGCCAGCGCAGGACCGCGAGCGCGGGGCTGGCGGAGTAGGCCCAAGGGCAACCGGGGTCGGTATACCAGGTGACGTTGACGGCCATGTCGTTCGATTGTTGCACATACAACGGCAGGCGGCGGCGGTGGGGCGGGTTGCGCCGGGCGGCAGGGGTGGTGTCGGGGCGCGGCGGGGGGCGGGTTCGGGGCGCCGCGGGGGTCGGCGGGGGCGCCGCAGGGGTCGGCGGGGGCGCCCGGCGTCCTGTGACGGTCGCGTGACACTCGCGTGCGCGGCGCGGCACATGGCGCGCGCGTCCCGACTCACCCCCGTCACACCGCTGTGTCACTCGCCCGGCCCCGCAGGGGGGTTGGCGAGAAATCCTTCGCATTGACCAGTTCCTCGCCAACCCCCCTCCAACTTGGCGGGCTTGCGTTCAAATCGCGCCGGCCGGGTCCCCGCGACCCGCATTTCGTTGCGGGCCCGTCACAGAGCGTTGTCAATCCCGACCCGGAACGACGACACCGCCGCGACACCAGCCCCCGTAAGAGCGCCAATCCCCTGCCCCCGACTCCCTACCCACCCGACCCCGGGAACCACGCCCCCCGGCGCGCCCCCCGCCGGGAACCACCCCACCCGGGAACCACCCCCAGGCGGCCCCACGTCAAGCCTGGGTGTCGAGCGCCTCCGCTGCGCGGGTCGCACGCTGCTCGCGCCGGCGCGCGGCGTGGCGCCGCAAGGCTCCGGGCTGGGCGAACGTCCAGACCCGGTTGACCACGAAGGCGAACGGCATCGCGCAGGCGATCGAGAACGCCTGGGCGAGCAGCGTGTTCCAGCCGGCTCCCTCGACGAGCAACTGGAGGATCCCCAGCGAGAAGAAGAAGCTGACGGTGCTGACGATGAGGAAGCGGCGGGCCTGGCGGTGGATCGCTTCGGTGCCCACGGCGCTGAAGGTCCAGCGCCGGTTCCAGTGAAAGTTGTTGCCGACCGCGGCGAGGAAGGCGATCGTGGCGGCGAGCAGGTGGTCGGCGCCAGCGTGCGACGCGAGGTCGAAGGCGACGAGGTTCACGCAATAGCCCGACCCGCCGACGATCCCGAACTTCACCAGCGTGCGCAGCTCGGGCAGCGCCCGGCGGGTGTGATGACGGGTGCGCGCCGCGTGGTGGCGGGCACGATCGGCGAGGGG